>Ga0209810_1005451_pt1 | contig 11520 bp, 9 predicted proteins | sample Coa_R1_7_FD_187159 | JGI IMG/M metagenome (GOLD analysis project Ga0209810, IMG submission 187159) | Surface soil microbial communities from Centralia Pennsylvania, which are recovering from an underground coalmine fire - Coalmine... | ecosystem: Environmental > Terrestrial > Soil > Unclassified ...
AACCCCGCGGCAAGGCGCTCGCTCGTCTCGGTCTACGTCGAGGACGGCCGGCTGCCCGAGGCGATCGCCGCCGGCGGCGAACTGCTCCGTGACCACCCGGAGGACGAGGCCTCGGCGCAGGCGGTTATGCATGCGCTGAACCAGCGGCTCGGCTTCCTCGACGCCGACTACACGGTCCTTCACGAGCGGACCGAGCGCGAGGAGCGGCCGGCGCGCCCGGAACCGGGCTTGTTCGAGCGGCTGTGCGCCCAGTTCCGGGTATTGCAAGCCCTGATCATCCGCGAAACGCGCACCCGCTTCGGCGAGTCCCGGCTGGGTTACGGCTGGGCATTGCTCGAACCGCTGTTGCACATCCTGATGCTCTCGGCGGTGTTTGCGCTGCTGATGCACGGCCGGCCGCCGATCGGCACGCATTTCTTCATCTTCTATTTGACCGGCCTCATTCCGTATTTCCTGTTCGTGCATTCGAGTAGCGCGATGACGCACGCAATTGTTGCGAACGTGGCGCTGCTGCAATTGCCGCTGGTGACGACGTTCGACGTGATCCTGGCGCGCGGGCTGCTCGAAGTCGTCACCGACGTGCTCGTCGCCGCGATCCTGCTCGCCGGCTTTGCGGTCGCCGGGCTCCCCGCCGTGCCCGCCGATTGCTGGAGCCCGGCCGTCGCGGCCGGCACCGCGGCCGCGCTCGGCGTCGGCTGCGGCTTCGTCAACGCCGTCGTCAATCGATGGTGCAAATCCTGGGACAAGATCTGGGTGCAGCTGACCCGGGTGCTCTACTTCTTCTCCGGCATCTTCTACGTGCCCGGCATGATGCCCGACCGGATGCGGGAAATCCTCACGTGGAACCCGGTGCTGCAGGCAATCGACTGGTTCCGCTCCGGCTTCTTCGCGAATTACCAACCCCACTGGCTCGACTGCCGCTACGCCGTGATCGCGGCGGCGCTGGCCCTCCTCGTCGGCGTGGGAGCCGAGCGCGGCCTGCGGCGCGGCCTCAGCGAGCCGTTATGATCGCGCTCGACCGTGTCACGAAAACCTATCGGACCAACAGCGGGCGGCGCCGTGTCGTGCTCGCCGGCGCCAGCGCGACCTTCGCCGCTGGCCACAATGTCGGTATCCTCGGCGCCAACGGGGCTGGCAAATCGACGTTGATCCGCCTCCTCGCCGGCTCCGAGATGCCGGACCGCGGCACGATCCGCCGCCGCGCGCGGGTGTCGTTCCCCCTCGGCTACGGCGGCACGTTTCATGGCGCATTGTCCGGCCGCGAAAACGTCGCCTTCATCGCCCGCGTCTACGGCGCAGATGTGCGCAAGACCGCGCGGGAAGTCGAAGAATTCGCCGAACTCGACGGCTACTTCGACATGCCGGTGAACACCTACTCCGCCGGCATGCGCGCGCGGCTCGCCTTCGCCGCCTGCCTCGCGATCGATTTCGACGTGTACTTGATCGACGAGGTGACCGAGGTCGGCGACGAGCGCTTCCGCCGCCGCTGCGCTGAGGCCTTCCGCCAGCGCTTGCGGCGCTCGGACATCATCCTGGTCACGCACAACGCTCACACGCTGCGGCAGTATTGCGACCGCGGCGCGGTGCTTGCGAACGGCGAGCTGCATTGTTACGACGACCTGAATGGCGCCCTCTCGCATTACCGGCGCGTTCTGGAGGAGCGCCGCTGATGTATGCGCGGCGCGCCATGCCGAGCGACTCGGCGAGCTTGCCGCCGACCGAGGCGCGCGTGCCGGCCCTGCGCGGGGCGCACGCCCTGCGGCCCAAGGATAGCGCCCCGCCGCCGGCCGCGCCGGGCGCCTTTGTAGCGCGGCACTGGCCGGAGCCGCAGCGGCGGCCGATTTCGCGGCGCATCGTCGGCTTTCTGCTCTTTGTTGTGGTGCCGACGGCGCTTGCCGGCGTTTACTACTTCGCGATCGCCGCCGACCAGTACGTCGCCGAGTTCCGCTTTGGCCTGCGCAGCCCGGCGCCGGCCCCGGCCGCCATTGCCGGGCTGTGGCCGGCCGCGGCGAACAGCTCGGCGGCGCTCGACGCCGCGGCGATCGTTCAGTTCATCGGCAGCCGCGCCATCGTCGATCGGCTCGATCCGCAGCTCGACCTGCGCCAGATGTTCTCGCGGCGAGACGCGGACTGGCCGGCGCGGCTGCATCTTCCGGCGCCGACCGAGGAACTGGTGCGCTACTGGCGCCGCCAGGTCGATGCCTTCGACGACACCGCCAACGGCACCGTAATCGTACGGGTGCGCGCCTTTACGGCGCTCGACGCCCTCGTGCTGGCGCAATCGATCGCGGCGGCCTCCGAGGAGCTCGTCAACAACCTCTCGGCTCGCGCGCGCCGCGACACCTTGCGCCGGGCTGAAGAAGAGGCGGCAAAGGCCGAGGCGCGGCTGCGCACGGCCCTCGCCCGGCTGCGCGAATTCCGCGACGCGCACGGCGTCATCGACCCGGGCAAGACCGCCGCCTCGACGCTGGAGCTGGCCGGACGTGTTCGCGACCGGTTGGAACAGGCGCGGGCGGAACGCGCGACCTTGCGGGCGTACATGGCCGCGGACGCGCCGTCGCTGAAGGTCATCGACGCGCGCATCAGCTCGCTCGAAGCCGAACTGCGCGCGCTGTCGGCGGAAGTCACGGTCATCGATCCGAAGAACGAGGCGCTGTCGCAGGTCATGGGAGCGTACGAGGAACTCGACAGCGACCGCCGCTTCGCCGAGGCGAGCTATCAGCATGCCCTCGAAGCGCTCGACCGCGCCCGCAGCGAGGCCGATCGGCAGCAGGTCTACGTCGCCAGCTTCGTGCCGCCGAGCCTGCCCGAGGAGGCGCTGTACCCCCGCCGGCTGCGCTCGTTCGGCGTCGTGGCGCTGCTTTCCTTCGCCGTCTGGGGCATCGGCTGCCTCGTGCTGCAATCGGTTCGGGACCACCTGCGATGACCGGGACCGGCGCGTGGACCAGCTTGTAAGCCAGCCAGCGGCGTACGAGGCGGCCGACGTTCCGGCCGCGGAAGCGCAGCAGCGGCCGTTGCGACAGGCGGCGCTGCGGCCCCGCCTCGCGATCCTGTCCACGACGAGCGAGCTGTGCGGCATCGCCGCCTATGTCCGCTGTCTGCAGCGCCATATCGCAGACCACTTCGATGTGACAGTGTTCGACCTCGACCAGTATCTGCTCCGCAGCGCCCATCCGCGGGTGCGTCGGCTCGGGGACCGGCACGTGCGCGACCTGTGCCGCGCCGTCGCCGGGTTCGACGTCGTCAACCTTCAGCTCGAACACGGCATTCTCGGGCTGCGCACGGCCGACATCTGCCGCCGTCTCGCCTGGATCGTCGCCGCGGCGCCGGCCTTGACCGTGACATTCCACACGGTTTTCCGGCAGAGCCGCTTCGACATGCTGAACTGGCTCAAGGAGATCGCGCGCTTCGACCTTGGCGCCGCAATTTCCCGCTGCGCCGATTTCCGGCGCCGGCGGCGGCTGTCGCGGTCGGTGGGAACGGGGCTGCGGCGGGTGCAGCGGCGCAAGCCGCTCGCCGTCATCGTCCATAACCGCCGCGACCGCCGCGAGATGGAATATGTCCAGGGCGTCGCCCGCGTCTACGACCACCCCCTCAGCTTCCTCAGTGCGACCGAAGCCGAGGAGATCCGCGCCGCAGCCGAGCGCAGCCATTTCCCGCTGCTGGCGGCGCTGCCGCCGCAGGCGGTGCTGGTCGGCGTCTTCGGGTTTCTCAGCCCGTACAAGGGGTTCGAGACCGCGATCCGGGCGATGCAGCACTTGCCGGCCGACTATCACCTGCTCTTGTTCGGCGCCGTCCATCCCAATTCGATCGCGCCGCACCAGGCGATCGACCCGTATGTCGCAACGCTGCTCGACGAGGCTTTCGTCGATGCGACCGTGGCGGAACGATTGGCGGGCGCAGCGCGGGGCCAGGCGCCTGCGGTAACGGTAACCCTGGACGGCCAGCTCAAGGACCTGTTGCTCGCCCACCCCAAGGACCTCTCGGCCCGCGTCCATTTCATGGGCGCGATGAGCGACCGCGACTTCGCCGCCGGCATGACGCTGTGCGACGCGGTTGTCTTCCCCTATCGCGAGGTCGGGCAGTCGGCGTCGGGGCCGATTTCGCACGCCCTCGAACTCGGCTGCCGCATCATCGCCTCGCGTACCCGCAGCTTTCTCGAATTCGCTCGGTATCATCCCGACCGCATCGAGTTCTTCGATATCGGCAATCATCTCGAACTGGCGAAGCGGCTGCTCGCCCCGCCGGCGTTCGACGTGCGCCGCTATCGTCCGGAATACGATGTCGAGAGCAACCGCGCCGTCTATCGGATGGCAAACTCGGGGCTGCTCACGCAAGGAAAGCAGGAGCCGCTTCCGGCGGTGGAGGCTCCACCTCGATGGGTAAGCGATCGTTCTCGTTCAACCCGAACGGCCGGAACCGGCCGCGGCGGGTGACGGTTTCAGCGGAGCGGCCGAGGATGCGGGTTCCGAGGCGACCGCCGGCTTCGTTGCGACGAACAGCTCGACGGTTTGCGTATCGGGAATGGCGCGGCTCGGTTCGACCCGGCTCTGGTAGGGGATGTTGAACTTGGCAAAGGCGGCGACGAGGATGCGCGCCGCGTCCGGCGACGTCGCGCCGTGCACGTACAGGTTTACGCCGACCCCAGGCGGATTGCCGAAGATCGAGGTCAGCTGCGGCCCCAGCGCCTCCCAGCCGGCGGCGCGCAGAATGTTGGCGAGCTGGTTGGCGTAGTTGTACGCCTCCATGTCGTTCGGCACGCAGGAGACGACGACGCGGTGGCTGCCGAAGGTGCGGAGGTAGGCGGCCATCTCGGCCGCCGCCTCGCCGTCGATGAAGCGGGTCTTGCTGCGCTCTTTCCAGCGCGCAATGTCATTCTTCAGATCGCCGACTTCGCGGTCGAGCGCCGCCAACCGCGCCTTGACCGCCTCGTACACGGCGCCGTCCGCCAGCGGCCTGTCGGAGGCGAGGCTCCCGATCGCGCGCAGCCGCGTCCGAAGCCCGCTGACTTCCGCCGCCTGCGCCGCGACGGCGCCCTCGACCGCCTGCTTCTGCCGCACCGTCACGATGATGGCGAACGTGCCGCACAGCAGCACCAGTACGAGACTCAGAACCTGCAGCCGCGGCCGCAGCAGCGACTGGGCGAGTGCAACGAAGGCAAGCGTGCAGACGGCTATGGTGGGCCAGGCGCCCGCGTCAACCTGCGTCCACGGCATCGCCGCCCGCGACCTCCCCCGCGTGCGCCTTCCTGAAAAAACCGCTGCTTCCGGCGCGCGTTAACGATACCGCTGCTCACTCCGCGTCCGGAACCCCCTCGTCGAGCTCGGCGAGCCAGACGGCAGCATGGGCGTCGGAAGGCGCCCGCCAGTCGCCGCGCGGCGACAGCGAGCCGCCCGAGGAAATCTTCGGCCCGTTGGGCAGGGCCGACCGCTTGAACTGACTCATCTGGAAGAATCGCAGCAGGAAGACCCGCAGCCAATGCTTGATCTCGGCGAGGCCGTAGGCGCGGCGCGCCGCGTCGGGAATGTTGGCGGGCCACACGCCGCGCGCGGGATCGTGCCAGGCGCTCCACGCCAGATAGGCAATCTTTGACGGAGCGAAGCCGTAGCGCGTCGCATAGAACAGGTTGAAGTCCTGCAGCGCGTAGGGGCCGACAATGCTCTCGGTCGACTGGATCGCGCCGTCAGCCGCGGCCGGCACCAGCTCGGGAGAAATCTCCGTCGCGAGGATGTCCACGAGGATCGCGGCGGTCTCCGGCCCCAGCTCGCCGCTGGCCGCGACGAAGCGGGTCAGGTGCTGGATCAGGGTCTTCGCGACCGACGCGTTGGGGTTGTAGTGCGACATGTGATCCCCGACGCCGTAGGTGCACCAGCCGAGCGCCAGTTCCGACAGGTCGCCGGTGCCGACCACCAGCGCGGCGTTGTGGTTGGCGAGGCGGAACAGATAGTCGGTGCGCAGCCCCGCCTGCACGTTCTCGAAGGTCACGTCGTAGACCGCTTCGCCGCGCGCCGAGGCGTGGCCGATGTCTTCGAGCATCCGGCGCGCCGCCGGCCGGATGTCGATCTCGGCGCCGGTGACGCCGAGGGCTCGCATCAGCCGCCAGGCATTCTTTTTCGTCGCGTCGCTGGTCGCGAAGCCGGGGAGCGTATAGGCGAGGATGTTGCTGCGCGGCAGGCCCAGCCGGTCCATGACGCGGGCGGAGACGATCAGCGCCTGCGTCGAGTCGAGGCCGCCCGAGACGCCGATGACGAGCTTTTGCAGGCCGATCGCGCGCAGCCGCTGGGCGAGGCCCTGGACCTGGATGTTGTAGGCCTCGTAGCAGTTCTCGCGCAGCATCGCCGGGTCGGAGGGAACGAACGGGAAGCGCTCGACGGCGCGGCGCAGCTCCAGCGGCTCCGCCGGCTCGGCGAAAGCGAACGCGACGGTGCGGAACGGCAGCTGACCCGCCGAAGCGACGCGGGCGCCGTCGCCCCAGGTGTTGGTGCGCATCCGCTCCTGCCGGATGCGGCCGACATCGACATCCGCGACCGCTAACTCCGGCTTCTCGCTGAAGCGCTCCGTCTCGGCGAGTCTGTTGCCGATCTCGAAAATGCCGGCCTGGCCGTCCCAGGCGAGGTCGGTCGTCGACTCGCCGGCGCCGGCGGCGGAGTAGGCGTAGGCCGCGATGCAGCGGGCCGATTGCGAGGCGCACAGCAGGCGGCGGAACTCGGCCTTGCCGATCGTGATGTTGCTGGCCGACAGGTTGAGCAGGATTTCGGCCCCGGCGCTGGCGCCGAGCACGCTCGGCGGCGCCGGCACCCAAAGATCCTCGCAGATCTCGACGTGGAACGTGAAGGCGGCGGCACCGTCGGCGCGGAACAACAGGTCGGTGCCGAACGGGGCCTCGCGGCCGGCGACGGCGATCGCGGCTCCGCGCAGGGCCTCGCCGGACGTGAAATGCCGGCGCTCGTAGAATTCGCGGTAGTTCGGGAGAAAGACCTTCGGCACGACGCCGAGCAGCGCGCCGCGATGCATGACGAGGCCGCAATTGTAGAGCCGCCCGCGCCAGCGCAGCGGCGCGCCGACGACGAAGACCGGCAGCAGATCGCGGCTCGCCGCGAGCAGCCGGTCGACCTCCCGCTCGACCGCGTCGAGCACCGCGTCCTGGAACAGCAGGTCGTCGATCGCATAGGCCGAGAGACAGAGTTCCGGAAACACCATCAGCGCCACGCCCTGGTCGTGGGCGCTCTGCAGCATCGCCAGGACCTGCTCGGCGTTGCGGGCCGGCTCGGCCGGCGCCACCTGCGGCACGCAGGCCGCCACCCGGACGAAGCCGTGACGATAGGGAGAGAAGAACGAGGCCATCGGAGGCTTGCGCCCGCGCTCTTTTGCCGGCATCGGCCGCTTCAATCGGCGCAAGGACGAGGCGGCGACGGAGTCATCGCCGCGGCCGCGCCGACTTCACGAGCGCCAGCCCGACCCCGGCGAGGCCGAGCAGGAACAGCCCGCCGAACACTAGAACGACAGTATTGGCCGAGCCGATCAGCCGCTCCCCGGCATTGCCGACGACGTCGCCGACGAGCAGCAGCATCGGCGCCCACACGACGGCCGACGCGACGTTCGCGAACCAGAACCAGCCGCGCGGCATCTGCATGATCCCCGCCGCGAGCGGTATGATCGCGCGGATCGGGCCGAAGAAGCGGCCGATAAAGACGCTCTTGCCGCCATGCCGCTGAAAGAAGCGGATGCCGTTCGGCAGCATGTCGGGATGCCGGGTAAACGGCCATATGCTGGTGACGGCGCCGCCGAACCGGCGTCCGATCCAGTACGACAGGGTGTCGCCGAGGACGGCGCCGACGATGGCGCCGATGGTGATCGGCACCGGCGATAGGGTGCCGTTCGACACCAGCGCGCCGGCCGCGATCAGCAGCGAGGTTCCGGGAAAGGCGAGGCTCAGAAACGCGAGCGACTCGCCGAACGCGGTAACGAACATGATCACGATCGCCCAGTGACCATGAGCGGCGATGAAATCGAGGGTCGGCTGAACCAGATTTTCCATGCGGTTCCCGAGCGGGCGGCGCGAACCGCCGATATATAGGTATTCCCGCCGCCGCAAGGGCCGCAACCGAATCGCCGGCCCGGAAAAGCGAAACCCCGGCGGGGGGAGGCCGGGGTTTCTGGACGATTGGCAGGTCCGGGGGGGATGGACCTGATCTTGTCTCCAATCAACAGCGCAAACACGGCGGGGCTGAAAAGAGTTTCGGTTAAGGGATTCTTTTTTTGTGGATAACTCGCCGGGCGCCTTTCTCAAGCCTAATCGCAATGGTCAAGCCACCCCTCCGGCTGCCGTGCTCGCCACCTCCGCCGCTGTTCCGGAAGGATAAAGCGATGCCGCATGGTGGAGGGGGCGCCCCTAGGCCAAAGTCTCGCGCGTGACGGTCACCCCCGCACCGATCAGCCTGATCAGGTTGACGGTCCCGGCGTAATCGGGCGAGCCGGAGTAGAAGGCGGGGATGGTGCCGTCGCCGACCTGGCTCGGGCGGTCCCAATGGCCGAGGGCGACGTAATCGGCCGCGGTCGCCGCGATGGCGGCGTCGCTGATCAGCCAGGAGGGCCGAAGCGGGGTCGCCCACGTCTCCGGCGGCTCGTAGTGGCCATGACCGAGCGCGATCTGCCAGCGCAGGCTGCGCGGCGGCGGATCGGCGAGCGGTGCCATGTCATGGTAGCTGCGGTGCGCGTTGCCCCAGATCTCCAGCCCGCGCTGCGGGAATGCAACGATGCGTTCGTGGGTCATGCCGAGGATCGCGAGGTTGGCGATATCGCGGAAGGCGCCGCGAACGAAGACCGAGTCCGTCGTCGCCGGGTCGTGGTTGCCGGGCAGAATGACGACCGGCAGCCCTGCGTCGGCCAGAAGCCGGCCGGCGCGTTCGATCGTCGCGCCATCGACCATGTGGTTGTCGAACGTATCCCCGGCAAGCAGCACGACATCCGCCTCCAGGGCCCGCGCCTTCGCCAGGACCGCCCGCAGCCCGCCGGTGCCGTCGCCGCCGTGCTGGGCGGCGATGCGGCCGTCGTCGACGTGCAGGTCGGAGCTGTGGACGAGGCGGATTTCCGGCCGCTCAGCCATGGCTCGCCCGCGCCGGCGCCTCCTCGGTGCGCTCAAAGTCGATGCGCTCGGTCACCGGCAGGTGGTGGAGAAAGCGGCGCAAGCAATCCAACCCCAACTCCACGGCCCCGAGCCGCACCCAGTCGCGGCCACCGAGGATGCGCGAGCGACGCGACTGCACCTCGTGCTCGGTCGCGATGCCGATGCAGATCGTGCCGCCGAAGTCGATGCGGTCCGGCCCGTCGTCGAGATCGATCAGCACGGCGAGCGCATGGCTTGCCGCCGCCTGCCGCCGCGCCGCCTGCGCGACGGCCTCGGCCGTCTCCCGGTTGATCTCGGTGTAGGCCTCGCGGTCGAGGCCGACGGCGGCGCAGACCCGGCCGAGGCCGCGGGCGATCGTGCCGCGGCGAAAGACCTGCTCCGCCCCCGGCAACGGCGCCAGCCGGCCGGCGATGCCGCCGCTCGTGAACATCTCGACGGTGGCGAGCGAGCCGTGCTGGCGCGAGAGCGCGTCGAGGATGACCCCTTCGAGCGTCTGCTCGTCCTCGGCTAGGATAAAGTTGCCGAGGCGCCGCCGCACCTCCGCCTCGACCGGCGCGAGCTTGCGGGCGATGTCGTCGGCGTCGGCGCCGCGCACCGTCAGCTTCGTCTCGATCTGCGGATAGTGCGCGCGGAAGCCGAGCTTGAGGCTGCCGTCCGGGACCAGCGCCTCGACCCCTTCGAGCATCGCGTCGACGTGCGACTCGCCGAGCCCATAGCTGTGAAACCGCTTCAGCTGGATCGCCGTCTGCGCGCCGCTGCGCGCGAGCAGGCGCGGGATGACCTGCTCCTCGAGCATGCGCCGCAATTCGCGCGGCACGCCGGGAGTGAAGAAAAACCGCGCCTTGCCGATGTCGAGGGCGAAGCCGCACGCCGTGCCGATCGGGTTGTCGAGGATTTCGGCCGTCGCCGGCAGCATCGCCTGCTTGCGGTTGTTCGGCGACATGACCCGGCTGCGGCGCGCGAAGAAAGCCTCCATCGTGCGCAGCCACTCCTCGTTGAGGACGAGATCGACCCCCGCGGCGCGGGCGGCAATCTCCTGCGAGAGATCATCAACCGTCGGGCCGAGGCCGCCGTTGACGATGACCGCGTCGGCGCGCTGCCCCGCGTGCAGGAAGGCGTCGAGCAAGGTCTCGCGATCGTCGCCGACCGTCGTGCCCCACCGCACCGACAGCCCAACATCCTCCAGCTTCTGGGTGATGTAGCTGAAATTCGTGTTGACGATCTTGCCGGTCAGGACCTCGTCCCCGGTGCAGATGACCTCGATGTGCATGTCCCGCCTTCCGCAAAGCGCCAGGAGCTTAGATTATCGCGGCGGAAAGAGAAGCAGCAGCGCGAGAAACCGATGCCGGACATCCCCGAGGACGTTTTCACCGAACCCGATTTCTCACCGGATACCCTGGCCAATCTCGGCCCGCTCCGCCGCCTGGCCGGCGTGTGGGAGTCGGATCAAGGAGTGGATGTCAACCCAAAGGCGGATGGGCCCGAGCGGCGCGTCTTCCGCGAGCATATCCGGATGGACCCGATCGACCCGCAAACCAACGGCCCCCAACTCCTCTATGGGCTGCGCTATTTCATTCATATCAACACGCCCGAGGAGGCGATCACCTTCCACGATCAGGTCGGCTATTGGCTGTGGGAGCCCGCTACCGGGCTGATCATGCAGACCGTCGCCATTCCGCGGGGGCAGGTGGCGCTCGCCGGCGGGACGGCGAAGCCAGACGATAAGCACATTTCGGTGGAGGCCCGGCGCGGCGACACCCGCTTCGGGATCTGCTCGACCACCTTCCTCGAAGAGGCGTTCCGCACCGACTATTACCGCATCGACATCACATTCAACGACGACGACAGCTGGACCTATCTGGCGCGCACGGATCTGGCGGTTCGAGGCCGCACGCCGCCGTTCAACCACCACGACACCAACACATTGCGGCGGATCGCGCCCCCGACCCCGAACCCCCTCGTCGGCCTGCTCAAGGCGGGGAAACCGGGGTAGTGTCCCGATCCCGAAGTTTCCGCCGATCGCCACCCTTCCCTCCGGGACCCACGCGTCAGCCCCTCGATTGTTTGGACAGGTGGATGCCGGCCCGGGTTCATCCTCGGGCCGGCATGACATAATCACTGCAAGTGGAGTCTTTACGGAGTTCGAGAGTTTCGCCGCTCAGCCTTTCGGTCCGCCGCGCACCACGGTTACTGGCTCGACCGTCACCAGTCCCGATCCCAGCATGCCGTCGAGTTCCGGCAGGAAGGCATTGATTTTCTCCCGCGTATCGACGATTTCGATCACCACAGGCGCGTCGTGCGAGATCAGCAGCCCCGGTTCGTGGACGTGCGCGGAGAGGCCGAAGCCCGTGACGCCGCGATAGGCGGTGGCGCCGGCGAGGCGCGCCTCGCGG
>Ga0209810_1005452_pt1 | contig 11518 bp, 6 predicted proteins | sample Coa_R1_7_FD_187159 | JGI IMG/M metagenome (GOLD analysis project Ga0209810, IMG submission 187159) | Surface soil microbial communities from Centralia Pennsylvania, which are recovering from an underground coalmine fire - Coalmine... | ecosystem: Environmental > Terrestrial > Soil > Unclassified ...
CAGCCGGAATCCTTCTCCCTTGGACACGCGGAAGGGCTCGGCGATCTCCGCCGCCTCTTTGAGCAGCTTTCTCAGTTTCATGGCGCCAGCAGTGTAGTACAGGCACGGCTTTTCAGAACAGCGCCCCGAACGCCCAGCCAAACGCGCCCAGGTGGTCGTGCGCGTGGAACAGCGTGCCGTCAGGGAGGGAAGCAACGCGATTCAATCGCATCACATTCAGCGCGTAGTAGGCACGCACCGGAATTTGCACGCCGGGGACCGTCCAGCCCAGTTGCACGCCGGTGGACGCATGCAGAACGCCGTTCGTTCCGTCGAGCAGCTTCGGACGGGTTGGTCCCAGCCATCGGGGCAGCAGCAATCCCGTCCCCAGATCGAAAAATCCCGTTGCCTGCAATCCCTTGCGCAACGGCACGCGATACTCCGTGTCTGCCGCGGTCACGAGCGTGGAGCCTGCCGGAACCACCGTGTATTTTGTCGCGCCCGTTGCGTCAAAGGAGGAACTCACTGCGTAGGGACCCAACTCGCCGGCGTGCAACCCGCGCACCAGTTCGTCTCCGGCAAAAATTCGCGAAGAAAGTGGGAGGTCGCCCGAATAGCTTCCCGCGCCGCTCGCGTACACGCGGAACGCCCAGGCATTATTGCGGTCGAAGACCGGGTCGCTCGTAATTCGCCCATATTCCGCCGAGGATCGCAACACATGTTCGTTCCCGCCGAGCCATCCGCCGGAGACCGAGCCGTCTAGGACCCTCCGTTCGCGGCCGGAATCGTGGGTCCAGCTTGCGCCGATGGATCGGCTATCCGTCTTTACCCGAACCTCGCTCGACAAAATTCCAGTCAGTGACTCCGGCACTTCCAGCGAGTAGCGCGTCACGTTCCGCGTGATCGCATAATTCACGCCCAGCGCATCTCTGGAGGTCACCGCGTAGCCCCAGCCCGCCTGCACTCCTTCGCTCTGCGACGTGTAGAACGGGCCCTTTGCCGATCCGGCCAGCCGAGGACGCAGCACGTTGTCAAACACCGAAATTGCCAGAGAGCCGTTTGAGGCGAGGAATCCATCTTTCGCCATGCCCAGCGCCAGCAGAGCGCTTTGCGGTCCGCCCTCGAGTTGCGCAGAAAACAATTCTTCGCGGTTCAAGAGGTCGAACACCGAATACACGACGCCCAGCGTGCTGCCGAAGGCCGACTGCCCTCCGGCCAGCGAAGCGCGCTGCTGGCCGATTTCGTGAAGCTGCAGCGTCACTTTCGCGGTGCGCTTTTCCTCGCTGACCTCGACGTGAACGTCCTCTTTCTTGACCGGCCGAAAATACCCCGTGCGCGTCAAACGCGTAAGCCCCGCTTCCAGCGCCCGTTCATCCAGCGGTTTGCCTTCCTCCAGAACCAGCCGTCGCCGAACGTACCTGTCCTTGAATTTCTTTAGCCCGCGAATCTCGATGCGTTCCACGATCAGCGGCGGCTCGGCGCTGAGATCGAACCTCACCCTTGCCAAACCATTCGCCGCGTCAAACGTCCGCGCCGCGTCCACGCCCCGAAACTCCGTCACATTGGTTCTGCCCGGCTTCGGATTCGCCTGCGCGAACCACGCCCTCCGCAACTGCTCCACCGCCTGTGCCGAGTACGGCTTCCCCGCCAATTCCTTTCCGTACAAGGCAGACTCCTCTCGCCGTGCTGAGGCCGCCCTTCTCAATTCCTCGTCCACCTCAATCTCTCCGAACCGATACAAAGTTCCCGCTTCGACCGGAATGATCACTTCTTGCTGCGTTCTTTTGGCCCGATGGGGCCACGGCAACCATCGCCTCGAAAGCTTTTCGCAATTCGAAATCCTGGCGGTACCAATCCTCGCATCCGGATACCCGTGGTCCGCGTAGTAGCGCAGCAAACGCGCGCGATCGCTCTCGAACGCCTGTTCGATGTACACATTTTTCCCGCGAAGCCCCGCGATCCATCCATCCGGAAGAATCTCTTTCATTTGTGCGCGCAGCTCTTTTTCCGTAAGACCGAAATTCCCCTGGAAGCGTACCCTCCCTACGGTGATCTTTGGACCATCGTTAATGGCGTATATCAGCCGCAGCGTTGCATTTGGCGACTCCTCTCGCTCGATCCGAATCCGCGCTTGCGGATGTCCCAACTCCCGCAGCGTCTCGCGAATCGCAATCGCCGCGCGATGGATCGTCGCGTCATTCGCCGGTTCCCCCGTGCGCGGCCAGCGATTTCCTCCCTGAAGGAGTTTTTCCATCTGTTCGCGAGTGAGCAGTCGTGACCCGGAAAAGTCTATCTTCGCGAGGAACGGATTCTCCTTAAGGTAAAAGACCAGCCGAATCCGCGCGTCATCTTTACCGTCTCGTGCGCGAATCGGTTCTGTCTCCGCCTTGATTTCGCCGAACCATCCCAGCTGCGCGAGAGAGCGCACATCGGATTCGACTTGCTGTCTGTCCAGCCGCGCCTGCTCGTGCGATCCAATCTGTGCGCGAAGGGCCAGCGCCGAAACGCGCCGTAAGCCTACGAACTCAATTTCTCCGATGATCGGGGTCGCTGGCTGAAGCGCATTCGCGGCGGGCGGATCTGCTGCGGTGAGGAAATCGTTCTGTGCGGGAGCTCCCGCGGCACAAACGCCGCATCCCGTTGCCAAAGCCGCTGCCAGGAGCCAACGCACGAGCATCCTCCCGCACCAAGAAGGATGCTTGTCCAGATGTCTCCTTCCTCGTCGGAGTTGCCCGGCGCGGCCTATCAAACAAAACCGGCCCGCTCAGTCATAATTGCGGGCCGGTCTGCTTCATCCCACTGCGTGAAGAGTACGGCTTATCGTCGCTGTTAGAAGTGGCTAAAGCCCTTCACGATCTGGCCGGTCGCCGGATCAAGCATCAGTTGCCTTCCTTCCGGTTTTTCGCCGAAGTCGAACATCCCGTCCAATTTGCCGGCAGTCTCGTCTCCCGAACCGTTGCCGATCCGGCCAAGGCGGAAGTTGTCTTCGATGAAGCGCACCACCGAAGAGAAGTCCAGCACGCGGTGATCGACGTAGTTCTTCTTCGCATAGGGCGAAATCACCAGCAACGGAATGCGAGGACCGAAACCGCAACGCCCGTTCTGCGTTCCTCCCGTGACGTCGCTGGCTTTCGGCGTGCCGCAGTTGCCAGGCCCCAGCAGCGCGTCGTCACTTGTGTCGGATTGCCGCACGATCGGTCCCATCTGGTGGTCGTACCAGCCGTCCGAATCGTCCCACGTGATGATCACTGCGGTTTCTTTCCATTCCTCGGACTGCATGATGGCGTTGATGGTGTTCACCAGAAAAATCTGCTCATCCAGCGGGTCGGAATATCCCGCGTGTCCGTCCTGAATGGAGACAGCCTTCAGGAAGCTCACCGCCGGAAGGTTGTGTTCCTTCAACGCTGTGAAGAACAAGCTCAGATCGTATTCGTGATTCGCCACGTCCGTTTTGCCGATCATCGCTTCCGAACTCGGCGGCGTGTGATTCGGATTCAGCGTCGATTGCCAGTATTGAAACCAGGCGTGATGCGGGATGTAGTCCGCCAGCGAAAGCCCCGTGCTGCCGGTGGACACGTGATTGCAATTCGCGAAGCCTCCCATAAACGCGCCCCAAGTGATTCCGGCTTCATTCAGGAGATCCCCGACGTTCTTTCCCGACATCGTGATCTGTGCGCGGTTCGGGTTCGAGCAAATATCCCCGTAAGGATCCGGATCGCCGATCACCGCTCCGCTGTTCAGTCCTCCGGCAATGTTGCCCGCCCCGGTTATCTTCGCCGAGCTATTCATGAGCGTTGCCTCGAAGCTGTTACCGGAGACCACGTTCAGCGCGCCGGGCGTCGAAGGTCCGAACGTGCTGCCGTAATGGTTGTCGCTCAGCGCGAAATGCTGCGCGTAGTTCCACAGCGCCGTCACCGTGTTTCCGTCGAAGTATCCCATCGCACTGCCCTTGCCGAGATTCGCGTCGTCGCAGCTTACCGATTCCACGAACTTGTCCATCAGCCCGCCGTTGAATGCTTTTTGCTCGTCTTTGTAGTCGTGGTCTTCGTCGCAGGTATTCACGTTGCTGCGATCGATTCGGAACGGCTGCATGGAGTTGGGATTGTTTGTAAGCAAGCCCGCCGTCTCAAGCGTGTTCGCGCGAGGCGTGTCCGGACTCGCTGCGTGAAAGTATTGTGATCCGTCCTTGTTCGGTTGCGCGTGCGGATACGTGCCGAAGTAATGGTCGAACGACACGTTTTCCTGAAAAATGACCACGACGTGCTTGATGGGCGTGCGCGATGGAAAGCCATCGCTGTCGGGGCTGTGGGCAAGCGCGGGGCTGGTCGGCATCAGGCTGAGCGCGGCTGCAGCGGCGATCGCCGCTGCCTTGGTAATGCGTGAATGCATCGGGTGGTTCTCCTTGAGTTCGAGTTTTCGCGTTCGGTGATTCCGCGAGGTCCGTCCCTTGAACTGTCTGGCCTGGAAGGCATCGCGAACCGGCACAATCGCCGCATCGTTTTAGCCGCGCCCTGTTATTCCCGTGTAAACGCCGCATCAATTCTGGTGGCAGGTCGTTCGCGTGGGCTCTGATCAGTTATGTGGAGAGCCTTTGTCGGTCCTCACGCACATAGACTCGAACCATCCCGACGGCTTTGGTTTGCTGCGGCGGATCAGGAATTTTTCGTTTCTTCCTGCTGTTCCATTGAAGCGGCTCAACCCGGATGGAACCCATCATGCCCCCGTCTTCGTGTTGCAGAATGTGGCAATGAAAGGGAAATGTGCCCACGATGTCCGGATCCCGAAAATCAATCCGCAGCCTGACGCTCGGATAGGGGCGCGTAAATCCGTTCGCTGCGCGGCGGCTGTTGCTGAACCGCAAAGCCCGAACGCTTGGCGCATAGCCGGGAAGGATTGATAGAATCGGTCGCAAAAACTGAGAGACCACTATTCTCGCCACGAACATTTCCCAATCTACCACACTCGCGCGGAAGCTTCGCCTCGCGGATTACTTCGCGTTGGCGTTTGGAGCAATGATCGGAGTCGGCTGGCTCGTCCTGATGGACGACTGGCTCGGCCGAGGCGGACCGTTCGGCGCGATGATCGCTTTCGCCCTCGGCGGCTTTGTGCTCCTGCCTGTCGGTTACGTGTACGGGAAATGGGTCGAGCGCCTGCCGGACGCTTCCGGCGAAGCGGCGTACACGGCGCAGGTCTTTCCGCCGGTCGTCAGCTATTTCACCGGATGGATCATGCTGCTTGCGTATTTCATCGTCTGCCCGTGGGAAGCGATCGCGGTCGGAAAACTCGCGGCGTATCTTTTTCCTTCCATAGACTCCTTCGAGTTGTATCGCGTGGCGGGCCAGCCCGTATTTCTTCCGCGCCTTTTGCTCGGCATCGCGTTGACGGTTTTCCTCGCCATCCTGAATTACCGCGGCATCCGCGCCAGCGCCACGTTTCAAAACTGGATCACCTCCGCGGTTCTTGTTCTATTCGGTGTGGCCGCGTTTTTCAGCGCGAGCCACGGCAGCGCAGCGAATCTGCGGCCGGCGTTTCAGCATTCGCCGTTCGTTTCCATTCTGCTGACGCTGCAGATCGTTCCGTACTTCATGACCGGCTTCGAATCTGTGCCGAAAGTCGCGGAGGAAGCGCATCCGGAATTCCGTTCGCGCGGATTTTCCCGCGCCATCGTCCTCGCGCTATTTGTCGGCGCGGCGTTTTACGTGCTGTCCATCGGCGCCGTTTCGCTGGCGGCGCCGTGGCAGTCGCTGCGTGGCAAGCGCTTTGCGACCGCGATCGCGTTTGAGCACGCGATCGGTGCGCGTTGGCCCGTCAGCCTGATTCTGGTCGTCGGAATCCTCGGGCTCTGCCAGTGCTTCAACGGGAATTTCGTGGCCGCGAGCCGGCTGCTTTTTTCGTTCGGACGCCGTGGCACGATTTCCGCGCGATTTGGCTCGCTCCATCCCGCGTTCCAGACGCCGTCCGTCGCGATTCTGGGCGTAACGGCGGGGACGCTGCTCGCGGTTTTCCTGGGGGATTCACTGCTGGTTCCGGTGACGGAAGTCGGCTCGATGGCGTCGGCGTTCGGCTGGCTGGCGGCGAGCGTGTCCCTGGCGCTGGTCGAACGGAAAGTCCGCATTCGGGGCATCGCGCTGCTGGGAAGCGCCGTGTCGCTGCTGCTTTTTGCGATGAAGGTGATGCCGTCGTTTCCCGGGCATTTTTCGAAGGCGGAATGGGTGGCGCTGGCAATCTGGCTGGCGCTGGGAATGCTGCTGCATTGGGGCGCAAATTCGGCCAGAGGCGAGGGTGCAGAGTTAACCGTGCGCAGCAAGCGAGCGGAGTAAAAGATAGACGCAACGCAGAGACGCCGAGTGCGCAGAGGTAACGCGGAGAGGCGCAACGGCTGCGAGTATGCGCGGTTGGGCGCGGTGGGACGCTAGTGCCGCTGGACGGCAGCTCCACTCTGCGCAAGCCCGCGAGGCCTCCTCAGGAAGCTCGTTTGGCACATTTGGCTAAGCGGGTTTCCTGGGCGATTCGCGTGCGAAGATATCTCCCAGTTTAGGGCCGGCTCCCAAATTCAGGATTGTCTCTTTCAGTTGGTCGTGACCAATCCAATCTTGCAGTTCAAACTTCACGGGATCGACCAAGGTGTAGTTGAAGATTGCGCGCTGCAGGAGAGGACTATCGAGGGCCCGGAGCGCAGGCTCGGGGAAAACTTTGTTGAACTCGAAGGACAAAAGGGGAGGGCATTGAGACAATCCCTTAAGGGCTTCCTCCTCGTAGCCTTCCACGTCGATCTTAATGTACGCAGGCAGACCGTAGCGCTCGACAAGCGCATCCAGCGTGATCACGGGAACGGTCATTTCGCGTTTCCACATTCCCAGGTAATCGGCATTCTCTTTGGAGACGGCTTCGCACCATTCGGCGGAGAGTGAGCTCATTTTGTCCTTGCGGTCCGACACTTTCAGAACACCGAGACCATTGGTCGCGCCGATGGTGGCCTGAAGAACTTCCACCGATTTTTGGGAGGTGCTCAACTGGATGTGTCGGGCGCAGTCGGGGTTCGGCTCGACGGCAACGACTCTGGCGCCCAAGGATGCGAAGATTCTGGTCATCGTCCCCAGGTTGGCGCCAATATCAAAGACCAGGGCATCCTTAGGCAGCAGATGAGAGTAAAAGTCGCGCATGAGGCGGATTGTCCGGAGTGCACGGCGGCCACGAAAAACGTCCCAGAGCGGGGCCGCCGCCCTGTTGAGACCTGCGATCCAGAGCAATTCTTCAACGCGCCGGCGTGACGTGTGCAATCGGCCCCTCGCCAAAAGGGAATTTATCCGAGCCAAATGTTAGCATCAGCCAGGTCGGCTTACTGAATCTTCCGATGGAAAGGTGGGAACTCGAATTTTAGTGGTTATCTCTGATGGTGTTGCGCCAGGCGAATACTGCAGAAACCTTCGCTCAAAGGACGGGGGTAGTGAACCCGGCTCGCTGCATGGGAACGGAGAACGAGGGAATGCCGATCGATTGGGGCAGCTTTCTTGGGTGTTGCGGACCAGTCTTGTACACTGGCGGCTGTTTCTAGGGGCCGAACATGCTTCCGTTTATACACATTGGGCCGCTGACGATTGCGACATTCGGATTGATGGTCGCAGTGGGACTGCTGGTGGCGGCGTACATCTTGCAGGCGGAGTTCCGGCGGCGCGCAATCAAAGCGGATGCGTTCCTGATCATCGGGATTGCGGGGCTGGCGGGGATTGCGGGAGCGCGGCTGTATCACGTGCTGGAATCGCCAGCGGAGTTTCTTGCCGATCCCTGGCCGCTGCTGTTCAGCCGGTATGGATTTGCATGGTTCGGGGGATTCCTTGGAGGATTCGGAGCGCTGCTGGTTCTCGCGCGGCGCAACCAGATTCCGACGCTGGAGTTTCTGGACGCGTGTTCCCCAGCGGCGGCTGTGGGATACGCGATCGGACGGATCGGGTGCCTGCTGGCGGGGGATGGAGATTATGGAATTCCCACGTCACTGCCGTGGGGGATGAGTTTTCCGAACGGCGTGGTACCAACGGCGGAGCGAGTGCACCCGACGCCGATTTACGAGTTCCTGGCATGGATGGCGATTGCATGGGCGTTGTGGCGCTGGGGAGCGAAGAGGCTGAAGGGCGGAGCGAGGACGGGGGGGGCGGTTTTTTGCGTGTATCTGGTTCTGACAGGGATTGCGCGGTTTCTGGTGGAGTTCCTTCGCATTAATCCCAAGTCGTTTTTCGGAATGTCCAACGCACAGGCGGCGAGCGTAGCGTCAGTGATTTTGGGATTGGTGTTGTGGTGGCAGGTGAGAATGACGGAGAGGGAGTAGAAGGAAGAAAGAGATTCACCACAGAGTGCACAGAGGGCACGGAGAAAGGCAGCGCCCACTCTCGGAAGACGAAAGGCGGCACCAAGACTAGGGTCTGTGCTAAACGCGATTAAAGGAGCTGGCGAAGGACGTACTGGAGAATGCCGCCGTGCTGGTAGTAGTTGATTTCTTCGGGAGTGTCCACGCGGGCGACGGCCTGGAAAACCTTTTCCTTGCCGTCATTTTCTCCATCGGGGGATTTGGCGCGGACGCTGACGAGTTTTTTGGGCGTAAGTGACGATACGCCTTCGATGGAATAGATTTCGTGACCGGTAAGGCCGAGCGATTCGCGATTTTCCCCCTCCTTGAATTCGAGCGGAAGGACTCCCATACCGACAAGATTGCTGCGGTGAATGCGTTCGTAGCTTTCCGCGAGGACGGCGCGGACGCCGAGAAGCCGCGTGCCCTTGGCAGCCCAGTCGCGCGAGGAGCCGGAGCCGTATTCCTTGCCGGCGAGAATGACGAGGGGGACGCCGGCTTCGCGGTATTTGATCGCGGCATCATAGATGGTCATCTTTTCGCCGTTCGGCTGGTAGGTGGTCCAGCCGCCTTCGGTGCCAGGCGCGAGAAGATTTTTCAAGCGGATGTTGGCGAAGGTGCCGCGCATCATGACCTCATGATTGCCGCGGCGCGCGCCGTAGGAATTGAATTCGTGCGGTTTGACGCCATGGGCGATGAGGTATTTTCCGGCGGGAGAATCGACGGCGATGGAGCCCGCCGGAGAAATGTGGTCGGTGGTGATGCTGTCGCCAAGAACGGCAAGGACGCGCGCGCCAGAGATGTCCGCAAGGGGCGGCGGCGTTTTCGGCATGTTTTCGAAATACGGCGGCATCTTGATGTAAGTGGATTTAGGATCCCACTGGTAGAGGTCGCCCGCAGGAACGGGCATGCATTTCCACTGCGCGTCTCCTTCGTACACGGCGGCGTATTCCTTTTCGAATTGTTGGGTGGAGACGGCGGCGCGGACGGTGGATTCGATTTCCTGTGGCGAAGGCCAGATTTCGCGGAGATAGACGGGCCTGCCGTTGTGGTCGCAGCCGAGCGGCTCCGAGGTGAGGTCGAGATCCATGCGACCGGCGAGGGCGTATGCGACGACGAGCGGGGGCGAAGCGAGATAGTTGGCGCGGACGAGCGGATGGATGCGGCCTTCGAAGTTGCGATTGCCGCTGAGGACGGCGACGGCGACGAGGTTGTTTTCCTTGATGGCGGTGCCGATGGGTTCGGGCAGAGGACCGCTGTTGCCGATGCAGGTGGTGCAGCCGTAGCCGACAAGATTGAATTTCAGTTTGTCGAGATAGGTGTCGAGGCCGGAAGCGTGGAGATATTCGGTGACGACTTTGGAACCTGGAGCAAGACTGGTCTTCACCCAGGGTTTGACCTGCAGGCCGCGCTCGACGGCTTTCTTGGCGAGGAGGCCGGCGCCGATCATCAAGGAAGGATTTGAGGTGTTGGTGCAACTGGTGATCGCCGCGATGACGACAGCGCCGCTCGAGAGATCAAAGGAGTCGCCGTTGTTTTGAATGTGGACCTGCTTTTGCGGAGCGCCTTCGATGACCTTGGAAAAGGACGCCTTGGCGGAGCGAAGCGGGACGCGGTCCTGGGGGCGCTTGGGGCCGGCGACGGCGGCTTCGACGGCGCCGAGATCGAGCTCTAGCGTATCCGAGAAGACCGGATCGGGCGTGGCATCGGTGCGGAAGAGGGATTGTTCCTTGCAGTAGGCTTCGACGAGGGCGATTTGCTCGTGGGGGCGCGCGGTGAAGCGGAGATACGCTAGCGTTTCGGCATCAACAGGGAAGAAGCCCATGGTGGCGCCGTATTCGGGAGCCATGTTGGCGATGGTGGCGCGGTCGGGGACGCTGAGGCTGGAAAGGCCTGTACCGTAAAATTCGACGAACTTGCCGACGACGCCCTTCTTGCGAAGCATTTCCGTGACGGTAAGGACAAGGTCGGTTGCGGTAGCGCCTTCGCGCAGGCGGCCATGGAGCTTGAAACCGACGACTTCGGGAATGAGCATCGAGCTGGGCTGGCCGAGCATGGCGGCTTCCGCTTCGATGCCGCCGACGCCCCAGCCGAAGACGCCGAGAGAATTGACCATGGTAGTGTGCGAATCGGTGCCGACGAGGGAATCGGGATAGGCTTCGACGCGATTGCCGGAAGGTACCGCGCAGACGACGCGCGCGAGGTATTCAAGATTGACTTGATGGCAGATGCCGGTGTCCGGCGGAACGACCTTGAAATTCTGGAAAGCGGTCTGGCCCCAGCGAAGAAATGCATAGCGCTCGACGTTGCGCTGGAATTCGAGCTGGGCGTTCAGGCCGAAGGCGTTGACGTTGCCGAAGCTGTCCACCTGGACGGAGTGATCGATGACGAGTTCGGCGGGAAGGAGCGGATTGACGCGCTTGGGATTCCCGCCCATTTTCTTGACAGCTTCGCGCATCGTGGCGAGATCGACAACAGCGGGAACGCCGGTGAAGTCCTGAAGAAGAACGCGGGCGGGCATGAAGGCGATTTCCTTTTCGGGCGCGCCCGGCTTCCAGTTGGCGAGGGCGAGAATGTCTTCTTTGTGGACGAAGCGGCCGTCTTCGCAGCGGAGAAGGTTTTCGAGAAGGATGCGGAGAGAGAAGGGAAGTTTGTGGAGATTGGCGAAGCCGCGTTTTTCGAGAAGTTCGAGGCGCTGGATTTCGAAGACTTGAGCGCCGACGTTGAGTTTATCTCGCGTACCGAAGGAGTTTGTGACAGAGAGGACCATCTGTGTTCCTTTCGAAGGATCACGCAACTCAATATGATAACCGAAGTGGGGAGTTTCGCGCTGAGGAGGGGAGGAAGGTTTCGTCGCGGGGCGATATACTGAAAGCGTTGTGAAAATTGTTCTGATTTCGACGTACGAATTGGGGCGGCAGCCGTTCGGGCTGGCTTCGCCGACGGGCTGGTTGAAGCAGCACGGGCACGAAGTGGCGTGCCTGGACCTGTCGCGGCAAGGGCTGGACGAGAAGACGCTTGGCGGAGCGGACGTGATCGGATTTTATGTGCCGATGCACACGGCAGCGCGGCTTACGCTGCAACTCATCGGGCTGCTTCGCGGGAGAGGAATTGGGGCGCACTTTTGTGTTTTCGGTCTGTATGCCCGGCTGAATGAGACGAGCTTCCGGAAAGCGGGAGCGGACAGCGTGCTGGGCG
>Ga0209810_1005461_pt1 | contig 11505 bp, 9 predicted proteins | sample Coa_R1_7_FD_187159 | JGI IMG/M metagenome (GOLD analysis project Ga0209810, IMG submission 187159) | Surface soil microbial communities from Centralia Pennsylvania, which are recovering from an underground coalmine fire - Coalmine... | ecosystem: Environmental > Terrestrial > Soil > Unclassified ...
CTTCCTTGGCCGGCGGACCGAGCCGGCGGTCAGAGCTGCCTGGGCGGTAGTGGCCGGCGCCGTAACCATCACATGGGCGGTTGCCGTGGCGGCTCAATGGAAGCCGCTGACGTCCGTATGTCATCGTGCATCAAGCTGCACGAACTTTCAGATGGACACGGCGACCGCGCATCTGCTGGCCGGTCACGGCATTCAGCCGGAAGTGTATGGGATATATACGGCCGTCGTGTTGGCGCTGGTCTGGGTGGTCTGGTGCGGTTTAGGTGGGCTGATCGTCTGGCGCCGCCCACGAGAGCTGGGAGCCGTGGTATCGGCGTTCTTCATGGTTCTCTTCCCACTGTTCGAGATCAGCTTCTGGTTTCCGAACGGCAGGACCTCGCAAGTCATGGGAACCCTTGCCTTCGTGGCGCTGATCATGTTCTACCTGCTCTTCCCGAACGGCAGCTTCGCCCCGAGCTGGTTTCGATTCGTTCCTGTCGCGATCATTCCCCTGGGCGCGATTTCCAACTTCGTGCCGTGGCTTCTCGGGCCGGTGCTCGTCGTCTACTTCATGAGTGGGGTGGGAAGTCAGATCTATCGCTTCCGCTCGGTGTCCTCCTGGAGAGAGCGGCAGCAGACCAAGTGGACGGTGGCCGGCCTGGTGGTTTCGATACTGCTGTTCGTCGGCGTGGCCGTTGTTCCATTCTCGGTTGATCCAAACGTGGGGTATTCGGGCGCGGGATATGAGGTGCTGACCATCACCCTGGTGCCGATCGTGACCACGCTCATTCCGCTCTCGGTCGGGGCGGCCATCTTTCTCAGCGGCCTCTGGGATATCGACCGCATCATCAACCGGGCTCTGGTCTACGGAATCCTGAGCATCGCCCTGGGTGTTGCCTACGTGGGCGGCGTTCTGGGCCTCGAAGCTCTGTTCAGACTCTTCGTGCGCGGCAGCGCCGCACCCGCCATCGTTCTTTCCACGGTGGCCATCGCCGCGCTTTTCGGGCCGCTTCGACGGCGCATACAGGATGCCATCGACCGGCGGTTCTACAGAGCCAGATACGATACCGCCCGTATCCTGTCGGGGTTCGGCGACCGGCTTCGCCAGGAGGTGGACCTCACGAATCTCACCCAGGACCTGACCTCTGTGGTGCAGGAGACGCTGCGTCCAGAGCACGTATCGATTTGGCTGAGCCGGGAGCTCTCATGAGGTGGCGCGTGTCCGCACCCGCCCGCCGACAAATCGGGACACTTGAGGCCGTGTCCAACCGGGCTCCCTCAGCATCCGACTCACCGCGGCCAAACAAGCCCTAAGGAGGAGAGCAGTGCTACGAGCGTTTCGAGTCGTCTGGGCGTCCCTCATCTGGTTGTTTGTGATCATGGTCCCGATTCAGTTCTACCTGGCGGGACACGGAGCGATGGAAGGAGCACATGCCGCCGACAAGAAGATCACGCCCATGAAGACCGGGTGGGATCCGCACATCGCATTCGGCACCATCATGGTGCTGGTGGCGCTTTTGGTGCTCCTGGCGGCGCTCGCCTCACGCCCAACACGCCGGCTGCTGGGCATGAGCGCCGGTCTGTTCGTGTTCATGATCATCCAGTTCGTGCTGCCCTTTTTCAACGATTCAGCCGGCACTCGATGGATCGCCGCCCTCCACGGCGTCAACGCCCTGATCGTGACCGGGCTGGCGATCGGTCTACTGATCCGGACACGGCCCTACTGGCCGTTTGCCAAACCGTCGGCACAGGTCGCTGCCGGCGGGGCCGCCCCTTGAGCTGCCACTCCGGAGCGAGCGCCTTCTGCTGAGGACCACTAACTATGATGCCGTGGTCGTTGGGGCTGGGCCCAACGGCCTGGCAGCGGCAGTCGAGCTGGCGCGGGCGGGACGGAAGACCCTTCTCCTCGAGGCTGAGGATGAGGTCGGCGGAGCAGCCAGATCGGCCAAGCTGACGCTGCCGGGCTTCGTCCACGACATCGGGGCGGCCATCACGCCTCTGGCGATCGATTCTCCCTTCATGCGCACGCTTCCCCTCGAGCAGCTCGGCCTGCAATGGGTTCGACCAACCGCGGCGGTGGCTCATCCTCTGGATCGCGGCCGGGCCGCGATCCTTAGGGGATCGCCGTCCGAGACGGCCGCGGGACTGGGGGGAGACGGACGGCGGTACGAACGAGTCATGGGTCCCCTCCTGAGAGACTGGCCCAAGATTGCGCCGGCCTTGCTGGGACCGGTCAGGCCAACCACCCATGTGGCGGCCCTCGCACGCTTCGCCGGCCTCGGCGCCTGGCCGGCAACCGGCATGATCCGCACGCTGTTCAAGACCGAGGAGGCGCGGGGGCTCATGGCAGGCTTCGCCGCCCACTCCGTGTTGCCCATCGACCAGATGGGCACCGGTGCCTTCGCCCTCCTCTTCGCGGTGACCGGACACGCCACCGGATGGCCCTTTCCACGAGGCGGTATCCAGGAGCTGGCGAACGCCATGGCGCAGTACTTTGAATCGCTTGGTGGAGAGATTGCCACCGGGACTCGGGTTCGATCCCTTGACGACATACCTCCGGCCGGCCGCATTATGCTCGACGTGCCACCGCTCGCTCTTGATGAGATGTCCAACGGCCGGCTACCGCGCCGCTACCGCCGGAGCTTACTGAGATTTCGCCGCGGCCTCGGCGTCTTCAAGCTGGACTACGCGCTCTCGGCGCCCATTCCATGGCAGGCGCCGGAGGTCGCCGGGGCGGGAACCGTCCACCTGGGGGGCACGCTGGCGGAGATAGCAGCCGCGGAGGCCGCGGTAGCTCGCGGTGAGCATCCCGAGAGACCCTTCGTGCTGCTCGCCCAGCAATCACTGTTTGACTCGTCCCGGGTGCCCGAGGACAAGCACACCGCCTGGGCATATTGCCACGTCCCCAACGGCTCGACTGTCGACATGACAGATCGCATCGAGGCGCAGATTGAGCGCTTTGCTCCTGGATTCAAGGACGTGATCCTCGCCCGCAGCTCGCTGGCTCCGCTCGATCTGCAGCGGATAGACTCGAACCTTCTGGGAGGGGACATCACCGGGGGAGCCCAGACAATTCGCCAGATAATCGCCCGGCCCGTGGCGAGCCTCAACCCCTACCGAACGCCTCTCCCCGGCGTCTTCCTGTGCTCGGCTTCGACTCCTCCGGGCGGCGGCGTCCACGGCATGTGCGGCTACTGGGCGGCGCGTGCAGCCTTGCGAGGGGACCGGCGACCATCACCGTCACCACTCGGTTAGCTTCCAGACTTCCGGCCTCAGCTCGCCAGACTCCACGCCGATCTCGGCATAAATCGAGACCGCAGCCTTGAGATGAGACATGGCCTCCTCGACATGGCCCTCATCATGGGCCAGGTCGGCCAGAAGATTGTGCACGGCGGCTTCACGGTGCCGGTCTCCACACGAGGCACTGAGCTCCAGTGCCTCGGTGGCGAGGCTCCAGGCGGCCTCACCGTCGCCCATTCGTCGCCGTACGAGTGCCAGGTTTTGCAACGAGCGCATACGCACCACAGAATCGTCGAGGTGGCGCGCCAGATCGATGCTCGCCTCCAGGTGTCTACCGGCGCCCGTCAGGTCGCCCACTCCGGCGGCGATTATGCCCAGGGTGCCGTGCGCCAGAGCTGGGGCTCGCGCGTCAGAGGCAGCCTGGGCCAGCTCCAGAGCCTTTTGCGCCGGCGGGAGTGCCCGCTCCGCCTGGCGCTGATGATAGATCGACATGCTCCAGCCGGAATAGATCCCGGCCAGGTCGGCCGGGTCGAGGTCCCCACCCAGCTCCACGGCTCGCGTGAAATGCTGTTCGGCTCGGTCGTGATCTCCCCAGCGGTCCCGGGCCGTGCCCAGCCTGGACTCGAGCCAGGCGCCCGCACCACCACTGAGCCCTCTGGCCTTCTCGTATGACGACACCGCGGCCTGGTACTCCCCCAGCGTGAGCTGGAGATCTCCGATCGATTCCCACAAAGGGCCCGGCTCCGAATGTCCCAGATCCAAAGCGGCGCGAAAGTGACCGATGGCGTCCTCGGCCGCGAAGAGGCCGGCGGCGCGTTCGCCGGCCCTGACGTGCCAGACGGCAGCGTCGGCTTCTGAACCCGCCTCACGATAATGCCTTGCGATCTCACCTGCCGAGGCCGGGAGATGCTCGGAGGAGCTGACATCCGCCAGCGCCTCCGCCGTGCGGCGGTGAAGCAGCCGGAGTCGGGGCGCACTGGCAGACTCCAGTACCACGGACCTCAGCTTGTCGTGGCTGAAGTCATAGCTCGCGCCACCGTCGAGGCCGGCGGGAGCCCGGTTCACCAAGCCCCGAGCGAGGAGCTCTTCGAGCGCCCGTATGGTCATCTCCTCGTCGCGTCCTGCCGCCCGGTGCAGCGTGTCGAACTCGAAGGAGTGCCCAATGACGGCGGCGGTGGTCAATACCTGTCGCGCGCCCTCGCTCACCCGGCGCACCCGGGAGATGAGAACGTCTCGCACTCCCTCGGGGATGGCCGCGGCTACGTCGCCCTCGGCCAGCTCCGCCAGATACTCGCTGATAAACAGCGGAACGCCCTCGCTCTCTTGGAAGAGCCGGCCCGGCAGATCGGCCATAGCCTGATTGTCGGGAGCTACCGATTCGACAATCTGCCTGACGTCATCTTGAGCGAGACGCTGCAGCCGGATCTCGTGGAGTCTGCCGAGACGCCGCGGGCTCCCCGTCAGCTGCCGGAGAGGCTCGGAGGTGGCGGGCTCTTCCTCTCTCCATGCCAGAGCCACTAGGAGGCTTTGGCTGTCGATCCGACGGAGAAGGTAGGCAAGCCAGTCCCGGGTCGAGGAATCGACCCAGTGCAGGTCGTCGAGCATGAGCAAGAGGGAGTTATCCGCGGCACAGGCCAGGATGGCCGCGGTCACCGAGTCGAGGAAGCGCGTCTCGGCCGCCAGCCGTTCCAGGCGGTCCCCTTGCGGCAGGGTCTTAGAGTTCGCCTGCTCCTCGTCGACAGGCACGAGGCGGCTGACCTCCCTCAGATCATGGGGCGAGAGGCTTGAGGATGCATTTGGATGGCGTAACAGCCGTATGGCCGTCGAAAGGAGCTGGATCAGTGGCGCATAGGCCAGGTCGGACTCGCCTTCATAACAGCGTGCGCTCAGCACCACGAATCCGCGTATTCGCGCCCGTTCCGCCAACTCCTGCAGCAGCCGGGTCTTGCCGATGCCTGCCTCACCCTTGACGACGACGACCTGAGCAGCAAGCCTGGCACGGTCCAGCGCCTCGCTCAGCCGATTGACCTCGACGTCCCGGCCCATGAGCGGAAGCCGGTGTACCTCCGCTACTTGGAGTGGATGTACCCCTCCTGCCGCCGTCGCCTGCGGCGCGCCGCCACCCTGGCGAATCGACTCGTAGAGAGCCTCCGTCTCCTCGACCGGCTGTACGGCCAGCTCTTCGTCGAGGATGCGGGCGCACTCCCGATATTGTCGGATCGCTGCAGCCCGATCTCCGGCCTGGGCATAGGTCGACATCAGAAGACGGTGCGCCGACTCGTCGAGCGGGTCAATGTCGACCAGACGCCTGGCATGAGTGATGGCCGGCTCCAGCTGCCCGGCGGCACCCAGTGCTCGCGCGGCTGCTCGGAGCGCCCAGGCGACCTCGCGCCGGTATGCCTCCGACTGTGCCGTCTGCCAGCTGTCGAAGTCGGCGCCGGCCCGCGGTGAGAATCCCTCCAGAAAGTCGCCCCGGTAAATCGAGATCGCCTCCAGCAGGAATGGAAGAGGCTCCGAAGCCGGCCCGGCGCCTCCATCCGCCTGTTCGCGAGCACGCTTCAGGAGGCATCGGAAGCGCATCACGTCGACGTCGACGTGCTCGCGATTGAGGGACAGTGATTGACCCGCCGTGACGACCGCAGACGGCCCAATGGCACCCCGAAGGGTTGAGAGTGTTCGCCGGAGTGACGAGCCCGCGGAAGCGCCGTCCGCATCGGGCCACAGCAGGGCCGCCAGCTCGGGACGAGATCGTGGCATATCGGCGGCAGCCAGCAGTGCCACCAGCGCGATCGCCTTGCGGGTGTCGACCATCACGTTCAGGTCGCCGCGTTCGATTCCGGGAGGTCCAAACAGCGTCACGGATACGGCTGACGCGATCCGTGTCTCCCGCGACGGCTCATCTTCTTGCATTACAGATTGTATTGAAGAGTAGCTAGTTGCCGGTCTTTCGGCCAGTTTGCCGCCCCGGCGGTGAGCGCTGCGCGCTGTCCGCCCCCACATTGCATCGACGCCTGACTTCCGCAAGTAGACCGAGGTGGGACGCCTGACCGTCGTGCGCTACGGGAGGCGGTGTCGCCTTTCGAGCCGGGAGCTTACTTCTGGTTGGGCTCGAGCACCGTGTCTACCAGGCCATAGGCCACGGCTTCCTCGGCCGACATGAAACGGTCGCGCTGGAAGTCACGCTCGAGCTGCTCCATCGTCTGTCCCGTGTACTCGGCCAAGAGCCGGTTGCCGCGCTCTTGGAGGCTGAGCAGAAATTGCACCTGGATCTCGATGTCGGGCGCGGAGCCGCCGAACCCCTCGCCGCCGATACCCGCCGGATGAAAGTGGACAGTGGCGTTCGGGAGGGCATGCCGCTTGCCCTTGGTGCCGGCGGCGAGTAGCAGCGTTCCCATGCTGGCCGTCTGACCGAGGGCAATGGTCGAGATGTCGGGAGCGACGTAGCGCATGGTGTCATGGATCGCCATACCGGCCGTGATCGAGCCGCCGGGGCTGGTGATGTACAGGTTAATATCCCGCTCGGGATCCTCGGACTGCAGGAAGAGGAGCTGTGCGATCACTAGCGTCGCCAGCGGGTCGGTCACCGGCTTGTTGACGAAGATGATGCGTTCCTTGAGCAGCCGGGAGTAGATGTCAAAGGCACGCTCACCGCGCGATGTCTCTTCGATCACCGTTGGGACCAGGACGCTGCGTTCCATCGCTCTCACTGGGGAATTTGTTACCTCAGGGTAGCAAGGGAGTTTCGAGTTTCGAGTGTCGGGTTACGAGTTTGGAGTTTAGAGTTTGGAGTTTCGAGTTTGGAGTTTCGAGTTTGGAGTTTCAGGTTTCGGATCTCGGGCTGGGAGCGCATCGTAGCGGTGCAGCAACCAGATCGGTGCCTCCCGGTCGGGGAGGTACGCGCGGGCAGCCTCCTGCGTCGGCGGCCCCTACAGGCGATCGGGGTTGGAGTTTGGAGTTTTGGAGTCTTGGATTTTGGAGCCTAAGTTTGCGGGTCCGCTAGTTCGGGTTCGATGGACGGAGACCGCCTCCGTGGATAGTGACGGGACCGCGGCTCTACTCCAACACTCGAAACTCGCAACTCGAAACCAGAAACTCCCCTCACCCGTACTGCGTGCGGTCCTGTTCCAGCGCCTCCTCGAGGAGGTGACGGTAGCCCGCATAACGGGACTGAGAGATGGCGCCGGAAGCGAGGGCCTCGAGGACGGCACAGCCGGTCTCCTGTTGATGAAGGCAGTTGCCGAAGCGGCACTCGCGGGCGAATGGCCTGAATTCGGGGAAGAGCCAGTCCAGGTCCTCGGGGGGGACTCCCGTCAGGGCGATCGAACGAAGCCCGGGCGTGTCGGCGACGTAGGTGTCGGGGGTAAGGGCGAGCAGCTCAGAGGCAACCGTGGTATGGCGGCCCTTGCTGGTGGCCTCGCTGACGTCGGCCGTACGCAGGCGGAAGCCCGGCTTGATGGCGTTCAACAGGCTAGACTTTCCCGCTCCGGACGGTCCGACGAGCGCGGCCAGCCCGTGCAGCGCCTCGCGCACCTCCTCGATGCCGACGCCCTGCTTGACGCTGGACGTGATCACCCGATAGCCGATGGTGACGTACTCGCCGGCCACGCGGGCCACCTCCTCCGCGCCGACCAGGTCGATCTTGTTCAGAACGACCACCGGTGGCACCCCGGCCTGCTCGGCGATGGCCAGGAACCGGTCGAGGCGGGCGGAGTTGAAATCGGGGTTCCGCGTCGACTGAACCAGCAGCAGCACGTCGAGATTGGCCGCGAGCACGTCGCGAAGCGCTGGCCTTCCCGGCGCCTGCCGGCTCAGCTCGTTGCTCCGCTCGCACACCTCTTCGATCACGGCTGATGCGCCCCGCGTTGCCACCCGCACCCGATCTCCGATGACGGCAAGCGTAGTGGTTTCGCGTGGGCCGGACTTCATGCCCTTCAGGAGTCTGGCCGTCACCACCCGGCCGTCATCCAGAACAAGCTGGCAGAATCCGGCTTCCGACCTCAGCACGGTGCCCTCGGCCGTTGCGGGCGATTGATGCTGAGAGCGCGAGGTGCTCTCATGGACGGCGCTCCGCGGTGCTACGAGATCGCTCCCGGACCCCTAGAGAGGGGTGCGCACAGTAGACGTATAGTCTGCAGGAAGCGCCTAGCCGACGGCGGCATCGGCTGCCTCACCCGCCGGTGGTCCATTCTTGGATCGAGCGTGGTCCCTCCCACTCGAAGGCCGAGCGCGCGGTGGCCAGCGGCGAGGAGCTGGCGGAGATCCGGGGATGGCTCTCGACGATCTCCATGGGGATGAGGAACCAGCGGCCCGGGGTCATTGGAATGGTGGCGTACGTCCGACCTTTGAAGACCCGGTCGGGCAGCAGCGAGTTGACATAATACGAGTGATCATCCGTCGGACTGCCGGGGACGGTTGAGAGCAGGCGCCTTCTCTCGTCCTGGTTCAGACCGTACGTCTGGAGCCACTCGAACTGCTGCATCAGCCTCCGGTTCCAGGGGGCCAGTTTCGTGTACCGCCGGTGGGGGGTCCTCCGGCATGTGCGGCTCGCCCGCCTCCTCTAGCGTAGGCGATGGGGCTTCGGGAAGAGCCTCGAAGGCTTGGACATCCGCTGCGGCGGCTTCTCTCCGGAACCAGCGGATGAGGGCAACGCCGCCGAGTGCGATCGCCGCTGCAAACCAGACGAGGAACCAAGCGCGGTCGATGGCGTATGGCCAGCCGTAGGTGAGCATCGCCATCGTGCCGAGCACCGCTACCAGGAGGCAGAGACCGGCGGCAGCCGGCGGGTTCGCTCGAATCCAGCCCGATAGGCCGATCATCAGCCGAGGTCGAAGCTCTGCTGGACCCCCGGCTGCTTGGGCCAGAGGGAGGCGGGAGGGATATGCGGAAGGTCGAGGCGGGCTTTGAGGTCGCCGACCGACGCCGGTGAGTGGCCGGCGTAATGGTTGTTCATGAAGCCGTAGATGCGCTGGACTCTGCGGGCGATGGTCTCCAGCTTCACCGCCCACTGGTCCAGCTCGACCGAGCGATCGATCTGGATGCGATCCAGCTTCTGGACGTCGGCCCGGTTGCCCAGCCAACGGAGATAGGTGAAGTCGGTGGTGAGAGCGACGTGGCGGGGCATCGAATGCAGGTCGACGATGGTCCAGGCCAGCCGCCGTTCGTGCAGCAGCTCGACCGTCTCCTCTCGGATCCAAGAGGGATGGCGGAATTCGACAGAGTAGCGGAACTCCTCCGGGAACAGCTCGAGGAAATCGAGCAGAGTCTGCCGCTCGCCGTAGTCAAGGCTCGGCGGAAGCTGAACGAGGATCGGTCCCAGCTTGTCGCCCAGCGGATACATGGCCTCCAGGAATTCCAGCAGGTCGTGACCGGCATCGTGAAGCTTGCGGTCGTGGGTGATGATTCTGGGCATCTTGGCCGTGAACTCGAAACCGTCCGGGGTCGCTGCGTCCCACTCGCGCACCGTTTGGGGGCGTGGAGGTCCATAGAAGGTTGTATCTATCTCGACGGCGTCGAAGACCCGGGAGTAGAAAGAGAGAAAGCCGCTTGCGCTCGAGCCGGGTGGATAGAACGTCCCCACCCAGTCCTTGTACGACCAGCCCTGAGTGCCGAGTCGAAGTGTGGCGCTGAGCTGGGGAACGGACGCCTTCGGGTCAGGCTCGATTGCGGGCGGCAGCTCTCGGACGACGGCGTTCATGGCTCATGCTAGCGAGCGGCGCCGAAAGCCGGAGGGCGAGGCCGTTCAGTCCGGCCTAATCGATGGGCGACGCGTAGAGCCCCTCGGCGACGTCTTCCGGCTTCGGGAAAGGCTGCTGGTCGGCCCACTGGACGGCATGATCGATCTCTGCGTCCACGCGCTTGCCGATTTCCATGCGCTTGTTCTCGTCCATGACTCCAGCATCCTCGAGCCGCAGGGCCATGGCCTGGATTGGATCTCTCTGGGCCCACTCTTCGAGCATCTCCCGGGGCACATAGTTGGCAGGATCATGCTCTGAATGGCCGCGCATGCGCATGGTAACGCATTCGATGAGAGTCGGTCCCTGCCCGGCACGGGCCGCCTGCACAGCCTTCTGAGAGGCGTGGTAGACGGCGATGGCGTCGTTCCCGTCGACTCGGTCGCCCATGATGCCGTACGCCGCGGCGCGGTCGACGATCTGGGCGATGGCGAACTGCCGGTCGAGGGGCGTCGAGTAGGCGTACTGATTGTTCTCGACGATGAGGACGAAGGGCAGCCGCATGGTGGCGGCGAAGTTGACGCCCTCATGGAAGTCGCCCGTGTTGGTGGCGCCGTCGCCGATGTAGGCCATGGCAACATTGTTCTGCCCTCGCTGTTTAAAGGTCAGGGCAGCACCCACCGCGACCGGTATCGACGTGCCCAGCATGCTGATTGGCGAGAAGATGCCCAGCTCGAGATCGCCGATGTGCATGTCCTCATCCCTGCCCCTGGTCGGACCCGCCTCGCGCGCCATCCAGTGGGCCATTACGCGCCGCACCGACATGCCTCGAACCAGCTGTACGCCCATGTCTCGATGGATGGGGCTAACGGTGTCGCCGGGACCGAGGGCGAAGGCCGAGCCGACGCCGATCGCCTCCTGGCCATATCCGCCGTACACTCCACCCACAACCTTGCCCTGAAGGTAGAGTTTGCGGATTCGGGCCTCGACGCCGCGCGTCAGAAGCATGTAGTAGTAGAGCTGCAGGGCCTGCTCGGGCTCGACGCCCAAAGCGTCGGGCAGCCTCGTTTCAACCGCCATTACGGCTCAACTCTCCTCGAACGTGGGTAGCGTTACTTCATTTTATGTTGAGAGTTTGGAGCCGGGAGTTTGGGGCTTGGGAGTCGAGAGCCCAGGGTTCAAGGACGTGAATTTGTCGGAGGGTGTAGTGTTATGCGGTTTCCCCGGCGTCCCATGGATATGTGACGGGAGCTGCGAGTGGATCGAGGGTCCGCCGAGGAAGCGATGGGTGGTCCGCCTGGAGCCGATGCGGAGCAGCCGCCGTTCTCGGTCGTCATTCTGGCCAGAGCCGCCGAGTCGACCATCGAGAGCTGCCTGGCGTCGGTAGCCGGCTGCCCGGAGGTGCTGGTGTGCCTCGACGACAGCGTCGGTGATGAAACCGAGAGGCTGGCCGAGATGGCCGGCGCTAGGGTCGAGCACGTCGAGTGGTTGGGCGGCTTCGCAACCCAACGAAACGTGGCCGCCGGTCTGGCGACTCACGACTGGATCCTCTTCGTGGACGCGGACGAGGAGGCCACGCCTGAGCTGTTGACCGAGCTTCGCGCGCTTCTGATTC
>Ga0209810_1005464_pt1 | contig 11500 bp, 8 predicted proteins | sample Coa_R1_7_FD_187159 | JGI IMG/M metagenome (GOLD analysis project Ga0209810, IMG submission 187159) | Surface soil microbial communities from Centralia Pennsylvania, which are recovering from an underground coalmine fire - Coalmine... | ecosystem: Environmental > Terrestrial > Soil > Unclassified ...
TCGACAACGCGCTGCTCGAATTCACGCAGCTTTTCACCGGGTAGCAGCGTTGGCACACACACGGAGAGCAGCATGTCTCGATAGGTACGCAGGGGCGTCAGACTTTTCTGCAAAGCCAAGTGCAGCACCTCGCGGTCGCTGCGGAAATAGCGGTACAAAAGCAGCAAATCGCGCCAGTGCAGGTCGTCTTCGCCCAGGACCATGCGCGATTCACGGAAGAATCCCGCCTCCGCCCACAACGGCGGCCATATTTCGAGGAGCAACCATTTGGGTCGAATGCCGTCGGCCCACAAACGGCGAAAGTGCATCAGCTCGCGGATGGTGCCCATACCGTTGAGGCCAAAGTTGTAAACAATCGGCTGCGGCGCATTTCCACTAAAGTACAGATTCATGACACTCGGCCGAACACTATATTTGACACGCGAGCTGCCCATGATAAGAAACAACGGAGAATCCGGAGCCTCAGCCAATCGTTGGCGTAAATGATTCAGGCGATGTCCATATAGGGGATCGCGCGTCTCCAATCGCCGCTTATCGAGATAGATCGATAAGACCAGCTGACTGGCCGCGATGCAGATCAGCGTCCACAGAGCGGTGCGTCTACCCTTGTTCGCGGAAGTGAGAAATAAGCTCGGCATGGCACTCGGTTTAGCTGCGAGCCGTAGGCTCGCGGCTAAACGATCCCTCCGTTAAAACTGAAAATAAATGAACGGCTTGGCTCCTTGCGGCTCCAACAATAGCGCCAATCCAAACAAGAGCGCATAGCTGAATCCGAGCATCGGCGCGGGCAAGCGCAGGGCCGGTCGAATCCATACGCCGCTGCCTCCAAGCAGATGACCGATCAGCATGATACCCGCCGTCAACCAAAATCCGAACACAGGCGGCTGCTGGGCGTAGGTCGGCAAGAGCGGTAGATCCACAGGGGCCGCCGTCAGCAGGCGCGTATACATATCGAATGCGTGGTTGGAGGTCGAGGAACGGAAAACAACGAGACTAAGGGAGAAACACAAAAAGGTGAAGGCGATGCGAAGCAGGGTGCCAGGCTGCGAACGCAGGATGCCGTCCAGCCGTGGCCTATACTTGCACCAGCGACGGAAAACACGATGGATAATTAGCAGCCACGCTTGCAGAAAACCGAAGCCGACGAATTGCCATGCTGCACCATGCCAAAGACCGCACAGGGTCATGGTGATGATGAAATTGCGGCGGGTTTTCCACTCGCCGTTGCGGCTGCCGCCCAGCGGAATAAAGATATAATCGCGCAGCCAGCTCGACAGCGACATGTGCCAACGATTCCAGAACTCCGCGATGTTCGGAGCCAGATAGGGCATGTTGAAATTCTCGGTCAGCTTGTAGCCGAGCATGTGGGCGGTGCCGATCGCCATATCTGTGTAGCCGGAAAAATCGCAAAAAACCTGCATCGTATAGGCGAACAATGCGATCCACACGGAGGACGATTGATAATCGAGTGCATGATCGAAGACCGGATCGGCAAATTGGGCCATGCGGTCAGCGATAGCCAACTTCTTGAACAAGCCCATAAGAAAGTATTGCAAACCCAGGTGCAGACGCACCCAATCGCAATGCTTGGGCCGCTTGATTTGCGGTAGAAAATCGCGGGCACGGACGATGGGACCGGAAACCAGATGCGGGAAAAACAAAATGAACAACAGGAAGTCGCCAAAGTTGCGTTCCGCTCGCATACGTCCTTTATAAACGTCCACCATGTAGTTGATGGCCTCAAAGGTGTAGAAGGAAATGCCAATCGGCACAATCACCTGAAGGCTACGGAACCAGACAGGGGTGCCCGCCGCGATCAACAATTCATCCAGCGACATCAGAAAGAAATTGGTGTACTTGAAATAGCATAACAAGCCCAGATTGGCGAAGAGGCTGACACACAGCATCAGCTTTCGCCTCCGAGGAGTCGAGGATTTTTCAATACCCAGAGCGAGAAGATAATCGACAAATGTGGAGATGCACAGGATGACGGCGAGCCATCTGTTCCAGGTGGCGTAAAAATAGAAGCTGGCGGCCACTAATAGCCACACGCGGGCGCGCTGCCAGGGCAGCGCCCAATAGATGCACAAAAGCACCGTGAAGAAGACCATGAAGGAAATCGAGCAAAAAAGCATGGCATCCCTCTTCTTGCTGCCTGGATACTCAAACCGAGACAACGTCCCACCATTCGGGCCGCTCCTCGCGGCTGGGAAGCCACTCCGGCTCCCAATGGCGCAGATGCGGCGTCTGTTTGAAGCAATCGATGGGTGAGACTTCCGGCAATACTTCTTGGCCCGTATCCTCACGGATGAAAAACGCGTTGAAGCCGAATCGGTTCGTGCCAACTAATCGATAGCCGCGTTCTTTCCCCAGTTTGACGAAAGCAGTCAACGAAGCGCCGTGGCACCAAGGTTGGCGTTCCCAATTAAGGCGGAAATCCGGCTGGTACGGCAGCGTGACAGCCTGGTAGGGTCCCCAGAGGGCGGTGAATTCCAGCACGACCACGCGGGGACGGATGCACGTCAACGCTTTCCAGATCCAGTAATCCATCCCATCGAGATCCAACGACAACAAGTCGATTTCGCCTGCGAATTGATGATCCGCCACCAAGGAGTTGACGTTCTCCGCCGTGATCCACGCCTGAACCAACGTCGGCGGCCGACTGCATGTATCGCGGCGCCGGGCATAGAAGGATTTGCCGGTGGCGATATTCTGCTCGCTGCCATCGAAAAGCAGCCCGGACCAACCGTGATTGATAATCAGGTTGCAAGCATTGCATTCGATACCATCGCCGGCGCAGATTTCTACTACGCGCTTATTGGTCGTGCCGATCAGCGAAAAAATGTAAAGCAGAAGGCCGTCTTCATCGGATTGGGAGAAACAGCGCAAGCCGGCGCTTCCGATCTGCTTGTATAGATTCCGTTGTGATTGAAGCTGATGATACGTATGATGCAGCATTTGCTGAACGCCCTGGTTCGTTGCGGCAATCTCATTGAATAACAGGCGCGCGTTCACCGGATCGAATGTCTCGCTCAAATGCTTCAGGTCGTTCAATAACCGGGGCAAATCTTCCGTCCCCACCAGCTTGCTCAGACCTTTGCGAACGAGCTGCTTCAGATAGGTTTTCATCGCGGCACCGTCCTTCGCGCATGTCAGGCAACCTTGCGGGCGAGAATGAACCGAGTTTTGGGCATGAACTTGTCCAACGCCTTCTTGATACGCGCCCCTTCTGGGGCCGCGAGCAAGGCGTCCCAGGTTTTGTTCCAGTAGCGCAGCACGGGCGTGATGGGGCCGCCGAATTGCCGGGTAATACGCGGCTCCGACCAGAACAAGATCCACCACATCGACCAGTAAAAGCTGTAACTCGCCCTTTTTTCAATCGTCAGTCCCGCGTCTTCCACAAGGCGGTCGAAGGCCTCGCGCTCAAAAATCCGCAGATGATTTGGCTTTCGCCAGTAGGTCTCCGGCGCCAAGTCTTTTTGCACATGTTCCGCTACCGGGTCCGGCACGGACAAAAGATAAAGCGCCCCGGGCTTGCCGATGCGCGCCATCTCGGCAAGCAAGGCCGAAGGATCATCAACATGCTCCAAGACTTCCTGACAGATCACTTTGGTGGCGATGCCCGAATCCAGAGGCAGCGGGTTGGAATCGCTGAGGTGCGTTTGCCAGCGCTGGGACGATGTCTCTTCTCGTAATCGCTTCTTGGTCAACTCGATCATGTCCGGGTCGATATCGACCCCGATTACTTCTGCGCCTTCATCCGCAGCGAATACACAAGCGCCGCCGATTCCACAACCAACGTCCACCACCGTGTCCTCAGGTGTGATGCGGAACTGAGGAAAGAACTCACCGTTTTCCGAGCGATGTAATCCGAATAGCGCCGCCTCTCGTTGAAAAACGATCTCGTAAGGCTTGGGAGGCAAGGGCATCCCGAGCAGTTTTTTCACTCGCAATTTCAACTTCGGCCACATTTTTGCTGCCCTTCGCGTGTCAAATTTCGACGACATTGTGCCACTCGGGTCGGTCTTCTCGCTTGGGTATCCACTCCGGGGTCCAGGTACTCAACAGTGGAACCCGCTGAAAACACTCGACCGGCGTCACTTCCGGAAAGAGATCGACACCCACGTCCGAGCGCAAGAAGATGCCGTTGACGCCGCCTCGATGGGTGCCGATGAGTCGGTATCCTTTTTCGCGGCCGAGCTTGGCGAAAGCGCCAAGCGAAGCGCCTCCCGTCCACCACGGTTGCCGGCTCCAGTCCGGCTGAAAATCGGGTTGATACGGTGTTGTGACAGAAGCGTGAGGCCCCCAGCGGGCATTGAATTCCACTACGACCACGCGCGGCCGAATACAAGTCAAGGCTTTCCAGATCCAAAAATCCATGCCATCCATGTCCAGGGACAGGAGGTCAATGTCGCCGACAAAGCCGCTGCCCGCGATCAGGCTGTTGATGTTCTCGGCGGTGATCCACACATGGGCCAAAAGCGGCGGATAGAAGAATGTATCGCGGCACCGGGAATAAAACCGCTTGCCGATGGCGATGTTTTGCTCGTCGCCGTCGAGCAGCAGTCCCCGCCAGCCGTGATTGATAATCAGATTTGCCGAATTGCATTCCACGCCGTCGCCGGCGCAGACTTCGACAACTTTCTTATTGGTCGTGCCCAAAACAGAGAAAATATGGAGAAGAACGCCGTCTTCATCATTTTGTGAGAAGCAGCGGAAGCCGCTTTCCAGCAATCGGCCCAGCGAATCCTTTCCGGCCGGCTGCCGGCGATGGGCGTGGGTCAACAGCTGCTGTACGCCCTGGCTCGTCGAGACGACTTCGTTGAGCAGCATGCGCGAATTGAGCGCGTCGAACGTCTCCGTCAGCTGCTTCAAACGCTCCAGCAAGTTCGTCAAATCCTCAGTGCCTACCAATTTGCTGATGCTCCTGCGAACGATGCGTTTGATGTATTGCTTCACCGTGCGAGTCTCCTTGGTGTCCCGAGGAAGCGGGATGATGAGCACCGTATACGGATCTCAGGGGACACTATGTCTGGTATCGTTCCGTGGCGGACCTTTTCTTTAAATCGGATTGTGACGATTGGCGGGCATATTCCGAGCCTGAAGCGTAAGCGAAGACGCTTCGCTTACGCTTCAGGCTCGGACGAAGCGCAAAGCCGGCTTGCGTCGGCGCGGAAGCTGGGCTATAGCCGCTCGCAAGCAGCGCGAAATTCGATTCGAGGGGAAAAGCCATGCGGCGGCTGGGTTTGCTTGCCCTGGTTCCGTTTCTCGTTGCCTTCGCGTGCCTTGGCTGCACCGCCGAAGACAAGAGACAATGGCACGAAGCCATGAGAGATTGGCGCGGCGAGAACATTCGCTTTGGTTCCCGCGATACCCCAACTCCCTGAGAATCCGTCCCTTCCTCTGCCTCGTCTTTTCGTGAAACCGGCACGATCTCGCGCACGGCGCGCAACTCCGCTTCCCTATCCCGTCCGCCGACCTTCGCCTCCATTGGACGTTGTTACACGCATCGCGCGGTAAAACTTGCACAAGCAGCTCTGGAGACGAGAAAACGCGACAGAAAGTAGAGGTGACAAGCCCTGAGTGGGATGGATCTTAGGATGAGCCACAGTTTTCCTCGCCATCTCTGGCACGGCACTTGCAATATATTTCTAGCGTTGAAAACAACTACCTCTCGGGCTGCTTCCTGCGGCCCACGCGCACACCATAGACCCATATCCCCCTGGCACGTTCATGCGAGCCGGTGGCACAAGCCACCGGCTTCTGGTCTTTCTAGGGGACAACCTTGGACTTTGATGTAAAAACAATCTTTGAGAAAGGGTTCTCGGGCCCATTCGCCTACATCAGGAAAAGACAGCTATGGTTATGACACACAAGGAAATGGCTTTCCCAGCAGATCGCCGCTTGCGCATCTGGGTCCGCCCTTCGATGCTGATGCTGCTTCTCATCCTCGCTTTGGCCCCGGTCCTGGCGGCCTGGTGCCAGTATTGGATCGTCGGCCTGCCGGAGATCAGCGGCAAGTTCGACCCGGCGGAGCCGGGGCCACACGGGTTTCCGGCGTGGCTGCGCTACGCCCATTACTTCAACCTCCTCTTTATGATCCTCATCATCCGCGCGGGCTTGTCCATCCTCATGGATCATCCCCGTCTTTACTGGAACGTCCACTGTACGCCCGGTAGCGAGTGGATTCGCTTCACACCGCTCTCGGTGCCGACGGATCGCGTGTGGACGGCCAAGGACGACGCCCGCTACATCTCGCCGTGGCTGGCGCTGCCCGGCGGCCGGCACAGCGTCGGCATGGCCCGGCACTGGCATTTTCTCTGCGTCCTGTTCTGGGTCCTCAACGGCTTGTTCTTCGTGATCTTGTTGTTTGCCACCGGGCAATGGCGACGTATTCTGCCGTCGGATTGGCACATTTTTCCCGAAGCCTGGTCGGTATTCGTTCACTATGCCACGTTCCACATGCCGCCGGAGCCGGACGGCTACTACCGCTATAATTCGCTGCAACATCTGGCCTACGGGTCCGTGGTGTTCCTGATGGCGCCGCTCTCGATCTTGACCGGCCTGGCCATGTCTCCGGCTGTGGACAACTATTTTTCGTGGTATCCGCGCCTGTTCGGCGGCCGGCAGTTCGCTCGCTCGATCCACTTTCTGTTGCTCTTGGGCTATCTCGGCTTCATCACGGTCCACGTCCTCATGGTGGTGATAACCGACCTGCCGCGCAACATGGATCACATCGTCCTGGGCACCGATGGCACCACTTCGGAAGGCTTGCTCCTCGGCGCGGTGGGCATTGGCGTAATTCTGTTCGCTTGCTATGCCGCTCACTGGCTGTCGTGGAACCGGCCCCGCGCGGTGCAGTACGCCGCTCGTTACGTCATTGAGGGATTGATGCAGCTGTTCATCAATCGCTTGGCGCCCCGTGCCGAATACACCCGCAAGGACATCTCGCCGCACTTCTGGCCCAACGGCAAGATGCCTACATCGGAGGAATGGAAGAAGCTGGCGGACAACGGATTTCGCGATTACCGGCTGCGCGTCCACGGATTGATCGAAAATCCGGTCGAGCTATCGCTGGAGGAGATCAAAGCTCTGGGAAAACGGGAGCAGATCACGACGCATCACTGTATCCAGGGCTGGACGGGCATCGCCCAATGGGGCGGTCTGCCGCTGACCAAGCTCGTCGAAATCGTGCGGCCCAAGCCGGAAGCGCGCTGGGTAGCGTTTCACTCCTTCGGCGAAGGTCTGTACGGCGGCGAGTATTACGATTGCCATCCCATTGAAAACATCCTGCATCCGCAGAGCCTGCTCGCCTATGAGATGAACGATCAGCCGCTCAATCATCTGCACGGCGCTCCGCTGCGGCTGCGCGTCGAGAATCAGCTGGGTTACAAGCAAGTGAAGTGGATTCGCTCCATCGAATTCATCACCGATGTCAAGCAAGTAGGCGGCGGTAATGGCGGCAAGAACGAAGACGATGAGTATTTCGACCTCATCGCCAATATCTAGCAATTTCGAGAAAGTTTTCCGGTTGTACGGCCAGCGAATGGTGTACAATAGAGTAACTCTTGCTGGGGCATACCGTTCCTCGGAAGCACATTGCCCGTCATGCCCCGCAAGGAAGCGCGTTTCCAGCCGCTTCCGAGCCTCGGCGCCCCTCCCACTTCGCCCGGAGGGACCACAAATGTCACATTACCGTTTTCTCACTTCGATAGCTCTTGCTCTGATGATTACCCTTTCGATGACAGCCCTGCCGGCGCATGGCCACGGTGGTGGTCACGGAGGAGGAGGACACGGCGGATTTGGCCACGGTGGGTTCGGCTATGGTGGATTCGGCCACGGTGGGTTCGGCTATGGAGGCTTCCACGGATTCGGCTACGGTGGCTTCCACGGTTTCGGCTATGGTTTCCGTGGTTTCGGTTTTGGCGGATTCGGCTATCCCTTCTTCGGTGGATTCGGTTATCCCGGCTTCGGCTTTGGCGGCTTGGGATTTGGTCTCTATGGCCTGGGCGGTCTGGGGTTCAGCGGATGGGGCTATGGCGGATGGGGTTTCGGCGGACGGGGTCTCGGCGGATGGGGTTATGGTGGATTTGGCTTTAGCGGCTTCGGTTTTGGCGGCTACGGTGGTTTCGGTGGTTTCTCCGGTGCTTGCAATTGTTGTTATCTGAACGCCTATCCGTTCTACGGAGGCGGCATCTACTCGCTCTATGGAGGCGGCAGCGTTCCCATCCCCGTTTATGGCAGCAGCATGCCTGCCATCGGGGGAGGCGATCTGCTTTCCATGCCCCGAGGCGTGAGCGTACGTCCGCGCTACGTGGACTATTACGCTCGCAATGCCAACTCGACCACACCGTCGGCAACCGCCGGTGCAGTATCTCCGACACGTTATGTGGATTATTATGCTCGCAATGCCGGCCCAGCCGGCAAGAACAAGGCACTCTTGCGCGTCAGCCTCCCCGCCGATGCGGAACTGTGGCTCAATGGCAAACGCATGACCCGCACCGGCACGGAACGCGAGTTCATCACACCGCAACTGCAAGACGGCGAAACGTACGCTTATCAAATCAAGGCACGCTGGACACAAGACGGCCGGCCGCAGGAAGAAACCATCGAAGTGAAGGTCCGCGCCAACAAAACGACGAATGTTCGTCTCGGTGAATCTTCGCTGGCCAAGCGCTAAATAACGAGCCGGAAGCGTTAGCGACGGATACTGTATCCGTCGCTTACGCTTCCGGCTCGTTGAATGTTGCCCGCCTTCTTACTCTTGCTTCAGTTTCGGCAACGGCATGCGGATGCTCAAATCGTCTCCTGGCGGCTGATCGTCGTTACTTCGTCCTTGTTCATCTTGGCCGTTGACGCCGACGCTGTACAGCAAGTAACCGTTCTCGTTCGAACGATAAATGAGCGGCTTGCCGGAAAACATATCCATCGGAGTTTTGTCGAGATACCTGGGCACCAGCGCCTCTAGGTTCTTCGGATAGCGGCCATGGTCGCAGTGATAGGCGGCGAGGGCGAATGCGGTATAGAGATTGTCTTGGTTCTGTTCACAACGGTCGGCGGCGGATTGCACTTTGTTGAACGCCGGGAGCATCAAACTGACCAAGATGTTGCCAATCGTCTCACCGCGAATTTTGGCGCTGTCTTTGGCAAAGAGAAGCTCCAGCATACCGGGGATTGACTCTTGGGTCTTTTTCTTCAATTCTCTCAAATCCGCATCGAGCTGAGCCATTTGCTTTTCGCGCGTGGGCCGGTCTTCGACGCGCAGGGTTTTCACTATGCGGTTGTACCAACGATTGATGTTGCGTAGGGCCGGCTCATAATCGACGTTGGCCCGCAAAAGATTTGCCCAGGGACTCGGCGCTTTTGGCGGCGCAGCCGCGGATAGATTTTCCAAAGCCTCCGGGCCATACCGATCAATCATCATGACGAGTTCCAGAGATGAGAAGCGCTCGCCGAAGTCCATTTTCTCGACCATGCGAGGCATGGGCGGCAACTCTCGTAACTCGCGCAGACATTTGTTAATCTGCTCGGCCTTCCCATCGATTCGTTCGAGGAACGCCAGGTCGGCACTGACAGCAATTGCATCGATGGCGATGCCAACTAATAATTCAATGAGGGTGGCGCCGCGGGCAACCAGACGGCCGAGTCGATGGCAGGCGAGTAGGTCTTGCCAGGCATCGTTGATGCGTCCTTCCTCGAGGCGTAACATAGCGCGGGCGGTCAGTATAGCGGCAAACTCGCGGCATTTTTGCACAGTAGGGAGAAGCGCGCCGATCAACGGCGTCGGTCCTTCCTTCGTTCGCTTCGGAACCAAAGGCGAGTAGTAGTCGGTGCGTTTGCTCGCCTCAACGGCGAGCGCAAGCGGTTTCTCGTTCGCTTTCAGCCAAGCGGCGATGTTCGGGCACTCCGACGATTTCCACGGCCGTTGTGAGCATCGAGACAATTCATCGTCGATCGCATTGGGTCGTGGGCCAAGATCAAGCTTGAGCTGTTCACGCGCGAAGCGCGCCAGGGGGATGAAATAGTCTCCTTTTTCCGGCGGCGATTTGATCCCAAGCCACTTGAAATACTCATCGGGCATCGTCCCGCCTTCGGGATGGGGTCCGAGCGCTTTCCAGAACAACACGTTGGCATTGTTCTCCGGCGTCACGCCGCGACGCCAGTGTTCATTCAACGCCGCGGCATAGTCGATATAGCCCTCAGCGTCGAGCGGCTCGGTGACGAAGGTGGTCTCCTTGCCGAGAGGAAAACGCGGCTTGTGCTTTTTCCGCTCGGAATCATCGTTTGCCGCGAGAAGGGCCACGCTTAGCAGCAGTAAAACGAACTTTTTCATGGCGATTTGCCCCAATACGGGGCGAGAATGAGGGTGAATTATTCTTATCTGCAATGGACTCGCAATCGATGAGTGACTTTCGTCATTGTAAAGCCCATTGCCCTCTACGGCCAGCTTCCGTATCTGTTTGGTCACGGTTCCGGCGTCAGGTTAACGCGGATGTCCGGGATAGGTCGGCCGGCGTCGTCCACCAGCCGCACACAGCCTTGCCAGCCGCTGCCTTCGTTCACCACCTTGAACACCAGTACGTTGGTTCCCTGTCGCAGCGACAACGGGCCAACCGTATCCAGACCCACCAAGGCACGGTCCATGCGGTGCTGATAAATCTCCCGGCCGTTGAGATACACTTTCGCTTGGTCATCGCTGCCGACTTGCAGCCACAGACCGTCGCGCGCTTGTTCGCTCTCCAGATAGCAGACCGCATAAACGACGCTCCATTCCGTCACGTTGCCAAGCAGCACATTGAAATCGAGGACCGCTTCCGCAGAGCGATGCTCCTGCCAAACGAACTCCTCATCGCCGACCTGGACTCGGTCCCCCAATCGCGGCTTGATATGGGCTTCGTCAGCGAGTTGTTGCCAATCCAGGGCTTGGGCGCCGCTTTCCCTCTCGACCGCAGGTATCGGGAGCAGGAGGAGCCAGGTTTGGATAAATCCTTGTGCTTTGGGGCCAACGAAGGCATTGAGGGCCAGATGCGCTTCGAGGATGCGATCCTGGCGTGCCCATTCTTCTACTGCATCGGCACTGGCGGCGCTCCATACCTTGATGGTGCCGTCCTCGCTCGCCGTCGCCAATCGCCTGCCATCGGGCGACCACGACACACAACGGATTGGGGCCGTGTGACCTTTGAGCGTGAGCAGCTCGCGGGCATCGAACAGCTCCCACACCTTCGCCGTGCCGTCATCGCTGCCGGTGGCAAGTCGCCGCCCATCCGGCGACCAGGACACCGACATGACCGGAGCCGTGTGTCCTTTGAGAGTCGCCAACTCGTGGCCGTCGGTAGCCCGCCAAATTTTGGCCGTCGAATCGAAACTGCCGGTGGCAAGCTGTCGGCCGTCCGGCGACCAGGACACCGACCAGATGGCCTTGCGATGTCGCTTGATTGTCAGTAACTCCCGGCCATCCTTCGCATCCCACACCTTCGCGGTGCCATCCGCATTCCCCGTC
>Ga0209810_1005467_pt1 | contig 11497 bp, 9 predicted proteins | sample Coa_R1_7_FD_187159 | JGI IMG/M metagenome (GOLD analysis project Ga0209810, IMG submission 187159) | Surface soil microbial communities from Centralia Pennsylvania, which are recovering from an underground coalmine fire - Coalmine... | ecosystem: Environmental > Terrestrial > Soil > Unclassified ...
AGACGCTGGTACACGACGTGAGAGAAAGCGCCGTTTTCGTCTACAGGGATCGCAACCTGTTCCTGGCCCTCTTCCAGGTGACATTCGTCGGCGTGATCCTGCTGGTAATTGGCGAACTGGCGGGGCCGTTTGTGCAAAACGTGCTGCACCTGCCCGTGCAAGACCTGCCCGTCGTCTTCGCCCCTGCCGGCGTTGGCCTCATCCTGGCCGCCCTGCTCATGCCCCGGCTCACGCGCAGGTTTGGCAAGCGGCGCGTCATGTCTGTCGGCAGCATCGCCACCGGTATCGGCTTCTTCCTCTTGCCCAGCGGCCAGATTGTCTTCTCGCTCATCCCCATCCTCAAACCCTGGGAGCTTGTCTACATCGCAGGCATGACCTTCCTCATGGGGGCCGCGCTCGACATGCTCAACATCCCGGCGCAAACTATCTTGCAGGAACACACCTCCGAGGATGTGCGCGGGCGCGTCTTCTCCTTCCAATCCATGCTCTACAACGCCGGTTCCATCCCCGTCATCCTCTTCATTGGAGCCATTGCCGACACCTTCGGCATCGACCGCGTCATGTACCTCATCGGCCTCGCCATCCTCCTCTTCGAATGGTGGGCCACCCGCTATCGCAAAGGCGGCCAGGGCCGATTGAAGAAGCCGAGATGAGCCTCAGGCAGCCACGTTAATCCTGCCTACTTTTTTACCACAAACACCAGCTCAGCCGGAAACTCAATTCTCTGAAGCTCCCAACTTTCACCCGCAACCAGTTCCCGGAAATGCCTCTCATAGTTGGTGAGCATGCCCTTATTGCGACCGCCGAGGCTGTGGACGGGGAAGGAGACAACAAGAGAGTCGGCGTTCAGGGCGCGCAGCAGGCGATGGCCCGCCGCTTTATCCACCTGTTCGAGGCAGGGGATGGTTTTGAGGACAAAGGCCACATCGGCGTGTTCTACGGGACAGGAAGTGAGGATATTGCGTACCTGCGCGCTGCCAGCGATGGCTGCTTCATCATATTTCTGGAGTAAGGCGAAGAAGCCGTTCAGAAAATCGATCATGTCAGTATAGATATCACAGGCGGCGTAGGTCGCGCCGGGGGCAAGCGGCATCCAGGGGAGCGCGAGCGGGTTGAGGCCGCAGGCGACGTCGATGACGCTGGAAATGGGCGGCAAACTGGCAAAGATCGTGCTGTAGAACCGATCGAGGATAGGCAACCGCTCGCGCGTCGAGGCATGATGGCTCATGACGCGCTGAGAGGTCGCAAGCAACATCTCACGGTTGCCCGATTGCAGAGCGGCATTCAATTCAGCCAGCCATTTCACATATGTCTCTTTCCCGCTCTGGTAGACCGCGCCTACTTGATGCAACCTGTTTTTGATTGCCTTGACGGTCTCTTTCGCATTCCCTCGCTTCGCGACCTCCTGCCCCGCGATAGCGCGCACCAGGTCGGCGCTTACCTGCCGGTATTTCGGGCTTGCCAGCACAGCTTCGACAAGGGAATCGAGTTGTTGTTCGCGTTCGCTGCTCATACGCTGTTGCTCGCTGCATCTCTCAGACGCTGCGTCAGTTGAGTCATGAAGCGCAGGTTGTGGATGGTGGCGAGGCGATAGAAGAGGCTATCGCCAATTTTGAACAGGTGATGCAGATAGCCCAGGGAATAGTTGGCGCAGACAAGGCAGTTGCAGACGGACGAGACAGGCTGATCGGACTTGATGTATTTGTCATCGGTGACATAGATATACGAGAGCCACTTCCCCTCTAACCCGGCGTTGGGCGCGCCCGGCTCCGTATTGAATATGTAAAGCCGCCCGTGACGGGCATCGCGGGTGGGCATGGCGCTGTCGAAGAGGCCGTAGCCGAGGGCGGCGCATTCCACGACGTTTTGCGGGTGGCCGATACCGAGGGCGTGCATGGGGAACTGCGGCGGCACCAGTTCGCGCGTGTAGGCGATAATTTCGGTCAGCAGGTGGCCCTGCGCATCCAGCGGCCAGCCGCCGTAACCGTAGCCGTCGAAGCCAATCTCCAGCAGGGACTCGGCGCATTGTCTGCGCAACTCGCGGTATCCTCCTCCCTGAATGACGGCGAAGAGCAACGGCTGACGTTCGGGCGGCAGCTTCTTCTGCTGCATCAGCCGTTGGAACTCCCTTTTGCAGCGTTTCGCCCAGTCGATGGTGCGGCGCACAGACAGCTCCTGCGCCTCAAACGGCGCGTCCACGTGCGTGCAGACATCCAGGCAGACGACGATATCGGCGCCGTAGCTCACCTGCAACTGGATGGTCTTCTCCGGCGTCAGGTGAAATTTGCGCTCCGACCCTTCCGGCTTGAAGGTGATGCCTTCCTCGCTCATCGAACCAAATTTCGGGTTTTGCTGGATCAGCGAATATGCCTGAAAGCCGCCCGAATCGGTGACGATGGGACGAGGCCACGCCGCCATTTCGTGCAGCCCGCCCAGCGCCTGAATGGTCGAGGTGCCGGGCCGCTGCATCAGGTGAAACGTGTTCATCACCACCGCCTGGATACCGCAGGCCATCAGGTCGGTCGAGTCCGTTGCCCGCACGACGCCCAGGGTGGCGTCCGGCATAAATACCGGCTGTTCCAGTATTCCCAACCGCAGGCGTAGTTCTCCGTATTGATTATAGATTCCAGAGCGGCCATTGTCGCTTTGATCTGGCCGCTCTACATACGTTTGTTCCATCGGGGCAGGTTCCTTTGCTTGTCTCCGAGAAGATGCTGGCATTGTATCAGGCAATGGAGAGAATTGGCAAGCTATGCAGAACCGGCTCAGGCATGACAGCCCATCACTGGCAACGTATACCGTTTGTGACAACTGCCTGTTTCACAACGTCTCTGCATGTACTATAATAGACTCATCAACTATCGTCTGAGATACTGATGTTGGAGGAACATTTCCGATGCCAACGACATTTAACTGGATAGATATTCTGTTTCTGGTGACCGTTGTTTTACTGGTCATCAACGGCTTCCGCAACGGGGCGGTGTTTAGCCTGTTTAACCTGCTGAGCATTCCCATTGGCGTGGCCGTCGTCGTGCTGTGGGGGCCGCAGTTTGTGAAGCTACTGGCCACCAACGGCTTCACCGTCGCGCCGATTATCGCCTACATCATTCTCTTCTTCGCGGCGGTCATCATTCTGCACATCATCGGCTCCACGCTACACGGGGTGATTAAGAAGATTCCGCTGATCGGCTTCGGCGATGAAGTGCTGGGTGCGGTAATCGGCTTTGCCGAAGCCTGGCTGCTCTGGGTCATCCTGCTAGCCATCGTCGGCAACTTTTTGCAGACGGCACACAATCTGCCCGGCGGCATCACCATCAGCCAGTTCAGCCAGTGGCAGGACGCCTACAACTACACGGTCACACACAGCCTCTTCGCCCAGGTCAACAGCTTCATCGTCAAAACCGTGCCGATTGTAAAACACTGAGTACACCACGCCGTCCCAGGCCAGCCGTGCAGGCCAGCCGTCGCAGGCCAGCTACGCCCCTACAAACGACGGAGGGGCGCGACTGGTTCGTGGTTGGTAGGGGCGGAGCTGGCCTGCGCCCTGGCACCAGAGGACCGCCGAACGTGTTTTTCATAGCATGCCGGTGAATAAATCGCGGGGATCTGAACGTATATACAGTATAAACATTGATGGAGCAGACCAGATAGTGGAGGTAATGACATTACGGGGAAGCGAGAGCGTTTGATCGAAACGGGCGCGCGCGGCAAGCCGGAACGCGCCTACCTTGTGGCCGTCGAACACGAAGACGAAGAGAACATGTGGAGTGTGGAAGATTCGCTGGACGAACTGGCGTCGCTGGCGCGCACGGCGGGCGCGGAAGTGGCCGGGAAGATGATCCAGCGTCTGCACCATCCTGATGTCGCCACCTACCTGGGCAAAGGCAAAGTGCAGGAGTTGAGCGACCTGGAGAAATACCTCGGCTTTAATCTTGTCATCTTCGATGATGAACTTTCCCCCTCCCAGCAGCGCAACCTGGAAAAAGTCCTGAATGCTCGCGTGATCGACCGTACCGCCCTCATTCTCGACATCTTTGCGCAGCATGCCCACACTCGTGAAGGCCGCCTGCAGGTGGAACTGGCCCAGCTGGAATACCGTCTGCCGCGTCTGGCCGGTAGCGGCACGGAGATGTCGCGGCTCGGTGGCGGCTCGCGCGGAGCGGCCTCGGGCGTTGGCGGCGCCATTGGCGTGCGCGGCCCCGGCGAAACCAAACTGGAAATCGACCGGCGGCGCATTCGCGGGCGCATCGCCGAGCTACGTGAAGAGATCGAGGCCGTGCGCGAGGCGCGGCAGATTCATCGCCGCCAGCGCGCGGAGCAGGCCATTCCCGTTGTGGCTGTCGTCGGCTACACCAACGCCGGCAAATCTACCCTCTTCAACGCTCTGACCGAGGCCAGCGTCGTAGCGGAAAACAAACTGTTCGCCACGCTCGACCCGACTACGCGCCACATCCTGCTGCCCGGCAACCAGGAAGCCCTGCTCACCGACACCGTCGGTTTCATCCAGAAGCTGCCCACACACCTCGTCGCCGCTTTTCGCGCCACGCTCGAAGAGGTGACAGACGCCGACATCCTGCTCGAAGTCGTCGATGTGAGCCACGAGAACGCCATTGAGCAGAGCGAAACGGTGCGTGAAATCCTGGAAGATCTGCACGCCGACGACAAGCCGCGCCTGACTGCGCTCAACAAAATCGACCTGCTCGACGACCTGCGCGAACTGGATACCACGCTCTACCCCAACGCCGTTCCCGTTTCCGCGCTCAAAGGCATCGGCCTGGAGAATCTGCGCGAAAAAATCGCTCGCGTGCTGGCCGAAAGCATGCACACCGTGCAGGTTCTCATCCCCTACAATAGAACCGAACTGGTGGAACTCTTCCACCGACGGGGCCATGTCGCCCGCGAGGAACACACCCCCGAAGGCACCCTGCTCACCGGACGCCTTCCTCGCGCCCTGCGCGGCTATTATAGCCCGTATTACATAAAGGCTATGGGATAGCTCCCTTGCCTCTCCGCAGGCCACCCGCAAGGGGTGGCCCTCATAGGCGTTAACTTAAGCCGGTGCGAACACGCCGCAGGCCACCCGCAAGGGGTACGCCGCAGGCCACCCGCAAGGGGTGGCCCTACTATATACGATCGCTCGCACGGCTTTGTGAGCGTTGGCAGTGGTCGTATATAGTAGGGCCACCCCTTGCGGGTGGCCTGCGGCGCGTGGCCTGCGGCGCGTGGCCTGCGGCGCGTGGCCTGCGGCGCGTGGCCTGCGGCGCGTGACCTGCGGCGGTGGCCTGCCGGGGGCGGGGGTGGCCTGCCCGGGGCGGGGCGCGACCACGCAACACAACGCGACAACGCGACGGCAAGAGCCGCTACACTTCATAAAAATATGCTATACTGAACATGTGTCATCCCCGGAAGTCACGTTGGCCTGTCGCTGTTGAATGTTGGATTTGTAGCGTTACGATGAACTTTCACCACCAGAACCGGTAATGGTAGACGAGTCATGCTGCGTGAAGCGAAGCGTCTGAGGCCACTCCATGGCTCAGCATAGCAAGACCAGATATTTCGCTTCACGCAGCATGACACATCCATCATTACCCTTTCGCTTATCCAGGAGAATGAAACATGCGCCAGGATATTGAGTTTAACGCGGAAGGGCCGATGCTGCGCGGGTGGTTTTTCACACCCGACACGGGCAGTGGGCCGTTTCCCACCATTGTGATGGCTCATGGCTTCTCGGCTGTCAAGGAGATGTATCTGGACAGCTACGCGGAGGTTTTTGCGCAAGCCGGACTGGCAGCTCTGGTATTTGACAATCGCAACTTTGGCGCGAGCGAGGGGGAGCCGCGCTACGAGATCGACCCCTGGGCGCAGGTGCGCGATTATCGCCACGCCATCACCTATGCGCGCTCGCGACCAGATGTTGACCGCGAACGCATCGGCGTCTGGGGATCGAGCTATAGCGGCGGGCATGTACTGGTGGTAGGTGCCATCGACCGGCGCGTCAAATGCGTGGTCTCGCAGGTGCCGCTGGTGAGCGGCTATCGCAACATCCTGCGGCTGGTGCGCGCCGACATGCTCGCTCCGACGCGGGCGCAGCTTGACCAGGATCGCGAGTCGCGCATGGCAGGCAATCCCCCTGGCATGATTCCGGTAGTGACAAACGACCCCTACGGCCTCGCCGCGCTGCCCACCGCCGACTCCTACGAATGGTTCACAAAAACCGGCGAGACGCGAGCGCCAGCCTGGAGAAACGAAGTCACGCTGCGCACGGTCGAGATGCTGATGGAGTACGAACCGGGAACGTATATCGAACGCATCAGCCCCACTCCCCTGCTGATGATCATTGCCGCCGGGGATCACCTCGCCGTCGCCGACGAAGCCTTCGCTGCCTACAACCAGGCGCGCGAGCCGAAGAAGCTGGTCATCCTGCCCGGCGGTCACTTCGAAGCCTACACCGGCCCCGGCTTCGAGCTGGCCAGCGGCGCCGCCCGCGACTGGTTCGTTCAGCACCTCACCGCAAAAGCTGGTAAAGAGGCCATTCCAGCCTGATGCTGTTTTGAACTTGTTGAAGTGAAGGATTACGCTGTAGGGACAGGGGACGGACGTGGGGCTGGGTGGGGGCCCTGTGCCTGTCCGCGTGGCCCAAACAGATGGTTGGGTCGAGGAAGGAGTCGGTGGATTGGCAAAGGGGACAGGCACAGGCCCCCTGTCCCTACAGTACCAGGTCACTCTCACTGCTGATCTTGAGATAAAGGCCGCTTACGTGTTGTCTCGATTGATGGGGGAACAAAGCGGTAGCCGACGCCCGGCTCGGTGAGCAGATAACGCGGGTTGGTGGGGTCGGGTTCCAGCTTCTGACGCAGGCGGTTGATGTAGACGCGCAGGTATTCGGCCTCGCCGCCATATTCAGGCCCCCAGATGCTTTGCAGCAGCATGCGATGCGGCAACACCTTGCCCGCGTGGACGACCAGCAGTTTCAGCACCTCGAACTCCGTTGGCGAGAGCCGCACCTCTTCCCCGCGCAGGCGCACAACGTGTCCGCTCAAGTCTATTTCGAGGTTCCCAAAGCGTTTTATATCGCTACTGAGCGGCTCCCCCTCCCACTGCGTGCGCCGCAGCACCGCGCGCACGCGGGCCAGCAGTTCTTCCACACCGAACGGCTTGGTCAGATAATCGTCCGCTCCGAGGTCGAGCGCGGCAACCTTGTCGCTTTCGGCATCCAGCGCCGTGAGGACAATGATGGGAACAATGGAGTGTTCGCGCACGCGGCGGCAGACCTCAAGGCCATCCATACGCGGCATCATGATGTCCAGGATCAGCAGGTGAGGCTCCTCCCGTTCCCAGAGGGCAAACGCCTCCAACCCGTTGCTTGCCTCCAGCACCTCGAAGCCGCGCACGCGCAGATTCCGGCTGATGAAATCACGCAGCGCCGCTTCATCTTCGGCCAGCAGAATGCGCTTTGTCTTCGTTGTCACAGGAACCTCCTTGCTCAATAGCGTCGCCCACCTCAAATCCTTCGCTGCCGCTCAGGATGACACGTCCGAAACAGCTTTCAATGCCATAGTTGCATCAGGGGCGAGCGGCAGTGAGAACGAGAACGTTGTGCCTTGTTCGCCGCTTTCGGCCCAGATGGCGCCTCCATGCGCTTCGATGAAGGCTTTGCAGATGGTCAGGCCGAGGCCCGTCCCGCCAGAATGCTGCCGACGACCATGCTGCGCGCGATAGAAACGCTCGAATACATATGGCAGTTCGTCAGGGGCGATGCCCGGCCCGTTGTTTGCGACAGAGACGACAATGGTATCATCCCGCTGCCCGACATCGATACTCACCGCGCCCTCGCCGTAGACCAGCGCGTTGGTCAGCAGGTTGTGCAGCACGACCTCGATGCGCGCGCTGTCGATATCGACGAGAGGCAGGTCAGCGGGGATGTGCGCCGCAATTGCCCCCTCCGGTTGATTGAGCCGTTTGATCGTTTTCAACACCAGTTCCTGTATGCTGGTCGGGAAGCGGTTGAGCAGAAGCAGTCCGGCCTCCTGACGCGAGAGGTCGAGCAGGTTGCTGACAAGCTGGGCCAGCCGGTCGGCCTCACCGCTGATCGTTTGCAGGAAGAATCGCTGATCTTCGGGCGGCCAGTCCACGTCTTCCTGAAGCAGGGTCGAGACATAGCCCTTGATCGCCGAGAGCGGCGTGCGCACTTCGTGGCCGACAGCAGCCAGCAGCGTCGTCTTGAACTCATCCAGTTCGCGTTCCCGCGTCACATCGCGCAGGAGCAGACCGCGTCCAATGGGCCGCCCGGCCTCATCGCCCACGTCAAAAAGGCGCAGGTGGATGACGAGACGGCGCCCGGCTCGCTTGATTTCAACGGCCAGTTCCGACTTTCCAACCCGCGCCAGTTCTCGCTCGCATACGGCGGCATCGAGCGCCTGGCTGTACAGGGTCTCATAGAGAACGCTGATGGAATGTCGTTCGAGGGCCTCGGTAGGCAGGCCAACCAGCGCGCTTGCCCCCTGGTTGGCATACAGCACGGTTCCGTCAATGCCTGTTAGCACCAGCCCATCGCTCATACTGCCCATGATGGCTTCCAGCTTTTGTTTCTCCTCTGCCGCCTGCCGGTACAGTCGCTCGTTCTCGCGCGCCACCTCACGCAGTCGCTCGTCGCTGCGTTCGTAGAGAACGGCGTGTTCCCAGGCCAGCGTGGCGTAGTTGGCGAATGTCAGTAGCAGATCAATCTCGTTCTCCGCAAAGAGACGGGGCTTGCGGCGATGCACCAGCAGGACAACGCTCCCGGCATGGCGGCTGATAATGGGAATAGCCAGCACCGAGCGGAACCCCTCATCGTAGGAGAGCGAGGATGCGTCAGAACCAAGCAATTTCTGTACCGGTTGACCGGACTTCAGCGCCTGCACCGCCGCCGAACTGACGTTTTCAGGCGAGAGGGAAAGCGCGTAATCGTAATGCTCGCCATGCCCCTCGCTGACAAGGACGCGCAGCACGCCCTGTTCGTCGGGCAGCAGCACGGCGGCAGCCTGCACATCTACCAGTCGCCGTGCCTCGTGAATGATCTTACGCACGACAGCCTGCGGCTCAAGCGAGCTGACAACGGCATTCGACGTTTCCAGCAGCGTGCGCAGCTCCCCCAGTTTTTCCAGCCCATCGCGTTCCAGGCGCACAAGCGAGCGGGCCAGGTCTCCAACCTCGTCGGCGCGCCCGGCCAGCACGGTGGTCTCTTCTGGAATCGCTTGCGCGGAAGCAGGCAGCGCCTGGTGCTGGATGGCGAGCGTATGTAAGGGGCGCATGATGCGACCCAGCAGGATAAGCCAGAAGAGCAGGCCATCGAGGGCGAAAATCCTGTGGCAAATGCCTATTGTTGATGAGTTGCTCTATTGCTCGACAGGTGCTTCATTCTCCTCCGGGCGTGCAAGTATATATCCAGCATCATGAAAACAGCGAATTGCTAGAGAGGGTTTTGAGTCCTCCAGCCTTACTCGGATCCCGGATATTAAGCTGCGGATGGGCTTGAGTTCACGCTTGAGAGCCTGAGAATCGGCTTGCTGCGTCTGCTGGATGCGATAACGACATTGAGCAACTGAAAGCTCTGTCAGACACGAAAGCAGGTTTTCATAAGGGGCATGATGAGGAAAAGAAACACAAAGCGTCAGAAGAACATACCATTGACTCCTCGTAAACTGGGGTTGAGCAACGATACTAGGAGGATCATTACTCAAAATATTCAGAATACGCCTTTCTTCGTTGAACTCAAACCTATACCCTTCAGGCAGTAGCTCTTGCAAGGTCTGCAAATGAATAGCTGACAGCAGCGATCTTGCTTTCCTATCAATGGGTTTGTGCCTGATCATGATGATCTCCCCTTTCCTTCACCTCATACCGTTTTGCTACAGAACAAACAGACAAAAAAACTGCACTGTCTTCTAGATGATGCTGAGGTAAGGAAAACGGAGGAAAGAAATCGCCATCCAGCATATCCTCAGCATGCCTGCAAGTTCTATCAAGCTAACGACACCATAGGTTTTATAACATATTATCTGGACAATTGTCAAGGGGGAAACAGACTTAAATGAGAAGATTGCATAAACGGAGTATTTTGGCGAACAATGTATATACATTGTGAGTTACAAAGCGACGGGGATGTAAGGTAACAAATGGATATAATGTAAATAAGCAAAAATCGGGTGATGAAAAGAACACATTTTTCATAGCACGAGGGAAGAGCCAACCTTAATACTCTGCTCTTTCACCGGTTTAATGTCTCTTACTCTTCCAGCACTTGTTCCCCAAAAATGAGGCACTTGTTCCCCAAAAATGAGGCACTTGTTCTGCAAAAAGTCGGGTATAAAACCGAGCATTATTAGCCTCTTGTCGGGTACACTTTCTTGCAGAGGCGAGACCTCAAGAAAAACAGATACCAGAGTTCGTAATAAGTCTGCTATTCGGGTATTTGTTTGTAATCGAAGAAAAATAGGATGCAGCGCACTGAAAAAGCTTGGAACCTTTCGACAGTACGCCGCAAGCGGTAGTTCCCACCTGCTATCAATAGCAGTGGAAGAACTTATTACGAAGAGAAAGGACCTCATCTGAAATGCAACACAGTAGAAAACTTGAAAGCCACAACCAGATTTTCCTTAGATGCTTGGCCTTGTATGTAATTCTTCTTACTGCCTTGATCGCAGAGTTTGGATACTTTTTATCTGCAAAGGCTGCGACTATTTCAACCGATCCTTCTGTTTTGATTGTAGTAGACACAACGAATGCTGGGTGTGTAATAACCATACAGTCTAAAAAACTTCCCTGTCCACCTGGTACCGTCTGGGATACAAAAATTGTTACCCTTTCTTTGGCTCACAAGCAGCAACTGCCATTTCTTATGCTGCCCTCGGCCTATCTTTCCCGGTCTGAGTATCAGCAGCTTTGGCCTCAAATTAACCAATTGAAACAAAGAACAGCTCAGCTTATGCAAATTTCTTCTAGCAACGCTGCTGTTCTCCCTTTAAGTGTTCCTTGTGGCTCTGATTCTGGACATGTTGGGGTAACATGGTCGCTTTACAATAACTTTAGCAACCGTGTTGCTCAATTATACTCAACCATAGATTATTATGTGTATCCTAACCCGAACTGCACACAAGTGTTGTTACAGCAATCCAGTGTGCATGTTAACTCTGAAAGTAGCGGTATATGGTGGGAAAGAGATCAGTATGCCAGTTGGTCACAGGGTTGGCTTTGCAATTTGACATCTTGTTATGTTTATCAAGGCAAAACCTATTATGAGAACCCAGATGTGCAACAGACTAAAGGATATACCTATGAGACTGTGATCGAAGGTCAAGACGGCTGGGGATACTACAGTGGATGGTGTGATATTAACCATTGGTGCTAGTATTACAACGAGAACTCAGCGATGCTCATCTGAAAGGGATCAGCATCAGGATGCAGTTGATGAAAAAGCGAGAGCAAGACGTTGAACATAGCGACCACCGAAGCCAACCGC
>Ga0209810_1005468_pt1 | contig 11497 bp, 10 predicted proteins | sample Coa_R1_7_FD_187159 | JGI IMG/M metagenome (GOLD analysis project Ga0209810, IMG submission 187159) | Surface soil microbial communities from Centralia Pennsylvania, which are recovering from an underground coalmine fire - Coalmine... | ecosystem: Environmental > Terrestrial > Soil > Unclassified...
CCTGTGCCCTACGCCGATTTTGTTTCCTCGACCACGCACAAAACCCTGCGTGGGCCGCGCGGCGGCCTGATCCTCTGCAAACAGCAGTATGCGAAAGAGCTCGACCGGGTCGTGTTTCCAGGGGTGCAGGGCGGACCGCTCGAGCACATCATCGCCGCCAAAGCAGTCTGCTTCAAAGAAGCCCTCGAACCCGAGTTCGCCACCTACCAGGCGCAGGTGCTGTCCAACGCCCGTGCGCTGGCTGCCGCGCTGGCCCGGCGGGGTTTCCGCATTGTCAGCGGCGGCACGGACACCCATCTGTTCCTGGTGGACCTGGTGCCGCGCAAGATCACTGGCCTTGAAGCCCAGCAGGCGTTGGAACGTGCCGGCATCACCGTGAATCGCAATGCCATCCCCTTCGATCCTTATCCCCCCTATAAGGCCGGTGGATTGCGCATCGGCACGCCGGCCGTGACGACGCGCGGGATGGGTGAGGCCGAAATGGAAACGATCGCCGGATGGATCGCCGAGGTGCTCGAGCGGCCCGAGGACGAGGCGGTTGCGCGGCGCATTCGCGACCAGGTGCGCGAACTCACGGCCCAGTTCCCGCTCTATGAGAAGCGCTGCCTGAAGCCCCGCAGCTAGTCGGTCTCTACACAGGCAATCTCCAGTTCCTCCACCCGCCCCCGCTCGATCCGAAATGCGCGCACCGGCTGCGGACATTCCAGCCGAGGGGACACGATGAAATAAGCCACCTGCGGATAGTAGGCCCGCTCGATGTCGCGTGGCGACGGCACGTTCGGGCCACGCGGGTGGGAGTGGTAGATGCCGAGCAGGCGCAGGCCGGAGGCCCGCATGGTCCGGAACAGGGAAAACAGCTCCTCGGGCGCAATCTCGAAGGCTGTTGGGCTGTTGAGGACATTGCGCGCGGGCAGCAGGTCGGTAATCGTTTCCTGCGCACCCGCCAGCAGCCCGCAGCTTTCGATCTCCGGCTGGCTGCGAGCATGCTGCAGCAACGCTGCCAGCACCGCCGGGCGCAGGCGGACAACGGCCACAGCCTGGGGGCTCCCGTCTAATTCCGGGGCGTCGCCCGCCGCAGAAAGGCCGGCACGTCCAAGTCTTCCGGAGCGGGCCCGGATTCCATCAGCAAGCCGGTCTCCTCCACCGCCGGACTGCGTCCGGCTTCCCGCAGGCGCTCCGGCAAGTAGGACGGACGCGGCCCCTGCCGCTCGACCTGGCGGAAGCCGGCTGCGATCACGGTGATCTTCACACTGTCTTTGAGCGCCTCGTCCTGAACTGCGCCGAAAATAATGTTGGCATTTTCGTGCGCAGCCTGCTGGACGATCGAGGCCGCTTCGTGCACCTCATGCAGCGTAAGGGAACTCGAACCGGTCACGTTGAGCAGAATCCCCTGGGCCCCCTGGATAGAGTTTTCTTCCAGGAGCGGGCTGTTGATGGCCCGCTGGGCGGCTTCGGCAGCACGATTGGCTCCGCTGGCCACGGCCGTGCCCATGACGCCGTAGCCCTGCCCCTTCATGATCGTTTTGACGTCGGCAAAGTCGCGGTTAATGATGCCGGGCACGGTGATGATGTCGCTGATGCCCTGCACGGCCTGGCGGAGGATGTCATCGGCGATGCGGAAGGCTTCGAAGAAGCTGGTGCCTCGCTCGACACATTCCATCAGGCGCTCGTTGGGAATCACGATGACGGTGTCCACGACGCCGACCAGCTCCTGCAGCGCCTGTTCGGCCTGCGCGGCCCGGCGTCGGCCCTCGAAGGCAAACGGCCGCGTGACCACCGCGACGGTCAGCGCTCCCAGTTCGCTCGCCAGGGTGGCCACCACTGGAGCTGCTCCCGAGCCGGTGCCTCCGCCCAGCCCGGCCGTCACGAACACCATGTCAGCGCCTTCGAGCACCTCGATGATGCGGTCGGTGTCTTCAAGCGCTGCCTTGCGCCCGATTTCTGGATTGGCCCCCGCCCCGAGACCGCGCGTGAGTTTGGCGCCAAGCTGCAGTTTGACCGGTGCCTGGCACATCTTCAGTGCTTGCAGGTCCGTGTTGGCCGCGATGAACTCGACGCCCTCGACTTTGGCGCGGATCATCCGGTTCACGGCATTGCAGCCGCCGCCGCCCACACCGATGACCTTGATGCGGGCACCCTGTGGCGGCTCCTCCGCCAGCGTCATCCGTACAGCCGGTTGGTTACCTTTCATCTTTCCTCCCCAGCACCCAGAATGGTTCCGGGCGACCCAAGAGATAGCGCAGCCGCGACCACAGCGAGCGCGCTCGTCGACGCGACTGCTGCGCCCGTGCGGTGTAAGCCAGCACGCCGAAGACAGCCGCAAACTCCGGGCCGGCAAATTCCTCCGGAATCCCTTCGGGCTGTCGCGGTGGTCCCAGGCGCACCGGCAGTCCGACGACGGATTCCGCCAGTCCCAGCAGCCCCCGTAGCTTCGCTCCCCCACCGGTGAGAACCAATCCGGCGGGAATCGCTCTGATGAGGCGGGTTTTCTGTAATTCCGTTCGAATGAGCTCGAGCAGTTCGCGGGCCCGGGCTTCAAGAATTTCCGCCACGCGGGCCGGCAGCACCGCCTGCGGCTCTCCGCCCCCGAGCCCTTCCACCATCAGAGGGGCCGCGTCGGTCACCATCTCGGCCCGAGCCTGGCCGTGCTCCCGCTTGACAATCTCGGCCGCGGCGACGGAGGTGCGCAGCCCAACGGCGAGGTCCGCCGTAAAATGCTCGCCACCGATCGGTAGCGTGGCCGTATGGCGCACGGCTCCACCCCCGTACACAATCAAATCGGTCGTGCCGGCTCCGATATCCGCCAGACATACACCTAGATCGCGCTCGTCAGCGCTCAACACGCTCTCGGCTGCAGCCAGCGACGTCAGAATGACGTCGGAGACCATCAGGCCGGCGCGGTTGATGGCAGCCACCAGGTTCTGCATCACGACGACGGGCACCATCGGCAGATACACACGCACTTCCAGCTGACTGCCGAACATGCCGACCGGATCGCGGATCCCGTCGGAGGCATCGAGCAAAAATTCTTGTGGAAAGATGTGCAGCACCGCGAGCCCATCCGGCAGGTTGGTTTGGCGGGCGCATTCAATGGCCCGGCGGATATCTTCCTGGGTCACCTCGCGCGGGCGGCTGCCCAACGCAAGGGCACCGCGCGCCTGTACGGCCTGGAGACGCCCGCCGAGGCTCACCGCAACGGCCTTCAATGGCCGTTCGATTTGTTCCTCCACCTGCTCGACGGTCTGCCGGACTGATTCCGTGACTCGCGCCAGTTCGGCCACCTGCCCCCGGCGCATCCCGCGCGAAGGGGCGGTGGCTGCAGCGACATAGTGCAGATGCCCTGCGCGGGCTGCGGCGACGGCGAGCACCGTCTTCGCCGTGCCCACATCGAGCGCAGCCAGGTACACCGGCTCGGTCATCGTTGGCGCCCTCCGGGCGGACGTGCGGCGACAACGGGTTTCCCCTCCGTGGCAGGAGGGCTGGCCGACAGTGCCGGAGCCCCAACCGCCGCCGCGTTCACGGGCCGCACCACCGCCTCGCCATCCAGTCGCAGATCCACGGATTCGATGGCGCCGGCCTGCTGCTGCCAGAGCGGAAAATGACTGAGCAGCGATCGGAACCGCTCGGCAAAGTTTCCCGAACCGAAATGCACCTTCACCGGATTGCCTGCATGCAATGCCTCCAGCCCGGCCAGCGTGACGGCTACATCATCGGCGGCCGACAGATCGGCCTCGCTGACAGCCTGGGCAGCTCCCGCATGCACCTGCTCCATCTCCCGCAGCAACTGCTGCAGTGCCGCCAGCCGCCGGGCCCGCTCCGCCGGCTCGAGCGGTTCAAGGCCAGAAACCACCGGCAGGCTGAAACCGCCACCTGCGGGCGGCCGGAGAAAGACGCCCGAAGCGTCCACCAGCATCACCGTCGAACCCAGACGCGCCCAAGCGACCGGCGTACGCTCGACCAGCGTCACCACCAGACGGTCAGGCAGAATGCGCTGCACACGAGCCTGCTGCACCCAGTCGAGCTCCTCCAGCTGTTGTCGGCGTCGCTCGAGCGGCACCCGCAGAACGCTTCGGCCAACGTCCTGGCGGAACACTGCGCGTACATCTTCCAGCGGCAAATTCTGGGCGCCGTGAATGACGATCGCTTCCGGACGCAGGGCAAAAACAGGCGAGTGGTAGGCCCACAGCACAACCCAGGCGAGCGCGACGGCCGTGAGGAGCGTGGTTCCGGCCCGCACCACCCAGCGGAGCCGGCGCCCCCGGCTGCCCGAACGCACCGGGGCCGGCTTCTGTCGCCGCAAGTAGCGTGGCGGTGCTTCGTCCTCGGCAATGCGGTCGAGCAAGTCCTCGCCAGCCATGCGTTCAGTTCACCCAGAGAATGACTTCCTCTTCGAGTTCGATCCCGTAGGTGCGATAGACGCGCTCGCGCACCAGCTGGATCAGTCGCAGCATATCGGCACAGCTAGCCTGCCCGACATTGACGAAGAAGTTGGCGTGGCGCTCGCTGACCATGGCATCCCCCACGCGAAATCCCTTCAGCCCCAGCTCGTCAATCAAACGGCCCGCCGAAAGCCCCGGCGGATTTTTGAAAATGCAGCCGGCGCTCTTCTGGTTCAAGGGCTGGCTGGCGCGCCGTTTAACGTTGGCTGCGCGGATCCGTTCGACGATCTCAGCGTAGGGGCGCTCCACCAGCTCCAGTTCGACGCCCAGGATGATGTCGTCTGGCGCAAACGAAGACACCCGATAGCCAAAGCGGACCGCGCTCTGCTCGACCTGCTCGAGGGTACCCGTGGCCATGCGCAACAGCTCCACGCGCCGGACCAGCGATCCGATTTCCGTTCCATAGGCACCGGCGTTCATCCGGAGAGCGCCGCCGACGCTGCCCGGAACGCCAACCAGGCCTTCCATGCCGCCCAGATTGGCGCGGGCGCAGGTGGTGACGGCACGGCCGAGATCCTCGGCCGCATCCAGCCAGACGTGAGGCCCGGAGATGGAAACCGTCGGCTCGCGGCGCGCCAGGTGCAGGACCACCCACGGCAGCTCGCCATCGGCCACCAGTAAATTGGTCCCGCCGCCCAGCAACCGGAACGGCACCCCCGCCCGGCGGAGTCTCTGGACCAGCTCCGAAAGGTAGCGGCGCTCGCGGACCACCAGCAGGTCCGTGGTCCCCCCGATGCCCAGCGAGGTCCAGTCCGCCAGGCGCTCGCCCGGCCGCACTTCCACGCCAAGTTGTTTCAAATCTTCCAGCAGCCGTGGATCACCGAGACGCATGTACGGAATCCTTGCGAGCCAGTTCTTCGGCAGCCACCTCCAGCGCCTGCCCGACATTACCGGCACCGATGGCCAGAAGGGCATCACCGGGTTCGGCAATTTCAGCCAGACGCTTCATCGCTTCCGCCGGCGTCGGCCGGTATTCCACGGCCCTGTGGCCGGCGGCTGCGATGGCCTCCGCCAGGCGCGTCCCGGTGATCCCCTCAATGGCCGCTTCACCGGCCGGGTAGATATCGGTCACGATCAGGCGATCGGCCAGATCGAATGCCCCGGTGAATTCCTCCCACAGCCATTGCGTGCGGCTGTAGCGATGGGGCTGGAAGCAGACCAGCAGGCGCCGGTAAGCACACTGCCGCGCAGCCTCCAGCGTGGCCCGAATTTCGGTGGGGTGATGGCCGTAGTCGTCAATCAGAGTCACGCCCGCCACGACCCCCTTCACCTCGAAACGTCGGCCGACTCCCTGAAATCCCGCCAGCCCCTGACGGATCTGTTCAGGACTGAGCCCCACAAAGAGCCCCACGGCGGCCGCCGCGGCAGCATTGCGGACATTGTGCACACCGGGCGGCGTCGGCAGAACAAAACGCCCCAGATCTTCGCCGCGGAACGCGAGCGAGAATTCGCTTCGTTCTCCCTGCAGGGCAATCTCGCGGATCACCAGGTCGGCCTGCGGCGAGGTCCCATAGGTCAGCGTCGAACGCTTCAGCCGGGGCAACAGGGCCCGCACATTGGGGTCGTCCAGCGCAAGAATCACCACGCCGTAGAACGGCACACGATTGGCGAATTCGGCAAACGTGTCCTGAATCGCCTCCAGGGTGCCGTACTGATCCAGATGCTCGCGATCGATGCTGGTGATCACAGCAATGACGGGCGACAGCAGCAGCAGCGAGCGGTCGCTTTCGTCCGCCTCAACCACCATGAACTCGCCCTGGCCGACGCGCGCATGGGCGCCGGCCTGCCGCACGCGACCACCCACCACGAAGGTCGGATCCAGCCCGCCGGCAGCCAACACGGTCGCCACCAGTGACGTGGTCGTCGTCTTGCCGTGCGCACCGGCGACAGCGATCCCGTACTTGAGCCGCATCAGCTCGGCCAGCATCTCTGCCCGCGGGATCACAGGAATCTTGCGGCGGTGCGCCTCGACGACTTCGACATTGTCCGGTGCGATGGCAGAGGACATCACGACGACATGGGCGTTATCCACCTGCTCGGCCCGATGGCCGATATAGATCTGCGCGCCGAGCGCGGCGAGCCGGTCGGTGACCGATGAGGCTTTCACATCGGAACCGGTCACGGAAAAACCCAGCGTCAGCAGGACCTCGGCAATGCCGCTCATCCCAGAACCGCCGATGCCCACCAGATGAATGCGCTGGAACTGACGCAGCAACACGTTCACGTTCGACACACCTCCTCGAGCACGCTGACCAGAGCCGCCGTGGCGTCGGGGCGCGCCCGCTCCCGTGCTCGCCGACCGAGCTCCCGGAGCAGCTCTGGTTGCCGAAACAGCTCGATGATCTCGCTCGCCAGACGCTGTCCCGTGAGCTCCGCCTGCGGAATGAGCCGGCCGGCGCCCGCGCGGACCATTGCGAGAGCATTGTGCCACTGATGGGCCTCGGTAGCGGCAGCGAACGGAACAAAAATCGCTGGCCGCCCGGCGGCTGCCACCTCGGCCACCGTCACGGCACCGGCCCGGCAGACCAGCAGAGTGGCCCGGGCAAACCGCTGCGGCATGTCGTCAAAGAAGGGCTGCACATCGGCTGCGATGCCATGGGACGCATAGGCCGCCTTCACTTCCTCATAGTCCCGCACTCCGGTCTGGTGCAGCACGCTAAGCGATGGACCCAGCGTCGCCAGCTGCGGCAGAGCTGCCACCATCGCCCGGTTAATGGCCTGCGCGCCCTGGGAGCCGCCTGTGACCAGCAGGACAAATGGCCGACCCGGGTTCACCTCGGGCGCCTCAAAAAATTCCGGTCGCACCGGGCAGCCGGTGACAACGGCTCGCGGGCCCAGCTCCCGCGCCGTTTCCGGATAAGCCACGGCCAGGCGCCGCACCCAGTGGCGCAGCAGACGATTGGTGAATCCTGCGCGCACATTGGGCTCAAACGCCACCGTCGGCACCCCGATCATTGCCGCCGCCAGTAAAACAGGCCCCGCCACGTAACCTCCCGTTCCCAGCACCACCGCGGGGCGATGCCGGCGCACAATCCGTGCCGCAGCCAGGAACCCCGCCGGAAGCAGGAAGAGATGACGCAGGCGACGCCACCCGCCCACACCCTTCAGTCCGCCCACCCGCAGAGTTTCCAGGGGAAAGCCGGCCTGGGGAACAATCTGCACTTCTGTTCCTCGCGGCGTGCCGACCAGCACGGCTTCCCGCTGCGGCCCACGCTTGTTCCACTCCCGCGCCACGGCTAAAGCGGGGAAAATATGGCCTCCGGTTCCTCCACCGGCCACCAGCAACTTCACCGCGCCTCCGCCTGCCGGAGAATGTTCAGTAGAATCCCTGTCCCCAGCAGCAGGATGACCAGGCTCGAACCGCCATAGCTGACAAAGGGCAGTGGAAGGCCCTTGGTCGGCAGCAGGCCCAGAACAACGCTCATATTCGTCAGGGCCTGGATGGCAACCAGTGTCGTCATCCCCAGCGATAGAAACCGCCCGAACGGGTCCGGTGCGCACTGCGAGGCACGAATCCCACGCCAGGTGTACACCCCAAAAAGCGCCAGCACGGCCAACGCCCCGACCAATCCGAGCTCCTCACAGATCACCGCGAAAATGAAATCGGTGTGCGCTTCGGGCAGATAAAACAATTTCTGGCGGCCGGCCATCAACCCGAGTCCAGTGATCCCGCCCGAGCCCACCGCAATCAGCGACTGCAGGAGCTGGAAACCATGTCCCTGCGGATCAGCTTCAGGATGGAGGAACGCCATCAGGCGGTGATAGCGGTAGGGCTCAAAGACGACCAGCAGGTACAGCGCCGGGAGCGCAGCGAGAACGGCCGTACCGAGGTAGCGCAGCGAGAGCCCCGCCGCGAACAGCATCACTAGGGCAACGGCGAACAGCTCGGCCGCCGTGCCGAGGTCAGGTTCCACGACCACCATGCCCGCCAGCAGCACGACAGGGCCGAGCCCTGGGATCAGCGATCGGCGCAGATCGTTGATTCCCGTCTCCCCTGGCTGGGTTCGCAGGGCCAGCAGCCAGCTCAAATACAGAACCACGGCCAGCTTGACGAACTCCGCCGGCTGAAAACCGAACGCGCCTAGGCGGAGCCATCGATGCGTGGCGTGCGTCTTGTCCAGAGCGAAAACGCCAGCCAGCAACAGCAGCCCCACCGCCAGCGATCCAAAGACCACCGCCGGCCGCGCCAGGAGCTGATACGGCGTGCGCCACAGCGTCAGCATGCCCGCAAAGCCGCATGCCAGCCAGAGCAGCTGGCGCAACAGGAACACATAGGGATTGCCGGCGATCTGCTGTGCCGTGACGGCCGAGGCGCTGAATACCATCGTCGCCCCGAACAAACTCAGCGCCAGCGTCGCGCCAAATAGCCAGCGGTCAGGTTCATCTCTGTGGGCCATCAGCGTGGCCTCCTGCAGGCAACACGTCGAGCCAGTTGCTGGACCAACTGTTTGAAGACACGACCGCGATGCTCGAAATTCTGGAACTGATCGAAACTGGCACAGGCGGGCGCCAGCAGTACCGTATCGCCCGGCCGGGCGAGCACGTAGGCGCGCTCCACAGCCTGCTCCAGCGTCCCTGCAAATTCCAGCAGCGGCCCGCCGTCCAGCTGGCGCGCAATCTTTTCCGCCGCCTCACCGATCAACAAGACGTGGCGGGCGCGTCGCGTGAGAATCTCCCGCAGGGGTGTAAAGTCGCTGCCTTTATCGCGGCCCCCCAGGATCACTAGCACCGGTCCGTCCACGGCTTCGATGGCCCGCAGGGCGGCATCCACATTGGTGGCCTTGGAATCGTTGATAAACGTGATCCCGCCAATCTCTGCCACCACCTCGAGCCGATGTTCGACACCGGGGAAACTCCGCAGAGCTTCGGCCAAACGTTCCGGTGGCGCGCCGCACAGAATGGACGCACAGCAGGCAGCAAGAGCATTCTCCAGGTTGTGGCTCCCGGGCAGGGGCACATCGGCCCGCTGTGCGAATCGCGTTCTGACGCCCCCCTGGGCAAACCAGAGTTCGTCGCCCTGGCAAAAGGTGCCCGCATCCACGGACTCCCGCCGACTGAACCAGTAAATGCGCGGAATCAGTGGCATCAGGGCGGCCACGCCAGCATCGTCCCGGTTGAGGACGGCCGCATCCTCCGGGCGCTGGTTTTCAAACAGCCGTGCCTTGGCCCGCGCATAGGCCTCCAGGCTGCCGTGGCGGTCCAGGTGATCGGGACTCAGATTGAGGAAAACCGCGACGTCGGGCCGGAACGCCTGGATGGCCTCGAGCTGAAAGCTCGAAACCTCGGCCACCGTCACCGTATCCTCGCGCGTCTGAGCCACCAGCGAAATCAGTGGCACACCCACATTGCCGCCCACCAGCGTGGGCACGCCAGCGGCCCGCAGCAGATGCCCCGTGAGCAATGTGGTCGTGGTCTTCCCGTTGGAACCGGTGATGGCCACCAGCCGCCCGCGCAGAAATCTCCATGCCAGCTCGATCTCGCTCCACACCGGTATGCCCTGCGCGCGGGCGGTCGCGATGGGCTCGATCTGGAGCGGGACACCGGGGCTGGGAATGATGAGATCGTGCTCCAAAAAGGTTTCCGGGCGGTGGCCGCCCAGCTCCAGACGAACGCCCAGCGCCTGCAGCCGGGTTGCGGCCTCGGCCACCTGATCGGCCGCCCGGCATTCGCTGACGGTCACCTGCGCGCCGCGTGCCCGACAGAACTCCGCCGTAGCCAGCCCGGTGCGTTCCAGGCCCACGACAAGAATCTTGCGTCCGGCCAAATCCATCCCGTTCACCGCAGCTTCAATGTCGTCAGGCTGAACAGCGCGAAAACCAGCGCAACGATCCAAAACCGCACGATAATCTTCGACTCACTCCACCCGGCCAGCTCGAAATGGTGATGCAACGGCGCCATCCGGAACACCCGGCGTCCCGTCAGTCGGTAGCTGGCCACCTGGACCATCACCGACAGCGCCTCCAGCACGAAGATGCCGCCGACAAACAACAGCAGAATTTCTTGCATGATGATGACGGCAACGGTTCCGATGGCTCCGCCCAACGCCAGCGAGCCGACGTCACCCATGAACAGCTCGGCCGGATGCGCGTTATACCAGAGGAAGCCGAGGGACGCCCCCACCAGCGCACCACAGAAGATCGTCAGTTCGCCCACCGCGGGCAGCTTGCGAATTTCTAGATACTCGGCGAACCGGGCATGGCTGGTCACATAGGTCAAAGCCGTCAAGGCTCCCCCGGCAATCACCACGCAGCCAATGGCCAGACCGTCCAGCCCGTCAGTCAGATTGACCGCATTCGAGGACCCCACGGCGACCAGTAGCACCAGGACGAGAAAAGGGAGATGAGCCGGTATCCAGAAGCCGGCATGTGCGCTGAGCGAGCCAATGACGAGGTCGGGATGAATCCACTTCAGGAACGGAAACACTAGCTCCGTCGAATACTGGCCGAGCGCCTTCAGCTCCACCAGAACGACGCCCACCCCCAGCGCCACCACACTTTGCAGCAAAAGCTTGGTCCGGGCTTGAAGACCCAGATTGTGCCGCCGTACGATCTTCAGGTAATCGTCGGCGAGGCCAATCGCTCCGAAGGCCAGCGTGGCTCCCAGTGCTAGCCAGACGAACACATTCCGCAGGTCAGCCCACAGCAGAGTCGGCACAGACAGTGCCGTCAGGATCAGAATTCCACCCATTGTCGGGGTGCCTGCCTTGCTGCGGTGCCGCTCAGGACCTTCCTCGCGTACATACTGACCAATCTGCAGCTCCCGCAGACGCCGGATCACCCAGGGACCTAGCAGCAGGGACAGAAACAGCGCCGTGAGGCTGGCCAGCGCAGTCCGCACCGTGATGTAGCGAAAAACATTCAGCGGACTCCAGTAGTGATGCAGCAGCGTGAAGAACAGGTAGTAGAGCATGCTAGTGCGTCCCGGCGCCCCGCCGGCCGGGCGCCTGCACGCCGAGCGGCTCAGCCTGTGTGGCCAGTCTCTCCAGCACGCGTTCCAGCCGCACACCGCGGGAACCTTTTAATAGAATCACATCGCCCGGCTCGATCATCTGGTTCACG
>Ga0209810_1005472_pt1 | contig 11488 bp, 10 predicted proteins | sample Coa_R1_7_FD_187159 | JGI IMG/M metagenome (GOLD analysis project Ga0209810, IMG submission 187159) | Surface soil microbial communities from Centralia Pennsylvania, which are recovering from an underground coalmine fire - Coalmine... | ecosystem: Environmental > Terrestrial > Soil > Unclassified...
ACGACTTCCACATCGGCTTCATGGGCACCTCGCCGCGCCTGCGCGAGGTCTACGAGGAGACGGCGCCGGCCATCGCCGATCGCGTCGAGCGCTCCAAGACCGACGCGGTCGTGCTGACCGCCGGCTGACCGCACGTCTGCCATCGCACGGTCGTTGCGATTCAACGCGAGATAGAGATGCGCGGCCTGCCGACGGTCCTGATCACGGTCAGCCCGGAGGCGTCGGCGCAGATGGGTCCGCCGCGGGCGATCTATCCCGTCGGCTTCCAGATCGGCCACGTCCTCGGCGGCCCCGGCCAGGCCGACCTCCAGCGCCAGGTGCTGCGCGACGCCCTCGAGCGCTTAATCACCCCCGGCGAGCCCGGCACCATCGAAGAGCGCGTCTACCCGCAGTACGTCCCCCCGCCGCCCGCGCCAAGCTAGCACTCGGACAGGTGATGCGAGTGGTGTTTGCATCGGCAAACACTACTCCCGTCACGAGTAACGGACTGCTGGCGCGCGCTACTCGGTCGCGCCGAACCAGCGCACGGCCAGGGTGAGCCCGACGGCGATGAAGGCGAGCAGGATGGCGACCTCCGCCAGGATCGGCAACGGCGCGCCGGACGGATCGGTGATGGCCAGCGCCCGGAGCACCTCGGGCGGCGCCGCCGTCGCCGACAGCACCACCCGCCGCATCGCGTCCACGGCGTAGGCGACCGGATCCAGGTGGGTGAGCACCGCCAGCCAGCCTGGCAGCCCCTGCAGCGGGAAGAAGGCGCCGCTCAGGAACAGCAGCGGCATCAGCACGAAGTTCATCACCACCTGGAAGCCTTCCATCGTCCGCATCCGCGACGCGATCGCCACGCCCAGCGCGGCGAGGGCAAAGGCGAGCAGGAACATCAGGACCAGCATCGCCAGGACCATCCCCGGCGACACGGCCACGCCCACGACCGGCGCCAGCAGCAGCAGCACCGCCGACTGGAGCATCGCCACCGTGCTGCCGCCGAGCGCCTTGCCCACGGCGACGGCGGTGCGCGGGATCGGGGCGACCTGGATCTCCTTCAGGAAGCCGAACTCGCGGTCCCAGACGATGCTCATCGAGGAGAAGATCGCCGTGAACAGCACGCTCATCGCCAGGACGCCCGGGTACATGAAGGTCGTGTAGTCCACGCCGCCCGGCGCCGCGCCCGCCCGGCCGCCGCTCATGCCCATGCCGATGGCCGAGCCGAGGCCGACGCCGAAGACGAACAGGTACAGGATCGGCTGGAACAGCGACGGGATGATCCGCTGGCGGTCGCGCCACCAGCGCAGCAGGTCGCGGTACCAGATGATGTAGGCGCCGCGGACAGCGGCCCGAGCGCGCGACGGCCGCCGCGCCTCGACGATGCCAACCCCGGTCGCTCCACGCACGTCGACGCTCATCGGCGTCCTCCCCAGGCGCGCCCGAACTGGCGCATACGGTCCACGTCGCTCGACTCCTCGTCGCGGATGGCGCGGCCGGTCAGCTTCATGAACACGTCGTCGAGCGTCGGCCGGTTGACGCTGATCGCCTCCACGCGCGGGGTGAGCGCGCGCACTAGCTCGGGCACGAACTCGTCGCCCCGCGCCACTTCCAGCCGCAGCTCGGCGCCGTGCACCTGCGCCTCCAGGCCCCAGCGGGCGGCGATCTCGCGCGCCGCGAGCGCGTTGTCGTCGGTGCGCACGGTCACCACCTCGCCCCCGACCATCGCCTTGAGGTGGTCGGGGGTGTCCAGGGCCACGATCTGGCCGTGGTCGATGATCGCGATCCGATCGCAGTACTCGGCTTCGTCCATGTAGTGGGTGGTCATGAACAGCGTCACGCCGTCCGACTGGCGCAGGCCGAGCAGGTAGCGCCAGATCAGCGCCCGCGTCTGCGGGTCGAGCCCCTGCGTCGGCTCGTCGAGGAACAGCACGCGCGGCCGGTGCAGCAGCCCGCGCGCGATCTCCAGCCGCCGCTTCATGCCGCCGGAGAAGGTCCGCACCAGGTCGTTCCGGCGGTCCCACAGCTCGAGCAGCTCGAGCAGGTGCCGGCCGCGCTCGCGCGCCTCGGCCGCCGGCACGTCGTAGGCGAAGGCGTGGAAGTCCAGGTTCTCCTGCGCCGTGAGCTGGTTGTCGAGCGTGGGGTCCTGGAAGATCAGGCCGATCGAGCGGCGCACGTCGTCCGGCTGCCGCGCCACGTCGTACCTTGCCACGCGCACCGTGCCCTCGGTGATCCGCAGCAGCGTGCACAGCACCGAGATCGTCGTCGTCTTGCCCGCGCCGTTTGGCCCCAGGAAGCCGAAGATCTCCCCCGGGTAGACCGCGAAGCTCACGCCGCGCACGGCGGTGAACGCGCTGTCGCCCGTGCCGTAGCGCTTGACCAGCCCGTCGACTTCCACCACCGGCGCGGCCTGGCCGTCGTGCGCGACGGTCGGCCCCGCCGTCCCTAGCTCGCTTGTGACCAACGAATGCTCCTTCCGTGTCCGCTTCCAGGGCGCGGCGCCGCTCGCCCGCTCGGCGACACTGCGAGACCCGAGCGCTCGCGAGCGGTCGCGTGCTTACTATAGCGCGAATAGTTTGGAAATCGAAAGAACGCGGCGGCTGGGCCCGACGAGCGGGTGGGCCGGGCCATCCAGTATGATGGGGGCCGTGGGAGCGTTGGTCGCGGCGGGCGCCGCGGGGAGCGGGAGGCGACATGGCGTACGATCTGCTGATCCAGAATGCCACCATCGTCGACGGCACGGGCGCGCCCCGCCGCAGCGGCGGCGTCGCCGTCCAGGACGGCCTGATCCAGGCGGTTGGGGAGGTCTCGGGCGACGCGCGCCGCGTGATCGACGCGCATGGCCAGGTCGTGGCGCCGGGCTTCATCGACCCCCACACGCACATGGACTTCTTCCTCAAGAAGTACCCGGCCGGCCTGCCGGTCGTGAACTACGGCGTGACGACGATCGTCATCTGCGACTGCGGCGCCTCCTGCGCGCCGGTGCCGCCGAAGGGCCCCGCCCGCGACATCCTGATGGCCTACCTCCACCGCGTGCTCGACAAGTACGTCGACGACGCCCTGTTCACCTGGACCACCTACGAGGAGTACCTGGACTCGCTCGAGGGCAGCGTCGGCGTGAACGTTGGCGCCTTCGTGCCGCACTCGCCGCTGCGCCTGTCGGTCATGGGCGAGGAGGCCCTCCAGCGCACGGCGACGCCCGACGAGCAGGCGGCGCTGGTGCGGCTGGTCCAGAGCGGCTGGGACGCCGGCGCGATCGGCTTCTCCAGCAGCCCGCGCGGCGGCCCGCTGCTGCACAGCGACACGCCGAGCACCTTCGCCAGCCGCGAGGAGATGCTCGCCCTGGCCGGCGTCGTGGCGGCGCGGGGCGGCGTCGTCCAGTTCAACGGCTTCGCCCGCCTCGCCGAGGACGACTCCGACCTCACCTACTACGTCACCCACACGCCGGCGCGGATGCTGATCAACGAGTACGCCCAGGCCGCCGACGACGACGAGTCCGGGCGGCGCGGTGGCGCGGCGCTGGCCCGCCTGAACGCGGCCGGCCACCAGGCCTACGGCGTCGTCGTCCCCTACCAGCACATCCGCAACTACAAGGCCGAGACCTTCTACCCGCTGGAGGGCGTGCCGGCCTGGGAGGCGCTGCCGAAGGAGCCGGCGGCGCTGGCGGCGCGGCTGGCCGACCCCGCCCTGCGCGCGGCGCTGCGCGCCGCGGCGGCCGAACGCGCAGCGCGCTGCCACTGGGACGAGCTGCTGGTCAAGCGGACGGCGCGCCCGGCCGACCGCGGGCTGGAGGGCCGCTTTGTCGCGGACATCGCCCGCGAGCGCGGCCAGGCGCCGGTGGACGTCGCCCTCGACCTGTTCCAGGCCGACGACGGCACCACCCGTTTCTGCCGCCTCGGCGCGCGCAACCACAGCCTGGCCATCCTGGCCGAGATGATCACCAGCCCCTACGGCGTGATCGGCACCGACGCGGGCGCGCACCTCGACACCTTCTACTGGTACGGCGCCCCGGTTCGCCTGCTCGGCTACTGGTGCCGCGAGCGGGGGCTGCTCAGCCTGGAGCAGGCGGTCCACAAGCTGACCGGCTTCAACGCCGAGAAGCTGGGCCTGCGCCGCGGCGTGCTCGAAGCCGGCCGCCCCGCCGACCTGGTGATCTTCGACCCCGACACGGTCGCCGACAACGTCCTGCCGCGCCTGCCCTACTACGTCGACGACGACGAGGTCCGTCGCATGCCGACGGGCATCGAGCTGGTCGTCGTGAACGGCGAGGTGATGGTCGAGCGTGGCGACGTCAGCGCCGCCCGCCCCGGCAAGGTCCGCCGCTGGGAGCTGTAGACCGCGCAGCCAGCTCCGTCGGACTTGCAGGCAGCTACGGCGGGGACACACCCAGAGTCTGATAGACCACCGCGCGGATCGCGTCGACATGAAGATACACCGCCTCGCGCACCCGGGGCTGGGATGGCGAGAAGGTCGCTGTGTACCGCGCGTCCCAGCCGATCGCTGTTAGACGATCGTAGGGCGCCACCACGCGGTTCAGCGGGCTAGTCCGAGCAACGAGCTGCCGGCGGGCACGATGGTCCTGAGGCGCTATTCCCAGCTGCTCCCAGAGGAAGGCATTCACGTAATGGACCGCGGCGTAGAAGGCTGCGATCGCAGCCCAGTCATAGGGCGGAGGCCGCAGGCTCATCGAGTGCTGGGGGTCGCACAGCGCCTGCGCGACCGCGCGGTTCCTCTCTGAGATGCGCTTCTGTCTCCGGCTTCAGCGCCATCCCTAGGACGAGGCCAGCGGGATCGGCTGAGCGTTGTGCGGCAGCGCGCTGAGAGCGTCGCCACCCACGAACCAGTCCGGATTCAAGATGTGCACGTCGAATAGCAAGTCCGGAAACTGGTCGTACAGGGCGACGCTGCGCTCGTACAAGCTCATCTCCGTCTCCGAATCGGTTGGGTCAACCAGTATCCAGAATGTCATGCCTCCCCGATCGGTGGTCATCCATAGTCCCCGCACTATCCCTTCGGCCCCTTCGGCTCCGGCCATCAAGGCGGCGAAGCTCCGCGCGATCTCGTCCAGTCCTGCTTCCTTCTCGACGGCCACTACGCTCGCCTCCCAGCTCCAACGCTTGTATCGCTACTATAGCTCGCTCAGGATCAGCCAACCAGACGTGCCGCCGCGATGCGCGCGAGGCCGATAAGGCCAAACTCGCGCTTGCTCTACCAGTCATGGAACGATACAGTGCCCTGAAAGAATGGTTGGCTCGACAGCAGCGAGGAACCCCGTAGTCGGAGCGAGGAGGGGCGCCGTGGAGTACGACCTGCTGGTGCGCGGTGGGCGGGTGGTGGACGGCTCGGGGCTGCCTGGGTACCGGGCGGACGTCGGTGTGCGCGACGGCAAGATTGCCGCCATCGGGCGCCTGCGGGGCGCGGCGGCGCGGACTATCGACGCCGACGGGCTCGTCGTCGCGCCGGGCTTCGTCGACCACCACACCCACCTCGACGGCCAGATGTTCTGGGACCCCTACGGCACCTCCGAGCCGCAGCACGGCGTCACCTCCGTCGTCATGGGCAACTGCGGGCTCACGCTCGCGCCGGTCGAGCCGGGCAGCGCGGACGCCCTGGTGAAGAGCTTCGTGCGCGTCGAGGCGATGCCCCGCGAGGCGCTGGAGGCCGGCATCCCCTGGGGTTGGCGCTCCTACGGCGACTACCTCGATCGCCTCGAGGGGCGCATCGGCATCAACGTCGGCGGGCTCGTCGGCCACATCGCCGTGCGCCACGCCGTCATGGGCGAGGAGGCCGTCGAGCGCGAGGCCACCGACGCCGAGGTCGAGCGCATGCGGGCGCTGGTCGCCGAGTCGCTCGCCGGCGGCGCGCTGGGCCTGTCCACCAACCGCAACGAGCGCCACTTCCGCGAGGACGGCAAGCCGGTCGCCAGCCGCCTTGCGACGCAGGCCGAGTTCGGCGCCCTCTGCGACGTGCTCGGCGACCAGAGCGCCGGCGTGATCGAGACGATCCTCGGCCTGCACACGATCGAGCACGTCGACTGGTACGACGCGCTCGCCCGCCGCACTGCGCGGCCGGTCATCTGGCAGAGCGTGCTCCACCGCTGGGCGCAGCCCGACCTGTGGCGCCAGCAGCTCGACCGCGTGGCGCGCACCTTCGCCGACGGGTACCGCGCCTACGGCCTGACCAACACCGTGCCGATCATGCAGCGCTTCACGCTGCAGAACGTCCAGGCCTTCGACGAGTTCCCGACCTGGAAGAACCTGATGTTCCTGCCGGAAGTCGTTCGCAAGCAGGCCTTCGCCGACGCCGCCACGCGCGACAGGCTGCGCGCCGAGCTGGCCGTCGAGCGCCAGACGATCTTCCATCGCCGCTGGGACCTCATCCAGGTCAGCCACGTGGCGCGGCCCGAGCACGCCGCCTACGTCGGCAAGAGCGTGGCCGAGATGGGGCGCCTCCGCGGCCAGGACCCGCTCGACGCCTTCCTCGACGTCTCGCTCGCCGAGGACCTGCAGACCGGCTTCTCCACCGCTCTCACCGGCGGCGACCTGGAGGCCACGGGCGCCATCCTCCGTATCCCCTACGTCCTGGTCGGGCTGTCCGACGCCGGCGCGCACGTCGAATTCGACGCCGCGTTCGGCTACGGCACGACCCTGCTCGGCCTGTGGGTGCGCGAGCGCGGCGTGATGAGCCTCGAGCAGGCGATCCACAAGCTCACCTTCCAGGTCGCCTCGGTGTACGGGCTGGAGGGCCGCGGCCTGCTCCGCCCCGGCTACGCCGCCGACCTGGCGATCTTCGATCCGGCCACGGTCCGCGCCGGCGAGCCGGAGTGGGTCACGGACTTTCCGGCCAGCACTCGCCGCCTGGCCCAGCCGTCGGTGGGCCTGCACTACACGATCGTCAACGGCGCGGTCGTCTACGCCGACGGCCGCCTCAGCGGCGCCCTCCCCGGCCAGGTGCTGCGCGGCGCGGGCGCCAGGGCGCGCCCTGTCGCGGCGCGCGGGTAGCGTTCAGCGACCACGGCTGCGCGAGGCGCCTGGCGATACCCGCACGTCGCGCACGAGGGCCGGTAGCCTACGGCTGGGGCGGGCGCTGGGTGCTGTTTGGCCGCGGGCTGCCCTGCCGCAAGTAGGCGATCGCGTGCTGGAGCGGCGCGTCCAGGCCTGCTTCGAGCTCGTCCAGCCGCAGCGCCACCGTCTCGTCGGGCTCGACGCCCACGCCGTTCAGCCGCCGTCCGCCCGGCGAGTCTACTCGGAACAGGCTCATCTCCAGCGCCGAGTCGTCCGGCAGCGAGAAGAACATCGCCATCGCCGACGCCCCGAGCGTCCGCGTCCCGAACAGGCGCCCGATGCCGCGCTCCTGCAGGTTGACCGCCAGCAGCTCGGCCGCCGAGGCCGAGCGCTCGTCCACCAGCACGGCCAGGGGAACGGACAGGATCGGCTCGTCTGTGCAGCCCGGATCGGTCGGCGAGTCGACGAAGGCGACCTGGCCGTCCCGGAGCCCCGCGCGCGGCGTGATCTGGCACAGCGTCCGGGTCACCTCCTGGCCGCTCCGGTCAACCATGCGATACACCGGCCCGTCCGCCGCCATCAGGCGGAGCACGCGCAGCCATTGCTCCATCAGCCCGCCAGAGTTGTTCCGCAGGTCGAGCACGATGCCGCGCACGCCCTGGCCCTGCAGGCCGCGGATGGCCTGCTCCATCTCGTCGGCGACCGTGGACCGCTTGAAGCTGCGGACGCGCACGTAGCCGACGTCGCCGATCGCGCGGGCCTCGACGAACGGCACGTCCAGCGCCGCGCAGGCCAGGTCCACGTCCTCCTCGGCGCCGCTGCCGACTCGCCGCAGGCGCACGAGCCCGCGATCGCCCAGCTTGCAGGACACCTCGCGCACCGCGCTGTCCGGCAGCGCGGGGAGGGGCCGCCCGTTTATCGTCTCGAGCCGGTCCCCGACGCGCAGGCCGGCGGCCGCCGCCGGACTACCCGCGTAGACGTCTAGCACGGTCCAGTGGGGCCCGGCCACGATGGCGCCGGTACCAGGACGCTGGCCCGAGGCGTCGAACGCCCGCATGGCCTGGACCACGCGCGGGTCGAGGTAGGTCGTGTGGGGATCGGCAACGGCTTGCACCATGCCGCTCAGCGCGGCGTGGGCGAGGGCCAGCGCGTCGACGTCCGGGTACGCCGCCAGCAGGTCCTCGTAGCGCTGCTGGAGCGCCTGCTCCGCCGACGCGCGGTCGGCACCCGCGTCCAGCGCCTCGTCCTCCGCCGCGATACCCTGCGCGCGCAGCGCCGCCAGCATCCCGGCGCTGCCGGCCCGGGCCAGCGCGGCCGGGTCGAGCGGCTCCATGTAGTAGTCGGCCAGCAGGTCCAGGCCGCGCAGGAGCGTAGCCGGACCGACCCGGTCGGCAGCAACCCGCGACGGCGTCGTCGCCACCTGGGCCGCCGCCGCGGCCGGCCGCAGCGCGCTGCCCAGCCCCAGCACCAGTAGCGCCGCCAGGACGATTCCCCGCACCGCTCGCATTCTCATCGCAGCCCCTCGCACTCGCCGGCCCCTACGCTTCAGGCGCCTCCGAGCGGCGCCCCTCGACTCGCAGCATAAGCGAGCGCGCGCCTGGCCGCCGTGACGGCGGCCACAGCCGGGCTGTGATTCCGATTACGGACCCCGTAGGCGAGGTCAGAGGCTACGGGGGAGACTGGCGAGCTAGCGGTGACTCAGCAGCGCGACGCGCAGGGCATTGGTGACGAGCTGCATGAGCGCGCCGGAGGTGGCGACGCAGCCGGCGGCGAGGGCCTGGGTCTGCAGGGCGCTCAAGCGGTGGTTGAGGTCGAAGTAGCGCACGCCGGGCGCGAAGGCAGCGGCGAGGTCGAAGGCGAGCGGCGTGGCGTCGTCGGTCTCGCCAACGGTGGTGGTGTTGACGACCAGGTCCGCGGCGAAGGCCACTGGCTCCACGACCACACGGCCGAGCCCGAGCGCGCCGACCAGCGCTTCGACCCGCTCGGCCGCGCGCCCGACCACGCCGATCTCGGCGTCCGGGAAGCAGCGCGCCAGGGCGACGACGACCGAGCGCGCCGAGGCGCCGCTGCCGGCGACGAGCGCCCGCGCCGGCGGGGTCGCGCCGGCGAGCTGGCGCAGCGCTGCGGCGGCGGCGTAGACGTTCGTGTTCACGCCGATGACCCGATCCTCCGCGCGCACGAGCGTATCGGTCACGCCGGTGGCGGCCGCCGCGGGGGCCAGCGCCGCGCACCGCGCCGGCAGCGCCCGCTTGTGCGGGCTGAGCACCAGCGCCAGCGCCCAGGTGGGATCGGCTAGTAGGGCGGCCGGATCGGCGAAGGGGCGGTAGTCGCTGGGCTCGACGCCGGCCGCGGCCAGGCACTCGCGGAGCAGAGGACTGGCGAGCGCCCGTGCCGCGAGCGTCCCGACAGCAGCGAGCACGGGCGGCGCCGGCAGGCCCGGCAGGCCGCCCAGAAACTCGGCGCCGGCGAACTCTGGCAGCGTCCGCGCGATGACCTCCTCGACGATCGACACGGCCTAGACCCTCCTCGACGGTAGCGGCTCGGGCGCCGGGGCGGCTCCCAGCGCGGCGGCCCGCCCGACCAGCCCTCGCCGCGGCGCCGCCAGCCAGATGCAGCCGACCGAGACGGCCGCGCTAGCCAGCGCGACTACGAAGGCCGGATAGTAGCTGCCGGTCGCGTCGAACAGCCAGCCGCCGACCAGCGGGCCGATGGCGCTGCCGAGCGCGATGTGCGCGGCGAGGATCCCCATCAGCGCCCCAAACGAGCGGCCGTGGAGCAGCGCCGCGGCCATGAACGCCATCAGGCCCTGGCGCGAGCCGAACCCGAGGGCGAAGGTCAGCGCGTAGACGTACAGCAGCGCCGCGCGGCCCGGCCCGAGCAGGTACAGGACGCCGATGCTGGCCATCAGCGCCAGGGAGCCAAGCAGGTACGCCCGCTCGCTGCCCCAGCGGTCGGCCAGGCTGCCCCACATGATCATGCTTACGGCGGTGAAGGCGCCGCCCAGGCCGAGGATGCCCGCGGCCGTAGCGCGGGCGAAGCCCACGTCGACGATGTAGGCCACGGCGTGGGCGAGCAGGAACTGGAGCGGGATGGCCCCGAGCACGAAGCCCACCGCGAGTGCCCAGAACCGACCGCTACGCAGGGCGACGGCCACCGTCGGACCGGCGGCGGGCCCCGGGTGTCCGCCGACGAAGGCGGCCGGGTCGAGCGCGCGGGCGCCGTCCGGCAGCAGGCCCAGCTCCTCCGGGCGCCCGCGCTGGAGCAGGGCGTTGAGCGGCGCCACGCCGAGCACGAACAGGCCGCCGAGCGCCAGGAACGCCGCCTGCCAGCCGGCCTGGCTGACCAGCCACTGCGTGAAGGGGGCCATCACGAGCACCCCCAGCCCATTGCCGGCCGCGACGATCCCCACGGCCAGGCCGCGGCGACGGCGGAACCAGTTGGCGATGACGACGCTCTGGCTGTTGGTTCGCAGCGGCGCCAGTCCGGCGCCGGCGAGCAGGCCCACGCTGAGGTAGAGCTGCCAGGGCTCGCGGGTGGCGGCGGCCAGGGCGAGGCCCATACCGCCGAGGACCGCCGCGGCGGCAAACACCGGACGCGGCCCATAGCGGTCGAACAGGGCGCCCCAGGGCGTGGCGCTCAGCCCCCAGACGACCGCGTGCAAGGAGATCGCCCCGGCGGTCAGCCCGCGCCCCCAGCCGAAAGCGTCGACCAGCGCCAGCAGCAGTACGCCCCAGGAGCCGTGCGTGCCGAGCGCGGCGCTGGTGGTGAGGAAGGCGACGGCGACGACGACCCAGCCATAGTACGGGCCCTTCCGGGTCACGCGCTTCTCCTGTCGCGCCGCTGAGAACCCCTATCAAAACCGGTAATGCTGGTTGTGAGCCAGCGGCTCACAACCAGCATCGATAGACACTCTGAGGTCTCCCCAGTATAGGGGCTACTGCGCGACGCGGCAGCCCGCCTGGCGCTGTCGGCCGGCGGGACCGGCTGGGTGCGGTATACTCCCGGCGCCAGTCCACGGGGAGGCAGAGGAGCGCGATGGAGCTGACGCCGCGGCAACTGCTCTACGGACGCGACGACACGCCAGGGATCGTCTCGGTGCTCGCGGGACGCGACGGGCGGGCGCGGGTCTGGCGGCGGGACGGGGCGATCACGGTCTGCGAGGAGGAGCGCTTCCCCAACTGGTTCCTGCTAGCCGACGCGAGCTTGCTCGGGGCCTTGCCGGTAGTGCGACTACCCGCCGGCGACCTCGCTGCGGCCAGCCGCCTGCGGCCGGGCCAGGTCGGCCTGGTCGAGCTGGACGGCAGCCAGCACTACCGCTACCTGGTGCTCGGCGAGGGCCTGGCCGCCGCCGAGCAGGCCGTCGCCCAGGCCGCGGCCAACGCCCGGCGCGGGGCGTCTGCTAGCGCGTCGCACGGCGACGGGTCCGGCCCGTTGCCAGGCGGCGACGCGTCCGCGGACTCGCCGCTGCCCGACGCGGAAGAGCCGCCAGCCGAGCCCTTCCGCCG
>Ga0209810_1005474_pt1 | contig 11484 bp, 9 predicted proteins | sample Coa_R1_7_FD_187159 | JGI IMG/M metagenome (GOLD analysis project Ga0209810, IMG submission 187159) | Surface soil microbial communities from Centralia Pennsylvania, which are recovering from an underground coalmine fire - Coalmine... | ecosystem: Environmental > Terrestrial > Soil > Unclassified ...
GGGCATCGTTCGGACCTGACGGGCCGATCGCCCCGGTCCGAGACCGGACGTGGCACATCGTCCGCTACCGCCTCGGGCCGCTCACCGGGGTCGCAGAGGACGTGCTGATCACGAACACCCACGCCGGGACTCACGTGGATGCGTTGAGCCACGCTCTACTGAAGGGCCGCATGTACAACGGCTTCGAGGTGTCGGAGCACGTGACCTCGAGCGGGATCACGCGCAACGCCATCTCCAACGTCCGGGCCATCGTCGGTCGTGGGGTCCTCCTCGATGTGGCTCGGCATCGTGGGGTCGACCACCTCGAGATGGGGGACGTGATCGGCCCGGAGGAGCTCGACGAGTGCGCTCGGCGGGCCGGTGTCACGCTCGGCCAGGGCGACATCTGCCTGGTGCGGACCGGATGGTACCGTCTGTTCGAGACCGATCGGAAGCGGTTCGACGAGGGATGGCCCGGCCTGTCCTACCGGGCCGCGACCTGGTTCCACGAGCGTGGCCTGGCGGCGCTGGGGGCGGATACCTGTGCCGTGGACGTCATCCCCGGCGAGGACGGCGTCCGCCCTTACGGCCTCCATCCCAGGATCATCAACCAGCAGGGCGGGTACCTGATCGAGTACCTGGACCTGGAGGAGCTCGCGACCCAACGGACCCCTGAGTTCTTGTTCGTGGCCGCTCCCCTCGTCATCGAAGGGGCCGCCGGCAGCCCGATCAATCCCCTGGCCATCCTATGAGTGCGGAGGAAGCCCGCGTCATCGACATCGTGTTCAACCTGTACACGCCCGCCGAGGTGGCCATCCGTGGGGCGTCGGTCGGCAGGTCGTTCTTGGGCAAGGTCAGGGTGGATGACCGGCTCCAGCAGGGGATCTCGGTCGAGGAAACGCTGGAGATCATGGACGAGGCGGGCGTCGAGCTCGCGCTGCTGCCCGCCGTCAAGGCCGGTGATCCGCGCCTCCGGGACTCGTGGGCGATCCCTTACGAACGGATTGCCCGGGTCTGCGAGCGGCATCCCGATCGCTTCCGTGGGCTCGCCGGCGTCGACCCCACGCTGGGGATGGCGGGCCTGCGGGAGCTGGAGCGCGGCGTCAGGGAGTATGGGTTCGTCGGCGCGCACCTCTATCCGCACTGGTTCGAGCTCGCGCCCGACCATGCACGGTACTACCCGATCTACGCCAAGTGCTGCGAACTCGACGTGCCCATCATGATGCAGGTGGGGCACTGTCTCAGCTACGGCGGCCCGCGAACCTTCCCGAGCGTGGGTCGACCGATCACGCTGGATCGGGTGGCGTGCGACTTCCCGGAACTGAAGCTCATCGGCATCCACATCGGCTATCCGTGGACCGAGGAGATGATCTCGGTGGCCTACAAGCACCCCAACGTCTACATCGGCTGCGATGCCTACGCGCCCAAGCACTGGCCGTCCGAGCTCTGCCGCTTCATCGATTCGTGGGGTCAGGACAAGGTCCTCTTCGGAACCGACTTCCCCGTCATCGACCCTCGTCGCGCTCTCCGCGAGATCGATGAGCTGGGGTTTCGCCCTGAGCCCAGGCGGAAGCTCCTGGAGTTGAACGCTCGACAACTGTTCCGGCTGAAAGGCTGAGGGCACGGCCATGGCTGCCACGTCGCGCGGCGGGCTCACGATCACGGCGGCCTTTCGTGCCGCGGCCGCCCGGGTGCCCTCCCGGGTTGCGATCAGCTTCGGCGAGCATGACTATACCTACGCCGAACTCGACGATCGATCGGCCCGGCTCGCTGCCGCTCTGCTCGGGAAGGCTTCGTGCCCCCCCGGGGCCCGGGTGGGGGTGCTCCTGCCCAACGGCCCGCGCTTCCTGATCGCGGTCCTGGCGATCGCCCGGGCCGGCCTGGCGAGCGTCCCCATCCCGCTCGCCTCCACGCCGCGTGAGGTCGGCCACATCGTGCAGGACGGCCAGCTTGCGATGGTGCTCACGGAGTCGGCGGTGCTGGACCGGCTGGGGACCGAGCTGGAGGAGGTGACGGGACCGGGCGTCGTCCACGCCTGGGACCAGGACCTGCCGGGCGCTCCTTCGCTCTCCGGCATGATGCTCGACGCCCCTCGCTCCGATCTCGACCTCGCCCAGGAGGATGCCCCTTTCTTCGTCGGCTACACCTCGGGCACGACCGGGCGGCCGAAGGGGGCGGTGGTCAGCCATCGTGCGCGGACGTTGCTCTCGCTCGCCTACGGCCAGGAGTACGGCTGCTACGCGCCCGGCGAGCGCCATCTCATCGCCACGCCGATGTACCACGGCGCTGGCCTCACCAGGGCGCTCGCCCCGCTCCTGGCCGGAGCGTCGGTTGAGGTGCATGCGGGATTCGACCCGGAGCGGGTGCTGCACGCGATCGGTGCCGGCCGCGCGACGGCGACGTTCATGGTCCCGACGATGTTCGCCTCCCTGTTCCAGCTCCCCGAGAGGGTCCTGGACGGCGGACGATCGTCGACCTTGCGGACCATCCTGTCCAATGCTTCGGCCCTCCCGGAGTTCCTCAAGGTCCGCATCCTGGACCAGTGGCCTGAGGCCCGACTCTTCGAGATCTATGGCTCGACCGAGGCGGGCACCGTGAGTTCGCTGCGTCCCGAGGACCAGCGGCGCAAGCAGCGGTGCGTCGGCCTTCCCATGCCCCTGACCGAGGTGAAGCTCTTGACCTCTGAGGGTGAAGAAGTCGCGCCCGGGGAGGTGGGCTCCGTTCACGCTCGAAGTCCGTACCTGTTCTCGGGCTACCTCGGCAACCGGGTGGCGACCGATGAGGTGATGAGGGACGGTTACCTGAACCTGGGTGACCTCGCGCGGCGCGACGAGGAGGGCTATCTCTACGTGGTGGGCCGCAGCTCGGAGGTGATCATCTCGGGCGGTGTGAACGTCTACCCGCGGGAGGTAGAGGAGTATCTGGCCGAGCAGCCCGGAGTGCGAGAGGTGGCGGTGTTCGGGGTGCCCGACCCCTATTGGGGGGAGGCGGTCCATGCCGTCATCGTGCCCGACCCGAGTTCGCCGACGCCCAGCGTGGAGACGTTGCTCCAGTTCTGTCGGCGGGGGCTCGCCCCGGCCAAGATTCCCAAACACTTCCTCTTCCGACAGACACTCCCACGGACGTCCACGGGTAAGATCGCCAAACGAGAGTTGAGGAAAGAGGTCGCGCGGAAGACAGGCTCAGAAAGCGAGGAATGACCCCTGACCCTGTCCCCGTCGGCAGCTTCTCGCCCTGGCTCGAGGAGGGGCGCAGGTCGGCGAGATGGTGCTGGTGGGAGGGCGCACTGTAGTGCGTCCTGGGGGGCTGCCGGGCCGGGTCCTTCCGGGAAAGGATCGTGCCGGTCCCATCAGCAGGCATCCAGACCGATGCACCGGGGCCTTGCTCATCTGATGGCCAGGGCGTTGCACGGCGAGCCGAAGGCACCGGGGATGTTGAGCGGCGCACTGACGAGCAGGCACTCGTAGGTCTCGTCACCACGACATGCCCGTACCAGCTCATCCAGCTTCCAGTACTCACCCAGGAGGATGCCCTCCCCCCGCAGGCCCTCGACGTGGATGCCATAGTCCATCGGCACCGCGTCGAGCGTCGGGTTGTCAGAGGCCAGGGCGGCGATCCCCGCCTCACGCCAGATGCGCATCGAACTCGCGTCGAGCCCGGCAATCAGCGCCGGGATGACGCCGCCGTTGGCGGCCCAGCGGGCCACGAACCCGGTGTAGACGAGCGCCGCGTCACCTTCTTCCAGGGTGAGCCCGTGACGCGCCAGGTACGCCTCCAGCATCGTGTCCGTGATCCGGGTCTCGTCGGTCAGGAAGCCGGGATCGGCTCTGCCCAGGAACCCGACCACGTCGAACACGATCGCGCGCGTGACGATGCCTCCTGCCACGGCGTCGATGCCGAGCGTCCTGGCTCCGCCGGCCGGATCGATCTCGTCCAGGCCACGGCCGCCGTAGAAGACGCCGCTGACAGCGGGGTCGAGCACCCCAAAATGGGCCAGGCTGTCCCAGTGGCTGCTCCCCTGCAGCGCGAACTGCACGGTGTCGTCGTTGGTCACGGCGTACCGTCCATCGGGGAGCGGGATGACGGTGTTGTGGTCGACGGCCGTGCGGCGCAGCGCAGGCCGCTTCAGCCGCGGGTCCGCTTCACCCCCACGGGGTGGCCAGGTGAGCGGGTGGCTGAGCGGGATGACCTGGCCCAGACGCACCAGCCGGGCCGCAGCGGCCACCTTGACCGGGGTGATTCTGGCGACGGCGCCCCGCCTGTCCATGGCCCCAGAGCATACGCACGGCCGGCTCGTGTCCTGAGCAGGGGTTCCGTGTCTGAACGTGCCTCATGGGTCACAGGCGCGGTCGGTGGAGAGGACAGCGCGCTCAGGGGCCCCTGGGCCAGGCGCTGGCCCTGCGACCCCGCACCACCATCGGCGGACGGGTGGAGCGAGTGATGGTCAGGACCCCGGGGGCGCACCCGCTGGCCAATGCGGTCCCTGGCCGGAGCGAGCGGGAGGCCCGCCGTCCGCGATCTCCCGCCTCTGGCGGGCCCTCGGCCTCGAGCCCGTCGGGAGGAGCGCTTCACGCTTTCGAGCGCTCCTCTCTCGATCGAGGAGCTGGGCGGAGGCGTGGACCTCTCCCCGTGTCCCCCGAGGTCGGGATGGGGGATCTGCGGGGGAGCCTTGGCTCGGGGCCTGGACCGGGGCCGGCGGCGCGGTGATCGGGTCGCTCCATCGTCATATCGGTGATGGGGCCCGCCCCTTCTGGCCGGGTGTCGACCGAAAGGGCCCGCCGGACCCGGACGATCCCTCGTCCCTGGCCACTCCCTCCTCCACCCCTCCGCCGCCCCCGATCGTCCCGCACCGGCCGGTCGGCGGAGCCGGCCGAGAAGTGGATCCAGCGGGCAGCCGTCGCTCGACGCCGAGGCGGCTCCTGGAAGCGATCGCCTCGTTCGGTCGTCGAATCTCTGGGGTGGGACATGAGCGGTAGAGGCCGGACCCGAGGTGGCACAGACGAGGGAGACGCTGCCCGAGGGTCCCACCCGGATTGCCCCTCGGCAGCGCTTCTCGATCGCTGGGGAGACACGGCTGTGGGTGGCCGCCGGGCCGCAACCTCACCTGACCGTGGCGCTTGTGCGGAAGTCCCTGGTGGTGTAGAGTACCACCGTATTGGAACGGCCGTTCCGTTCATTGGAACGGCGCATCCCCCACCACTGCAGGAGGGAGGCCAGTGAGAGCGGGAATCTTGAGGGCCCTCGGGGCCCTGCTCGCGGGGACGTCGCTTGCGGTCGCCGCGTGCGGGGGCGCGTCGAGCGGAGGGCAGGGCGGCAAGGCCGCTCCACCCATCAAGCTTGGCATGATCGACACCCTGTCCGGGCCGGTGGCTGCGGTTGGCACCGACGGGGAAAAAGGAGCCAGGGTCGCCGTCGACGAGATCAACAAGGCCGGTGGCGTCCTGGGCCGCAAGCTGCAGCTGGTGACCGAGGATGAGCAGCTGAGCCCAACCGCGAGCGTCAAGGCGGTGCGGGACCTCAACTCCCAGGGTGTGAACCTGTTGTTCGGCTTCACGTCGAGCGCCGACGCCCTGGCCGCGGTGCCGGTGGTGAAGGAGCTGGGCATGACGCTGGTCGCCGCGCATGCGTCGGCAACGGAGTTGCGGACCACCCAGTTCGTGCCCAACTTCGCGGCGGTCGCCGACTCGGATGCGCAGTCGCAGAGCGCAGCTCCCGAGTTCCTGCACCAGCGCTTCCCGGACGTCCACACCTGGAACGTCTTCTCCTACGACTACCTCACCGGGCACCAGGGATGGAACAACTTCACCGCGCAGATGAGGATCCTCGATTCCCAGTTCAGAGTGGGGAAGGAGGTCTTCATCCCACAGAGCGCGACCGACCTGACGCCGTACATCACCTCGATGCTGAGTGCGCTGCCGGCGGGCTCCGGTACGACCCAGGGTGTCTATGTGTTTCTCTACGGGGCCGCTGAGGTGAACCTGTTCAAGCAGGGTGCGCCCTACGGGCTGGCGAACCGCTTCAAGGTGATCCTGACCCAGGGCGGCGGATACGAGGCCCTGGCCAACACCCTGAAGGCCAACACCCCCAGCAGCTGGGTGGGTTACGACTACTCCTACAAGGCTTTCAACACGGCCCGCAACCGGCAGTTCGTCAAGGACTTCGAGGCCGCCAACCAGGGAACGCCGCCGGATGCCTGGGCGGAGCAGTCCTACGAGTCCGTCTACCTGTACGAGGCGGCCATCGAGAAGGCCAGGAGCGACGACCCGGCGAAGGTCATGGGCGTGTTCGGAGGCCTCACCTTCGAGGGCACGCAAGGCAAGGTCACCATCCAGAAAAAGGACCACCAGGCGCTCGTTCCCCAGACCTTCACCCATTTCGAGGCCGATCCCGGGTCGGCGCAGGGATGGAAGGAGTCCGAGACCGTCGTCATCTGGCCCTCGAAGTCCTCGTGAGCGCCCGGCGGTGATCCTGACCCCGACCCCGTTCAGGCCGCTGCGACGGCGGGATCCCGGCCGGCTGGGATGACCGCCGTCCTCCTCCCGGTCGTCAACGGCGTGGCCTTCGCCATGCTGCTCTTCATCGTCGCCAGCGGGCTCACCCTCATCTTCGGCGTCATGCGGGTCGTGAACTTCGCCCACGGGGGATTCTTCGCCCTGGGCGCGTTCCTGACCTTCACGCTGGCCGCGGGGTCGCGATTGCCGATGGCGGAGTTCGCGCTGGCCGCGGTCGGCGCGTCCCTGATCTGCGCGGCGCTCGGGATGGTGATCGAGGTCGTCGTGTTCCGGCGCATCTATCACCTGTCACACACCGATTCGCTGTTGGCCACCTACGCCGCGCTGCTCATCCTGCAGGGCTCGCTGATCCTGATCTGGGGCAACAGGCCCCGCTCCCAGCCCCTCCCGGCCGACTTCGGCCATGCGGTGACGCTGATGGGGGTGCAGGTCGCCTCCTACAACCTGCTGCTGATCGCCCTCGGCCTCCTGGTGGCGGTCTTCCTGTGGGCCGTGCTCATCCACACCCCGATGGGACGGATGGTGCGGGCGGTGGCCTCCGACAGGACCATGAGCGCCGCCCTGGGCATCAACGTCGACCTCGTGTTCACCGGCATGTTCGGTCTCGGGGTCTTCCTCGCCGGCATGGGGGGCGCGCTCGCCTCGCCGCTGTTCCAACTCGACTCCACCCTGGCCAGCACCCTCGTGCTGGAGTCCTTCGCGGTGGTGCTGGTCGGTGGGGTGGGAAGCGTGCTCGGTGCGCTGATCGCGGCGCTGCTGCTGGGCCTCCTCAACAGTTTCCTGGTCGCGTTCGATCCGGTGCTGGCGGACTTCAGCCTCTACATCGCGATGGCGGTCGTCCTGTTGCTCCGGCCGACCGGCCTCCTCGGGTCGGCGGCGATGGAGTCCCGATAGTGAGCGTGGGCTCGAAAGGCGTCCGGTCGGATCTCGTCTCGACCCCCGGAGACCGACCCTGGCTGGTCGCGCTGCTCGCGATCCCCGCCGCCTTCGTGGTCGTGGTGGCGCTGGTCGGCAACACGTCGCAACTCTACTTCTGGACCACCGTGGCCGAGACCGTGCTCTTTGCCCTCTCGGTCAACCTCCTGTTCGGGCAGACGGGGATGCTCTCGTTTGGACAGGCGGCGTATTTCGGCATCGGCGCGTACACCGTCGGTCTGCTCGCCTCCCGCCAGGTGAATCCTCTGGCGATGCTGGCGCTGGGCTCCCTGACCGGTGGCCTGGCCGCGGCGCTGATCGGCGCCGTCACGCTGCGAACCACGGCGCTCGTCTTCGCCATGCTCACGCTCGCGTTCGGCCAGGCGCTGTACTCGATCACCTTCCACCTGCAGGCGGTGGGAGGCGAGAACGGCATCGTCGGCATCGTGCCGGCGGGGATCGGCGGGATCGACGTCGGTCAGCCCCGCGTCCTGTGGGTCTTCACCGCGATCGTGGTGTCGATCGGATCGTGCATCCTCTGGATGGTGTCCCGCTCGCCGTTCGGCCGGGCGCTGAGGATGATCCGAGATGACGCCACCAGGGCGGAGATGCTCGGCATCCCCGTCTTTCGCTACCGGCTGGCCGCTTTCGTCCTCAGCGGCGCGATGGCCGGCCTCGCCGGGGGGCTGTACGCCTTCGTGCAGGGAGTGGCCTCCCCGGACAGTTTGTTCTGGACCACCTCCGGGGAGCCGGTGATCATCTCGTTGCTGGGAGGGGCACGGTTCTTCTACGGGCCCGTGCTCGGCTCGGTGATCTATGTGGCGGCGACCGACACGTTGTCCCAGATGACTCCCGCCTGGATCTTCTGGATCGGCCTCGGCTTCCTGATCGTGGTGCTCCTCTCCCCCGATGGGATCCTGGGCGGTGTCCGCCGGCTCTGGCTTCGCTACGGGACCCACATCCCGGAAGTAGGGCGGAGGAGGACCCCGTGAGCGATCGGGGTGGGGGTGAGCCCCTGCTGGTGGCCGAGAACGTGGCCAAGCGCTTCGGCGGCTTCCTGGCTCTCGATCACGTGACCCTGGTCGTCCCCAGGGGTCGAATCAGCGCGCTCATCGGTCCCAACGGGGCGGGCAAGTCGACGTTGTTCGGGATCATCGCCGGTTCGGTCCAGCCATCGGCCGGCCGGATCGTGTTCGACGGACGGGACATCACCCGGGTGCCGGGATGGCGCAGGGCCAGGATGGGCATGTCGAGGGCTTTCCAGGTGGCCCGCTTCTTCCCCAGTTTCACCGTCGCCGAGAACCTGCGCTCTGCGGTCCTGGCGGAGCGAGGAAGGTCGTGGCAATTCTTCCGCTCGGAACGTCAGGCCGACGTCGAGCGGGAGGTGGAGCAGCGCCTGGAGGAGTCGGGGTTGACCCAGCTGCGGGACGTGCGGGCCGAGCATCTCGCCCAGGGCGATCGCAAGCGACTCGAGCTCGTGATGGCGATGGCCCTCCATCCCCGGCTCCTCCTGCTCGACGAGCCAACCGCCGGCATGTCGCCCACGGAAACGGCCGCCACCACGGAGCTGATCCGCTCTCTGTGCGGCGGTGGAGGCTGCACGGTCCTGCTGACCGAGCACGACATGGCGGTGGTGTTCGACCTGGCCGAGGTGGTGACGGTCCTCAATTACGGCCAGATCATCGCCCGTGGCTCACCTGAGCAGATCAGCCGTGACCCGCGGGTGGTCGAGGCCTATCTCGGCGAGGCCATGGTCACGTGAGCGACGCCCTGCTCCGGGTGGGAGACCTCCGCGCCTATTACGGAACTGCACAGATCCTGTTCGGGTTGTCGTTCGAGGTGGCCGAGGGCGGCATCGTCGCCCTGCTGGGCCGCAACGGGGCGGGGAAGTCCACCACGCTCAAGAGCATCATGCGCATCGAAGCACGGGTCGCCGGCAGGGTCGAGTTCGAGGGCCGTGACCTGGCCGGTCTGCGGACCCATCAGATCGCTCGCCTGGGGATCGGATACGTACCCGGCGAGCGACGCATCATCGCCGACATGAGCGTCCGGGAGAACCTCGAGCTGGGCCGTTACGTCGCTGATCGGGATCGCCCCCCGGCGGGCCTGGATCAGATCCTGTCCTTCTTCCCTGCCCTGGCCCCGCTGCTCTCGCGCCAGGGGGGACACTTGAGCGGGGGTGAGCAGCAGATGCTGACCATCGCTCGGTGCCTGGTGGGCAACCCACGCCTGATCCTGCTCGACGAGCCGTCGGAGGGGCTGGCGCCGAAGATCGTGAAGGAACTTACCGAGATCCTTGGGCAGATCCACCGGGACCTTGGGACCAGCATTCTCATCACCGAGCAGAACACGGCGCTGGCGCTGGCGCTGGCGGACCAGGTCGGTCTCATCGACAGCGGCAAGCTGGTGTTCTGGGGAAGCCGCGACGCGCTGGCGGAGCGGGCCGATCTCATGCGTGAATACCTGGGCGCACAGTCCCAGAGCAGGGGGGCGGCTCATCGGTGAACCTGAGCCGGGCCGCACTGGTCGTCGTGGACATGCAGAACGACTTCTGTCATCCCGACGGCTACTACGCCCGGAAGGGGTTCGCGGTGACCCGTGCCCGGGAGATCATCCCGACGCTTCGGCGGATGGTAGGGGCGGCGCGCGAGGCGAACCGACCGGTCGTCTTCACCAGGATGGTGCACGATCCCCTGGTTCCGGACGTGATGAGCCGGCACCGCATCCTGCCTCCGGGATGGCGAGCCACCGAGCGACGCCTCGTCCCGGGCACGTGGGGTGCGGAGATCGTGGAAGAGTTGAGCCCCCGGGAGGGGGAACGGATCTTCGACAAATGCGACTATTCGGGATTCGTCGGCACCGGGCTGGGGAGCTACCTCCGGCGACGGGGCGTGGACACGGTCGTCATCACCGGCACCGTGGACTATGCCTGCGTGCTCCACACCGCGTTCGACGCGTTCTGCCGGGACTTCGACGTCGTGTTGCCGCACGAGTGCGTATCGGGATGGGATCCCGAGCTGGGCGATGCCGCGCGCCGCATCGTGGAACTCCTCCTCGGCCGTGTCGTCTCGTGTGAAGAAGCGTTGGCCGCCCTCCAGCTGGGCGCCAGGTCATCGAACAGAGGGTCCATCGATGCTGCATCGGACAGGTCAGCTCCGGGCGTTTGAACGCGTATCGGGTGGGGCGCTCGATGCGTGGCTTTGAGGCCATCGCCGAGGCCGTCGTTGCCGAGGGGGTCGAGGTCGTCTTCGGCGTCCTGGGCGGCAGCAACGAGCGCATGGTCAACGAGCTCGTCTGGAAGCACGGGGTGCGCTTCGTGCCGGCGCGCCACGAGCAGGGTGCGGTGGGCATGGCCGACGGCTACAGCCGGGCCACGGGCAGGGTGGGGGTGGCCACGGTGGAGAAGGGCCCCGGCCTCACCAACACGGCGACCGCGATGACCGCCGCCCGGCTGTCGCGCTCGGCGGTCCTGCTCATCGCCGGTGACAAGGTGCTCGGAAGCCGCCTGGGCAACATGGACATCGATCAACCGCCCGTGATCCAGGCCACCGCCGGGGCCCTGCAGCCGGCGAACACGCCGGAGACGCTCGCCGACGAGGTGCGCTTGGCCTTCCGGCATCTCCGGCTCGGCCTCGGCCCGATCGTCCTCAACGTGCCCACCAGCCTGTCCGAGTCGACGATGCCGGAGGGGTGGCGGTACGTGACCTCGAGCCATGGGCTCGCGAGCGATCAGGCCCCGGCCCCCGACGCCGAGCGGCTGGCGGCCGTGGCCGGACTGCTGCGCCGGAGCCGCAGGCCGGTGATCCTGGCCGGGCGCGGGGCGGTGCGATCGGGGGCGCGCCCGGCCCTGGTCGCGCTCGCCGACCGGGTCGGTGCGGTCCTGGCGACGACCCTGCAGGCCAAGGGTTGGTTCCACGGTCATCCGTTCGACCTCGGGATCGCCGGCGGCTTCGCCCCGAGCCAGGCGCGGTCGATCTTGGGTCGCGCCGACCTCGTCGTGGCGTTCGGAGCCAGCCTCAACGCCTACACGCTCGACCACGGCAGGCTCTGCCCCCGGGCGAAGCTGGTGCAGGTCGAC
>Ga0209810_1005476_pt1 | contig 11478 bp, 10 predicted proteins | sample Coa_R1_7_FD_187159 | JGI IMG/M metagenome (GOLD analysis project Ga0209810, IMG submission 187159) | Surface soil microbial communities from Centralia Pennsylvania, which are recovering from an underground coalmine fire - Coalmine... | ecosystem: Environmental > Terrestrial > Soil > Unclassified...
GGCGCCAGATGGGCCAGCTCCCTGTCGCCTGGTGGCAGGCCCGGTCGAGCCGGCCATCCGACCACCGCCTCGACCGCGCCCGCGCGACGGTCCGGCCAGGGGCCGGGCGGCGGGCAAGGACGGCGGCACGGGCGGGAGGGCAGCCTCCGGCAGGGCCGCGTCACGGCCTCGGCCGCTCACGCGGACTCGCCCGCCCACCCACCTCGTCCCGCCCCGGGACCGGTGCCAGATGTTCGCGGCGGGGTTGTCGAGGCTCGTGCCGGGCTCGGCCGAGGTCCCGGTGACGCTCCACGGAGGTCCACCGCGGACCACTAAGATCCCAGGTGTGGCTCGCGTACACAACGGGTCCGCACCCGGCGTCATCTCCCCCGCGGATGGGTACCGCCGGCTGCGGGAGGCGATCATCGCCGGACGCTTCCAGCCCAACGAGCGTCTGGTCGAGGCCGACCTCAGCGAGGCCTTCGGCATCCCCCGAGCGGTGGTGCGGACGGCGCTGGTCCGCCTGGAGCAGGAGGGCCTGATCGAGCACGAGCGCTACCGCGGGGCGAAGGTCCGCCTGGTCACGGAGCAGGAGGCGATCGAGATCCTGGAGGCCAGGGCGGCGCTGGAGGCGGTGGCGGCCAGGCGGGCGGCGGCGAGGGTCGACGAGGCGGGCCGGCGGGCGCTCACCGGGATCATGGACCGGATGCGCGCCGCCTTCGCCGACACCGACCTCTTCTTGATGTCGGAGCTGAACTCCGAGCTACACGCCAGGATCGTCGAGATCGCCGGCAGCGCCACCGTGTCGCGGCTGGTGTCGATGCTCAACTCGCAGATCGTGCGTTTCCAGTACCGCACCATCCTGGTGCCGGGTCGGCCCGAGTCATCGTTGCGCGAGCACCAGGCGATCGTGAGCGCGATCGTCACCCACGATCAGGCGGGGGCGGCGGAGGCCATGACCGAGCACCTCGCGCGGGTGGTGGAGGCGGTCTCGACGCTCTCCCGGCTGTCCGGCGGCAGGTAGCACGCCGGCAGGCCGCAGACGGGCCGGCCGGCCGCGCCGGGAGCCTCAGCCCTCCGGCTGGCGTCGACCCGAAGCGGCCCGAAGCGGCCATTTGTCGAACAGATTGTTAACAATTTTGCCTCCAACGGCTATACTCTCACCCGGCCCCACGGGGTCGCCGCGTCGCCGGGATCGGCATACCAGCGGCGACCCGCCCTGGGAGAGGAGAGGAGGAAGGAGGCATGCGACGCTGGCGTGAAGCTGCGCTCGGGATCGCCGCGGCCCTGCTGGTCGTGGCCTGCGGCGGTGGCTCCGCTGCCGGGGGGCCTCCCCACGGCAACGTGCTCCAGGTGGCCGCCCCCGGGGACCCGGACTCGCTCGACCCGATGGCGGGGATCAGCGGCTTCGACGTCACCTACCTGTACCAGATCTACGACACCCTGATCCACCTCGACCCCAGGACCGACCAGCTCCAGCCCGGCCTCGCCACCAGCTGGTCCTGGAGCGCCGACAAGCGAACCCTCGAGCTGAAGCTGCGCCACGGCGTCAAATTCCAGGACGGCACCCCGCTCGACGCGGAGGCGGTCAAGAAGAGCCTCGACCACGCCCGCAGCTTCCAGAACTGGCCCGACCTGCAGCCGGTCACCAGCGTGACCGTGGTCGACGCCGACACCGTCGCCCTCCACGTCGACCGACCCTACGCGCCCCTGCCCGCCCTGCTCACCTGGCGCGGCGGCATGATCGTGTCACCGACCGCGCTCGAGAAGTACGGAAAGGACTTCGGCAAGCATCCGGTGGGGGCAGGCCCCTTCAGCTTCCAGTCCTGGGCGCCGGGCGACACCATCAAGCTGACCAGGTTCGCCGGTTTCTGGCAGGCGGGCCAGGTCAAGCTCAAGGGGATCGATTTCCACATCATCACCAGCCCCATCGCCGAGCTGTCCGCGCTCCGCGCCGGTCAGATCGACGTCGGCGGCCTGGCCGACCTCAGCAACCTGGCCTCGGCCCAGAACGCTCCCAACCTCAATCTCAGCATCCGCAACAGCACCGCGCTCTCGATCGTGACCTTGAACAACAAGGGCGCTCCCTTCAACAACCAGCTGGTGCGGCGCGCCGCCAACATGTCCATCGACCGCTACCAGCTGGCGGTCGCGGCCAACACCAAGAAGCTGGTCGACAAGGGGATCGGCGGCCCCGCCTGGCAGTACGTGCCGCCCGACTACTGGCCCTACAGCAAGGACCTCAAGGGCTACCCCTACGACCCCGCCCAGGCCAAGCGGCTGCTGGCCGAGGCCGGATACCCCAACGGCGTCACCGTGCAGCTCTGCAACATCGCCGGCAACCCCCACACCATCCCCGAGATCGAGCAGCAGGAGATGGCCAAGGCCGGCTTCAACCTGGTCATCCAGGACGAGCCGGTGAACAGCTGCGTCTCCAAGATGCAGCAGGGGACCATCCCCATGGTCCAGATCGGCTGGGCCGGCCTGGCCGATCCCTACCAGACCTACGCCACCATGTTCGGCCCACTGGGGAACCTGGGCCCCAACCCCCAAGTCGACGCCCTGCTCGACAAGGCCGCCGCCAGCTACACCCGGGCCGAGCAGAAGGCGGTCTACGACCAGCTCAACAAGGTGCTCTTCGACCTCGCCCCCTCCATGCCCCTCTACTACAACGTCGTGGTCGGGATCACCTCCAAGCGCGTGGCCGGGGTGGTGGCCACCGACATCGTGTTCGTCACCTACTTCAAGACCGCCCACTTCGTCTGAGCGACCGGCAGCCGAAGGGAGGCGCCGGCCGCCGGGGAGCGCCCGGCGGCCGGCGTCGCCGGCTCCACCGACCCGGCCCGGTCGCCGGCACACGGCCCGGCGACCGGGGCCGCATCTCGACCGGCGGCGTCAGCCGAAGCGGACGCCGTGCTCGGCGACCAGCCGGGGAAGGCTGGTGAAGTCGAACTCCAGGCCGTAGTCCGCTGCCACCCGGGCGATCGCCTCCGGATCCGGGAGGCCGTCGGCGAACACCTCCAACAGCTTCTCGAAGTAGCGCTCGAACCCGGCCGGCGCGATCATCTCCAGCAGGCTGGCCTCGGTGTCGCCGGCGTTCCAGAAGGTGTGCCACTGGCCACGGGGCTTGAAGATCACATCGCCGGGCTTCCCGTAGACCACCTCCTCGCCCAGCCGGGCTCCGACCTGCCCGCGCAGGACGAAGCTGTACTCGTCCTCCCGGCTGTGGCGGTGCAGGGGCGCGGCCAGCGCCCGCGGCCTCAGCGGGTGCTCGACCAGCGCGAAGCCCTCCCTCGTCGCCGACCCCGGGATCATGAACCGCACCCCGAGCCCTCCGATCCAGCCCATCCGGCCCTGGCCGGCGGGCAGGACCACCGTCTCTCGTGCTTCCATCGCCGCGCCTCCTCAATAAATGAACACGACGTTCATCGATCACAAACATCATACTCTAATAGGTGAACGAGGTGTCAACTCAAAAGCGCAGGTACCAGCTCAAGGCCCGGGCCGAGCGTCAGCGGCGGACGCGGGAACGGATCGTGGCCGCCACCGCCGCCCTGCACGAGGAGGTGGGGCCGGCCCGGACCACGATCGCCGACATCGCCCGCCGGGCCGGCGTCCAGCGCCTCACCGTCTACAAGACCTTCCCCGACCCCGCCCAGCTCTTCGCCGCCTGCCAGGGCCACTTCCTGGCCCAGAGCCCGCCCCCCGACCTGGACCCCGACGCCGGAGACCCTCGGGCCCGGCTCGAGCAGGCCCTGAGCGCGCTCTACGGCTGGTTCCGGGCCAACCAGGCCATGCAACGGCACGTGCACCGCGATCGCCACCTGGTCCCGGAGCTCGACCGGCTCCTGGAGCGGACGCTCGACGCCCGGTTCGACGCCCTCGCCCGGGCCTACGCCGACCGCCTGGGAGGGGGCCGGACACCGCTCGCCGCCCAGGCCCTGATCCGCCTCGCGCTCGACTTCCGGACCTGGGAGCTGCTGTCCGGCCTGGGGCTGGAGGACCGGGGCATCGCCCGGCTATTGGCCAGGGCGGCAGGCGCCGTCCTGGACCAATGCCCCGAGCCGGAGGACCGCCCCCTGCCGGGGGGCGAGGGCGGCCGGGACGGCCTCCACCCCGAGCCCGGCGGCCCGGCCGCGTCTTCGGCCTGATCCGCCCGGCGATCGATGGCGACGCCGGCTGCGGCCTACCAGGCCCCCTCCACGTCGCCCTCGGTGATCCCGGCCAGGAAGTCGCGGAGCGGTGCCGGGTCGACCAGCCCCTTCAAGACCCGCCCGTCGTCGCGGACCAGGGCGGGGACGCCGCCGGTCGGGCTCCGGGCCAGCTCGACCCGCCCCGGCCCGTCCACCAGGGCCGGCGGCAACCCCGCCGCCCGGGCCAGCTCGCGCAGCACCGCCGGGTCGGAGATGTCGCGTCCCTCCACCCAGAGCGCCCGGAAGACCCGGCTGCGGAGGTCGGCGGCGCGGGCCGGATCGAGGTCCGCCGCCCGGGCGGCCAGGGCGAGCGCGAGGCTGCTGGCGGGGAGCCGGGCGGGCGCACGCAGCGGCACCTCCTCGGCCAGGGCCCGAACCTCCGCCACCTCCCGCTCGAACCCGGCCCGATCGGAGGGCGGGGCCGCGGGCACGGGCAGCCCGGGCGCGTGCTCGACCCCGCGCCACTCGACCTCCGCCCCCATGGCCCGCAGCCGCTCGTGGAGGGCGTAGCTGTACGGGCAGTTGAAGTCGGCGAACAGGACCATGGCTGCGGGGAGCTTACGCCGCCGGCCGGAGCGAGGCCAGGGCCGCGGCCCGGGCCGGGGTCGGGGAAAATGAGAGCGGGGAGGCCGGCCGGTGGCCCGCCGCTTTGCGCCCGGGGTCGGGCCGCGGGGCGGCCGAGACCACGGGTGACCGGGCGCGGCCGGCCGTTGCCGGGAGGGACGGATGCACATCGGATGGGCCTTCGAGACGGCGGCGCTCCGCCACCCCGAGCTGCCCGGGGTGGTGGGCGAGGAGGGAGTCCTCGACTACGGCGGCTGGTACCGCCGCGCCGCCGCCCTGGCCGGCTGGCTCCGGGCCCAGGGGGTGCGACCCGGGGACCGGGTGGCGATGTCGATGCGCAACCGGGCGGAGCTGGCCACCCTCTACCTGGCCGTCCAGCTGGCCGGTGCCGTCTGCGTCCCCGTCAATTTCCGCTTCCCGGTCCGGGAGCTGGGCCACGTCCTCGCCGACAGCGGCGCGGTGGCGCTCTTCTACGACGACAGCAGCGGCGACGCCGTCCACCGGCTGGACCGGGCGCCCCGCCTGACCCGGCACGTGAGCGAGCTGGGAGCGGCGGAGGCGGCCGAGCCGGTCGCCTCCCCGCCCAACCGCGACACCGACCTCAGCGTCATCCTCTACACCGCCGGCACCACCGGGCTGCCCAAGGGGGTGCCGCGAACGCACCGGGCCGAGTACGCGGCCAGCGTGGCCCACGTCGTCCAGTGCGGCTACCGGCCCGGGGAGCGAACCCTGGGGGCCATGCCCATGGCCCACACCATGGGCATCCGCTCCCTGCTCGCCATGATCCTGGTCAACGGGCTCTACGTGCCCGTGGGATCGATCGCTGACGGGCCCGTGCTCGAGCTTTTGGCCCGGCACGCGGTATCGAGCCTGTACCTGGTCCCCACCGCCTACCACCTGCTGCTGGAGCGCCTGCGGAGGGAGGGCACCACGCTGCCCGCCTGCCGCCGGCTGGCCTACGCCGGGGCGGCGATGTGGCCCTCGCTGGTCGAGGCCTGCGTGACCGCCTTCGACCCCGAGGTCTTCGTCAACCACTACGGGTCGACCGAGATCTACACCTTCACCGTCTCCGACCGACAGCGGGAGAAGCCGGGTTGCGCCGGCCGGCCGGGCCTCCACGCCCGCATCCGGCTGGTGACGGCGAGCCGGGAGCGCCGGGTCGGCCCGGAGGAGCGAGTGGCCACGGGCGAGGTGGGCGAGGTCATCGCCTCGGCCGAGGGGGACGAGGCCTTCACCGGCTACCTCCACCGCCCGGAGGCGACCGAGGCCGCCCTGCGCGAGGGCTGGTACTTCACCGGCGACCTGGGCCGGCTGGACGCCGAGGGCGACCTCTGGGTGGAGGGTCGGGTGGACGACATGATCATCACCGGGGGCGAGAACGTCTACCCGATCCAGGTCGAGGACGTGATCGCTCGGCACCCGGAGGTGGCCGAGGTGGTGGTCTGCGGCCTGCCCGACGAGCGCTGGGGCCAGGTGGTGACCGCCTTCGTGGTGCCCCGCGACGAGCGGAAGCTGGACGCCGACGAGATCCTGGACTATGCCCGCCGCCACCCCGACCTCGCCGCCTACCAGCGGCCGCGGCGGGTGGTGCTGGTGCGGGAGATCCCGAAGAGCCCGGTGGGCAAGATCCTGCGTCGGGAGCTGCTGGCCGGCCACTACCGGGAGCTGAGCCCGGAACGGGGGCCGAGCTGATGGGCTACGTCGGTCGACCCGTGCCCCGGCTCGAGGACGGGCGGCTGCTCCGTGGCCGCGGTCGTTTCGTCGCCGACCTGGCTCCGGTCGCCAACGTCCACCACGCCGCCTTCGTCCGGAGCCCGCACGCCCACGCCGAGATCGGGTCGGTCGACGCCGGTCCCGCCCTGGCCCAGGAGGGGGTCCTGGCGGTGGTCGGTCCCGAGGAGTGCCGGCGCTGGCTCCGGCCCTTCAGCGTCGGGGTGGGCGGGGCCGAGCCCTACTGGCCCATCGCCCTCGACCGGGTCCGGTACGTGGGCGAGCCGGTGGCGGTGGTGGTGGCGCGCGACCGCTATCTGGCCGAGGACGCCGCCGAGCGGGTCCGGGTCGAGTACCGGCCGCTCCCGGTCCGGATGGAGGTGGAGGGCGCGCCGGTGGTCAGCGCCCGCCGCTTCCGCTTCGGCGACCCCGAGGCGGCCTTCGCCCGGGCCGCGCACCGCGTGGGAGCCACCTTCCGCTTCCCCCGCTACAGCTCCACCCCCATCGAGTGCTACGCGGTGCTGGCCGACTGGGATGGGGCCGAGGGGGAGGTGACGGTCTGGAGCAACTTCCACGGCCCCTTCGTGATGCAGCCCCTGATCGCCGCCTGCCTGGGCCTGCCCGAGCACCGGCTCCGCCTCATCTGCCCTCCCGACATCGGGGGCAGCTTCGGCGTCAAGTCGGGGGTGTACGCCTACATCCCCCTGGTGGCGCTGGCCAGCCGCCTGGCCGGGGTGCCGGTCCGCTGGACCGCGGACCGCTGGGAGGACCTGGTCGCCGGCCAGGCCGGCACCGACCGGGTCACCCGAGCCGAGGCGGCGGTCGACGCCGAGGGGCACCTGACCGCGCTCCGGCTGGAGATCGTCGACGACGTGGGCGCCCACCTGCGCCCGCCCGAGCCGGCCACCCTCTACCGCTGCTTCGGGAACCTGACCGGCGCCTACCGCGTCCGCGACCTGGCCGTGGAGGCCCGGGCGGTGCTGACCAACCGGCCCCCGACCGGGCTCAACCGCGGCTTCGGCGGCCAGCAGCTCTACTTCACCCTGGAGCGGCTGATGGACATGATCGCCCGCCGGCTGGGCCTGGACCCGGTCGAGGTCCGGCGGCGCAACCTGATCCCGCCCGACCAGATGCCCTACCGGACCCCCCTGGGCGGGATCTACGACTCGGGCGACTACCCGGCCCTGCTGGAGGCGCTCCTGGCCCGGGCCGACTACCCGGCCCTGCTGGCCGAGCGCGACCGGCTGCGGGCCCGGGGCCGGCTGGCCGGGGTGGGGGTGGCGCTGGTGGTCGACCCCTCCGGCACCAACCTGGGCTACATCGAGCTGGCCCGGACGCCGGAGGAGCGCTCCCGGGGCCTGGGCAAGTCGGGCTGCACGGAGAGCGCGACCTTGACCATGGACCCGCTGGGCAACGTGCGCCTGCGCATCGCCACCGCCCCCGAGGGCCAGGGCCACGAGACGGTGGCGGCCCAGATCGTGGCCGACGAGCTGGGCATCCCGCTCACCGCGGTGCGGGTCGACGCCGGCGTCGACACCGCCGCCCAGGCCTGGAACGTCTCCTCCGGCTCCTACTCCAGCCGCTTCGCCCCCATCACCTCCTCGGCCGTGATCCGGGCCTGCGCCGAGCTGAGGGCGCGGATCACCGCCATCGCCGCCGGCATGCTGGAGGCCGACCCGCAGGACCTGGAGCTGGCCGAGGGCCAGGTGCGGGTCAGGGGCACCGGCCGGGGGCTGCCGATCCGGCGGGTGGCGGGGCTGGCGCACTGGGACCCGGGGGCCCTGCCGGCCGGGGTGGAGCCCCTGCTCCACGTCACCGCCAGCTTCAGCTCGCCCCTGGCGCGCAGCCCGGACCCGGACGACACCGTCGACTCCTCGATCTGCTACGGCGCGGTCGCCGACCTCTGCCTGGTCGAGATCGATCCCGAGACCTGCCAGGTCGCGATCCGGGGGTACTGGACGGTGCACGACTCGGGCCGGATCCTGAACCCGCTGCTCGCCGACGGCCAGGTGATGGGGGCCCTGGCCCACGGCCTCGGCGGGGCGCTCTACGAGGAGCTGGCCTTCGACGAGGCGGGCACGCCCCTCGCCACCTCCTTCATGGACTACCTGTGCCCCACCGCACGCGAGGTCCCGGAGGCGCGCATCCACCACCTGCAGGGGGAGACCTCGTTCGTGCCCAGCGGCGCCAAGGGCATCGGCGAGAGCAACAGCATGAGCGCGCCGGCCGCGATCGCCAACGCGGTCGCCGACGCGCTGGCGGAGCGGGGGGTCGAGGTGACCGAGCTGCCCCTGCACGGGGCCAAGCTCTGGAAGTGGTTGCAGGAGGCTGCGTCACGATGAATCAGGAGATCGTCGTCGAGCGGCTGCCGGATCGTCCCGTGGCCCGTCTCACCCTCAACCGTCCGGAGAAGCGGAACACCATCACCTGGGAGATGCGGCAGGCCATCGGCGACGCGGTCGCCGAGCTGGGCCGCGACCCCTCCATCCGGGCGGTGATCGTCACCGGGGCCGGGGGCTGCTTCAGCTCCGGCGGCGACATGCGCGGCTTCCTGGAACGCGAGCCGTACCAGTTCGCCCACCTGGGCGAGAACCTGGCCACGGTGGAGCAGATCCCCCAGCCGGTGATCGCCGCCGTCGACGGCTACTGCTTCGGGGCCGGCCTGGAGCTGGCCTTGATGTGCGACCTGCGGATCTGCAGCCACCGGGCCGAGTTCGCCCTGCCCGAGATCACCCGCGGCCAGATGCCGGGATCGGGTGGCAGCCAGCGCCTGCCCCGCCTGATCGGATGGTCGCGGGCCAAGGAGATGATCCTCCGCGGCCGGCGGATGGGGGCGGAGGAGGCCCTGCACTGCGGGCTGGTCTGCGAGGTGGTGGCCCCCTCCGAGCTGGAGGCGGCCAGCCTGCGGCTCGCCGACGAGCTCTGTCGCCACGCCCCCCTGGCTCTGGCCACCCTCAAGTCGACCCTCAACCAGGGCATGGACACCAACCTGCGGGCGGCGATGGAGATCGAGCGCAAGGCCTACGCCATGCTGCGCAGCACCCACGACTACGAGGAGGGAGTGCGCTCCTTCTTCGAGCGGCGCGAGCCGGACTACCGGGGCCGCTGAGGCGCACCGCAGCCCCTCCCGGCGGGCGCGCTGAGAAGCCCGGTCGGCCCCGGATCGCGGCCGCGGCCGGGCGCCGGGGACCGGGGTCGCGGACCGAGGCCGGCGCCGCCGTCCGGCCCGGCCGCCGACGGCATTCCGCCGGCCGGCTGGATCGGCCCGGCGCCCGGAGCACGATTCAGGGCCGGGTGAGGTCGTCCTCGCCGCCGGGCATCAGCGGGTCGTCCTCGTAGGCGCCGGCGTAGGGGTCGCGCAGCTCCGCCCCGCCGGTCTCGACGTCGCCGAGGTCCTCGTCCGAGTCCTCGTCGACCACCTCGCCCGCGGCCCTGGCCTCGGCCAGGATCTGGTCGTAGGCCGCCGAGGCCTGGCCCAGGTCGTCGTACTGCCAGACCTCGCTGTCGGCCGGGATCTCGGCCCCCTCGGTATCGTCCACGCCGTGCTGCAGGACGTAGCCGCGTCCCGTCTCCGGGTCCTGGATCAGCGACAGGAAGCGCTCGCCTTCGAGCTGGGTGCGCCGTTCGAACTGCCCGTCGTTCTCGAGGGTGAGCAGCCGGTCGACCAGCTGCTCGTCGCTCAGCTCGTCCATGCCAGCCACCGATGCTAGGCGGCCCGGCCGGATCCTGCAGGCCAGCTCGGGGATGCCGGCCGGGAGGGGCACGGGCTGCGGGCGCCGGCCGACGACCGCCCCTCCCCCGGCGCGCCTCCAGTCCCCTCGCCCCCGGCCCGGCCCGGAGCGACGGTGCGTCGTGGTCATGACGCACCCACCGCCGATCAGGGGCGGCCCGTAGAATCTGGCCGAGGGGTGATCCGCTCACACGACGACCTCCGGTCGCTCTACCGGGCCATGCTGGCCCTGGGGGCGGCGGGGCTGCTGATCCTGGTCCTCGGCCTGGCCGTCTTCCTGCGCTTCGCCCCGCTGGGACAGCGAACCGGGCTCGCCGCCCGGGTGACCGGCGTCTACGCCTACGATCCGGGGCGCCGGACGATCACGGGACCGCCCCGGGCGCGCTTCCCCCGCACCCAGCCTTTCGCCGCCCGCGTGCGCTGGGCCGCGCTGCCGGGCGGGATGGCGGTCGGCGCCACCTGGTACGACAGCCTGCAGGAACCCGCCGGCGGCGTCGGTCCCGCCCCCGCCGCCCGGCTCTCGGCCGGCGACGGCCTGGTGCCCGAGCGCATCCCGCCCGGCCTGCACGGCAACCTCCCCGGCACGTACACGCTCCTGGTGCTGCGCTACGCGGACGGGCGGCCGGTGGAGATCCTGGCCCGGACCACCGTGGTCGTGGAGCGCGGCCCGTGATCGAGCAGGCGGCCTACAAACGCCGCTGGCGGCCCACCCGCTACTGGCTGGCGGCCCTGATCGGAGGGGCGCTGTTCGGGGTCCTGGTCGCCAGCTCCGCCCTCTCCATCGCGCTCGACTCCGTCCCCCACCGGGCCAGCCTCTTCGGCCTGCCCGCCATCGGGCTCATGGCCGTGGCCACCGTCTTCGGCCTCCGGGCCTTCCGCGACCGCAAGCCCGGCGTCCGGGGCCGCGACCTGATGGTGGCCGCGGTGCTCTTCGGGCTGGGGATCTGCTCCTGGCTGCTGGTGCTGGACGTTTTCACCTTCACCCAGGCCGCCGGCCCGGGCGCGGCCGCCCTCAGCGCCCTCGCCTGCCTGCCCACCACCGCCTTCGGGCTGCTGGTGGTCCGTCGGCTCGACCGCAACGAGAAGGAGCCGTGGCGGCTGGTGCTGGTGGCCGCGGTCTGGGGAGCGATCGTGGCCACCAGCCTGGTGATCTGGGCCGAGGCCCTCTGGGACGAGCAGCTCGGCGCCCGGCTGGTACCGGGACCGGCCCTGGACGCCTCCTCCGCCTTCTCGGCCGGCGTCTTCGAGGAGCTGGCCAAGGGCGTGGCCGTGGTCCTCCTCTACCTGGTCATGCGCGACGAG
>Ga0209810_1005479_pt1 | contig 11475 bp, 14 predicted proteins | sample Coa_R1_7_FD_187159 | JGI IMG/M metagenome (GOLD analysis project Ga0209810, IMG submission 187159) | Surface soil microbial communities from Centralia Pennsylvania, which are recovering from an underground coalmine fire - Coalmine... | ecosystem: Environmental > Terrestrial > Soil > Unclassified...
GAGGGATAGCCCTCCTCCATCGCCGCGCCGCCAAAGAGCGGAACCAGGTCCATACTTACCAAACCTCCTTGCCGGAGAAGGGGCGCTCCGGCTCGCCCTGTACCGATCCCTATCAACGCGCTACGAACGTATAATCCTGCCTTGCCGCCACTCGCAGCTTCGCGAGGGCGCGTTCCTTGAGTTGCCGCACGCGTTCTTTACAGCAGCCAAGCACGCGTCCCGCTTCGCTGTAGCTGTGCACGGGGGTCCCGCCAAGACCAAAGAGCAGGACCAGAAGCCTCCGCTCGCGTTCGGTGAGCGTTCCAAGCAGCCGGGAAAGCGCCTGGCGCTCTTCTGCTCGCTCTTCTTTGGCGCACACCAGCCGTTCGGGCGTCTCCTCGTTCTGGTCCACGATGGTCTCGGCAAGCGAGAGCGTGTCCCACTCACCAAGCGAGCGGTCCAATGTTTCGGTGCGCTGCGTGAGCGCGAAGAGCGCCAGCTTCGTCTCGGAACGCGAGAGGCCCGCCGCCTCGGCAATCTCCTCTTCGGTGGGCGTATGATCCGGTCTCTGAGCGCACACGGAAAGCGCGGTCTCCACCTTGCGCATCGCCGAGAGCGTGCCACAGGGCAGCCGGATGGTACGCGCATCGGTGTCAAGTGTGCGCCGGATGGCCTGCCGGATCCACCAGGTCGCATAGGTCGAGAAGCGGCCACGCGCGGGGGTGTAGTCCTCTGCGGCGCGCAGGAGACCGAGGTTGCCCGCCCCGATGAGATCTTGCAAATCAAGGCCGTTGCCGGTGTAACGCCTGGCAATCGAGACGACCAGGCGCAGGTTTGCTTCGATGAGATGGCGTCGCGCTGCCTCGTCACCCTCGGCGATGCGTGCAGCCAGGGTGATCTCTTCCTCGCGTGAGAGCAGTGGTGTGCGCCCGATCTCATCGAGGTAGGTCGCGATATCAGGATCAGAGAAGGTGACGGGGACGACGCTCTTGTGAGCGTCCATCCCATACGCTGCTTGAGAGACAAGCGGAAGTGTCTGCATCATTGCGCCTTCCTTGCTGTCTTCCTGATATCCTCTTGACCAGGTGAGCGATCAGGACGAAGGAGTCGCCTGACCTCTTGCACGACCACTCCTGAGTCAAGGCCAAGACCATTGGCGGCGCGAATGATCCCTGTGGTCCAATCAACTATCCCCGTCTCATCGCTTCGTCCCCGAAACACTATCCGCCAGGCGCGCTCATCGGAAAGACAGGCATCCATCTTCTCGATCACCAGCGTGCGGTGACAGTGCCGCTCATCCTTGCAGGCGCACAAGAGCACCAGCGAGAGGCCAGAGGCCACAAGCTGCGCCGCATTTCTCACGGCCTGCCCGTGTCCGATGGCAAGCGCTATTGCGCGCTCTTTGTGCTGATAGTTCTGATTGCCAAGAGAGGGCACCCAGGCGTAGCGGCTGCCGTAGCGCTCCGAGAGAGCGGCGCGGTTCCACTGCGGGCGAAAGCGCGAGACGGGCCGATAGCGGATATCCAGCAGAAACGTCGCCTCGTTTTCCATGAGTGCATCCAGCCGCGCCTGGGCATCCTCACCCCCAGCATACCCAAAGCTGTGCACCGTTCCAGGGGCAAGATGCGAGGGACGGTAGAGCCAACCACTACTCATCTGTCTGCTCCTTCCTGCCGCTCTTTCCTATCGGGGAACTGCTGATAGCGCACGCCATCCAGGAGCGGTAGCGGGAGTTTGCGCCCCCGGATGGCGTGTTGTTTGTAGAAGAAGGCGACATGGGCCGCCATGCACTGATCTCGGATGCCTCGCACCCAGTCCTCATCCATTGGCCGCGCCCCATGCCCGGACTCGGCCCCCGCAATCACCCACCTGATCCCAGAGAGGTCCAGAGGACCAGGCAGCGGCTCACAGGAGAGGAAGCGGATCGGAGCGGGAACCGCGCGCAGTTTCGCGATGCGCCAGCGATAGACGTTGCTCTCCACCGAGACGCCCAGCCAGATGTGGGTGGGCCAGCCGTCAGCAATGGAGAGGATAGCGCGCAGGAGGCGGGTATGCACCAGGCGCGAGGGACGCTTGGTGAGCACCTGATAGCTGTGCCAGGGGGCACGGAGGGTCATCGTGCGGAACACGTCGAGAATGAAGCTATCGGGCACCTCCTTGTGGAAGAGATCGGACATGCTATTGACAAAGATGCGGCGCGGCTCTTTCCACTTCGTGGGAAGGTCCAGGCGAGAGGACCACAGCCGCAGGTCAAAGCCCTGTGCGTAGGGGTGTCCTGGCACGCCCCGGAAGCGCTCGGCGAAGGTGCGGGCGTAGCAATGATCGCAACCAGGGCTGACCTCGGTGCAGCCAGTGACAGGGTTCCAGGAAGCGTCCGTCCATTCAATTGCTGAGATGTGAGCCATCACGCACCCCCTAACGTCCGAGCAGGCGGTAGTAGGAAAGCTCCGCCCGCCGGATTTCTTCGCTGCTGTACAGGTCAATTTCGAGTGGGGCGCTCTGCTTGTAGGCATCGATGAGGTCGAGTTGACATGCGGAAGGGGAGGCGTGCTGCATGTGCTCTTTGGCCTCAGCTTTGACGGCCTCACGGGCGGCTCGCATCTCTTTGGCGAGCGGGTTCTTGCTGGGGTAGGTGCGCGTGGCATCTACCCACACACTCCCGTCGAAGCGTTCCATCGCGCGGCAGGAGTCGCGCCCGCAGATGCGGAACTGGGTGCTCGCTGAGGTGCGCCACTGGTGCCCTTGCGTCTTGCACAGACTGTTAATACGCTGTTTTGCCATTGGTCGGTCCATCCTTTCTGCCTGCATCAGTGTACAGGCTTGACCGCCTGGCTCTCTGGCACGTATGATGCCATAAGAGAGTCTAGGCCGGTGCTTTACTCACTAGACTTTCTCGCTGGTTAGCGCGTTGGTAGCACGCTAGCCAGCACCCTACAGAAGACTCACTACGATAATAAATCCTTACCATCCAGAGTATCTTAGTCTGCCGTGACCATATCAAAAGCACTCGAAAACTTCCTACCGCATTAGCATTGTCGATGCATATAACTAATGATATACTAAGACCAGCCATATTGTCAAGTCTTATAAGAGCAGTTTTATTGACTTGTCTAAAAGATGCTAGAGTCGTTTTCCACTCGCTTCTTATCTGTCTTGATTAGAACAAACTTTCGGTATTACACTTCAGGGGAAGTAATGATATGATTTAGACTAGTCTTATAGACTAGACATAAGAAGAGAAGGAGTTTTTGTACATGCCAAAGAGGCAAACCACAGTTGCAGAGGTCGCAGAAGCCCTCCGAGAACGCATTTTAGCGGGAGATTTCGGACACTATGGTCGCCTCCCTCCTGCTGTCGATCTGGCAAATCAATTTCACGTTTCACGAGACACCATTAACAGGGCACTCAAGCTACTTCAAGCCGAGGGATACCTTAAGTCCAGAGGAGAAGGCAAGAGAGGGGTAATCATCAGCCGATCAAGGGTGCGCATCCAGGGTATTACAGCCCGTTTTGACCTGGAACTTCAGAAATTAGGGCTGACGCCTGTTGAGTCAAACATAGATAAGCCTGCTATTGTACCTGCTCCGCCTCAAGTTGCCAGAGCATTAGATGTAGCTGAAGGAACACCAGTTGTTAGACGCTTTCGCAAGCAAGGAGCAGAACAAGAAGGTGTCATCGTTCCTTACCGGTTAGCAGAGAATTTTTATCCTACAACCCTGGCTGATGCATCAATCTTAGAGCAGATGCAGAAGAATGACCGTTTTGATGTCATACTGGCAATTAGAGAAAAATACGGGAGAGCACCTGTACGTATTCACGAAGACGTGATCGGAAGACTTCCCACAAGCCAAGAACGACAACTCCTCAATATTACTCCTCAGACACCCGTACTGGAAGTAGGCAGAACCAACTACGCAGAAGATGATACAGTAGTTATGGTTAACAAGATCATCTTTGTAGCGAACCTCTTTGTTCTCAGCTACGACTACACCACAGAGCATTGGAAAAAGTAGCCTCTCCATGTAACCTTATGACCAGATCATTATGTCTTGGCAAATTGGCTTGTCATAATATGTACTACTGTTGAGCAGTGATAAATGCGGTCTAGTGAGCGCGGCAACGCTCCTAGACCGTGACCCAGCGGTACGAAGAACCATCCGAGTAGCTCTCACTGCTTAGATGGTTTTTTCAGGTTCAAAACCCTGTCATAAAACGCTAGAAAAATCAATAAAACGCTAGAAAACCAAACACTAGTTTTAGATACTACATCGTACAACGATATCATTCCCATTGGACTGCTCTTTCGCTTCCTAAAAAGGGCACGATGAGCCTGAGAGGAGGAACTTTTTGCTGACACGCGCATTTGTCACCGGCGGCTCTGGATTTGTTGGCCGACACCTGATTGCGGCGCTGCGCGCTTCTGGTACGGAAGTACGGGCGCTGGCACGGTCTGAAAAGGCAGCACATATCGTGCAGGATGCTGGCGCCATTCCAGTTCCTGGTGATCTGGAGAACCAGCAGGCGCTGCAGCAGGGGATGGAAGGCTGCGAGGTCGTCTTCCATCTGGCAGCCATGAAAGGGATGTGGGGGCACCTTGAAGATTTTCAGCGAGTCAATGTGATCGGAACAGCACGGGTGCTTGCTGCGGCACACACGGCAGGTGTTTCGAGGGTGCTCTACACTAGTACCGAGGCTGTCCTTGCCGGTGGAACACCTCTCGTGTATGTCGATGAAAAGCGGTCTCGCCCGAGACGACCAGTTGGAGCCTACGCAGTGACAAAGGGCATGGCCGAAGACCTGGTGCTGGCCGCCAATTCGCCCGAGTTGGCAACGATCATTGTACGGCCTCGCCTGATCTGGATGGTTCGTGCCAGAACAATGAGCACGAGGTCAACGGGATAAAGATGTTAAGTGCTTGATAAGTTTCTAGCACTTCTTTTCCCGTGTTCCTATCGACGGCATTGCCTGCCTGAGAGAAGTTGACGAATGGGAAAAGGAGTCCTTGTTACAAGGAAGAAGTGATACCTTCATGACTCGATTCATCATCTCCTATAAGGATGCGGTATCCCTCGGCCCTCAAGCCGTCGGAGGCAAGGGATGGAACCTGGGGCGACTGCACCGCTACGGGTTTGCTGTGCCCAGGGGCGGCATCCTCGTCGCGAATGCCTATACGCAGTTCTTGGCAGAGCCGAAGCTCCAGTCCCTGTGCGCCGAATTGGCGCGAGTTCAGAGCGGAGACGGTGTCGAGAGCGAGATCACCGAGATCCTGGACACCTTGCGGATGTGCATTGTAGCAACGCCTTTCCCGGCAGACGTCGAGCGAGCACTGCACACATTTCTTACGGATGCGGCACTGGCCGAGACGTCAGTTGCCGTGCGTTCGAGCGCGACGGCAGAGGATAGTGCCGCCACTTCGTTTGCCGGTGTCCACGAAAGCTTCCTCGGTGTAAAGGGACACGAGGAGGTCGTGCGGGCGATTAAGGGTTGCTATGCCTCGCTCTGGACGCCGCGCGCTGTGGCCTACCGCCGACAACAAGGGCTGGCTGATGACGATGTCGCCTGCGCCGTCGTGATTTGTGCCATGGTGACGGGGCCCAAGCAGACGCCACCCGTTGCGGCAGGGGTGGCTTTCTCGTGCGACCCGCGCACTGGTCAGCGCGACCGCGTGACCATCAATGCCGCCCCCGGCTGGGGTGAGGCCGTCGTCAGCGGCACGGTCTCCCCGGAAGCGATCACAGTCGTGCAGCGTGCCGATGGTGAACTCCTCCGTATTGAGCGTGCGCAGGGACAAGAGCAGGTGCTCACTGATGACCAGGCGGCCGTACTGGCCTCTCTGGTCCGCCGTGTGCTGTGGGCTTTAGGAGATGGGCAGGAGCAGCAGGACGTCGAGTGGACCTATGATGGTGAACAGTTCTGGCTCGTACAGGCCCGTCCGGTCACGCACCTCCCGCGCGTGACCTTTCCTGCCGTCGCTGCGCTGCCTACCATCTGGTCGAATGCCAACCTGAAAGATGCCGTGACCGGCGTGCAGACGCCGCTCAGTTGGAGCATCGTCCAGTTGACCGTGGATGCCATCCTGTATGCGCCCTATCGCACGATCGGGTACCGCTTGCCCGAGGGCATGGAACTGATCCGGCGCTTTCGTGGGCGCGCTTACTTCGATTTGACCGCCATGCAGTGGGTCTCCTACGACGCCTTTGGCCTGCTGCCACACGAGTTCAACCAGAGCCTGGGTGGGCACCAGCCGGAGATCCCCGTCCCATCGCAGCATCCACTGCGCGGGTGGAGCGGCTTGCGCCGCAGGCGCGCCCAACTCCGCTTGCTGCGTGCCAGTACACGCAATGCACGCACGCTTCCAGGTGAAATAGAACGTGTACGTGCAGAAGCGCGCACGTATGCACACCTGCCGCTAATCGACCTCTCCTGTGCCGACCTCTTCGCGCTCCTGCAGCAGCTCCTTGACCGCGGCCAGGCATTTGGTGCGCGCTTCCAGCTTGCCAATCTGAGTGGCATCTGGGAGCAGGTCCTCGCGCATCTGCTTGAGCGCGAGCGCCCCGGACAGGGTCAGGCCCTGGCCGCGGCCTTGATGGCGGGCAGCCGTGAGGTCGTCAGCGCTGAGCAGGGCTACCGGCTCTATGATGTGGCGGCTGCGGCGGCGTATGATCCGGCGGCTCGCACCTATCTGGCAGTAGCGCCGCTTGACCCTCAGGGCTGGCGCAGCCTTCCTGAGCATTCACCCTTTCGCCAGGCGCTCGCCGCTTTTTTGGACGACTTTGGGCATCGGGGAGTCTACGAAACCGAGCTTGCCAACCCGCGCTGGAATGAAGACCCGGCGTACCTGCTCGATGCGGTCCGAGCACTGCTGGCCCAGCACTCGCTCGAGGCGCCTTTCGATGTGGCCCAGCAGAAACGCCAGGCTGCCCAGGCAGAGGTGGCACATCTACCGACATGGCTGCGCCCACTGGTCTCCTGGCTGGCTGAGCGGGCACGCCGTGCCGCTGCCCAACGAGAGGCTGGTAAGTCAACGATGGTGGCCCTCCTCGAACCGCTACGCCAGATCGTGCTGGAGATCGGGCGGCGGATGGTCGAGTCAGATGTGCTGGATAAGCAGGGGGAAGTGTTCTTCCTGACCTGGTATGACCTCGTGGCGTTCTTACAGGGGCAGTGGGATGGACGAGGAGCACGAGCACTGGTGGCAGACCGCCAGGCACAGCGCCACAGGTGGCTGGCCAAGACGCCCCCGGATAGCTTCATCTGCGATAGCCAGGGCCGACCCGCTGAACTGCCCTCTGCTGCTGAGCAAGAAGGGATGCCCGTTGCACATCAAGTAGGAGGGCAAGTAAGCAGGAATGCGCGGGAGCTGCACGGTGTCGCCGCTTCCTCGGGTCAGGCGACGGGACGGGCACGCATCATTCGCCACCCCAGCGAAGGACACTTGCTGCAAGCCGGAGAGGTTCTGGTCGCGCCTTCCACCGATCCGGGCTGGACGCCGCTGTTCCTGCGAGCCTGTGCAGTGGTGATGGAGACCGGAGGCTACCTCTCGCATGGCGCGATAGTGGCTCGCGAGTTTGGCCTCCCGGCGGTGGTCAACATCCCGGGCCTGCTGGAAATCGTGCAGGATGGTCAATCGGTGATGATAGATGGCAACCGGGGCTGCATTCTGCTGGATGGGGTGGGCGAACAGGGTGATTGATATGTTTTCCTACGAGAACGCTTGTATGCGGAAAGGAGACGCGATGCATTTGATCAATGCGATCCTGGGAGTGCTCGATATCGGAACGGGACTGCTCTGCATCGCCATCAGCATTCCACTGTTGAGAGGCTCCATTCCCAGAAATTCATGCTATGGATTTCGCTTTCGCCAGTCCTTCGAGTCAGAAGCCAAATGGCAGCAGATCAATACATATGGGGCGAAACGGCTGATGTCCTGGTCAGTGCTCATCGTGCTCATGGGCATCGGTACCTTCTTTCTCCCATTGCAGGAGAATCTTGTCCTCATCCTGATTGTGGCGCTTGTACCGCTGCTCATTGCGCTGATTCCGGTCTGGGAGGTGTTTCGGTATGCTCGAAGCCAGCAGTGACGAAAGTGTTCTCTCTGGAAGATGCTGATCGATCTCACCTCGCCAGGAGAAACTCAACCCCAGAAAAGAAGCAACTCGATGTTAAACGGACGATAAGCTCCTCTCTTCTCTTTCCACTATACTCACTGGCATAATGCAGAGCAAAGGACATTGAGGAGAGTTTCCTCGAAAGGAGTACATCTATGGGGAGTGTCATGCTCATTCAATGGCTGCATATCCTGATGGGCATTCTCCGCGGAACCGTCTTTGGGCTGATCCAGAGTCTGAGCGTGCTGTTTGGGATGGCCTATGGCATCACCTGGATGCTCGCCCTGGCTTTCGCGCTCTTCAACTTTGTGGAGGGCATCGGCATCGGAAAACTGGCCGAGAGCCTCAACACGATCGAGGTGGCTGCCCAGAGCTTTGAAGAAGGGAAGGTGCCAACGGTACTCGCGACGAAAATGCAACAGATCAAGAAGAGAACACTCGTCTCACTGCTGGTGTTTTTTCTCATCTTCACCTGCATGATCCTGATGCGCTTTGGCTTCTAGGCGCACCGGGATCATGGCTGAGCCAACAGGAGGAGGAAATGGAGAGCGGGACTCATTTCTGGCAGGCATTTGATATGCTGGTCTTGAGCAGCGAAATAGTGATCGATCGACCTCGTGGGACGGCGCATCCTCGCTATCCAGACTTCATCTATCCCCTGGACTATGGATACCTGCAAGGAACAACCTCGGGTGATGGCAGTGGCATTGATGTCTGGATCGGGAGCCAGTCTGCCAGGCGGGTAACCGCACTGCTCGTCACGGTGGATGGACAGAAACGCGACGCGGAAATCAAATTGCTGCTTGACTGTATTCCAGAGGAGTGCCAGGCACTTCTGGCTTTGCACGACCAGTCCTCCTGGGGTGGTCGCCAATCAGCATTGCTGATTCAGCGGGATGCTCTGTAAATGCCTAAAAATGAAGGACCTGGCTCTCACCTCTCGGCACAGATAGGGAGTACTCATGGGGAGGGCGCGGTCGTGGTTAGCCAGCATCTCTTGTGTTTCCTTCCACTCCTACATGAACTGTACTGTTACGCAGCAGCCAGACAGTACGTAATATGATTGTTACCATACTATTTCGCTATCGACCGAATTTCTGGGAGTTTACTATGACGGATGACACGGTCTCCGAGGTTCGGAAGAATGAGCCTCCATTGCACATCCTCCTGGTCGTCGAGGACGATGGAGAGATTGGGGCATTCCTGACGGATGCCTTGCATGAGATCACCCCCTATCATCCCTTCCATGTCACCAATGCGGTCCAGGCATTAGAAGCTGTCGCGACCATCACTCCCAGCCTGTTCATCCTGGATTATCACCTGCCCGGCATCGATGGCCTGGAACTGGCGGATCGCCTGCGTACTATCAAGGGGCTGGAAAGCGTGCCGATCCTCATGCTGAGTGCGACTCCTCCCTCGCGGAAAGCCTTACAGCAGCGCGGCATCCATTTCCTCGCCAAGCCGTTTGACCTTGGTGCCCTGCTCGAGGCCGTTGAGCAACTGCTTCCCAAGAAGCCAGGCTGATCGATTCGCCGCTGCCTGTACACGCCAAAGGGCAACAAGTTCGTGGTTTGCATTTCCTGAGGAGGACTAAAGCAGTATCCATGAAGCCAAACCAGTGGCAGAGTCTGGCAAATTTTCAGACGTACACGCTTCAAGAAAAACTGGACCTGCTGCAGGTGCGACGTGAAATGTGCTTGCAACAGCAGCAGGAAGTGCTTGGGCGACTGGCTGAACTGGCATGTCACAAGCATGAACTGATTGAACGGCAAACCATCTACGAGCTGCACTCCCATGTGTTCTGGCTGAGACCAGGGCAGGATGCATGTGCGCACCACCGCGATGAGGCGGTGACTACCCTGCAGCAGAACACCTCCCTCAGGTAGATACCTCGCCAGAACTCACCTGCTGACATGCTCTCCCAGAGAGACAGGAATGGGTCAAGCCAGGCCGCGAAATGACTTGTTAAAGAGATGATAAGTCGGCGCTAAGTTGTTTGCACTTTTTCCCGGTATCCTAGAAGACGCAGAGATAGTCCTCTGCCTGATTCTCTGGGAAGCAAAGCCTGTCACACATAGAAAGGGATGAGGGCAGGAGATGAGAACACATGTGGAGACGGCCAAACCTGAAAAAGACACGCTTGCCCAGTGCGGCTTTACCGAAGGGGAAATCATTGCGCTGCTCTGGCTGCGGCAGTGGTACCAAACGGGTGGCAGCGATCGGGCCGCTTGCTGCATCACTGGGAGTTCCTCAAGCGTATGATCAGGAATGGCAAACTGGACCTGTAAGAAAGAAAGAAGGACGTGATGGTGATCGTCATGGTTCAGTTCATAGCATTGGTAGTACTTGATGTAGCGGCCCTGCGCTGGGGCGCTGAGAGCACAGAGGGTCTTGATAGCTCCAAATGGGAACGCAGGCGGCAATGGGGAGCTTTCATGTGCTCGCTTTACCTCCGAAGAATGTCATCTTGAATCGACCATAAACACCAATTATGCATACTGAGAAAGGATAAAAAGCTCTATGTTTGAGGCAGGAATCAACCCGACAACTCTTCGCACCTTCAAAGCCCACCTCCACGGCGAACTGATCATGCCGGGCGGCGAGGGCTATGACAGCGCCCGCAGGGTGTGGAACGGGATGATTGATAAATATCCGGCGTTCAATGTCCGTTGTACTGACGTTGCTGATGTGGTCGGAAGCGTCGCGTTCGCACGCAGCCAGCACCTGGAAGTGGCCGTGCGCGGTGGGGGACACAGTTTCGCGGGCAACGGGACGTGTGAGGGGGGCCTGGTGATCGATCTTTCCCCAATGAAGCGCATCCAGGTTGATCCTGCCAGGCGCACCGCTTCTGTACAGGCTGGCGTCACGCTGGGAGAATGCGTACGCGAGACCCAACAATTCGGGCTGGGCTTCCCGGTCGGCACGGCCTCGGAGACGGGATTGGCCGGTCTCACCCTGGGTGGTGGCACCGGCTGGTTGATGGGCAAATACGGTCTCACCATTGACAACCTGCTCTCCGTCGAGCTTGTGACTGCTGATGGACGAGTGAAGAGGGCGAGTGCTGACAGCCATCCCGACCTGTTCTGGGCCGTGCGTGGTGGGGGCGGCAACTTCGGGATCGTCACCTCTTTCGAGTTTCAACTGCACCCCGTGGACACCTTATTGGCGGGCCTGGTCAGCTACCCGGTGACCAGGGCAAGAGAGGTGCTGCACTTTTATCGCGAGTTCACGCGCACCGTTCCCGACGACCTGACTTCCGGTGTGGCTCTGGTAAGCACTCCTGATGGACTGCCTATAGTCGCTCTTGGCCTCTGCTCCTGTGGGCCGCTCGCCGAGAGCCAGCGCCTCCTCGATCCCATCAAGTCGCTGGGTACACCGCTGGTCAATC
>Ga0209810_1005484_pt1 | contig 11465 bp, 14 predicted proteins | sample Coa_R1_7_FD_187159 | JGI IMG/M metagenome (GOLD analysis project Ga0209810, IMG submission 187159) | Surface soil microbial communities from Centralia Pennsylvania, which are recovering from an underground coalmine fire - Coalmine... | ecosystem: Environmental > Terrestrial > Soil > Unclassified...
TACCGCTCCTCCGCCGAACGACAAGCCGCCCTATCCGGCTGGATCGACTGGTACAACACCCGACGACCACACGGCTCCCTCAGCCACAAACCCCCGGCAGCTCGCCTCAACGAGCTGAACAACCTAGTCGGGTCCTACACCTAGCCGCCGCCGGTCGCAGGCCCTAACAGCTTCATAACAGTCGGACCGGCACTCCCGCCTGCGCGAGGTGAGCCTTGAGCTCGCCGACGCTGTGGCGGCCGTAGTGCAGGATCGACGCCACCAGCACGGCGTCGGCGCCCGCCCGCACCGCCTCCACCAGGTGATCGAGCTCGCCCGCGCCGCCCGAGGCGATCACCGGCACGCTCACCGCCTGCGCGGTGGCGGCCGTCAGCTCCAGGTCGTAGCCGGCGGTCGTGCCGTCCCGGTCCATGCTGGTCAGCAGGATCTCGCCGGCGCCGCGCTCCACCCCCTCACGCGCCCACCGCACGCACTCGCGGCCGGTGGGTCTGCGCCCCCCCGCCAGGTGGGCCTCCCAGCCGCCCTCCGGCCGACGCTTGGCGTCGATGGCCAGCACGACGCACTGGGAGCCGAGCGTGCGCGCCAGCTCGTCGATCAGCTCCGGCCGCGCGAGCGCCGCCGAGTTCACCGACACCTTGTCCGCGCCGGCGTCCAGCACGGCCTGCGCGTCCTCGACCGTGCGGATGCCGCCGCCGATCGTGAATGGGATGAACACCTCGTCCGCCGCCCGCCTGGCCAGGTCCACCACGGTCGCGCGCCGGTCCGAGGTGGCGGTTATGTCGAGGAGGACCAGCTCGTCCGCCCCCGCCGCGTCGTAGCGGGCGGCGAGCTCCACCGGGTCGCCGGCGTCGCGCAGGTCGACGAACCCCACGCCCTTGACCACGCGGCCACCGTCGACGTCCAGGCAGGGGATCACCCGCTTGTAGTGCACGGCTACTCCCGATCCTCGAGCGCCCGCTGGCCCTCGCGGACCGTGAACCGCCGCTCGTAGAGCGCCTTGCCCACGATCACGCCGGCGAGGTTGACCTGGCGCAGCCCTCGCAGCGCCTGCAGGTCGGCCAGCGTGGCGATCCCGCCCGAGTAGAGGAAGCTGCCGCGCACCACGCCGGCCACCGTCCGCGCCGCCTGGAGATCGGGGCCGCCGAGCATCCCGTCGCGGTCGATGCTGGAGTAGACGAACCGCCGCACGCCGCGCTCGCCGAGCCGGCGGAAGATCTCCGTCAGCGGGATCGGCACCTCCTCGGTCCACCCGGCCGCCGCCGGCCGCCCGTCGCGGGCGTCGACCGAGACGACCAGCCGATCGCCCAGCCGCGCCACCGCCTCGTCGAGCAGATCCAGGTCACGGTAGGCGGCGGTTCCCAGCACGATGCGCGCCGCCCCGGCGGCCACCGCCTGCTCGAGGGCCTCGATGTCGCGCAGCCCGCCCCCGACCTGGACCGGGATCGCCAGCTCGCGCGCGATCCGCTCCACGTGGGAGAGGTTGACCGGCCTGCCCTGGCGAGCGCCGTCGAGGTCGACGACGTGCAGCGCGCGGGCGCCCGCGGCCGCCCAGCGGCGGGCCGCCTCCAAGGGGTCGGCGTCGTAGACCGTCTGCTCCTGGAAGGATCCGCGCGCCAGCCGCACAGCCCTGCCGTCGAGGATGTCGATCGCCGGCAGCAGGATCATGCGCGAGCCGGCGCCGCCGCGGCGCGCGCGTGATCGCTCGCGCACAGGCCCACGAAGTTGGCGAGCAGCCTCAGCCCGTGGGCCGAGGACTTCTCGGGGTGGAACTGGACCCCGGCGACGTTGCCCCGGGCGACGATCGTGGCGAACCGCTCGCCGTACTCGGTGGTGCCGAGGACGTCCAGCGCCCTGGCGGGGTGGGGCGCCAGCGAGTGGACGTGGTAGAAGGGGCAGCCCCGGGGCGGAAGCCCGGCCGTGAGCGGCGACGGGCGCTCGAAGCGGACCTCGTTCCAGCCGATGTGGGGCAGCCGCAGGCCGTGGCTGGCCAGCCACCGCACCTCCCCATCGATCAGCGCCAGGCCGGCGGTGGGCTCGATCTCCTCGGAGCGCTCGAACAGCAGCTGCATCCCCAGGCAGATCCCCAGCAGCGGCGTGCCCGCCCGGGCCCGCTCGCACAGGAGCGTGTCGAGCCCCAGCTCGCGCAGGTTGCGCATCGCCTGGGCGAACGCGCCGACCCCGGGCAGCACCAGGCCGGCGGCGGCCCGGAGCGTCGCGGGCTCGCTGGTCACCGGGGCGCGCGCGCCGACGTGCTCGAGCGCCTTCTGGACCGAGCGCCGGTTGCCCATCCCGTAGTCGACCACCGCGACCAGCGGCCGCGCCGGCGCGCTCATGAGAGCGTCCCTTTGGTGCTCGGCACGCCCGCCTCGCCCGGATCGCGCGCGACGGCGGCGCGGAGCGCGCGGGCGAGCGCCTTGAAGGTCGCCTCGATCATGTGGTGGGTGTTGCTTCCGGCCTCCACGCTCACGTGCAGGGTGATCCGCGCGTTGCCGGCCAGCGCCCGCAGGAACTCCTCCACCAGCTCGGTGTCGAAGTTCCCGATCGCCCCGGGAGGCAGCGCGGCCTCGAACACGAGCAGCCCCCGTCCCGAGACGTCGATGCTGCACGAGGCGCGGGACTCGTCCATCGGCACGGTGGCGTGGCCGTAGCGGGCGATTCCGCTGCGGTCGCCCAGCGCCTGCGCGAGCGCCTGGCCGAGGGCGATGCCCACGTCCTCGACGGTGTGATGGGCCCCCGTCTGCAGATCGCCCTGCGCCCGCACCGTGAGGTCGAGGTGGGCGTGGCGGGCCAGCAGGTCCAGCATGTGGTCGAAGAACCCGACGCCGGTGCGCCGCTCGCCCGCGCCGCTCCCCTCCAGGGACAGCTCCACCTGGACCTCCGTCTCGGAGGTCGCGCGCTGAAGCGATGCGCGGCGAGAGGCCATCAGGGGCGATTCTGGCGGATGCGGGACTCCATCGACCGCGCGTGGATCTCGAAGCCCTCGGCGCGGGCGAGGGGGGCCGCCGCGCGCGCCAGGAGGGTCGGGTCGGTGACGCGCACCTCGCTGAAGCGCCGGCGGAAGGTCGCCGCCGAGAGGGCCGAGGCGAACCTCGCGGCGCCGTTGGTCGGCAGCACGTGGTTGGAGCCGGCGATGTAGTCGCCGAACGCGGTGGCGGCCGAGTGGCCCACGAACAGGCAGCCGGCGCGCGTGATCCGCGGCGCCAGGGCCTCCACCGCCTCGCCGATCAGCTGCAGATGCTCGGGGGCGAAGGCCTGCGCCAGCGCCACCGCCTCCTCGGCGCCGGGCGCGTGGACCAGCCTCAGCACCGCCTCGCCGTCGGGCGCGCCGTCGAGACGCGCCTGAAGGGCGTCGAGGACCCCCTCGGAGCTCGATGCCGCCACGACGAGCGTCCCCGCGCCGTGCTCGGCCTGAGCCAGCAGGTCGAGCGCGACCGGCTCGGCGCCGGCGGGCAGCGCCTCCGCCAGCACCATCAGGTCGCTGGGCCCGGCGAACGAGTCGATCCCGACCCGGTCGGAGAGCTGGCGCTTGGCCTCCTGCACGTACAGGCTGCCCGGCCCCACGATCACCTCGACCCGCGGCACCGTCTCGGTTCCCAGCGCCAGCGCGGCGACCGCCTGCGCGCCGCCCATCCGGTAGACCTCCGTCGCGCCGCTGAGCGAGCAGGCGCCGAGGACGAGCGGGTCGATGTCGCCGCGCCGCGGCGGCGAGCACACGACCACCTCGGCCACTCCCGCCGCCCGGGCCGCCGCCACTCCCATCACCACCGTGCTCGGGTACGGGGCCCGGCCGCCGGGTACGTAGACGGCGGCTCGGGTGACCGGCTCCTCGCGCAGGGTGATCTCGGCGCCCGGCCGCGCCACCCTCCGGCCGGCCGGGGCAAGGCCGGCCCGGGCGACCGCGTGGACGTTCTCGAACGCGGCCTCGAGCCCGCGGCGGACCTCGGGCGGGAGCCGCTCAGCGGCCGCCTGCAGCTCGGCCGGCTGCACCCGCAGCGCCGGCGGGGCCGCCCCTCCGGTGTCAAACCGGGCGCTGAGCCGCCTGACGGCCGCATCTCCCTCGGCCCGCACCGCCTCCACGATCTCCCCCACCGCCGCCGAGACCGACGCGGGGCCGGCGACCAGCGCGCGAAGCTCGGCGGCCAGGGTCTCGGCCCCGCCCGCCGCCATCCGCATCCGCTCACAGCGCACGCAGCCGCTCCAGCAGCGCGTCGATGGCGGCGGCCTTGAGCTTGTGGGCCACCGGGTTGGCGATCAGCCGCGCCGTGCATTGCGCGATCTCCTCCCGGACCACCAGGCCGTTCTCGCGCAGCGTCGCCCCCGTGGCCGTCAGGTCGATGATCCCCTCCACCAGGCCGGTCAGCGGCGCCAGCTCGACCGACCCCTTGACCTCGACGATCTCGGCCTGGCGGCCGGTCTCCTCGAAGTAGCGGGCGGCCAGGCGGGGGTACTTGGTAGCGATCCTGACCACGCCCAGGCGGCGCAGGGCCTCGGCCGCCATGTCCTCCCCGGCGACCGTGGCCAGGACCATCGCGCAGCGCCCGTAGCCGAGGTCGACCAGCTCGTAGACCTCGCGCTCGGACTGCTCCAGCAGAACGTCCTTGCCGGTGATCCCGATGTCGGCGGCTCCCGCCTCCACGTAGGTGGGCACGTCCGAGGGGCGCATGGTCACGATCCCCGCGTCCGCGAACAGCAGGCGGCGCTCGTTCTGGCGCACCTCGGTGGTGTCGATGCCCAGGCGGTCCAGCAGATCGAGGGTCTCGGCGAACAGGGCCCCGCGGGGCACGGCGATCCGCAGCTCGCTCACGAGCCGGCCCCTCGGGCGGGGCGGCCACGCTCCTCCCCGGCCAGCGCGATGTGCAGCCGCTCCACGTTGAGCGCGAACCCGACCGCGGGCAGCGGGCGGCCGAACATCCCCAGCAGCTCGTCGTAGCGGCCGCCCGAGCCGATCGGCAGCCCGTGCGCGGGGTCATAGACCTGGAAGACCGCTCCCGTGTAGTAGCCGAGGCTGCGGACCAGGCCGAGGTCGAAGATCACCCGCTCGGCCACCTCACCCGCCAGCAGGGCGTGGACCTCGCGCATCCCGGTCACCGCCTCGCGGACCTCGCGGGCCAGCCCCTCGAGCACCTCGGGCCCGCCCCGGATCGTCGGCACGCGCAGCAGCAGCTCCGCCTGCTCGGCGTGGAGGCCGAGGTCGCGCACCTCGCGTTCCACGCCGACGAAGTCGCCCGCCGCCAGCTCGCTGAGAATCCGCTCGTGCCGCTCGGGGGGGACGCCCACCAGCTCGAGCAGGCTCGGGTACAGCGAGGCGTCCCCCACGCCGATGCGGTAGGTCCGCAGGCCGGCCGCGTCCAGCGCGGCGCACAGGACCGAGAGGACCTCGGCGGTGCCGGCCGGCGCCGGCGAGCCGATCAGCTCCACCCCGGCCTGCAGGAACTCGCGCGACTGGCCCCGCTGCGGCCGCACCCCCCGATAGGCGTGGGCCAGGTAGCAGAAGCGCAGCGGCGGCTCGGCGTGCTGGTAGCGGGTGGCCGCCACCCGCGCGATCGGGACCGTCATGTCCGAGCGCAGCACGAGCACCTCGCCGTGCTCGTCGAACACGCGGTAGGCGGGCCGCGCGCCCGCGTCGCGGGCGCGCGCGAAGGTGGCCTCGTACTCGAGCGCGGGCGTGTACACCTCGCCGTAGCCCGCGCGCTCGAACACGCCGCGGATGCGATCCGTCATCGCCCGCAGCTCGCGCATCTCGTCCGGCAGGACGTCCCTCGTGCCGCTGGGGATGCGGTCGACCATGGCCGCGCGGCGAGCGGTCGAGCTCAGGCGGTGGCGGGCACGTCGGCGACCCGCTCGATCTGGGCCCCGAGCGCCCTGAGCCGCTCGTCGATCCGCTCGTATCCCCGGTCGATCTGCCGGACGTTGCCGATCTCGGTCACGCCCTCCGCGCACAGCGCCGCGACCAGCATCGCCATCCCGGCCCGGATGTCGGGCGACTCCACGCGCTGGCCGGTGAGGCGGCGCGGGCCCACGACCATCGCCCGGTGCGGGTCGCAGATGGTGATCGAGGCTCCCATCAGCACGAGCTTGTCGGTGAAGAACAGCCGGTTCTCGAACATCCACTCGTGGATCATCACCGACCCCTCGGCCTGGGTCGCCAGGGCCAACGCGACGCTGGTCAGGTCGGCCGGGAAGGCCGGCCATGGCCCGTCCTGGATCTTCGGCGTGTACTCCCCGGCGTCGTTGCGGATCACGAGCCTCTGGTTGCCCGGGACGATCACGTCGGCGCCGTGGAGCTCGGTTCGCAGGCCGAGCCGGTCGAACACCAGGCGGATCATCCGCAGGTCCTCGGGCACCGTGTCCTTGACCACCAGCTCCCCGCCAGTGACGCCCGCCAGCGCGATGAACGACCCGATCTCGATGTGGTCGGGGGCGATCGTGTGGGTGGCGCCGCGCAGGCTGCTGGTGCCGTGGACGGTCATCACGTTGGAGCCGATCCCATCGATCGCCGCGCCCATCGCCACCAGCATCCGAGCCAGGTCCTGAACGTGGGGCTCGGAGGCGGCGTTGCGGATCACCGTCGGGCCGCGCGTCAGCGCGGCGGCCATGAGCGCGTTCTCGGTCGCCATCACCGATGGCTCGTCCATCAGGAAGTCGCACGGGCGCAGCCCCAGCGGCGCCTCGAGCCGGATGTCGGGGCCGTGGGTGACGCTCGCGCCGAGCGCGCGGAAGGCATCGAGGTGCGGGTCCAGGCGGCGGCGCCCGATCACGTCGCCGCCCGGGGGCGGCATCCGGGCCCGGCCGAAGCGCGCCAGCAGCGGCCCGGCGATCAGGAAGGAGGCGCGGATGCGCTCGGCCAGGTTCGCGTCCACCTCCGCGTCGGCGATCACCGACGAGCAGTCCACCGACACCTCCCCGGGACCGGTCCAGTGGACCTTGGCCCCGAGGCCCTCCAGCAGCAGCATCATCGCCTCGACGTCGCGGATCCGCGGGACGTTGCGCAGGATCACCTCGTCCTCGGTCAGCAGGCAGGCGGCGAGGATCGGCAGGGCGCCGTTCTTGTTGCCGGCGGGGACCACCGTGCCCGACAGTGGCACCCCGCCGTGGATGACGAACTTCTCCATGTCGTCGCGCAGACTAGCTCCTGACCGGCTCCGCCGGGCCCCCGGCGCGAGCATCCCCCCGGAGCCGCGCCGACGGGGGCCGGGGCGCGCCCGTGGCCGGGTACCCTCGGGGAGCGTGACCGCCATCTCACCGGAGATTTCGAGCCCGGAGGCCTGGAACCTGCTCACCGAGTGGGTCAGCTCGCCCTCCCTGCTGCGCCACGCCCTCTCGGTGGAGGCGGCGATGCGGGCCTACGCGCCGCGCTTCGGCGGCGACGTGGAGCTCTGGGGCGCCACCGGGCTCCTGCACGACCTGGACTACGAGCGCCATCCGAGCCTCGAGGACGGTCACCCCCGCTACGCGGTCAGGGAGCTCGAGCGCCGCGGCTACCCACCCGAGCTGGTCCGCGCCGTCGCCTCCCACGCCGACTTCATGGGCGTGCCGCGCCGGACGCCGATGGAGAGGGCGCTCTACGCCGTCGACGAGCTGTCCGGGTTCGTGCTCGCCTGCGCGTACGTGCGCCCCGGGGGACTGGACGGGATGACGCCCAAGTCCGTCAGGAAGAAGCTCCGCCAGCCGAGCTTCGCCGCCGCCGTCGACCGCGACGCGCTCCAGCGCGGCGCCGCCGATCTGGGGGTTGAGTTCGACGAGCACCTGGCGACGGTGATCGACGCGATGGCCGCCCGGGCCGAGGACCTCCTGCCCGCTCGGGGCTGACCGCGGGGCGGTTCGCGGCCGGCGCGTGGGCCGGACTCACCGGCCGGGCCGACCGCGGGGCGGTTGGCCGCCGGCGCGTGGGCCGGACTCACTCGGGATCGGCGATGACCCCCAGGGTGTCGGCCAGCCGCGCCAGCTCGATCACGTTCCTGACCGCGCCGCCGCCGCACACGACGCTGAGGCGCCGGCCGCGCCGGATCAACCGCCGCTGGGTGTTCAGGAGCACGTGCAGCCCCGCCGAGTCGATGAACTCGAGCTCCCGGAGGTCGACGACCACGTCTCGCTCGGACTGACGCACCACGTCGTCCAGCCGCGCCGCGAGCTTCGGCGCCGTCAGCACGTCGACCTCGCCGCGCACCCGCAGCACCGGCCGTCCGCCGGCGTCGGGGTGGCAGGAGAGGTCGAATCGCACCGGCCCGGGTGGACGCAGCGCGTCGCGGAGCGGCCCTCCCCTCGACGACCGGGCGGGAGCGCTCGTCCCCGCTCTGACGCGACCGCCCGGTGCGGGTGGCTTCGGTTGGTGGGATTCGCTGTCGGCGAACAACGGCAGGTTCACGGGGCCTCCGGGGTGGGCTGGCAGGAGGTCCGCCACGCGACCGCGGGATCGGCGCCGTCCGTCTGCCTTCACTCGGCCGCCTGGATCTCCGAGCCGACCGCTTCCCCACATTGAACCCGCCAACCGCGGCGAGCAAACGCGCGGCGGCGAGCGCCGGCCGCGGCGTGAGGCTATCGTGAGACGGGTGAGCGGGAGACGGGTGAGCGGTCCGATCAGGGTCGTGGTGCTGGAGGGAGACCAGACCGGCCAGGAGCTCCTCGAGCAGGCGATCCAGCTGCTGGACGGCGGGCTGCTCGGGCTGGAGGTCGAGCTGCTGCGGTTCGATCTCTCCCTCGAGGCCCGCCGCGCGACCTCGAACGCGATCGTGGTGGAGGCGGCAAGCGCGATGCGCGAGGCGGGGCTGGGGCTCAAGGCCGCGACCATCACCCCGGAGGGCGCCGATGACGTCGGCTCGCCGAACCGGATCCTGCGCGAGCAGATCGACGGCAAGGTGATCGTGCGCACCGGCCGGCGGCTGCCCGGCGTCAGCCCGGTCGCGGGCGTCCACGATCCGATCTCGGTCGTGCGCATGGCGATCGAGGACGCCTACGGGGCCCAGGAGGCGCGGTCGGGCGAGGCCGGGTCGGAGTCCGAGGTGGCGACCCGGCTGGAGCGCGTGACGCGGTCCACCTGCCGGGCGGTGGCCGAGTACGCGTTCCGCACGGCGGCGCGGATGGGCGCGCGCGTCTACGGCGGCCCCAAGTGGACGGTCTCCCCCGTGTATGAGGGGATGCTCAAGGAGGAGCTCGACGCGGCCTCGGAGCGCCACCCCGACGTGCCCTACCAGCCGGTGCTGATCGACGCCACCTACGCGGGGCTGCTCTCGGGCGCCGCGGACTCGCCGCTGGTGATCCCCGCGCTCAACCGCGACGGGGACTGCCTCTCCGATCTCGTCCTCCCGCTGTTCGGCTCGATCGCCGGAGCGGAGTCGGTGCTGCTGGCCTTCGACGAGGAGTACCGCACGCGGGTGGCGATGGCCGAAGCGCCCCACGGAACCGCTCCCGCGCTGCAGGGCAAGGACCTGGCCAACCCGCTGGCCATGATCCTGGCCTGCGGCGCCGTGCTGCGCCATGCCGCCGAGCGCCACGGCGAGCCGGCCGAGCGGGCGGCCCGCGCGATCTACGAGTCGGCGCTCGAGACGGTCGCCTCCGGCGTGAGGACCCCGGATCTCGGCGGCCACGCCGGCACGAGCGAGTTCACCCAGGCCGTGCTCGGGCGCGTGCGCACCAAGCTCGAGGTCTGGTCGGCGCTGTGAGGCGCACGCGCCGGTCGTCCCGGCTGCAAGACCTCGTGCACAGGGCCGGTTCCGTCCGAGCCCGCTCCTAGGGTGGCGAACATATGTTCCGAGAGCATTCAGAGCGCCTGCACCGCCTGCTGAGCCTTCTCGACGACGTGCTCGGAGACGCGCCCGCCGACGCGACCGCCCACCCCCACCGAGCGCCCCTGCGCTGGCAGCCCACGCGCCGCCGCGGCGCCGTGAGCCCCCCTCCCGCCCACTGCATCTCCCCTGTCCGCCCGGCCCGTGTCCCGCGCGAGCGCGAGCCGACGGGCGGCTGACGGCGCGGTGGCGGACTCAGGCGCCCGGGTCAGCCCAGCAGCCGCCCGGCGGCCGCCGGGATCGCGCCGCTCGGCTCGCCGGTCGTGGTGGTCGAGCCGGCGCTGATCAACCCGAACATCACGGCCAGGAAGGTCCCGAGGCCGAGCACGAGGCAGATGACGAGCAGCGCGAGCACCTGCGGGTTGGCGCGGAAGAAGCGGCGAAGCTCAGCCATCGAGACCTCGCGCACACGATAGACCGGCGCCATCCTCGGCGGACGCGCGCGTGGGCACGGGCGCGCGCCGGACCCGCGGCCGACGGCTCGGCCGCCAAGCTGCCAGCATGGGGAGGCGTGAGCTCAGTTCCACACGACGGCGAGCCGATCACCGCCGAGGGCCTGGAGGCGCTCAAACGCGAGCTGCGCGAGCTGCAGACCGCCGGCCGGCGGGAGATCGCCCGGCGGATCCTCGTCGCCCGGGGGCACGGCGATCTCAAGGAGAACGCCGAGTACCACGCGGCCAAGGAGGATCAGGCGCACCTGGAGACGCGCATCAAGCGCCTGCAGGCGCGGCTGCGCAACGCGGTCGTGACCGCGACCCCCGCCGACGGCGACACGTTCGCCTTCGGGCGCACGGCCGAGGTTCTCGACGAGGGCAGCGGCACCCTCAACACCTGGACCATCGTCGGACCGGGCGAGGCCGACATCTCCCGGGGCAGGCTCTCCGCCCAGTCGCCCGTCGCCCAGGCGCTGCTCGACCAGCCGGTGGGGACGGTGGTCGAGGTGCCGACGCCGCGCGGACCGCGGCGGCTTCGCATCCAGCGCCTGGTGTGAGGCCCGTCCCGCGCGAGGCGGGACGGGTGGCGGAAGAAGAACCGGCGGCGACCTACTCTCCCAGGCCCTTGCGAGCCAAGTACCATCGGCGCTGAGGGGCTTAACTTCTCTGTTCGGAATGGGAAGAGGTGTTTCCCCCTCGCCATAGCCACCGGAAAGCGGTCGAGACCGCGCGGCTGACGGCAGCGGCTCACGCCGCCGACGCCACCCCGCCGCCACCTCGGCGGACCCTCAAAACTACACAGCGCCAATGCACGGATATCGAAATATCCGTCAAGCCCTCGACCCATTAGTACCGGTCTCCTGCGGGTGTCACCACCCTTCCAGATCCGGCCTATCAACCTGGTGATCTTCCAGGGGTCTTACTCCCTCGAGGGGATGGGAGAGCTCATCTCGAGGCCGGCTTCCCGCTTAGATGCCTTCAGCGGTTATCCGATCCGGACGTAGCTAACCTGCGGTGCCCTTGGCAGGACAACAGATACACCAGAGGTCCGTTCGTCCCGGTCCTCTCGTACTGGGGACGAATCCTCTCAACTCTCCAACGCCCGCGACAGATAGGGACCGAACTGTCTCACGACGTTCTGAACCCAGCTCGCGTACCGCTTTAATGGGCGAACAGCCCAACCCTTGGGACCTACTTCAGCCCCAGGATGCGACGAGCCGACATCGAGGTGCCAAACCGGGCCGTCGAT
>Ga0209810_1005485_pt1 | contig 11454 bp, 7 predicted proteins | sample Coa_R1_7_FD_187159 | JGI IMG/M metagenome (GOLD analysis project Ga0209810, IMG submission 187159) | Surface soil microbial communities from Centralia Pennsylvania, which are recovering from an underground coalmine fire - Coalmine... | ecosystem: Environmental > Terrestrial > Soil > Unclassified ...
CATTACATTCGCCACCGCCGACAGGGCAGCCGTTTCGGCGCGCAGGATACGCGGGCCAAGCGAGACGGGCCGCACGCCATGCCGCTGCGCCAGCTTCACCTCCTCCGCCATCAGCCCGCCCTCCGGCCCGATGAATAGCACAACGGTAAGTGGGGGTGTCGGTTGCTCTGCCTGTCCACCCTGTGAGGGGTCGGCCTGCACGGAAAAGGCGGTCAATGCCTCGCGCAGGGAAGTTGTATGTTCCTCTTCCCAGGGGATGAGGGCCAGCGCGCCGGGCGGGATATCGTTGAGCGCGTGCATCAACGGGCGAATGGGGGCCAGCGCGGGCAGGCGCGCACGACCGCATTGCTCGGCTGCCTCCTGAATGATGCGCTGCCAGCGTTGTATCTTTGCCGGGCCAGCGTCCTCAAGTCCGGCCATCGAACGGCGGCAGAGCATGGGCGCGAATGTCGAGACGCCCAGCTCCGTCCCCTTTTCCAGTATCCACTCGAAGCGCGCCGATTTGAGCAGGCCCTGGCAGAGGATGACGCGCACCGGCGATTCTGGCTTGCCCGCGTGCCGCTCCAGCAGCAGCACCTCCACGCCGCGTCCGCTTTTCGCTACCTCCGCCAGCACCTCGTCCCCGCTATTGTCCAGCAGCGCCAGTTGCTCGCCTACCCGCAGATGCAGCACATCCCGCACCTGGTGAGCCAGCGTCTCCGGCAGCGTCACACGCTCCATCCCCTTCAATAAATCTGGATCGACAAAGAAACGATGCATAGTTCTATTCCGGTTTCCTCATGATCAGCACCACCCAGTCGTCTATCATGGCGCTGTCGATCAGTTCCAGCCCTGCTGCCAGCAGAGGCTGCTCGGCGTCGGCGCGGCGGGCCTCGATAATGCCGCTGGCGACGAGCAGGCCGCCGGGGGCGACAACCTGCGCCAGTTGCGGGGCCATGCCGCCGATGATGTGCGCGAGAATGTTGACCAGCACGAGATCGAACTGCCCTTGCAGGCGCGCCGCCTCCTGCTCATCGAGCGTCCCCGGCGATACGCTCACACGCTCGCTCAGGTCGTTGACGGCCACATTGGCTGTCGCGCTTTCTACGGCGACGCTGCTGTTATCGATGCAGTAGACGCTGCCCGCGCCCAGCTTCGCGGCGGCGAGGGCCAGGATGCCCGAACCGGTGCCGACATCCAGGACGCGCATGCCGGGCCGAGTCAGCCGTTCGACCTGTTCCAGGCAGAGCCGCGTCGTGGGATGCAGCCCCGTGCCAAAGGCCATGCCGGGGTCAAGCGTCAGCACCACCTCCCCTGCTGCTGGCGTGTATTCGCGCCACGAGGGGCGAATGACCAGCCGCCTGCCGATATGCGTGACGTGATAAAATTCTTTCCAGGCGTTGGCCCAGTCCTCTTCATTCACTGTGCGCGTCTGTAGCTCGCCCACAAACTGCGGCCCCAGGCTGCCCAGATGCCACAACCCCTCGGCCACGCGCTGGCGCGCCTCCTCCTCCGTGCCATCGACCGGCAAATACGCATGCACCTCCACCGGCTGACCGGGCAGCACACGATACTCCTGCCCCTCGTCCACCAGTTCAATCGGCTCCTCAATCGCCACCCCACCCGACGTGTAGCGGCTCAATAGCTCGCTCACCGACTCCACTGCTTCCGGGTGTACCCGCACTGTCAACTCTAACCAGCGCATAGATTTGTCCTCATTCCAGCCTTTCTACACATCCAGATCGTAATAGCCATACGTCGTCACCGGACGAAAGCCGGTGGATTCATAGAGGGCGATGGCAGCGGTGTTTGTGGTCTCGACTTCCAGCGTGATACGTTTCCTGCTCTCGGCCTGAATCTGCTTGATGATTAACTCCAGCATCTGCCGCCCGAAGCCGCGCCGCCGGTACTGCGGCGGGACGCCGAAGGCGTAAATGCCAACGCTTTCATCCGTGACGTAGAGATTAAAGCTGCCCACCGGTTCTTCGCCCAGCTTCGCGATATAATACTGCCGGTTGGGCGCGAGCAGGTCCTGCGCGATATGCGGCTTGATGCGCTCCTCCGCGTCCCCAAAGCTGACTGCTGTAATGTGGGCGATCACATCCACGTCGGCGGGTGTCGCCCGTAGCAACTGGAGTTGTTCGAGGAAGTTGCCTCGCTCTTTGAAATCTACCAGCGCCATATGATGCTCAGAGAAGTCATAGCGTGCGCCAACGGCCTGGAGAAAAGCGTTGCCGGAGCGGGAAAAACGCTCGCATACCAGCACCAGCCCCTCGATGCCGCGCCGCCTGGCCTCCTCGCGCGCTGCATTTAGCAACGCAGAGCCGATGCCCCGGCGGCGATAGGCCGGGTGAACCATCGGGCTACTTTCCCGTTTCTCATGCCCGTACTCTGAAAGCGCCATTGCCCCCACGAGCCGGTCGTCTTCATAGTAGAGAAAGTCGTTGTATGCGTTCTCTGTGCGCTCGCGCATCTGCTCCACGCTCAAGAGCAGATGCAGGTCTTCATACGCATCACACGCCCTTGCAAGCTCCTCCACCTCCGCCAGTTCGGCCTCATTCACTTGCTGCCTCTTCACCAGGCCCCGTCTTTTGCCCTCGGTCTCTTCTGCCATACATTATCCTTTTTCTTACAGGGAGCATCCACAAAGATTCGAGGTGGAGATCGCTTCCAGGCCACCGGCAAGGGGTGGCCCCAGAAGCGTACACTTCAGGCCGCCGCAGGCCACCGGCAAGGGGTGGCCCCAGAAGCGTACACTTCAGGCCGCCGCAGGCCACCGGCAAGGGGTGGCCCCAGAAGCGTACACTTCAGGCCGCCGCAGGCCACCCGCAAGGGGTGGCCCTACTATATACGACCGCTCCACAAGAGGCACGAACGCATCGTCTAGAGTAGGGCCACCCCCATAGGCGTGAACTTCAGGCCGCCCGGCAGGCCACCCGCAAGGGGTGGCCCTACTATATACGCGACTTCACAGGCGGCACGAACGCTGCGTATATAGTAGGGCCACCCCTTGCGGGTGGCCTGCCGGGCGCTCGCCCGGGCTTCAGTTCACGCCTCTGGGGCCACCCCTTGCGGGTGGCCTGCCGGGCGCTCGCCTGGGCTTCAGTTCACGCCTCTGGGGCCACCCCTTGCGGGTGGCCTGCCGGGCGCTCGCCCGGGCTTCAGTTCACGCCTCTGGGGCCATCCCTTGCGGGTGGCCTGCCTGGCGCTCGCCCGGGCTTCAGTTCACGCCTCTGGGGCCATCCCTTGCGGGTGGCCTGGGATGGGTACCTCAAACGCTGTGAATGCTCCCTGTGAATTCCTTTAAAACACTGCCGGTTCCATATATTCGCCGAAGACGGAGCGGAAGACATCCATGATCTCGCCGAGGGTGGCGTAAGCTTTGACGGCCTCGATGATGGCGGGCATGGTGTTCTCGGTTCCCTCGGCCACGCGACGCAGGTTGTCCAGGGCGCGACGCACGGCAGTATTGTCGCGCTCTCGGCGCACGCGCTGGAGCCGCTCGATCTGCGCGCGCTCGCCCACGCGGTCGATGTAGAGCGTCGGCACCTTGATCTCTTCCTCCATTACGTAGTCGTTGACGCCGACGATGGTGCGTTTGTGCTGGTCGATCTCCTGCTGGTAGCGGTAGGCCGACTCGGCAATTTCGCGCTGGAAGAAGCCGTTCTGGATGCAGGCCATGACGCCGCCCAGCGCCTCGATCTGGTTCAGGTAATCCATCGTTGCCTGCTCCGTCTGGTCGGTCAGGGCCTCGACGAAGTAGGAGCCGCCCAGCGGGTCAACGGTATTGACGACCCCGCTTTCGCTGGCGATGATCTGCTGCGTGCGCAGGGCGATGAGCGCGGCCTTCTCGGTGGGCAGAGCCAGCGCCTCGTCGAGCGAGTTGGTGTGCAGCGACTGCGTGCCGCCGAGGACGGCAGCCAGCGCCTGAATGGTTGTGCGCACGATGTTGTTATCTGGTTGTTGCGCCGTCAGCGAGACGCCCGCCGTCTGCGCGTGGGTGCGCAGCAGCCATGAGCGCGGGTCCTTCGCCCCGTAGCGTTCGCGCATGAGACGCGCCCAGATGCGGCGACCGGCGCGGAACTTGGCAATTTCCTCGAAGAAATCGTTATGTACATCGAAGAAAAATGAGAGGCGCGGCGCGAACTCGTCGATCTTCAGCCCGCGTTCCAGCGCGGCATCGACATAGGCCAGCCCATCGGCCAGCGTGAAGGCCAGTTCCTGCACGGCGGTCGCCCCGGCCTCGCGTATATGATAGCCGCTGATGCTGATGGTGTTCCACTTCGGCATGTAGCGCGTGCCGAACTCGATAGTATCCGTCACCAGGCGCATCGATGGCTCTGGCGGGAAAAGAAACTCTTTCTGCGCGATATATTCCTTCAGGATATCGTTTTGCAGCGTCCCGCCCAGCTTCGCCCGTGGAAACCCGCGCTTCTCCGCGTTGACGATGTACATGGCCCAGATCACCGCCGCCGGGCTGTTAATGGTCATCGACGTGGTGATCTTATCAAGCGGCAGGTCGGCGAAGAGAATCTCCATATCGGCCAGCGAGGAGACGGCCACGCCGCACTTGCCAAATTCACCGGCGGCCATCGGGTGGTCGGTATCGTAGCCGTAGAGGGTGGGCATATCAAAGGCGGTGGAAAGGCCGGTCTGACCCTGCGACAGCAGGTACTTGAAACGCTTATTCGTATCCTCGGCTGTGCCGAAGCCCGCGAACATACGCATCGTCCAGGGCTTCGCGCGGTACATCGTCGGCTGCACACCGCGCGTATAGGGGTACTCGCCCGGTAGCCCGATGTCGCGGCTATAGTCCGTCCCCTCCATATCCTGTGGCATGTAGACACGATTGATCGGCACGCCCGACGTGGTTCTGAGATACTCGCGCTCCGGTAGCCGTTGCAGCGACTGCCGCACCGTCGTCTCTTCCCAGCGCCCGCGTTCCGCCTTCAACCGTTCCAGTTCCTCTCTGTCAAACAGCGTCCCCTGCTCATACACAGGCTGCTTCGCGTTACTCTCATTCAATTTCTGTTCAAGCATGTTCGCCAGCTCCTCCCCGTTGAGGCTCTCTTAGATGTTTCCAGCAATCTCTATCATGTACACGTAAAACGTAGCCGTTATTGAGTATTGTATCACAATGCTATCCGCAGTTATGGAAGAGCTACAGGCTAAGCATCAGAAGATGTGTTGAGCTAACCTGCTTATCAATGCTTGAAGAAAAACCTCATGCCCACGATCCTCAACAAAAAGACTGATATTACGCATTAAAGTCACCTCGTAAAACACGCTCAGATAAGGGAGTCCCTTCCCCTGATTTTCGTCCCCTGGAAGGCATACTGGCCAGAGAAGTGACTGTAGTATATTCATTTTTCTGACGAACAGCATACAGTGATTCAGGCGGAAGGAGATCAAGCAAAATTGGCGAGTGAGTTGTTACAATCACTTGCGTATCGTCTCCAGCCAGGTTTTCCAGCAGAGTAGCTACCAAATCTAAACGCTCTGGATGAATACCTGTCTCTGGCTCTCGACTATCCGGCTACAATATGATAGATTTTTATACGAGGATACTATGGAGCAATCAGCAAAGACGACTGATAGAACGCAACTTGAACAGGGTGGGCAGGAAGAACAGATCGCGGCCATTCCGGCTGCCGGGCGCGATCTGTTTCTGGTGAGCGCGGCCCACGCGGTGATCCACGCCATCGCGGTGTTGATGCCCCTGATCTACCCCATTATCCAGATAGAATATCACCTGAGCTATACGCAGATCGGGCTGATTGTTGCCATCCCGAATGCGGTGGGCGGCTTTTTGCAGATTGCCTGCGGGCTGCTGGGCGGCTATGTGCTGCGCAAGGTGATGCTGGGCATTGGCAATATCTTTGTGGGCATATCCACCTTCTTCACCGGCACGATTGTTGGCTTCTGGTCGTTGATGGCGTGGCGGCTGGTGGGGCAGATCGCGGGCGCGCCGCAGCATCCTGTGGGTAGTTCGTACCTGACAGATCGCTATGGGCGCAGGCGGCATGGCTACGCGCTGGCGTGGCACGTCGCGGGGGGCAACATTGGCACGCTGGCGGTGCCGCTCATCGCCGGGCCGCTGATCGGCTGGTGGGGCTGGCGGCCCGTCCTCTATCTCGCCGCGCTGCCCGGCATTCTGGTAGGCATCGCTATCCTGATTCTGGTTGAAGAACGAAATCTCTTAGACCGCCGCGTGCAGCGCAAAAAACCCGCTATTACTGAGGGCTACACCGAGGGCGAGGCGCACAGGGAACAGAAGCGCGGCTGGCAGGCGACTTTGAAGGAGCTGGTGCGACCGCTGGGCAATCGCACGCTGGCAATTATTATGCTGGTCTCCATCATTGCCGCCGGTGGGCGCGGGCTGGGCAATCTTACGACGTATGTCCCGCTCTACCTGCAAAATGTGCGGCATCTTAACAGCACGCTGATCAGCGTTCTCTTCACCATCCTGCTCGTCGGCAGCGTCTGCGGGCCGCTGCTGGGCGGTCGTCTCTCTGACCGTATCGGGCGGCGCACCATGCTCTTCGTTTTCTATGGCGCGTCGACGGTGACAACCCTGCTCTTCCTGTACGTGGCGGCTCCCGGCATGCCGCTCTGGCTCACCCCACTCTCGCTCGTGCTGCTGGGCTTCGCTGTCTACGCGGAAAGCCCGCTTCTGCAAGCCTACCTGGCCGATACCGCCAGCCCGCAGATGCGCGACACGGCCTTCAGCCTCTATTTCGCCCTCGCCTTCGGCGTTGGCTCCGTGTGGAGCGGCATCCTGGGCTGGATGATCGACCATTTCGGCTTCGGCGCAGCCTTCGTGACGATGGCCGCCTCCTATGTCTGTGCCGGTCTGTTGCTCCTGCTTATCCGCGAATAGTCTCCGCTCCGCAGGCCACAGGCCAGCCAGCCGCCCGGCAGGCCACAGGCCAGCCAGCCGCCCGGCAGGCCACAGGCCAACCAGCCGCTCCGCAGGCCACAGGCCAACCAGCCGCCCGGCAGGCCACCCGCAAGGGATGGCCCTACTATATACGCGACTCCACAGGCTCCACGAACGCCTCGTGTATAGTAGGGCCACCCCTTGCGGGTGGCCTGCCGGGCGGCTGGCGACTGGCCTGCGTCTCTCGTAGGGCCACCCCTTGCGGGTGGCCTGCGGCGGCCTGAAGTTGACGCCTAAGGGGGCCATCCCTTACGGGTGGCCTGCCGGGCGCTCGCACCGGCTTCATTCAGTTAACGCTTCTGGGGGTGGCCCTTGCGGTCGGTCTGCGGAGTGGTCTGCGGGATTACACTTCAACCGACATGGCGACCGCGCCACCGCCGCCGAGACAGAGGGTGGCAAGGCCGCGACCGCCGCCGCGACGCCGCAGCTCGTGGATGAGCGTAATCAGGACGCGCGAGCCGCTGGAGCCGATGGGGTGGCCGAGGGCGACAGCCCCGCCGTTGACGTTGACGCGCGACCAGTCCCAGTCAAGCTCTTTGCCGTTGGCCAGCGTCTGCGCGGCGAAGGCTTCGTTGACCTCAATCAGGTCGAAATCGCCGATCTTCAGGCCGGTGCGGGCAAGCAACTTGCGCACGGCGCGGGTGGGAGCGGCAAAGATGTAACGCGGCTCGATGGCGGCGTCCGCGTAGCCGGTGATGCGCGCCAGTACAGTCAGGCCGTTAGCGCGCGCAAACTCCTGATCGACCACGACCGTTGCCGACGCGCCATCGCTCAGGCCGGGGGCATTGCCTGCCGTGACCGTGCCGTTGACCATGAAAGCGGGTTTGAGCTTCGCGAGCGCATCCAGCGTGGTGTCGGGCCGGATTGGCTCGTCGCTGTCGACGACCAGCACACCCTTCTTCTGCTTGACCTCGATAGGGACGATCTCCTCTTTGAAACGGCCAGCCGCCGTCGCCGCTGCCGCTTTCTGGTGGCTTTGCAGCGCGAACTGATCCTGCTGCTCGCGGGAAATCTCAAACTTCTCGGCGATGATTTCAGCCTCGTTGCCCATGTGGATATTTTCAAAGGCGCACCAGAGGCCATCGTGAACGACGGCATCGATGAGCTTGCCATCGCCCATGCGGTAGCCGGTGCGGGCTTTTTCCAGCAGGTAGGGCGCGTTGCTCATGCTCTCCATGCCCCCGGCCACAAAGGCCTGCTCATCACCGGCGCGAATCGACTGCGCGGCCAGCATGACGGCTTTGAGGCCGGAGCCGCACACTTTATTGACGGTAAACGCGGGAATATCGACGGACAGGCCGGCGCCGATCGCGGCCTGGCGCGCGGGGGCCTGCCCGATGCCAGCCGAGACAACGTTGCCCATAATCACTTCGTCGATGCTGGCCGGGTCGATCCCTGAACGACGGACCGCTTCGCGGATGGCGAAAGACCCCAGTTCGGGCGCGGTAAACGTCGAAAGACTGCCCAGAAATTTGCCGGTCGGCGTCCTCGCCGCCCCGACGATGACGGGAATGTGTTCTGCCATAGCTGTTTTCTCCCTGCATCTCCACGCCTTTGTGGAGACAACCATGCACTACCAGTTGAGACAACCTCTTTTCCTTCATTGTACCGCCTCGCCATCTTGATGGTCAAACAGGATGCTACGGGCCGGGGGGTAATGTTCCCATGTGGAAACCGGCGGGAACCTGCGTCCACCACATGGAGTCTGGCACCTGCTGCGCGGGGATGAGGCGCAGGGTGTCGTAGATGGGCGAGCCGGTGCCGGGGCCGCTCGCGCCCTGCAGCACGTTGACGGGCTGGTAGCGCATATCGAGCAGCAGCACGAGTCCACCGGGCAGGCGCACGCGGTAGACGGGCTGACCGTGAAAGGTATCCTTGCCCTCGTAGATGGCACGATGGGCCTGTAAATCGCTTTTGAGCGTCGCCAGATCAAAGGCGGAATCGTCGACCAGCCAGCCCTGGGGGTCCATTTGCGCCACATGGTGCATCATGTCTTCACCAAGCATCTGCTGCCCCGCTTTGACCACCACCACGTCCATCTGGCCTGGCATGACCGTCTCCACGTGCATGTTGCCGCTGCTCAGTTCATGATAAGACAGCACCTGATAGCGTTCCCCCTGCGCGTCCATTTTTGTCTGCGTATGATAGAGAACATAGCCATTCCAGGTCAGGTTGGCAGGCAGGGCAAACGTCGTGGCAGGGGCCAGCACGCCGGTCGCGAAATGAATGGTTGCCAGCAAGGCCAGCAGAAAGATGGCGGCAACCGCTAACTGGCTGAGCAACACAAACAACCGCCCGCGCCTGCGCTCGCGGCGGCGCGCTCGGCTGGCAACAGGAGCAGGTGTAGATCGGTCAGAGGGGAGCGCGGTTGCCGGGGTAGATGGATTAACCAGGGCGGAAGCCAGTTCCGCCCTGTTCAACTCCGCTTCTCTGGCGACAATAGCGGCCATGACCGCCTGATCGACGCGGGCTGAGGGGGCGGTTTCGACGGCGCTGAAACCGACGAGCAGCTGCTCAGCCTCGTTGAGCAGGCGTTGCTCCTCCTTGCAGGCGGCGCAGATACGCAGATGATCGTCGATAATCGCCTGCTGCGCGGGCGTGAGGGAGAGATCAGATAGCACGGCGAGGTAGAGGCGAATGATTTCGCAGACGTGCGGGCCGCGCTCACCGGGGGCCGGTAAGGGCGGCAGCGAATCATATGGCAAAGGCATGGCATGGCTGTTATCTGCTGTCATCGTGGATTCCCCTGGTTCCAACACCTTCTCTACTCAGACGATGATACTGCTCGGCGAACATGCGTTTGGCGCGAGAAATGCGCGTCGCAGCGGCGTTAGGCGAAATGCCGGTGATGACCGCGACCTCCTGATAGGGAATGCCCTGGGCAGCGTTGAGGACGAGTGCGACGGCGTATTCTTCGGGCATGCTGGCCAGCGCGAGACGGATATGATCGCGCTCGGCAATCTCCGGAATGCCCCCGCTATCGCTCAGCAATGCGGAGCTATCCTCGCCCTGCGCGCCTTCTAACGAGCCATCGCTGCGCGGCGCGAGCGGTCGCCACGAGATACGCCTGCGGCGGCGCATCAGGTCGACGCAGAGATTGGTGGCGATACGATAGAGCCAGGCGGAGAGATTGCCGCGCTCGTACAGCCCATCCCAGGCGAGGCAGGCGCGCACAAAGACCTCCTGCGTCACGTCATCAGCATCGTCTGTATTGCCGAGCAGGCGGTAGATGTATGAATGGATGGGCCGCCGGAATTGCTCGTAGAGCATACTCAGGGCTTCGGCATCGCTCTGCGCAGGCAATTGATGGATTGAGTCGTCTTGCCGCGCATATTCCGTCCTCTCTGCCCCTGTCCCGCCTGCGCCCGGCTCAGGCCCCGTCGATTTTTCGGCTGTCATGCTGGTATATGCCCTTCGGGTGGCCGCGTTTGCCACGACGTGATGGGTTATCCTGGAGAAGTATCCCGCCAGAAAGTGTGGAAAGCTTCTCTCTCGCGGCATTTCTATCTGTACTGATAGTATACCAGTTCTGATGCCAGAAGAGAACATAGCATCTTCCTTCGACATAGCCCGTTTGTCTGCCGGGCCATCGCCTCGATGGGTGGACTGAAAAACCTCCTCTTTTCTACTACACTACCACGTTACAGAATTCCGGTTTTTTACAGACGGCGCAGGCAGGCATGGGATACAAGTCCTATCTCATCCTTTGTCCACGTCAAAATGGGGAGAATTATCCGTTGATAGAGATATCAAGCAGTATAGAGGAGGTTTGGATGGGGTTGAAAGGATTACGCTTGAAAACATTGACGTACCGTTTTCTCAAAAATCCCCTGCCGTGTGTCTTGCTGCTCTGCGTCTTTTTAGCAGGCAGCCTGTTCTATTTTTCACCGTTTCGCGCGACGAACGCGCACGCCAGCGGGCTGGTACCGCTGGCGGGGCAGGTGCCGGGGCTGGCGCGTAAAAGCCGCCTGCTCGGCCCGGCTGATCCCGCTACGCAGGTGACGCTGCTGATTGGCCTGCGCATGCGCAATCAGGCCGCGCTGCAGGCGTATGTGGACAGTCTTTCGCGTCCGCACAGCATCACGGCGCGCCATTACCTGACGCCCGCGCAGGTCGCGACCGCCTACGGGCCGTCGAGCGAGAACCAGCAGGCCGTTGTGACTTTCATGCAGGCGGCAGGCTTTCAGGAGACGCTGACCTTCAAACATCACCTGCTGCTCGGCTTCAAGGGAACCATCGGGCAGGCGGAGGCGGCGTTTCACGTGCAGATCAACGATTATCGCGCCCCGGACGGACGGCAGTTCTACGCCCCGGCCAGCGATCCCCTGATCCCGGACGCGCTCTCTCCGATTATCCAGAGCATCAACGGGCTGGATGATGCCGCGCACTTCACGCACCCGCCCGTACCCGCGCGCAAGGGCCTGGGGAAAGCGGCAACACCAGCAACGACGGGCAGGGCCATCTGTCCAGGCTCCAGTTCCAGTGGCACCTACTTCATTCCCGCGCAGATCGCCAGGGCATATAACCTGAATGGC
>Ga0209810_1005487_pt1 | contig 11448 bp, 25 predicted proteins | sample Coa_R1_7_FD_187159 | JGI IMG/M metagenome (GOLD analysis project Ga0209810, IMG submission 187159) | Surface soil microbial communities from Centralia Pennsylvania, which are recovering from an underground coalmine fire - Coalmine... | ecosystem: Environmental > Terrestrial > Soil > Unclassified...
CGCGACCTTGACCTGTTGCGGCGCATCGGCATCGAGCTACAAGCGGAGCGCGCCGATCGCGGGCGCGTTCGCTTCGTCTCGGAGTCTCTGTAGCCATGCGATTCAAAAATGCCCCATCCTCATACGGCGATCAAGGTGGCGAACGGCCCATTATTCGCGACCATAGCACGGCTCCGGCGACGCAGGTTGTTTTCCTCGAGGCCGCCGCTCGTGGCTAGGCCCAACGGCTGGCTCGACGCGATGCTCGAGCGCAATGAGAATTCCATCGCCCGCGCACGTCGCCGGCAGGATCAGTACGACGTCGCCATTTGCGAGCTGATGCACGCGCGCGCCGACATGGAGCAAGCCCAAAAGCGCGAAGCGCGCGCTCTGAAAATCCTCTGTTCGCTGCACGGCGACGACGAGTCGCTGTGCCGGCGCTTGCGCGCGGAGAATGCGCGCTCGAGCATCGGAGCGGTGGCGTAATGGCGCGCCGTCCGGGGCTGACCTCGCTCGAGGGATTGCCCGATGACTACATGCTCAAGATCAACGACGTCGCCGCCATGCTCAACGAGGATTATACGACGGCGTACGAGCGCATCGTCTCGGGCGGCATGCCGTTTCACCGTACCGGCGCGCGCTCCATCCGCGTGACCGCGGGCGATCTGCGCGCCTACATCGAGTCGACCAAAGTGGCGCAAACGCCCTCGCGCCGTTTCCGGAAAGCGAGCTGACAAATGACTCGCACCATTCACCTTTGCGGCGCTCAGACCGCAACGCCGGAGCGGATGTTGCCTCCAAGGCGTCCGCTCCGGTGCACCCTACAAAACCAAAACCGCGCCGATTATGCGCTGGCACGCATCGACGCGGTCTCGAGGTAAGGACATGGATTCAAATACTCAAACCGGCTCCCTGCCGGCAATCCAAAATATTCTCGCGACCGACGATCCGGCCGCACTGGAACTCGCGCAGCGCCTTGCGGGCGCCGACGACGATTCGCTCGTGCTCGCCGCCGGCGACGCGCGCAACTTCGTTGCCGAAGCGCGTCGACGTTACGAGCAGATGATCGCGCAGGATCTACTGACCATCAAAGTTGCCGAGGCGATCCTGTTGCATCGCATCCTCGAGCGAGGCGGCCGTGCGCTGCCGCACGACGACTACAACGTCGAAGTGGTCGCAAGCAAGACGATCGACAAGCGCATCGACGTGCTGCGGCAGCTCGAAGGTAAAGTTCCCGACGGCGAATTGCGCAAAGCGCTGTATCTGACCAACCCGCAACCGGAATGGAAAGCCGATGCGCGTCAGCTCGGCGTGCTCGCGCGCAAGTACGGTCCGGAGAGCGAGATCGGCAAGATCATTGCCGCGGGCCTGGTCGAATCGTACGGCCCGCCGCGGCTGGTCATCGAGCCGCGCGAACAGACGAAAAACGTCACACCGATCGAGGGTGCAGCATGACGAACGTCGCCAAAGAACTGCGGCGCATCGCCGACGCAATCGACGGCCCGGCGCAGTGCGCCGAAGCGATGCGACTACGCGACATCGCCCGTACGCTCGAACGCTGCGCGTCGGACGCGCGCGAGCGGGTGCGTTCGTTCAACCAGTTTTTCGCGCTCAGCGACGTCGAGCAGGCGCAAATGCTCGGCCATAACTGCGGCGATGAATTGTGGCTTGCGCACACGCTGGCCGGCGTCGAGGTCCTCGGCGTCACGACGACCAGGTGGGAGGCAGCGTAATGGAACGTACAGCAGTCAATTCCTCGCATATCGTTGCGATCGGCTACGACGAACCCAACCGCGTCCTCGAAGTCGAGTTCAAAGGGGCGCTGCACAACCGCGTCTATCGCTACGCACCGGTCAGCCCACAACAGCATTCCGACCTTATGGGCGCCGAGTCGGTCGGACGAACACTCAACGCGCTCATCAAGAGTGACCCGCACATTACTGCGGTTCAAGTCGAACTGGTTCCCAATGCGGAGGCGTCGCGCTCATGACGCAAATCAAAGGCATCACCGCCAAGTTCCCGGGCCACTGCGGCATCTGCGGCGGCGACTGGAGCGAAGGCGACATCATCGACAAAGGCGCCGACGGCAAGCGCGGGCATGCGCAGTGCGTCGCGCGCGCCAAGCAAACCGCGGCGCCGCATGAGGCGGTACAACCGCAGCAGATCGCGCAGCCCGCCGTCGCAGCATCGGCGCCGACGGCGACCAGCGGTCCTCGCGCCGCAAGCGCGACGGCGGTCATCGACGATCACGCAATCACGGCACTGTGGCAACTCAAGAGCGCGATGACGACGATCGCGCAGGGCGCGATGGCGGCGGCGGTCGCGATCGAGCAAATCGCGACGATCGTGGATCCGCATCAGGCGAAAACGCCGCGCGCCGATAAGGACGCCGCCTAATGCGCGATCTGCTCTCGCTCTCGCAAACTAAGTATGCGCGCGAGCTGCGTCGCTACCTGGCGAGCCTCGACCAACCCATCGAATACCATCGGCCTTCTCGACGCCGGCAACCGCGTGCGCAAGGGCGCCTCTCCCGCGCTCTTGCGCACGCACTCGCGTATCTGTGGTCGGATGGCGGAGATCGCCTCGTCCATCGCATAGGCGTCGGCGCGATCCTCGCCGTCGGATGCGTGCTCGCGTTTCACCTTATGTTTCATCGCTAGGAGATCTACGGAGAACATGCACGCGCGGTCTTACGAAAAGACGGTTATCGCTGCGTCCGCGAAGCGGGCGAGCGGCTGTGCGGTGAATGATGCCGGATGAGCCGCTCTACAAAGCGCCGGCATTTCAATTCTACGCCGACGACTTCGTCGCCGACACGGTCGGCTTTACCGCCGAAGAGGTCGGGGCGTACGTGCGCATGATGTGCTGGCAATGGAAGCAGGGAGCGATTCCGAGCGATCTCGATCGCCTCGCAATCGTCGCCGGCGTTCTGCCCGCGCGTATGCGCGTCATTTGGAAAACCCTGGAAGGCAAATACGAGCCGCACCCGACGCTGAGCGATGCATTCGTTCAGCCGCGCCTCGAGCGTGTACGCGCCGAGGCCGCGCAGCGCGCCCGCTCGGGCAGCATCGGCGGAAGCACACGCGTAGCAAATCTCAAGCGAACGCGCAAGCAAAACGCAAGCGATACGTCAAGCAAAACCCGAGCGACCCGTCAAGCGAAACCCAAGCAAATCGCAAGCGAACACCCAAGCGAAACGCAAGCGAACACCCAAGCAAAAGTCAACCCTCCAGTCTCCAATAACGACTCGGAAGCACAGCTTCCTCGTCGCCCTGGCGACGCTGACGCGCCGCCGACCTGGTGCGATCCCATTCGTGCCGAGGTCAAGGCGGTGCTTGACGTCGTGCTGTGCTCGCTGACGCAGGAGCAGCGTGTGAGCCTCGGGCGTTACTGCGCCAAGCGTTGGGCGAATTTTTCTCGCGAGGAGAAAAAAAATCTGGCGCAAGGCATCCTGTGGGCGGCGCAAATCGAGTCTATCGGCGCCAAGATGCGTTTTGCGCAAAAGACCGTTCGCGAATTCATCGGCGCCGGCGATCGCACGTGGAAACTTGGCGGCGAGGCGCCGCTGCGCAACCTGTGGGCCATCACCTCGGCGCTCGGCGAGGACGCGGCGTGATGGACGGGCGCAAATTCGAAGTCATCGATGGCGGCAAGGAGCCGCGCGATCTCGAGTTCATCCGCCGGCGTACCGCGCAAATACTCGCGGAGATCCGACGCGATCCGCAGACCTGGAAAGCGCGATTCGACGAGCTCGACGCCGGTAGTGCGCGCGTGCGCGCCGCGCAGCAGGTCCGCCCCGTCGTCAAAGCCCGCAAGACGCGTAACACCATCGAGGACGACCAGATATGAGATCCCTGGGCGCCGCCCTCTCTCGCGTCGACGCGCGGCTGGAGCACATCACTCGAACCTGCGCATATCTCTGCGAGGTTCCCGTCGAGAAGATCTACGCCCGTCGGCGCGAACCGCGGTACGTCTTCGCGCGGCAGCTGGCATTCTACGTCGCCCGACGCGCCGGCTATTCGCTCCCGCAAATCGGCTCGCATTACCAGCGCGCTCACACGACGGTGCTGCGTGGCATACGCAGAGTGCAGCAGGCGATTGCGACGCATCCGGACCTGGCGCGGATCGCCGAGGGCGCATGGGCGTACGTGCAGGGCAGCGCCGCATGAAGATCTTCGCGCAGAACAAAATGTGGTCGGTTCCGCACCCGTTCTCGACGCTGGGTAGCCCGGCCCGTTTCATACTCGGCTGCGAGCGTTGTGCCTCGACCTGCGTCACCGGAGACCCGTGCAAGTGCTGCCGCGCGTATGGAACGCGCAGCGCCGGCGGGCAGCTGGTGCATTTTCCGGATGACGGCAGGGGCCACCGCCAACTCATGCCGATGCGCGAGTTTCGCGAACTGGCGCAGGACGAGATCGCATGAGCGAGCAGCTCGGCCTGTTCAAACCGCTGCAAGACGTCCCCGCGCGCGACGATCGCGACGCGTACGCCGCGGATTTCGATCGCGCAAACCCCGAACTGCTCGAGCTGCTCGCGCGGCTGACGCGACGCACGCGCGCACGCGCCGGCACGCGTCGCATCGGCTTTCGGATGGTGTGGGAGTACGCGCGCTGGATGTATCACGTGCACGCCGGCGACGGCAGCGCCTACAAACTCAACAATAATTTGCAAGCGTGGTACGCGCGCGAACTGATGGCCGCTATCCCGAACTGGACGGCGTCTTTCATCTGCGCCGCCATGGAGCATCAGCAGCATGAGCGAGTGGTATCAGCGGTGCGTCGCCTGCGGCGCGGACGTACCGAACGGCAAGATGGCCGAGCATCTGCGCGCCTGCGCGGCGGCGCAGCGCGAGCCGCACACCCCGTTTTCGGGGCGCGCATCCGAGCCCGTCGCGTTTGCGCAAACGGAGGTTCCCAAAGAATGAAGCCGTGGGCTGCGCGCGCGGTGCGCTGGTGTTTGGTCGGCGCGATCGCGTACTATTCGCGCGAGAATTGGCTGGTCGTGCTGCTGGCGATCGCGGCGTCGATGCCGTACGTCGCGCGCGTCGATACGAGTGCGCTGCGCGTGCGCGACGTCGTGCAAATCACCGTCGCCGGCGATTCGAAGACGGTGAGCGCGTGAGATTCCCCGCTGAGACGGCGTGCGCCGTCGAGAACTGCGGGCATCGCTACGACGAACATTCCCCGTTCGGCTGCGACGCGTGCACTACCACCACGCATCGCGGATGCGTTGCCGCCGAGATCGGTCACGAGTTTGCGCCGCGACGCCTGGCCGGCGGCGCGCTCACGCCGCAGCAAGAGTGGGACGCGTACCATCGGGCGATGCGCGAGCGGTGAGGCTGACCTTCGTCGTCCGGGATCCCATCGCAACCAATCGCGCCTACGCGCGCAGCGCGCAACGGCGGCTCTTCATGACCTCGCAAGGCAAAGCGTTCAAGCATCGCGTCATCGCCGCGGCGGCGATCGCGCGGGCGAATTCCGACTGGCCGGCAGACCCGTTTCGCGTCGCCAAGGCGCGCGTCTCCTATCAGCTATTCGACTATAAGGGCGACACCGACGGGCCGCGCAAACTCATTCGCGACTGCCTCGAGGGCGTGCTGTATGTCAACGACCGTATCGTCGAAGACGGGCCGGCTCCGCTGCCCGTGCGCGACGGCAGGGGACGTCGCGTCCTCGTGACCGTCGATCTACTCGAGCTGCGCGACGAGGCCGAAGCCGAGCGCGAACGCGTCAACCATCGCGAGCGCGTGCTGCGCAACGCCAAACGCCGCGCAGCGATCGCGCGCAAGCGGTTGGGGGCCGCATAACCGGATGGGAGCGTGCGGCTTTAGCGCGGCGGGCCTTTTGGGCATGGCGTCGCGCTGGCCGTCCCATGCGCAAATGCATGCACTGCCATCGCCGCGATCGCGAGTATCGCATGCAGCCGGTGCGGTGGCTGCCCGGCGCGTGGGAGTGCGCGCGCGACCTTGCCGCGTGCGAACGCTGGCTGCGCTTTCACAGAGATCTTCTAAAACTAAGCGCGTCGCCACGCGCGCTTGCCATCCGAGAGGAACCGATATCGTGAACCAGACCGAACTTTCCCCGGTCGACGATCTCGTCGACGACGATGAACGCTCGCCGATCCACGCCGGTGAAGACGACGACGAGAGTGTGACCGAATCGATCGAACACCCGAAGCATCCGCGAGCGCGCGCGAAGAAGAAGAGTAAAAAGGCCAAGAAGTCTGCGTCGTCGGCGCCGAAAGTCGACCCCGAGCAGGCGATGGCGTTTGTGCGTTGGCGCGCACGCGAAGAGAAAGATCCGCTGGTCAAAGCGTTCTATGAGCGCGAACTGGCCACGTTGCAGCAGACGGTCAAGAAAGCCGAGGAGCAGCGTCGCGCCAATCTGACGTTTCCCGTCAACGGCGGCTCGGCAAAAATCGGCTCGCACGTCTTCGAAGTCACGGGGGCGGGACGTTACGGCGGCGGCAAGCCCGCGCTAGTCGAATATGTCGTGACGTCGATCTTTGACCAAAAGGAAACGTACGGAACGCGCATCACTAAAGTTGCGAATTTGCGCCGCGAGCGCGGCAAGGGCGAGCGGCGCGTCGAGAGTGGCTACCACAGCGGCAATCTGTATCTGAATCCGCGCGCCGCTGTCGACCGCGCGCTCAATGAGGCAAAGCGCGATCTCGCCAAGGCCGAGCGTACGCACCAAAGCATGCGCGCCAAGCACGACGCGCTCGAGGAGATCCGCGCGAAGGCGCCGGCTTGTCCGCCGCCGCCGACGCCGCTCGACGCGCTGCGTAAAACGAAGACCACGGTTCGCACGCGCAAAGCAAAAGCGCCGACGTCCGGACGCGTCGCCTCGAGCTCGCGCGCCGGCAAGCGGTGGACCGAGGAGGAGAACGCGACGCTCAAAAGTCTGGTCGCTGAGGGCAAGACGCCGGAGGCGATCGCCGCGGAGATCGGGCGCCCGCGCGATCGCGTCGTGCGGCAGATGCACAGACTCGGCATCAAGTCCGCGTCGACGCCGTTCCACAACTTTCACGCAGAGCGCGACGGCGCCGCGGATTCTGCGACGGACGTCGAGGAAAATCAGATTCCGGAGCCCGGCGAGTGGCCCGTACTCGAAGGAGTGCTGCAATAATGGCCAACCATCGAGGTCTACGCGAAGGGAAAACGCCGGCGCGCGTGCTCGCACTGCTCGCCGACGGCCGCAAGCGCACGCTCAAACAAATCGCCGCCGAACTCAGTCCCGACGCGCCGCTGGTCGTCTACAACGGCGCCGCGACTGCGCTCAACGAGTTCTGCATGCGCGGCAAAGTGCAACGCGAACGCGCGCGCGGCCGGTATCTCTATTGGCGCGACGTCCAACCGGAGGCGGCGGCGTCATGAGGCTGAATTTGGAGTCGTTCGCTGGCGCAGTCCATCTTAAGGACTGGATTCGAGACCCGCGAGACGGCAGCACGTACCTCATTGTGCAGGGCGTTGTGTCGATAATCCCGGCGAAGGCGCTCGGCGATTTTAGGCCGGGCTCGGGCGAAGCGAATTGGTTCGCACGCGTGGAGAATCAAGACGGCACCCGGTCGATCAATATCTTGGGCTGTCAGACCCGGGCGATCGAAGCGCTGCACTCCTACTATTCCGAAAGTCGCCACATTTGGAGCCTCGTCTCGTGAGGGGCGTGCTCGGGCGCACCGAAGCCGAGGTCGTCGAGTTGCTCTGCGCGATCGAGAGCCTGACGCCGGCGAGCCTCACGAAAGACGTCGGCGACGATTCGGTTGGAGATCCGGGCGACGACACCGTCTTTTCATTTCGTCACCGCACGCTCTCCGATGCGCACGCCGCCGCCCTCGACGTGACGGAGTCGGCAATCGGCCTCATTCAGCAGATCCTCGGCGGCGTGCTCGAGGTGACGACGACCGATTCGCCGTCGGTCCCGACGTGCCGCGTCTGCGGCTGCACCGCAGAATTTGCGTGCGAGGGCGGCTGCTCGTGGGCCGGGCGCAACCTCTGCACCCGTTGTTACGAGTCGTGCGAGCGATGCTTCGGGGAGCATACGGTGACGATGAGCAACGGCAACGACGCCTTCCTCGAGCCCTGCCCGTTGTGCGCAACATGAAAGCGATCGCGATAGCGTTCATCGCGGGCGTGAGCGTCGGCGTCGCCGGCTCGTACGCCGACGTCATTTGGGCGTGGCTGCGCGGCGGGGGGAAGATCGATGTCGGGCGGTGACGCGCGGCAAGAGCCGTTGTGCGCGCCGTTCGGTCAGCCGATGACGGCGCCGCTGGCGATCGCCGCAATCGAGCGATGGGGCGTCGACGTCTGCGTGAGCGCGTCGGGAGAGTTGCTGTTGCGCTCCAAACGCGCCGGCGAACCGGTGAATCCAGCGGCGCTCGCGATCGCAATCAAGTACGCGCCGCACATTCTCGCACTCGCGGGCGAGTTCATTAGTCCGAAAGGATGGCACGTTGACCGACGCGGCTGACCGCAGCAATCTCGACGATGCGAGCGCGCACTACGGGCTCTCGCACGCCTGGCGCACCGGCACGCCGATCGACGACAAAGGCCGCGCGATCGTCGCGCTTCCCGATCAGAGCACCGATGCGGACCCGGAACTGGTCGGCAAGTCGCCCGAGCAGATCATCGAGATTCTCGAGCGCCGGCGCGCCGAGCGCGACGCGAATCCGAACATCGACAAACTCATGCGCGAAGCGCCCGGCGGACGCACGGACGGCGGCGGCTCATCCGGCGGACGTCGACGTCGCGCCCCGGCGCCGCGCCCGGATCACACCAAACAAAGCGTCGTCGAGATCGAAATGCGCGACCTGCGCCCGTGCACGGTCGCCGGCAAAGTCTCGGTCGAAGCAAACGAAGGGCTCTACGGCGAGGGCAACCCGTCCGTCGGCGAGATGCTCGAGACGATCGGTCGCGCGCTCTCGCGCGGCGTGCGCTGGCAGCAGATCGCCCGCGCCGTCGAGCGGCTGTAGCGCGCTCCCCCTTCGCGGGTACATACGCCAGCATGGATCGCAAGACGATAGCCGTCGGCTTTACCAAAGACGCCGACGGAACCCTTAAAAGTGGTACGTATGACGGAATGTCGCTCGACGACATGCGCGGCGCCGGCTGGAGGCCGATTAGTTACCACCCGATCGAAAACGGCGCCGTGTGGCAAGTCATTCTGGAGAAAGGCCCCGAGCCGCCGGTCGGCAACGCGTGAGCGCGAGCGAGCCGGGCAGCACGCCCTTCGGACTCTCGGAAATTGAAGCGCTGATCGGCGCGCAGTTTCCGCATCACGATCGACGCGGCGTGCGCCTCGGTACGCAGTGGCGCTTCATTCTCGAGCATCCCGGCAAATCTAAAATGTTCGCGGTGACCGACACCGTCATCGCGCAGCTGCGCACGCCGCGCGCGCTCGCGGATGAATACATGCGCCTGGGCGCTCGCAGCGCGATCGAGAAGGCGAGCGCGACCGACGTCGTTGTCATGACGACCGATGGTCTGCGCATCGACGCATTTTAATATACTTTAATGCGGCGGTCTCAGTGCATTAGGTCTTGCGCCTCTATGCAAAACACGCTATGCTGTTTGTGAATCGAGTGGTCCGTTCGCAAGTAAACGACACACACTTCTAATCGCGAACGCACCCGACAAATACCAACAAGAGCGCGCGGTTTTAAGACAGCGCGTTTTTGTTGCGCCCGTGTAACTTAAAACTTGTTCCGCGCGGAACGTTCTTTGAGGAATTCGATGCGCAACCGAATTGCCGGTGCCGCGAGAACGCGCAAGCAGTACGCGCAGCGCCGATACGCCGCCATTGAAGCGGAGCATCATCTGCGCGCCGTCCAGTTGCACGCCGCGGCGCAGCGCGCGATTAAAAAATCATGAATCTCTTTTCTCGCGGCGGCGGCCGCGCATCGCTCGCCCTAAAAGTTTTTCGCGCCGACGGCACTGTTGAAGACCTCGGCGTTGTGTGGGAGTCGCATCCTTCGCTCGCTACGAGGTGTCGCAGATGGCTCAGATCTATACGGACACGGTTCGGAATCTTATCGTCACCGCGCTGAATGGCGCGGCGATCGGCCCGTTCAAATATTTAGGCTGGGGCACCGGCGCCGGCACGAGCGCGCACGGAGATACCACGCTTTTTACGGAATCGACTGAAGCGCGCGTTCAGACGACCAATTCGTATCAGACCACTTCGGTCACGAACGATACGCTCAAGATGGTCGGCACGCTGACGGCGGCGGCCGCCAAGACGATTACGAACATGGGCGTCCTCGATGCGGCCAGCAACGGCAATCTGTTCGTCAAGGCCGACTTCGCCGGCGTCCCGCTTAACCCGAACGATTCCATTCAGGCGACGTTCACCTTCCAGCAGACCTAAGCCGTGGCCGCAAGCCCGGTCTCCGGCACCGCCGAATGCGTCGGCTTCGGCAACGGCACCACGCAGACGATCACCGCGGCGGCGGTGCCGACGCAAGGCAACCAGCACACGCTCGCGATCCTCGTCAACCAGAATACGTTTCCGAGCATCTCGTTCTCGGATGCGAACTGGGTGCAGCAGCACACGTTCAACGGCACGGCGGTTTCGATCGGCGTCTTCACGCGCGTCGTGCAGTCCGGCGATACGACGACGGCGCTTGGAACCTACACGCTCGGGACCTCGTCGGAATCCGGTTATGCACTGGTGGAATGCACAGGTGCGAATAACTCGTCGCCCGACGGCGGCGGGTTTGCCGGAAATAATGCGACAAGTAGCAGCAATCCGAGCATTACGAGCACGCCGAGCGTCGGCAACTCGCTGCCGCTGGCGGTTTTCGGCACGATCGATTCGGGTCGCGCGAGATTTACGCCCGGCGGCGGGCTGACGACAACGCTGGCGTCGTATTTTTTATCGAATCGCATGTGCTCGGTGCTGGCCGACGGCGCCGCGACGAGTTCGTCGTTCACTGCGACCGGAACGTGGGGCAGCACCGGCTCGCATAACACCAGCGGCGTGCTCTTCTTTGTCGCACCGGCCTCGAGCGGCACGCAGTACACGGAAAGCTTCGCGATCACGGGTGCCGGCACGGTCACGCTCCAAAATCAAATTGAAAAACTGCTTGCGATCACGGGCGCCGGCACTGTGGCGCTACAGAACCAAATCAACAAAGCCGTCTTCGCCCTCACGGGTCTGGGCGTCGTCGGCGTGCTCAAGACTGTTCTTAAGCCGTTCGCACTCAGCGGCGCCGGCGTCGTGACCTCCGTACGGACAATCACGCGCGTCGTGACGGCCGCGCTAGTCGGAGCGGGCAACGTCGCGCTGCAGCGCGGCATCGCCAAAGTGTTCCCCGCTCGCGTCGGCACCGGACTTCCGGTGCTAGTGCGGCAAGTGCAAAAAACGTTCGGCGTCGTCGGCGCCGGCGTCGTGAACGCGCTCACGCAGCTGCTCGCCGGCGTACGTTTGCCGCCGGTGAACGTCGTCGTGACGTTCCTTTCTAAAACGTCGC
>Ga0209810_1005488_pt1 | contig 11446 bp, 8 predicted proteins | sample Coa_R1_7_FD_187159 | JGI IMG/M metagenome (GOLD analysis project Ga0209810, IMG submission 187159) | Surface soil microbial communities from Centralia Pennsylvania, which are recovering from an underground coalmine fire - Coalmine... | ecosystem: Environmental > Terrestrial > Soil > Unclassified ...
TCTCACGGCCGATTTCTCCTGTCTCCGCCCTCAAATCGAGCAGGCTGACGCTGGGGGAGCCGACCGCTTCCACTTGGATGTCATGGATGGCCATTTTGTCCCCAACATCAGCTTCGGGCCGATGCTGGTGGAGCATGTGCGGCGCCTCACGCGGCGGCCGTTAGACGTACACCTGATGATCACCTCGCCCGAGCGATACATCCGGTCATTTCGTGAGGCCGGAGCAGATCGGCTGATCGTACACGTCGAGTCGACGGTTCATCTCCACCGGTTGGTGGAGCAGGCGAAGTCAACCGGGGCGGAGGCCGGTGTAGCCCTCAACCCGGCCACCCCAATCATCGACCTGGAGGAGATCGCACCCTACCTGGATATGGTCCTGGTCATGAGCGTCAATCCGGGATTCGGAGGGCAGGCATTCATTCCCAGCACCCTCCGTAAAGTCTTTCGGACCCGGCGTCTCATTGATCGGTGGCAGTCTGGCGTCTCCATCGGGGTGGACGGTGGCCTCGACGAATCGAACGTGGGCGAGATCGTCGCCGCGGGAGCCGACAATCTGGTCGCGGGCTCATCCGTATTCAACGACCGAGCCAGCCCGCAAGAGAACATCGGGCGGCTGCGCAACGCAGCGACACGAGGACTGGCCAAAAGGCCGGCCGCGAGCGCCGCGACCACGATCGAAACCTAAGCCCGTGAGGGCTTCTGTCGGGTACGCAGGCAGCGGGTACAGATATGTACTCGCCGCAGCTGTCCTTCCACCAGGATTCGCGTCCGCTGCACGTTGGGACTGAACGAGCGGTTGGTCTTGGGAGCGCGCAGCTCCCATTTGCCGCCGTGGTTGTAGCGGATGTTGCGGCCAAACATCTTCGACTTGCCGCAGAACTCACATTGAGCCAAGAAGGGCACTCCTAGTCGGACGGAACCCCGCGGCCCGCCCGTCATTCGGTCGAGTCTACCACGCCGTCTCGGGGCCTTTCCTTTGTTCAGATGGTGAATGGTGACGCATGGCACGGAAGTTGCTCATTGCGATTCGAATCCATTCCTGGTGGAGCGGGTGGTCGTTTTATGAGGGGGCGACCACCCGCTTTTTTGTGTCTGCATTTCCTGCGTGCCGTTGAGAGGTTCATCGGCGAGGGAGCCGGTCCGAGCCCGCGAAATTTCCCTATTGACACGTTGCCCACTTCCTGGTATGGTTATTCTGCAAACGTCGGTGGCCCATCACCTCAGCGAAGCTTCGGTCACCAAATCAGCCTGCGCAAGGTAGACCCGACGGGTGAGCCTGTCGGGTTTCTTGTCCCCTCAGGCAACCGACGTGAGCCACAACTGAATCGAGGGGCTAGCACGCAAGACGCCCCCAAAACAGCACAGAAACCGACCATCGGGGTCGGTTTCTGTGTATCTGGAGCCGTCCGGCCCGCTGCTTCCTCCCCGGAGCTTCAGTCGCTCGAAACGACTGAAGTGGGAGGTATCACGCCCACGTCTCGAATGAAGGCGGTCACGGCTTCACGGAAGGCGTCCGGCTCTTCCAAGAACGGAAAGTGACGGCTTGAGCCAAACTCCAACAAGCGTACGTAGGGGAGCGCACCGGCGATCAAGCGGCTCTCGGCGGCGGGCGACAGCGCATCGTGGAGGCCCGCGACCACGAGCGTGGGGGTTTCGATCCGGTCGAGCTCCTCGAGTAGGTCGCGATCCCGGTTCTCAAACATCTCAGGGTTAAAGTCGGACTGATCGGCGGCGGCTGCCATGGTCACGTAGTGACGGTCATGATCGAGCACATCGACGGCACGCTGCTCCTTGTAGATGGATCGGAACTTCTCAGTCGGAGTCAGGTCAACGCGCTGAATCTCCGCCACGCGCCTCCGGAAGCGCGTCCATCCTGGATTGGTCTCCAGGAGCGGCGTTCCCAGAGCATCGGCTCGGGTGTATGAGGCGAACGCGTTAACCAGGACGAGCCCCGAGAGTTCACCCGCGTGCTCGAGCGCGTAGGCGAGGGCGAGGAACCCGGCAGCGGCATGGCCGAAGACCAGAGGTTGACGGATCCCCAGATGGTGGAGGACCGTCGCCGCCTGATCCAGGATGGACTCCGGCCTCCACTGAGAGGGCAGCGGACCCGACCTACCCGTTCCCAAGGGATCGAAGTAGATACGCCGAACCGGGAGCTGCAGGGGTTCAAGCAGTGCCTGATAGAAGTCGTGTGACATCCCCCACGGCACCGGCAGCACCAGCATGTCCGCTCCCTGGCCCTGCTGCTCTACATAGATCCGGCCGTCAGGAGAGGCTGCATACTGGTCGGACATGACACCCGGCCAAGGTAGCACACGAGAAGCCGGGAGGCCGTGCCATCATTGGATGATTGCCGCCCTCGAGGAGGTCCCGAGCATGTTTCCGAGGCTACCGTTTCTGAAGCGATCCAACCACAATTTGCCCCCTCGCATCGTCGACATCTCCACGGAGCCACAGAGCGGAGCAGATGCGATCCCAAGCGAGGCTGCGGCCTGCACCTTCTGTGGAACCGGAGCCACGGACGTTCAAGGTCTCGTCACCGGGCCTGGAGGCGTAGCCATCTGCGCGAGCTGCCTCGAGCGGGCACAGGACGCCCTCGACACTCCCATCAGGCACGAGTCGACGAATAGGCTGGTGGCGGACCTGTACCGCATTCACTTCCGAGACGTCCGTCGCGAGCGTCAGTTCTTGGCGTCGATCAGCTTCTTTCTTACCTTCGCAGCCGTGAGATTCATCGTCCGCTCAATTCAACACGGCGGCGGCCCCTTCCATAATGTTTCGGCCGGAGGAAAGCACATCCACCACTTGGTATGGGGAATCCTCGGACTCCTTCTAGTCGGCTACGCCTGGTTGAGTCAGGTCGGAACCGGAGAACGGCCGCCGCGTCGATGGATGCGTCTCACCTCGGTGCTCTACGGCATGGGCTCGGCCCTGACACTGGACGAGTTTGCGTTGTGGCTCAATCTCTCCGACGTGTACTTCACGCCTGAGGGGCGCGAGAGTATCGATGCCGTCGCCCTGTTCGGCTCCTTCCTGTCCATCGGGTTCTGGGGCCACCCATTTCTGCGCTCGTTGGCCCGAGTTGCCATCCACAAGGCCAAGGCCGCTGGCGCCACTAATGGTTGAGGCGTCGCCGGAGACCGCTTAAGAGCGCAGGACAACAACGAAACCGGCCCGGCCAGAATTGTGGCCGGGCCGCCGTGTTCAACCGAAGCGTTTAGCCGGCGGGAAGACGCCGGATGCTGATCCTACACGCCGCCATTCTTTCTGTTAGTGCAGAAGGTGCTTCTCGGATCACCCTTGTGGTAGTAGCCCACGAAGTCCTCGGTAAGCCAGGTCCAACCATTCTTAATGTAGATGCCGATGCCGATGACGCTGAACAGCTTACAGGTGAGATTGAGATAGTGGCTGTGGGCCTCCCACAGAGCGAAGTCGGCCGCGTTGCCGAACGGGGTACATACAAGGCCCTTCACAAGCTTTACCGGGCAGGGTCCCTCGTTCCACATCTGCTTGTTGATCTTCTTGAGGGCGGCCAGAGGCTTGCCGTTTTGGTGGCCCACATTCTCCCCGTCATAGTTGTGGGCAATGCAGACATCGTGGGTAATGTCATGAAACTGCTTTCCGGACCTCTGCATCGCGATCGAATGACGGAGCGCGCAGGAGGAAAGCTTGCTGTTGAGAGTCAGGGGGCCGGCTCCCAGGCTCCTGCGCTCTTTGTTGACGATCTTCAACAGCCGCTGTTGGAGCTTGGCGATGCTCGTCGCAGCCGCTACCGAACGGGGCTGGATACTCGGCGAGTGTGCATAGGCGGCAAAACTAGCCGATCCTATGGCTGCCAGGATTGCGAGGGCACATACGAGGGCGCGGAACGACTTCAAATCCATTCTCCTTGCAATATGACGCTTTGAACCTGAGGGCATGCTTCGCCGCCAGTTTAAGACATTGGAGCAGCTATGGGCAAGTCAAACATGCGAAGGGAGCTGAGACCAGCGACTACAGATGTCGGTCCCAGGTTCGTCTGCGAGGCGCCCTCTAGGTCGAAGTCGCCGAGTTCGACCAGGACCACTCTGCCCAGGCCCGACTGGAAACGCGGGCAGCCTCATACACCTGCGTCTCAGTCGCATCACTGATGTGGCGGATTGAACCTCCGGGTGAGATCGGCCTGAGTTGCAGTTACCGGAGGAACTCGTCGCGAGTTGGCCCCTCCTTGAAGACGCCGCGAAGAGCCGTGGTTATCGTTCGAGTGCCCGGCTTCTTGACTCCCCGCATCGACATGCACAAATGCTCGGCTGACAGACGCACTCCCACGCCCTGGGGCTCAAGCTCGTCCCTGAGGAAGTCCGCGATGGAGTTCGTGATCCGCTCCTGAGTCTGCAGGCCTCGAGCAAAGTGGTCTACAGTTCGCGCCAGCTTCGAAAGCCCGACGATTCGCTCTCTCGGAACGTACGCTACCTTTGCGTGACCGAAGAAGGGCACCATGTGGTGCTCGCAGGTGGAGAAGAACGGGATGCTGTCCTCCACGATCATCTGGTCATAACCGGCGTTTGGGAACCATGTCATCTCGAAGTCGTCAGGCTCCGTAAGCTCGAGCAGCATCCGTGCGACCCGCTCTGGAGTCTCCAGCAGGCCGGGCCGCTGAGGCTCGTCCACGACCGTGAGGATAGCGGCGACGGCCCTTCGCAATGTCTCGAACCGCCTGCTCTCGTCGGTGGCTGGGTCAGCGTCTTCAACCGTAGAGTGGAGCTTGAGGTCCAGCTTGCCGGTCATAGCCGAGTCTACCGGGCGCGAGGCTTGAGCCCGGCCTGACTGCGCCGGCGGCTGCCATCCCATCGTCTCTCGGGCTTCCCGAAGCGTGGAGGGCTCTGCTCTGTCTTGTATCCTGGAATGCAGCAGTGGCGGCTGTGGGTGCCAGTAGGCCGGATCACGGTCCCAGGGAAAGAGCATCGGCGACTGGAAGTGCTCTTGACACGAATCCGGGGAGACGTCGACGACGTCTCAATCGAAGTTCACATCCGAATCGTTTCGACAACATTGGTAGTGGTGGGCAGGCCTCCCGTAGAAGGCTAGAGAGCGGGCGCGATCCCTGTACTGAGGGGTCGTGCCAAGCGGGGTGGTACCGCGAACGCCAGTTCGTCCCTTGTCGACGGACTGGCATCTGTGTTTTTTTGGAGGCTTTCACATGGCTGATGTGGACGTGCACGAGCTCGTCGAGCAGATCGAGCGCATTCGTGCTGAAGCGGAACGAGCCCTGGCAGCGGCGGAGACATTGCAAGACGTCGAGACGGTGCGGGTTCGGTTTCTCGGGCGCAAGGGAGAGCTGACCGCGGCGCTGTCCGCAATGGCCAGCCTATCGTCGTCGGACAAGCCGATAGCCGGGAACGCCGCCAACACGGCCAAGAGGGCGATCGAAGAGAGCCTCGAGGTCCGTTTCCAAGAGCTCTCAGCGGAGGCTCTGACCCGTCAGCTCAAAGCCGAACGAATCGACCTCACGCTGCCGGGGCGCCCCGTCGAGCGGGGGTACAGCCATCCGCTCCTCGTGGCGCTCCAGGAGATCGTGGACATCTTCATACGAATGGGATACGAAGTAGTCGAGGGTCGGGAGGTGGAGTACGAAGAGTACAACTTCACCAAGCTCAACATCCCAACCGAGCATCCCGCTCGGGATATGTGGGACACCCTCTACTTGTCCGCCAACATGCTGCTGCGGACGCACACCTCGCCCGCCCAGGCCAGGGTGATGGAAACGACCAGGCCGCCGGTGCGTGTGATCGTCCCCGGTCGCTGCTATCGAAACGAGGCCGAAGACGCCACTCATGGCATTCAGTTCCTTCAGATCGAGGGACTGGTGGTCGATACCGACATTACCCTGGCGGATCTCAAGGGGACCCTGTACGCCTTCTGCCGTGCCTACTTTGGCCCCGACCGGGAGCTGAGATTCCGGCCCTCGTACTTCCCGTTCACCGAGCCCAGCGCCGAGGTCGACGTGGCCTGCGCCGTGTGCAAGGGACACGGTTGTCGCACCTGCGGATTCAAGGGATGGCTCGAGCTGCTCGGTGCCGGAATGGTGCATCCCAATGTCTTACGCGCCGTGGGCTACGACCCTCAGGTGTACAGCGGCTTCGCCTTCGGCGCCGGCCCCGACCGGCTCTGCATTCAGAAATATGGGATCACGGACTTACGGCTCTTCCGTGAGAACGACCTGCGCTTCCTGGAGCAGTTCTCATGAAAGTGCCGCTTCTTTGGCTAGCCGATTACGTTGAGCTCCCCGCCGCGGTCGACCAGCTGGCCTATCGATTAACGATGACGGGAACGGAAGTCGAGGATGTGGTCGATCCGGCCAGGGATTGGCAGGATGTTCGCGTCGCGGAGGTGACCGGCTTGGAGCGGCCGCCCGGTTCTGAACGCGTGCAGAAAGCGGTTCTGGACGTCGGCGACGGAGAGATCGTTGCTCTCACCGCCGCACCCAACATCGCGGTGGGCCAGAGGATAGCCTATGTGCCGGTTCGGGGCATCGTTCCCCGCGGTCCGGAGGGTGAGCCCTTCGTGCTGCAGCCGCGGCCGATGTTCGGCATCAACGGCGAAGCCATGGTGTTGTCGGAGCGAGAGCTGGGCCTTTCGGAAGCCCACAGCGGCATACTTGTCCTAACGCCCGATGTCCCAATCGGCAGTCCCCTCTCCGATCTCATGGGGCATCCGGTGCTCGACATTGCTGTGCAGGCAAACCGTCCCGACCACATGGCGATACTCGGCGTTGCGCGAGAGATCTCGGCCGTGACGGAGCGTCCCTTGAGACCGCCCTCGTTAGAGGACCCCCACAGGGTGGATCGAATCAACGAACCGAGCGCGCGCGTCGAAATTGCCGACTATGACCTGTGCTCGCGCTATGCCGCACTTCGGATCGACATTCGGGTCGGCGCATCGCCGTCCTGGCTCACGGCTCGCCTGGAAGCCGCCGGTGTACGATCCATCAACAATGTCGTCGACGTCACCAACTTCGTCATGCTCGAGCTGGGACAGCCGTTGCATGCCTTTGACTATGACAAGCTGGCGGCTCATCACATAATCGTCCGGCGATCGACGCATGGAGAACATCTGCGCACCCTGGACGGGGTCGACCGTCAACTCCCGGAGGGCACCCTGCTCATCACCGACGAGAGCGGACCGATCGCAGTCGCGGGCATTATGGGGGGCGCAGAGACTGAGGTGTCGGACTCCACCACGACAATCCTGGTTGAGTCGGCGTGTTTTGATGGCCCGAGTGTCAGGCGCGCCTCGAGACTGCTCGGCCTGCGAACCGAGGCGTCGGCACGCTTCGAACGCGGAGTGGCGCCCGAGCTGGCGGACCTCGCCCTGAAACGCTGCCTTCACCTGCTCGCCTCGACAACCGAAGACCGGCTTACAGTCGCCCTACACGTCGACGAGCACCAGCTTCTCGTTGGAAGGCCGCTCATCGACGTGCCTGAGTCCGAGTTCGCCCGGCTCTTGGGTGTGGAAGTCGGCCCCGACGATGCGGCTCAGGTCCTGGAGCGGCTCGGTTTCACCGTCGAGATAACCGAAAGCAGCCTGCGGGTACTTCCGCCTTATTGGCGGCTGGATATCGAAGGTCCGGCGGACATCGCAGAGGAAGTGGCGCGGATGATGGGTTACGATTCGATCCCCGAGACCCTGCCGTTTCCGGAGACCCAACCGCCGGCCTTACCCTTGGAGCTGCGAACCGAAGCGGCCGTCCGTGAGATTCTGCTCGGTGCGCATCTCAGCGAAACTTGGAACGACACGCTGACCAGCCCAGCGTCGATGGGCCGCCTCATTTCGCAGCAGGACCAGGCTGAACCGTGGGACTGGGAACGCGTCGTGGCCAATCCCGAAGGTGTTCACGCCGAGGGGGCCATGGCTGAGATCCTCCCCCTCATCAATGCCCAAACCATCGACCGAAGCGTGCTCCGATTGACCCTGGTGCCTTCGATACTCGACGTCATCGGACGGAATCTGAAGCACACTCGAGAGCGGCTGGCGTTCTTTGAGCTGGCACGCACGTTCTTCCCCAGAGTTGGCGCTCTACCCTATGAGCGTCGTACCCTGGCCCTCGGCCTGTGCGGTGAGCGCGAGCCGAGATCGTGGCTCAGCGGAGAGGCAGAATATGATTTCTTCGACCTCAAGGGTATCCTAACTCTTGTGCTCAGACGACTCGGCATCAGGGGAGCCGAAGGCCAGCAGTGGGAGGTCAGGCGCTTTCCAGAGAGCCGATCGCATCCCGGGCTGCATCCGGGTCGCAGCGGTGAGCTCTGGGTGGACGAACGGCTGATAGGTTACCTGGGCGAGCTGCATCCAGCGGTTGCCCCAAAGTTCGAGATCGACGTTCCGATGCGGGCACTCGTAGCGGAGATCGATCTGGATAGTCTCAAGCTGCAGGATAGTGTCTTGCCCGAGATTCACTCGATTCCTCGGTACCCGTCCGTGCATCGTGACATCTCACTGATCGTGGCAGAGTCTGTCAGCGCGTCGGAGATCGAGAGGGTGATTCGCGAATCCGCCTCAGATACCTTGAAGGACGTCCGGGTCGTTGACGTGTACCATGGAGCGAATGTTGAGCCGGGCGCTAAGAGCATCACCCTCGGCCTCCAGTTTCAGTCCGACACCAGAACACTGACTCAGGAAGAGGTATCCGGCCTTCAGGATGCCATAGTGGCATCTCTTGAGGAGCGGCTTTCGGCGCGGCTCAGAGTCTAGATCCAGCCGCCCTGACGTGACTCGAGCCGCCACATGCTCGGGACCCACCACGTCGCCTCTTGGCTTTGGGACGACACAATCACGAGCTACTGTGACGATTTCCGATAGAACCCTGCACACGCTTGAGTTCGACAAGATTGTCGAGCGGCTGGCCGGATATGCCGGCTTCTCAGCCGGACGTGAGCTCCTGCTTGCTCTTAGGCCTGCCACGGAGATGGATATCGCCCAGAGGCTGGTGCATCAGGTCACTGAGGCGAGGGCGCTGCTCGACTCACGGCCGGGCGTCACGATTGGAGGCAGTCGAGACGTGCGCGCGGCGGCCAAACGAGCTGCACTCGGCGGTGTCCTTCGTGGGGAGGAGCTGCTGTCGATTGCCGGGACCTTGGAAGCGGTGAGGGAGCTGAAGTCGGCCATAGGAAGGGCGGAGGTGGACATCCCCTGGATCCGGTCCGTCGCTGCAAGCCTCGACGCCTTCCCGGACGTCGCTGCACGCATCAACCGGTCACTGGACAGCGAGGGTCAGGTGCTGGACTCGGCCAGCTCCAAGCTCCGCAGCCTCAGGAATGAGATCAAGACAGCGCACGGGCGTATCCTCGATAAGCTCAACAGCATGGTCACCTCCCCGGACTACCGGTCCGCCCTTCAGGAGCCAATCGTCACCATGCGAAACGGTCGCTACGTCGTGCCCGTGAGAAGTGACGGCCGGTCGAAGGTGCCGGGCATCGTCCACGATCAGTCCGCGACAGGCCAGACTTCCTTTGTCGAGCCGCTGGCCGTCACGGAGCTGAACAACCGGTGGGCGGAACTGCAGATGGCGGAACAGCGGGAGATCGAGCGAATCCTCGAGGAGTTGTCGAGACACGTGGGTGGGGTCGGAGACGGCATCGTCGGCAATGTCGATGCACTGGCCGAGCTCGACGCGACGTTTGCAAAGGCAAAGTACGCCCAAGCGATTCAAGCCGTGCCTCCGCTGCTCAATCGGGACGGCCGCATCAGTTTGCTCAAAGCCAGGCATCCTCTCCTTACCGGCGACGTCGTACCAATCTCCGTGACGCTAGGACGTGACTTCAGCATCCTGGTCATAACGGGACCTAACACCGGAGGAAAGACGGTAACCCTCAAGACGGTGGGCCTCTTGACACTCATGGGGCAGGCCGGATTGCACCTGCCCTGCGAGGCCGGCTCTGAAGCGGCCCTCTTCGACAGTATCTGGGCCGACATCGGCGACGAGCAGAGCATCGAGCAGAGCCTGAGCACCTTCAGCTCCCACATGCGCAACATCGTCGACATCCTCCAGGCGACGGACGATCGCAGCCTTGTGCTGCTCGACGAGCTGGGGGCTGGAACCGATCCCGCGGAAGGTTCCGGATTGGCCAGGGCGATCATTCGCGAGCTGCTGGATCGCAAATGTAGGGCAGTGATCACGACGCACTACAGCGAGCTGAAGGCCTTCGCCTACGATCAGCCGGGTGTCGAGAACGCCAGCGTGGAGTTCGATGTGGCGACGCTGTCCCCAACCTACCGCCTCATCATCGGCGTACCGGGTCGCAGTCAGGCTATGGCGATCGCCAAGCGGCTTGGTTTGCGCGCCGACATCATCGAGCGCGCCCGTTCCTATCTTTCCCGTGGTGGCGTGCGCGTCGAGAAGCTCCTGAGCCAGATTCAGCACGAGCGGCAGGCAATTGGGAAGCTTTACAAGCGCGCACAGGAGGTCAACGAAGACCTGGCGAAGATTCGTGACCGGCTGCAGCAGGAGACCGAGGTCACACGCCGCGAGCGGACGGAAGTGCTTAAAGAGGCTCGAGCCGAGGCTGCGGAGTCGCTGCGAGCCTTCCGAGCCCGCCTTGAGGAGCTGGAGGCGGAAGCCGGCCGAGGCGGGCAGATGCGCGGTCAGAGCCCGAGCATCCGCGCCGTGAGAGAGCGGGCAGAAGCGGCGAGACGGGACATCCTACCGACCGTTGAGCAGATCCAGGAGACGGCACCACGACGTCCCGAGGTCCAGGGGCGGATCGAGGTGGGCGATGAGGTGAGGATTAAGAGCCTGGAACAGGTGGGAAGTGTGACCTCGACAGCGGACGACTCGCTGGAGATACAGGTGGGCAACTTCAAGATGCGCCGCCCGAGAGCCGATGTAGAGCTGCTGGCCAAGTCGAGCATGGGACAGCAGGGGGTGGTGCGACTGACTGGGGCCGTGCCTGCGCCGTCTCTCGAGATCGACATCCGTGGTCGCCGTCCGTCCGAGGTGGAGCCTGAGCTGGAACGCTACATCAACGACGGCTACATGAGTGGTCTCGACACCCTCCGCGTGATCCACGGTCACGGCACCGGCGCCCTCCGCCGGGCGATTCGAGAGCAGCTGGAGACTCACCCACTGGTGTCGGGCCTGGGCCCCGCCTCCAAAGACCAGGGAGGCGACGGAGTGACTGTGGTAACCCTGGCTCGATAGGCGGCGCGGTCTCCGTCCGCCACAACGGGAGCTGAACCGCATGTCTTGCCCACTTCGAGGCAAAGGCGAGCCAGGGGACCTCTCTGGCCTTTCGGCCGTCGCTCGCGTATGGCGGAGGCCTCAATGCCCACTTTCTCGATCAAGGGCCTTGGATCGTCGCCGTTGTCGGCTACTGAACCTGTCCATGCCCGGCGACAATGAGCCTCCGAGCAGAGGGCTATTGAATGTATCCCTGAACGCGAGAATTGACGCGACTCTAGAAATTTGGTATCT
>Ga0209810_1005489_pt1 | contig 11446 bp, 7 predicted proteins | sample Coa_R1_7_FD_187159 | JGI IMG/M metagenome (GOLD analysis project Ga0209810, IMG submission 187159) | Surface soil microbial communities from Centralia Pennsylvania, which are recovering from an underground coalmine fire - Coalmine... | ecosystem: Environmental > Terrestrial > Soil > Unclassified ...
CGGCACCGGCATCAATCAGAATCTCCGCACCTGTAATGGAAGCGGCGAGGTCAGAGACAAGGAAAAGCGGCAACGAAACATTCTGTCGTCTGGCTCTAAATTGGCTGCTGACCCCCTACTTTGCACTTTATAATAGTTTACGTGGCATCGGGTCCACTTTCTGGAAATGACAAAAGGCGCGGCTGGTCGTAAGCCAGCCGCGCCTCTTTCACTTAAGCAACACCGCTCAAGCATTAGAACTGCGATTGCTGGGCGGCGGTGCCGACGAAATCGGAGGAGATCGGTTTGACGCCTGCCGGGGCCGTCGCATCAATCTGGTAGATGATCGAATCGCGGGTGGGAACGCGCTGGTTCGGCGACGAACCGTAGGTCACCGGGGGATAGAGTCCGCCCAGGCTGACCGTTTTGAGCGACTCGAAGGCGGTGAAGAGGCCATCGCGAGTGATGTCTTTGTTGTCCAGCGCCTTCTTTAAGATGGCATAGGTGATGTATGACTCGGCATAGCCGAACTCGAAGTAGCCATCCGGTTTCTGATTCGGATAATACTTCTGCACATCCTGCATCATCTGCGCCATGCCGGGAACGCTTGTATCGCCCCACGCCGCGCCCTGCGCGACCACCCAGGCTTTGCTGAGCAGCGCCTTCAAAGCCGGGACGGCAAGCAATTCGACGGCGAAGGCCGGGCTTTGCAGTATCCATTGCGGGTTGTACCCCAGCTTGAAAGCCGTGCCGATGATGCCAGCCGTCGCGCTCGGAATCGCCGTGAGGAAGACATACTTCGCGCCAGACGCCTTCAACTGAGCCACCTGCGCCGTGAAGCTGGTATCGGTCGCGGCATACGTAACCTCGGCCACGTTATGCAGGTTATAGGCGCTGACCGCCTCTTTATAACCCTGCAAACCATCCGCGCCGTAATCATCGTTTTGATAGACAATAGCGGTAGAGGGATTCTTGACACCGAGCTTGTTGACAACGTAGTCGAACGCATTCTCAACCTGCAAGCGGTAGGGCGTTCCCACAAGGATGAGATATTTTTCCCGCGCCAGGGCCGAGGAGAGCGTAGCGGCAGAGACCAGCATGTGATCGGCGGTCGCCAGGTCTTTGATAGCAAAGGTCGTGGGCGTCCCCAGACTATCGGCGATCATCAGCACCTGGTTATGAATCTGGCTGTATTTCTGCACCTCAATCTGTGGATTGTACTGCGTATCCTCCTCCAGGAATTTGACCTTGAAGCCATCGACCCCGCCGTTATCGTTCACATGATCGAAGAAGGCTTTCACGCCATTTGCCAGCGGGATGCCGATCGGGTCGGCGACAGGGCCGGAATACGGGGAGAGAATGCCCAGAGTAATCGTCTTATGGGTGAGATCGACGCCGGGACCGGCTTTGATGCCGCCGCCGCTGGTCGAGCCGCTATTGCTGGCGCAGCCAGAGAGAATCAGCAGCGCGGTGACAAGGGTGAGAATACAAGTGGACAGGAGCTTTTTGCTTACCATGCGTGACACCCTTTCGTGAACAACTGAGATGACGTTGAAAAGAATACAGTACACCTCAATCCGGTTTCGGTTGTGTTGCCCCTGCCAGCTTACCGGAGTCCGGCAACGCTACTCCCCATCACCATTGACGGGCGCGGCGTCCTCAACATCGAGCCGGGAAGCAGGGGCAGGCGAAAGATCAATTATCTCAGCAGGTTCACCTCCTTCCGCATCGGAACGATTAGCTTTACGCAGCAACGCTTGGACCCGGCGTACCAGGCCAATTACCCCCTCCGGCTCGAAGAGCAGGAAGACGATAATCAGCGCGCCATAGATGAGCGCGTTCAGGTTGCCGCTGGTCAGGCCGCCAGAGTTGCTGCTGGTGGGAAGCAGCGAGAAATAGTCAATCACCTGCGGTAGCCCGAAGACGAAGGCTGCGCCCAGGATCGAACCCCAGACACTGGCGATGCCGCCGACAATGATGGCGGCCACAAACTGGATTGCCAGCGTCAGGCTCCAGTAATCGGGTGTGACATAGCTGGTATAAGAGGCCAGCAGCGCGCCCGCGATACCCGCCAGGAACGAAGAGAGAATGAAAGCGCCCATCTTGGCCTCGAAGAGATTCACGCCCATAATGGACGCGCCCACCTCGTGATCGCGCACAGCCCTGAAAGCGCGTCCGGCTCGCGAGCGCATGACATTGGCAACAAAGAGCGCGGACAGCACAAGCACAAGCAAAATCAGCAGGAAATATTGCTGGCCGGCAGTCAGAGCAATGCCGAAATAGTCATTCTGCTGATTGAAGGCAAGATCACCAAAACCGGGGGGCGGGAACGAACGCCCCTGCGGCCCACCGGTGAGCGGCGCAATATTCATGAAAACATATTGCCCGATAAAGACCAGGGCCAGCGTCACAATCGCCAGATAGAAGCCCCGAAGGCGCAGGGCAACCGGGCCAATCAGCGCCCCGGCCAGCGCGGCAACGATACCGGCTGCGGGCAGCCAGATGAGAAACGACAGCCCGAAGCCCTGCGGGTCGAGCGCAGTGGTCGGCGGCGTCCCACCAAGCAGTGCTGCGGTATAGGCCCCGATGGCCATGAAGAACGTAATGCCCAGCGAAACCTGCCCGGCATATCCAGAAAGCACATTCAACGACAGCGCCGCAATGGCCGCGATCAGCGTGTAATTGACAATTGAGAACCAGTCCTCGGTCGCAAAAGAGAAAAAGACAATCACCAGCAACAGGCCAATACCATAAGCCAGCCAGCGCGAGCGGCTTCCCAACAGTTGCGGCGGCCTGGAACCGGGGCGCGTCTTCTGGTCGGTCACAGTAATGCTCATATGCGCTCCACCTTTCGCGTGCCGAAAAGCCCGTAGGGGCGAATGAGCAGAATCAAAATCATAATCAGATAGGGTGTAATTTCATGGATGCCCGCGCCCAGCACGCTGGCAACATGACTTTCATACCCGGCAGTCAGAAGCTGGATGACGCCGATCACAATGCCGCCAACCACCACGCCGCTGATCGAATCGATGCCGCCCAGGATAATCGCGGGGAAGGCTACCAGCGCAGCCCCGCCAAAGGTCGGGTCAATGGCAAAGGAATCGATGGCGAGAAAGACACCGCCAACCGTAGCGATGGCAGCGGCAATACCCCAGGCCAGGGCGTAGATCGTGCGAATATTGATACCCACCGCCAGCGCCGCTTCCTGGTCGAGCGCAGTGGCGCGCATCGCCAGCCCATAGCGCGTATAACGGAAGAAATAAAACAGGGCGGCGCACAACGCAATGGTGATGGCGATCGTCCACAGGTCGTTGGCCCCGAAATGGACGCCCGCGTAATTGATGCCACTGATAGTATTAAAAGGCGAGGCGGCGGGAATGGGCTTCGACCCCCAGATAATAATAACGGCGGTACGCAGAATAATGTCCAGGCCAATCGTAATCATGAGAATAGAAAAAACAGGCCGACCGATCATGCGCTGCAGGATGAAGCGTTCAAAGAGCAAACCGATGAGAACGGTAACGACCAGACCGGCCAGCAGGGCCAGCAGAAATGGCAGATGCCACTCAAAGACTCCGGCAGAGACCACATAGGCTCCGACCAGCAGCAGTTCGCCCTGCGCAAAATTAATCACTTCGCTGGCCTTGAAGATAATGGAAAAGCCCAGCCCGATGAGCGCATAGATACAACCCTGAGCAATGCCAGCAAAGAACAACTGAATAAAATACGCCATGGTTCCTCCTGTACTGTTTCATGGCATTTCACGGCTATGCACGTCCCTTACACCGTTGGCCCTGCTCACGCCGTTTCCCGTTTTCTCTCCGAACTCTTCACCCAGATACGCTTTAATCACGTCAGGGTTAGCCTGGACCTCCGCCGGTGTTCCCTGAGCAATGGCGCGTCCGAAATCGAGAACCAGTACGCGGTCGGCAATGCCCATCACCAGCGCCATATCATGCTCAACCAGAATCTGGGTCACGCCAAGTTGCTCCTTGATATCCAGAATGGCGGCGGCGATATCCTCCGATTCCTGCAAGTTCATGCCCGCGACCGGTTCATCCAGCAAAAGCAACTTTGGCTCAAGCGCGAGGGCGCGGGCAAGATCAGCCCGCTTTTGCAGACCATAGGGCAAAAGCTTCAGGGGAGTGGCGGCAACGCGATCCAGGCCAAGCAGTTCCAGTAGATGCATGCAATAGGCGCGGTTTTTGCGTTCCTCCGCGCGGGTCGGCCCAAGATAGAGACCGCCGAGCAGGATACCGCTGCGCATACGCGTATGCCGACCGAGCAGGAGGTACTCCAGCACTGGTGTGTTGGGGAACTGGCCCAGGTTCTGAAAGGTGCGCGCAATACCCAGCCGGGCGATCTGATGCGCCTCGTAGCGCAGCAGGTCATGTCCATCGAAGGTGACTTTGCCGGAGACAGGCTGGTAGACGCGCGAAAGCACGTTGAAGAGAGAGGTTTTGCCCGCACCGTTGGGGCCGATGATGGCAAACAATTCGCCCGGCTGCACCTCAAATGAGACATCCGTCAGGGCGCGCACACCGGCGAAGCGCACGGATATCTCCTCAACCTTGAGCAACGGCGAACCGCTGGCTGTTGGAGTGGGAGCGTTTTTCGCTCCGGCGCTGACATCGCTCACAACGTCCACCTCCTTGTCTCGCGGCGCTGGCGCAGGGTCGCCATACCGCTCCGCTCGCTCCCTTCATGTAGACCCAGATAGAATTTGCGCACGCTCTCGTTTTGCAGCAGCTCAGCGGCGGCCTGCGCCAGCACCACCTTGCCGGTTTCAAGCACATAGCCGGAGTGCGCAACGGACAGCGCCATCTGTGCATTCTGCTCCACTAACAATACGGCAGTTCCACCGGCATTTATCTCAACGATGATGTTGCGAATCTGTTGCACCATAAAGGGGGCAAGGCCCAGCGAGGGTTCGTCCAGCAATAGCAGACGCGGGCTTGCCATGAGCGCGCGAGCAATGGCTACCATTTGCTGCTCGCCTCCAGAAAGATAGCCGGCCACACTGTGACGGCGCTCGCGCAGCACCGGAAAGAGTTCCATCACCCGGTCATAAGCGCGCCGCGTGGCCGCCGGATTGCGCGAGGCAATAGCCCCGGCGCGCAGATTCTCATCGACGGTCAGGTCGGCAAAGAGGCGGCGACCCTCCATGACCTGGGCAATGCCGCGCTGAACAATCTGCGTGGTATTCAGGCCATCAATGCGCTCGCCGTCAAAGAGGATAGAGCCGCGTATCAGACTGGCTTTGTGAATATGCAGCAAGCCGGAAATAGCGCGCAAGATGGTCGTTTTGCCCGCGCCATTCGCCCCCAGCAACGTCACCACGCTTTTGTCATGTACCTCCAGCGAGATACCCTGCACGGCGGGAACGATGTTTTGATAGGTCACCGCGATGTCCTGGAGCAGTAACATGCCAGCCCCTCCTGAAATACGCTGCACCTTTGCAGCAACTACCCTGATTCTCAACCTTTTCCAATTATACCGATATTGTGTAAAAAAGGGATAAACAGTAAGGTTGAGTATATAAACAGATACATAAATATCTGCTCAATCCCCGGCCATATACAGATGACTTCCACGCAAAGTTCCAGGTTTCCCTGTGCCTATTGTATCTAAGCAGCAGCATAGGATACAATGTTTGTGCCTACAAATTGCAGGCAAGAATTTGTTTGCGCGTACAAAAGGCAGCACGTATGGAAGAGAAGCAATTCCCGCTCTGGATAGCCGTAACGAACATGCTGAAAAATGCAGCGTTACAGCCGGCACAGCGTGACGAATTCATCTCGCACGCGCTGGATCAGGTGCTTGCGACCATTCCGGCAGTTGGAACTGCATTGGTCTGGCCTTGCCGGAAGAGAAAACTGCCGTGGAAGGTCTACTATGCAGGCGTCAAACGCAGCGCCCTGCAACGCTGGCTATCAGCTCGCCTTGACCCATCGGCGGATGTGACCATCGAGACGCTCCAGCATGATCTTGTCGGCGGCCTGCCCGATATGCCAGCGCCGCTGTCGCTACGCCTCCAACCAGCTGCGCCATCGCCGCACGGCTTATGGATTATCTGGGCCGATGCGCCGCTCACGCTATCCACACCTGCTCAGACAGGCGCGGTTGCTGACGGAATCGAACGTCTTCGCCAGACGTTTGAGGCGGTGCTTGAAGTTGAGGATAGAGAGGAACAGTATTTTTCCGCCAGTTCTCCGCTCTATGACCGCGAACTGATCGACGCGCTGGCGCATGGAGATAGCCATGCCCTGTCGGCTTTCCTCAGCCTGACACGAGTGGTTGCGCAGGCGGATTTTACGTTCTGGGCGAAGGCGTATCAAGATGTCATCGAAATCGCCGGTCATCTGGGTGCGAAACATGGAGACTTCGGCTTTGCCCTGCCGCGCGGACGCGGCGTGGGCGGGCGCGTCGCTGCCTATGGCAAACCGATAGAGCGCGGCGATTATCTTAACTCGCCCTATCGTGACCCCAGCGTCAGCGATATCGTCGATGCCGAGCAGATTCGTTCCGGCATGGCCCTGCCAGTCCGCTACAACACCACCCCCACGAACAGCGCGCAGGTGGCGGCGGTTCTCTACGCCACGCGCAGGACTGTGACGCCTTTCTCCCTGACCGAGCGCCTGCTTGTGCAGCGGCTGGCGCGCCTGGTCGAACCGGCGCCGCTTGAGATTCGCCCTCCATCTTTCTTCCTGCCCGCTACACAGCCGCTTCCCGATCACAAAGCGGCATGGTACGAACTCGTCCTGCACGCCAGCCGCATTGAGGCGGTCGAGGCGTGGGCCAGCCAGGTCATCAAAGGCACCGTTATCGTTACCGATAAGGATGACCGTCCCTACGTCTTTACCCATCGAGAACAGTTAGAGCAGATACGAGCCGCTCATAGCAGCCAGTCAGGCACAACGCAGATACTCTCACTGGCTGTCCCCGGCGCGCAGCGGCCCGCTCAGGCAACCGGTCAGGTCTACCTCTGCCCCTCTGTTCCACTTCCGCCACCTCACTGGCCCGATTTCTGCACCGACCTGGTGGTGGCCTGCAATCTGGTCATTGCGCGCATGGAACAGACACAGGATCAACTGGGTCGCCAGCGAGAGCAGTGGGTACGGGCATTGTTGAAAGAGCAATCATCGCAGTATATCGAGCAAGAGGGATACCGGCTGGGGTTGCCGGTTGAGCGCGGGCAGGTCTGGGCGCTGGCATGGCCGCTCAACAGCGCGCGAGGCGGGCGGCGGCGCATGGTCGCCGAAAGCGTCGTGCTGGAGACCCTGAAAAGCCCGCTCATCTTTTTAGATGATGACACCGCTATCGTCCTGCTTGAAGGATCGGCGCCCCAGCCTCCCTCGAAGGTGCGCGATGCCCTGCTCAAACATTGCGACGCTCACCCTCTGTGGATCGTCCATGAAGCACGCTACCACTCCCTGCCCGACCTGAAATCGACGCTGGCCCACGCGCTCGCGCTGGCGCAGAAGGCCCGACGCGAAGCATATGGCGCCTACCTGCTGGACATCTACACCTTTGGCCTGGACAGCCTGCTGGAAAATCCCCGCCTGGCTGCCGACCTCGATACCTTCGCCCGCAAACTGCTCGCTCCACTCATCGAGTATGATGCGGCCAACGGCTCGCACCTCACCGCAACGTTTGTCCTTGCACAGACGCTTGGTTCTGTGCAGGCAGCCGCCGAGCAACTGGCCGTCCACGTCAATACCGTTCGCTACCGCCTGCATAAAGCGCAGGATATCCTGGGCATCGAACAGGCTTCACCAAAAGAGCAGACCGCCCTGGCGCTGGCAGCTTTTTGCTGGCAGCGATTCCATCCATAACTCGTAAGGAAGGAATACCGCGAATGCCGGAAGAGAGAAAACTGGTTACTATCTTGTTTGCCGATGTCACCGGCTCAACGGCGCTGGGCGAGGCGCTGGACCCTGAAGATGTACGGGCGCTGATGGGCCGTTACTATGCCCATGCGCGTGATGTGGTGACGCACCACGCTGGCACAATTGAAAAGTTTATCGGCGATGCCGTGATGGCCGTTTTTGGCCTGCCGCAGGTACACGGCGACGACGCGGAACGCGCCATCGCAGCGGCGCTGGCCCTGCATAAAGTAGTGGCAGATGACGAGATACTGGCGGGCGCAGGCTTCCAGTTGCGCATCGGCGTGAACACTGGCGAGGTTGTGACTACCAGCGATCCCTCTAGCAGCGATTTCCTGGTCACGGGCGACGCGGTGAACGTGGCGGCGCGCCTGCAACAGAACGCGAACCCTGGTGAGGTAATCGCCGGAGAGCGCACCATGCGCGCCGCCGAGCAGGCTTTTCTCTTTGAGTCGGCGCGCCTCATCACCGTCAAGGGCAAAAGCCAGCCCCTGCGCATCTACCCGGTGATCGGGCCGCGCCCGACGCGTAAAGTGGAGCGGCCACCCTTTATCGGGCGCAAGCAGGATTTGATGCAACTTTCCCTGCTGCTGGCCCGCATGCAGGAAGAGCAGCGCCCACAGCTTGTCTCCATCGTCGCTCCGGCGGGAACAGGCAAGACACGCCTGCTCGAAGAGTTTCTCGGCCATCTCGACGCCGACGAAGAGTTTCACGTCGCTACCGTGCGCTGCCTGCCCTACGGGCAAACGCTGACCTACTGGCCCATGCATGGATTGCTGGAAGAACTGCTGGGGGGCGAAATTACCAGAACGGGAGTCGAGCGCATCTTCACGCGGGGCGGCTACCAGCGCGAAGACGCCGCGCGGTTGACCAACCTGATTCTGGCAACCATCGGCATCACAGGTGACGGCCAGAGCAGCGCGGCCATCAATGACCGCGAAAGCATCTTCAGCGCCTGGCGGCTGCTGATCGAAGTCTTTTCCGCGCAAGCTCCGCGCATCATCATCTTCGAGGACCTGCACTGGGCCAGCGAGAGCATGCTTGACCTCGTCGAACACATCACGCACGTGCGCACGCAGGCTGCGCTGCTGCTCATTGCCTTGAGCCGTCCCGAACTGCTGGATCGCCGCCCAAACTGGGGCGGCGGACGACAGAACTTTACCTCGCTGGCCCTGCAACCATTGACGACGAAGCAGACACAGGACCTCATCCAGCGCCTGGCGGCAGAGATGCCCGAACCGGTGCGCAGGCGCATTATCGAGCGTTCAGGCGGCAATCCCTTCTTTGCGCTGGAACTGATTCGCAGCCTCACCGAACGCGGCCTGAGCGGAGACGCTGCCAGCCTCGACGCGCTGCCCGATACCGTTCACGCGGCGGTGCTGGCGCGCATCGACCAGCTTACAAAGCACGAGCGGGCCGTATTGCAGGTGGCCTCAGTGTACATGCGCACCATTCGGGCAGCGATGTTACAAACCGTTCTCTCTGAATATAGCCAGCAGGAGATCGATGAGGCGCTGCTCGGCCTGCAAATGCGCGACATGATCTTTCCGACAGAGGGAGATGCATTCACCTTCCGCCATATCCTCATCCGCGATGTAGCCTACGGTACACTCTCACGCGCGGAGCGCATCCGCTTACACAGCCATGTCGCGGCCCGGCTTGAGGCGGCGGCAGGCGAGCGAGTCGACGAATATATCGAGGTGCTGACCTACCACTATCACGAGGCGGTGCTGCTGGCGCGGCAATCCGCCGTTCCCAGAGCCATACCGGTAGAAACCGAAAAGGCGATACATTTCTTGCAGTTGGCAGGCGAGAAAGCCAGCCGGGCCGGGGCCATCACCGAGGCAGCTAAATATTTCCAGTATGCCATCGACCTCGCGCCAGAATCCGCGCTGCTCCAACTCTATGAAACCTTTGGCGATAGCATGCCCTGGGGGGAAGTTCAGGCCAACGCCTATCGCAAAGCTATCGAATACTGGCGCAAACAGGAACCAGGCGACCGGCAGCCGTTAGGAGGCGCTCGCCTGATACGCAAGCTACTGATTACCTGTACACGCGGGGGCGCCGGGCATGCTGGACAGGCAATTACAAAGGAAGAGGCCAATGCATTACGAGCCGAGGCCCAACGCCTGGCGGAAATTGCCGACGATGAAGCCGAAAGCTGGCGCGTTCGCATCATCGATAGCTTCTGGTGTCCCAGATTTGAGAAAATCGTAGATAAAGATGTTACCCCCCAGAAGTTGGAGCAGCGTCGCCTGACCACCCTGGCGGCGGCAGATTACTTTGAACAGCATGAGGACTGGATTTCGTTCAGCGAAGCTCTTGATGGCTATACCTATCTTTCCCGCCTGCTTGGCGCATTCGACGACATTCCCGCAGGAGTGCAGCGCCGCCTTGCCGTTCCCGGCCTGCCTCTCACGGAGCGCATCGACGCATTAAACGTACTGGCAATGCATTACTTCTCTACGGAGCAATACGAGCAATGCCTGCAAACGCTCAGTGAGGCCCTGGCTCAGCTTCGGCCCGGTGAATCTCCGCTATATGTCAGCGGCAGCCTGACCGAAGCACTCTTTGTTTCCTTCATCAGCGGTCACTGGAAAGAGGTAGATGAGCTTTTCTCCCCGCTCAAAGAGGCATATGAACAGAGCCAGCAGGATAAAAGCATACATATGGCACAGGGCTTTTTTGCGTGCTATCAGATTGCTCTGGCCCATGAAAATCGCGCCGTCGCCGACGAATCCGCCGCTATCATCACTCGCGTCTATGCAGAAGATGCGCCGGGAGGCTATCTTGTTCGCCTCTTCCTGGAGGCACACCGCGAAGACAGTGTGGGGCAGCTATACAGAGAGATCACAGAGATCGCGAGCCGGGGCATAGACACAGCTACTCCGATAGAGGGCTTTTTAGCTTTTCTCTCCACCATGTTCTTCAACGAACACGGAGTAGCCAGCCCTGAACCCCTGCTCCAATTGCTGGACGAGGTGGGAGCCACCGATATTCCACAAATTATCCGCCCGCTCAACGAAATTGCGCAGGCACTGGCGGCAAATGATGACAGGCAGCTCGCGCCAGCAATAGAGAACGCGGAAAAGCATGGACTGCTTCCTCACGCGGCACGCATGCGGCTCGTGCTGGCAGAGCGCACAAAAGACCGCTCGCAGCTAGAACGCGCCCGGCCCGTACTGGAACGCCTGCAAGATCGCCGCCACCTGCGCAAGCTGGCGGAAGTGGAAACACTGTTCGCGCAGGAATGATGAATACTGGAAATGCCGCTCCGCTCTATTCGACCAGCCCCTTGCGCCGCATCTGCTCCAGATCATACTCGGCAGGCGCTAAGGGGCTGATGCCAGCTTCGGCGCAGAACCAGCCAATCAGGACAAAGCCAAGTTGAATTCCCTGCGCTACCTGCGCCGGTTCTGAGGAAAGCAGGTTCAGACACTCTTGCCGCAATTCTATGGCTGTACTCTCTCCACCATCGTGAGGCTCGTAATATCCACGCAAGAGCGAGGCATGGGGCAGGATGTCGTCGTAGCGGAGACGATAGGTGGCAGCAAGCAACATCAGCCAGTAGCCAACCTGGC
>Ga0209810_1005497_pt1 | contig 11435 bp, 10 predicted proteins | sample Coa_R1_7_FD_187159 | JGI IMG/M metagenome (GOLD analysis project Ga0209810, IMG submission 187159) | Surface soil microbial communities from Centralia Pennsylvania, which are recovering from an underground coalmine fire - Coalmine... | ecosystem: Environmental > Terrestrial > Soil > Unclassified...
GTTCCGGGACGCCGAGCAGCGTGATGCGCGCCTCCTCGGTGGAGTGTGTGACGGCGGTGATCAGCGGGTGTTCCATGGTCTCGTCCTCTCCCAGGACAACGGTACCGGGGCCGTCCTCGAAGCTGGAGCGGCAGTGGATGCGCACGCCGTGCGTGCGGGCGTACTCCACCGAGCGCAGCTGCAGCACCTTGGCGCCCGAGGCGGACATCTCGAGCATCTCCTCAAAGCTCACGTACGGGAGCTTGCGAGCGTCGGGCACGATCCGCGGGTCGGCGGTGAACACGCCGGAGACGTCGGTGTAGATCTCGCACACCTCGGCCCCGATCGCCGCCGCGAGAGCCACCGCGGTGGTGTCCGATCCGCCGCGCCCCAGCGTGGTGACGTCGCGGGTGGTGGAGACGCCCTGGAAGCCGGCGACGAGCACGATCCGGTCGTCCTCGAGGGCCTCGCGGATGCGGTCGGCCCGGACGTCGATGATCCGCGCCCGGGTGTGCGAGGCGTCGGTCACGATCCCGGCCTGCGAGCCGGTGAGGGAGATCGCCCGATGCCCCAGGTCGATGATCGCCATCGCGCACAGCGCGCAGGACTGGCGCTCGCCCGTGGAGAGGAGCATGTCCATCTCGCGGGGATCGGGGTGGGGCGAGACCTCCTCGGCCATGGCGATCAGCTCGTCGGTCGTCTTCCCCCGGGCCGAGAGGACCGCGACCACCCGCTTGCCGGTCTCGCGCTGGGCGACGATCCGCCTGGCGGCGCGCTTGATCCGCTCGGCGTCGGCCACCGAGGTGCCGCCGAACTTCATCACGATCGTCTCGGGCACCGATCGAAGCCTACGGGCTACACGGCTCGCCGGCCCGCCAGCGCCCGGCCGAGCGTGAGCTCGTCGGCGTACTCCAGATCGGAGCCGACCGGAAGCCCGCTGGCCAGCCGGGTGACCGTGACCTCCGGGTCGGCGTCGCGCAGGCCGTCCGCGATGTGCAGGGCGGTCGCCTCGCCGGTGGTGGTGGGGTTGGTGGCGATCACGACCTCGCGGATCGTCCCCTCGCGCACGCGCGCGTACAGCTCGGCGATCCGCAGGTCCTCCGGGTCGATGCCGTCGATCGGCGAGAGCGCCCCGCCCAGCACGTGGTAGCGGCCGGCGAACTCGTGGGTGCGCTCGATCGAGATCACGTCCGAGGGCTCCTCGACCACGCAGATCACGTGCGGATCGCGTCGCTCGTCCGAGCAGATCCGGCAGCGCGGCCCGTCGGCCAGGTTGAAGCACACCTCGCACAGCCCGATCCGCTCCTTGACCTCGCGGATCGCCTCGGCCAGCGCGAGCGCGTCCTCCTCGCTGGAGCGCAGCAGGTGGAAGGCCAGGCGCTGCGCCGTGCGGCCTCCCACGCCCGGGAGCTTGGAGAGCTCGGTGATGAGCCGCTGTACCGGCGGGGCGTACACGCGATCGGAGCGCCCGGTCCTACATCCCCGGCAGGCCCAGGTCGCCGAGCCCGCCGGCGATGCCGCCGAGCCTGGAGGAGGCGAGCTCCTGCGCCGAGCGGATGGCCTCGTTGACGGCGGCCAGCACCATGTCCTGGAGGAGCTCGACGTCCTCGGGGTCGACCGCCTGGGGGTCGATCGTGATCTGGGTGACGCGCAGATCGCCCGTCACCTTCGCTCTCACCATCCCGCCGCCGGCCGAGGCCTCGACCACCTCGTCCTTGAGCGACTCCTGGGCGGCCAGCATCTCCTGCTGCATCTTCTGCGCCTGCTTGAGCAGCTGCTGCATGTTGGGCTGGGGCATCAGCGCGTCTCCTCCTCGAGGATCTCCTCGGCGTCGAACTCGTTCATCAGGCGCTCGACGAGCTCCTCGCCCTCGAGCACATCCGGCCCCGGCGCCTCCCCCGTGTCGAGCAGCTCGTAGCGGATGGCCGGACGCCGGCCGGTGACCGCCTGCAGCGCGTCGGCGAGGGCGCGCCGGTGGCCCTCCTGCTCGGCCTTGCGCTTGGAGAAGGCCGCGCCGTGGGGGAAGGCGATCGTGAGCTCGCCCTCGCCGGCCTGCACCGCCCGCGCCTCGGCGAGCGCCGCGGCGAGGAGCTGGTGGCGCTCGCGGACCAGCTCGACGACCGCCGGCCAGGCCTCGAGCGCTCCGGCGCCCGCCGGCGCGGGAGGAGCCTCGCCCGTCTCGGGCGCGGGGCGGGGCGCCGCGTCGGGCGGGGGTTGGGGCGCCTGCGGGGCGCGGGCGCCCTCTGGGGCGCGGGCTCCCTGCGGGACGCGGGCACCCTCTGGGGCGCGGGCGCCCTGCGTGGCGCGGGCGCCCTCCAGCCGCTCCACCCGGGCCAGCAGCGCCGCCATCGACGGGTCGAGCTCGGGGGCGGCCGCCTTCACGAGCACCAGCTCGAGCTGGATCCGGGCCTGGGCGCCGTTCGAGGTCGCCGCCAGCGCCTCGGAGAGCAGGTCGAGGAGGCGCACGGCGCCGGTGCCCCCGAGCGCCCGGGCCTGCGCCTCCAGCCGGGCGTCGCGCTCGGGCGTCACGCGCAGCTCCGGCGGCGTCTCCCCCAGGACCTGCACCGCCAGCAGCTCGCGGGCGTGGGCCTCGAGGTCGCGCAGGACCTGGCCGGGGTCGCGGCCGCTGTCGGCCAGGCGCGCGGCGGCGCGCAGCGCCTGCGCCGGGTCGCGGGCGGCGACCGCGTCGAGCGCCTGGAAGAGCTGCTCGGAGTCGGTGACGCCGAGCACCGCGAGCACGTCGCGGGCCTCGATCCGGGCGCCGCCGGCGTAGGTGACGAGCTGCTCGAGCGTTCCCAGCGCGTCGCGGAAGCTCCCGGTGGCGTGGCGGGCGATCAGCGCCAGCGCCGGCCGCTCGATCTCGATCCCCTCCTCGCCCACCACGCGCTCCAGCACCACGGTCACCTGCTCGACCGAGGGCCGGGCGAAGTCGAAGCGGTGACAGCGGTCGACGACGGTCGGCAGGACCTTGTGCGCCTCGGTGGTGGCGAGGACGAAGATCGTGCGGGGCGGCGGCTCCTCCAGGGTCTTGAGGAAGGCGTTCCAGGCCTGCGAGGAGAGCATGTGGGCCTCGTCGAGGATGTAGACCTTGTGGCGGCCCGACACCGGCGCGTAGGCGACCCTCTCCCGCAGGTCGCGGATGTCGTCCACCGAGTTGTTGGAGGCGGCGTCCATCTCGATCACGTCCAGCGAGGTGGCGCCGGCGATCGCCAGGCAGGAGTCGCAGCGGCCGCACGGCTGTGCGGTGGGGCCCTCGACGCAGTTCATGCAGGCGGCCAGGATCTTGGCCATGCTCGTCTTCCCGGTCCCGCGCGAGCCGACGAACAGGTAGGCGTGGTGCACCTTGCCCTGCTCCACCGCGTTGCGCAGCGTGCGCACCACGTGCTCCTGCCCGATCACCTCGGCGAACGTGCGGGGGCGGTGGCGGCGGTACAGGGAGGGGCCGGTGGACACCGGTGCGAGTCTAGTGGTGGGACCGGGCGCCGCCGGGCGCTAGGATCACCGCGACCGTGCTAGGCGGGGAACCAGCGGTGCCCTGTACCCGCAATCCGCTTTAGCGGGGCTGAATTCCCTCTCGAGGGGTGCCGGCCCCGGGTCAGCGCCTCGGCTCGTGGTGCTGATGGCTCGGTCCCGTGGCGATGGAGGCCCGTGAACCAGGTCAGGTCCGGAAGGAAGCAGCCTTAAGCGGTCACCCCCAGGCGCGGCGGGAGCGCCGGGTCGGAGCCACGGACCGAAAGTCGCGCCCGGGAACCCACTTCGACAGAGGGTGCACGGTCACCGCCATCGCTGGCGCGCCGGCGGCGCCAGCGTATATCGTCTCTGAGCGGTGTCGGTCGGGGTAATCGGACTCGGGTATGTGGGGCTGCCGCTCGTGGTGGCGTTCGCCGAGGCGGGCGAGCAGGTGGTGGCGGTCGACCTCGACCCGTTGAAGATCGACTCCATCCGGCGCGGCGAGTCCTACATCGAGGACATCGACTCCGAGCGGCTGCGCCGCTGTCTGGGGCGGATCGAGGCCACCTCGCACTACCAGCCGCTGGCCCGCACCGACGCGGTTCTGATCTGCGTGCCCACCCCACTGACGCCCAATCGCGAGCCCGACCTGAGCGCGCTCCTGTCCGCCGCGCGCGGGCTGGGCCAGGTGCTCCAGCGCGGCCAGCTCGTCGTGCTCGAGTCCACCACCTACCCCGGCACGACACGCGAGCGGCTGGTGCCGCTGCTGGAGGAGGAGTCCGAGCTGAGGGTGGGCAGCGACGTGAACGTCGCCTTCTCGCCCGAGCGGGTCGATCCCGGCCGCACCGACTACACGCTGCGCAACACCCCCAAGGTGGTGGGCGGGATGACCGCGCGCTGCTGCGAGCGGGCGATCGAGCTCTACGGCAAGGTGTGCGACCACCTGGTGGCGGTCTCCACGCCCGAGGCGGCCGAGCTGACCAAGCTGCTGGAGAACATCTTCCGCTCGGTGAACATCGCCCTGGTGAACGAGCTGGCGATCCTCGCCGAGCGGATGGGGATCGACATCTGGGAGGTGGTCGACGCCGCCAGCACCAAGCCCTACGGGTTCATGCGCTTTGAGCCGGGACCCGGAATGGGCGGCCACTGCCTGCCGGTGGATCCCTTCTACCTCACCTGGCGGGCGCGCGAGTTCCACATGTCGACCGAGTTCATCGAGCTGGCGGGGAAGATCAACCAGCAGATGCCCTACCACTGCCTGGCCCGCATCGTGCGCGCGCTCAACGAGCTCGGCAAGCCGGTGAACGGCTCGGAGATCCTGATCCTCGGCGTCAGCTACAAAGGCGGGGTGGGGGACATCCGCGAGTCGCCGGCGCTGCGGATCATCGAGGAGCTGCGCCTGCGGGGCGGCAACGTCTCCTACCACGACCCCTTCGTGCCGGCGCTGCCCGAGTTCGGGCTGGAGAGCGTGGCGCTCCAGCCGGCGGCGGGGCGCGCCGACGCGGTCGTGCTGGTGACCGCGCACCCCGGCATCGACCACGCCGAGGTCGCGAGCGAGGCCCCGCTGTTCATCGACCTGCGCGGCATCACCCGCGGACAGCGGACCCCGAACGTGGTCAGGCTCTAACGGCGCCGGCGACGCCTAGAATGGCGCTTGAAGGGCGCGTAGCTCAGTGGGAGAGCGCTCGCTTCACACGCGAGAGGTCGCTGGTTCGAGCCCAGCCGTGCCCATTCCGAAAGGCCCTGGAAATCGGGGCCTTTTCGCGTGTGTGCAGGGAGTTTGAGGTCATCCTCGGGGGTGTTTGAGTGCGTTTCGGGCCCACTTTTGGGGACCACCGGCCCATCTAGGCCGACCGGCGAGCGCGCTCCTTCGCGCCTCCAACGCTGTGCGGCGACATCTTCGCGCGAGCCTCGGCTGGAATGTCGCGACCGTCCAGATCGCTCGCGGCGAGCAGCGCCTCGAACGCCCGCTTGACCTGCGGACGGCTGAGCCGCTTCTGCACGGTTGCATAGATCTCCAGGGTCGTCTTCGAGTCCTCGTGACCCACCTGGTCCATCACGTAATGCAGCGGCGCACCGGCCTCGAGCATCAGGCTGATGTAGGTGCGCCGCAAGGTGTGCGGCACGATCGGCGGTAGCGGGGGCTCGCCGCGCATCCTGCGCTGCTCGTTGGCCTTCGCCACCACGCGCGAGAGGATCGTGCGGACGTTGTCCTTATCCCGCGCCCTGCCGCTCGCGGTCGCGAACACGAACCCATCGAGTGCGACGTCGCCGCATTCAGCCCGCCACGAGTTGAGCTCGTCGACGACGTCGAGCGTCAGGTCGATCTGGCGCCGGCCAGCGTCGGTCTTGGCCTGCTCGACCGTGAGCCGCTCATGGTGGACGTCGACGGCCCGCCACCGCAGCTGGCAGAGTTCGGTGACCCGCAGGCCAGTCTTCGCCATCACGGCAATCATCGGCCGGCGGCCGATCTGGCGGTCGCGACGCTTGTGCCGGTCCATCTCGCCAGCCGTCGCGAGCAATTCGAGCAGCTCGTCGGGCTCCAGCACCCGCCTCGTGGGTCGACGCGCCTTCAGCCGGCGGCGCTTTCCGCGGGCCGGGTTGGTTTCCAGGCCTCCCCGTTCGACGGCGTCGTCGAGGATATTCGCAAGGAGCACCAGCGTCTTGTTGATGCTCTCGTTGCTCAGCGGCACGCGGCGCTGACCGCGCTTGTCGGTGAGCGGTTCTCCAGCGGCCGCTGCCGCGCGGACGCGTTCGCGCTCGATGACCTTTTCCTCCCGATAGCGCCCCACCGCGTCGACGTCGATCTCCGCAATCGGAATGTCGGCGAAGAACGGCAGCAGGTGCTTCTTGAGGCGCCACTCGTAGTCGAGCTGCGTGTTCTCCGCGAGCTCTCCCCTTCGAGCGGCCCACCAGCGCGACGCGAACTCGTGGAACGTCAGCTCGCCGACTCCCGCGGAGCGAGCTGGCGGCTCGGGCTCCCACACGCCTGCCCGGACTTGGGCCAGGATGTCCTCCAGCTTTCGCTCCGCCTTGCGATACGTCCAGCCCTCGCGGTCCGTACCTAGGCTGAGGCTGTGACGCTTGCCCTTGGCTCGAAATCGGATCGTGTAGTTGAGCTCGCCGTCGACGCGCTCGCGCACGCGGATCTCGCCGCGCGCTCGTTTCTCCATCTGGACCTCCTGATCTCGGCGTGACGCCCGGAGTGCCGGATGGGCGACCGGGCCCGATCCGGCGAGTCTATGCGCGGATCGGCTCACGGCTCACGGTCGAAATCGAGCAGCTCGAAGCCCGCCCGTCGCCGGCGTAGTCGCGGCTCCGATCCGGGGTTCACTCGCCGGCGGGCAGCGGCCTTCATCACTAGCGCGCTGACATCCGCCCAGTTGTCCCGGACAACGTCAGGGTCGAAACGAAGCCTCGGGCGAGCCCCGCCGCCGAGCCTGATGCAGCCGAGCTCGTCAGCGTGCTGATAGATGAAACGAACCGCGACGCCGTAATGCGACGCCACCTGACCGGCTGTCCACAGCACGTCACGCGCAACCTCGACTTCGCCCCCGGCTATTGCGCGCTGGGTGCGATCGCATCGACTCTCGCGAGGTGCTGTGTTCCGGCCGCCGCGTTCGCCGATCTCTGCGAGCCGAGGCGCGAGCCGGACCGCCAGCCGATCGGCAATCTCGTCGGCCAGAGCGCCGAGCAGGAGCGCAGCCAAATCCGCGGATCCGTCGGCGGGTATCTGACGTAGATCAGTCATCGCGATGCCTCCCGGTGCTCGCGGGCACGGATCCCCGTTCTGCCCTGGTAACGAGAGGTGACCGGTCGCAGCAGCGTGCCGGCCGTGCACGGAGCCAACGGCCGCGAGCGCGAGCGCCGCCGCTCGAGAATGCGGTCCGTGAGGTCATAGCCGTCGCTGCGGTCAGGCCACATGTCGACGACGTCGACCGTCCTGGCGGTTCCTTGCAGGCTGTCTGCGATCTCCACTGCGGCTCGGCGGCCGGCCGAGTCACAGTCCATTACGACCGTTACGTGCCTCTCGGCGAAGTGTTCAGCCCACTGCCGGTGCCAGGCGTTGGTCCCCGGCACGGCAATGGCATGCAGGCCGGCCGAGCGCGCGGCGATCATGTCTGGCGGCCCTTCGACGAGGATCACGCGTTCCGAGGCCTCGCGGGAGGGATGCGGTATCAGCCCGAGTCGCGTGCCAGCGATCGCCCGCATCTTGGGATCCCGGATGCCGAACGGGTCGTACCGGAGAACGCCGGCCAGGCGCGCAGAGGCATCGCGGACTGGGATCGTGATGCGTGCCCCATCGAACCCGAGCTCCAACTCCCGCATTGTTCGCGGCGACCACGCCCGCTCGAGGATCAGTCGCCGCACCAGGCGGCTGTTCGCGTCGAGTGTCTCGGCGCAGTGAGCGATGTCGGCCTCGTCCCACGAGATCGCCGCAGAAGTGTCGGGCGGTGCCATGGAGCCCGCCTGCTTCGTAACGCGCCCCGGAACAGGGGCCCATTCCGGCATCGAGCGATATGCCCGCGGCGCCAAGCCGTGTCCGACGAGCAGCTCCATCGCGCGCCGCGGCGTGTGGCCAACTGCGAGCGCGGCGTCATAGGCTCCGCCGTGCGCACCGCATCCGTGGCAGTTCCACGCTCCGGAATCGAGGTTGACCGAGCACGACGGCGAGCGGTCCCCACGATTGTGGGCGTCGGGCTGGGCGAAGCAGGGGACTGACGCATTGCGCTTCGACCAGGCCGGAAGCTCGATGCCGAGCGTGGCGTAGAACGAGCGGACGCCGGGCGTGCTCATTCGCAGGCCTCCGGCATGTACGCGGCGATGAACTCCCACTCGCCGTTGATCAGCGGGATCTGGCGCGGGTAGCGAGCCGCCCAGGCGCAGCACTGCTCCAGGGACAGATCGCCCCGACGCATCGCCGCGATGCGCTCGTTTGGCGTCATGCGCCACAGCGCTTCGAGCCGTGCTTCGCGCTCGGCGCTGAGACGGAACATGAGCTCGGTGAAGGTCTCTCGACTCATGAGGCCTGACGGATCGGTGAAGAGCGGGCCCGCCCGGTGGCGGGCCCGCTGTCGCCGTCACGCCGCCGCTTGCTCCGCCGGCTCGGCTGCCGCGCGAGGGGCAGCGAGGAACTCGACGTTTCCGACCACGCCGATTGCTGAGCGGTTGGCGCCGTCGTCTGCGACCCAGTGGCGGTAGTCGAGACGGCCGTCCACGGCGACCAGCCAACCCTTGGAGAGAACGCGCGCAGCGGCCTCGCCAGCCTTGCCGAAGGTGGTGACATCGACGTAGCCGGTCTCGTTGCGGCCCATGTTCTCGACGGCGAGCCGCATCCGGCACACGCTGCCGCTTTCGAGCTGGACGAGCTCGGGGTCACGGGTGAGGCGGCCGGTGATCTGGACGGTGTTCATCTGATCCCTCCTTAGGGGATGTGGTTTGGACTTCCGACGAGAGCCAGGAACGCCGCCGTCCGGCAAGCGGAACCAAGGCCCTATCGGGGTGAGGGGAAGGGAGCGGGCGACCTTGAAGCCAGGCCGGCGGCGGCGACAATCCGGCTTAGGACGGAAGTCCCAACCACGCGTCCCATGGGGTGCGTGATGGAGCCGGCAGGTTGTCCAGGCGGCCGCCTCCGTCGGGTCTCGCGCCTGTCGGGAGGTGCGCGTGCTGGTCACTGCTGCTCCTGGGCCGCGTCCGGCTTCGACCTCGTGTCCCTCGCTCGACCAGCGCGCGGATTGCGTCCACTGGGAGACCCGTTCGTCCGCCGCTGACCTCCATCGCGACGAGCGCGCAAGGTGATCCACGCCGGCGCGAGGCGGCCGTAGACGAGGAGGCTGCTCGCTCGATCCGCCTGCCGGATCCGGTGTGGTGTGGCGAGCGGCCGATGCTCGGTGCTGTGCGTCCGCGCTCCGGGGACGGAGATCCCGCGCTGCTGCGTGGAGATCCGTGCAATCTCCTCCTCGCCGAGCGTGCCGCGGAGGTAGTCGAGGGTGGCACGGTCGCCAATGCCTGAGCAGAACAGGCGAGCGCGGTGGTTGGCGATGATCGTCTCGGCGCGATCGCGCCCCCAGCGGTCGTAGCTCTGCGAGATGTTCTGCAGGACGCAGAGCAGGTGCACTCCTTGTCCGGGACCTGTCGACGCGATCTCGTCCAGGTTCGGGAGTGGGGCGATGTTGCAGACCTCGTCGAGCGCGAGCAGCAGGGCGGGGTTGATCGGTCGACCCGTCTTCGCGCTCCGCTCATAGGCGCCCGCGACGATGTGCGAGACGAGGGCGGCAAACAGGCCGCTGAGTCGCCGCTGCTCGTTCGCCGGCGCGACGACATAGAGCGTGTTGGCAGCCCCCAACAGCCAGTCGGCGCTGATCCTGGATTCGCCCATCGTGGCGCCGGCGACTTGCGGTTCCTGCCAGGGGTCGAGGGCAGTCGCAATCGTCTGCAGGAGGCTCGATGCGAACCGGTGATCTGCTCCCTTGACCGACTGGATCGCGTCCGCTGCCGCAGCCGTGCCGCTGTCGGTGGCGCCGTCGAGCAGCTTCGTCGGCTCGTCGAAGTCGGACGTCGCGATCCAGTGGAGGACGTCGGCCATGGTCAGTTCGGCGGCCTTCGTGGCGGCGAACAGGAGCGAGGCCAGGTAGCGCGCCCCGGCTGGGCGCCAGAAAGCGTCGTCGGCAGAACGCGCGGAGCTGTGGTCGCCGACCCCCAGGAGCGCGGCAGCCGTGCGTCGGGCACCCGTCCACGTCGTGGATGCGCTCAGCGGTGACCAGACGGCGTGCCCGAGGGACGTCGCCCGCGTGGGATCGAAGACCCGAGCCTCCCCCAGTTCCGAGCGTGCGGCGAGGGTCTGGACGAGAACGTCTGTCTTGATGGAGGTCGCGAGCACCGGCCCGTCCCACTCGCTCATCGCGGGTACGACGAGTCCCGTCGTCTTGCCCGACTGGGTCGGTCCGACGACCATCACGGACGCGCGCTCCTCGGCCGCAATCAATGAACGGCGGTGGTACCCGAGCGTGATCCTCCCGGGCTGCGGCCGGCCGATCCGGAGTTCGGCCAGGTCAGCCGTGGTCGCCCACTTGGCCGAGCGTTTGCGCGTCTCGGTATCGCGGAGGCTCCGCGTCAGCCGCCACACCAACAGGAAGGATGCGGCGACGGCGAGGAGCGAGAGCAGCAACACGGCTTGCAGCTCGCGTGCTCCCGGGAGCTCTCGGCGCGCGGCAACAGGCCAGGCGAGCGACGGATCCGAGAGGTGCGAAAGGAGTCGCGCGAGCAACGTTCCTGCGTCTGACGGCGGTATCCAGATTGGCCTGCCAGTACCGAGCAACCCAGCGAGCGCGCTGGCGAGCGTCGCGAACGCGAGCACACCCGCCAGCGCCACGCATAGGCACACGAGAGGCCAGATGCGGTCCTCGCCAGTGCGGGTCACGCCCGTCCACCTCGCGAGTGGTCGCGCGGCCCCATCGCCTGATCTGTGTCGATCAAGTCCCACTCGAGGTCGGAGAGGAGATGACGGACCTCGAAGGAGCGCCCACCGGCGCGCCAGAGCGCCACGCCCTGGTCGAGCGAGCCGATCAAATGACGCTCGGTTTGTGACAGGCCGAGGGCGTCGGTGGTGAGTGGGATCTCCTGAGCGTGCTGGCGGTAGACGATGGTTGTCGACGCGTCAGCAAGCAGCCCTTCGGCGAGTCGCTGCTGCCTCGTGCCCTCGTCGCCGGCGGCGCGCAGATCGGAGATCCGGTGCAGCACGAGCCAGTGCTGCACGCCGGTCTTGCGCGAGAGCTTGAAGGCGGCTTGGTAGTAGTCCCCGAGACCCGCGATCGGGAGCGCGCGCCATGCTTCGTCGTTGATCCGGATCGTCTTCTCGAGCTCGCGACCGGTCCTGTGCGCCCGTTCAGCCCGCTCGATCCGCTTGGCGTCCAGGAACGCCACGGCGCAGACCATCGCGATCGCGATCGGAAGGTTCACGGCCGCGACGCCATCCGTGATCTCGGATAGGTCGAGCGATATGACAG
>Ga0209810_1005498_pt1 | contig 11435 bp, 6 predicted proteins | sample Coa_R1_7_FD_187159 | JGI IMG/M metagenome (GOLD analysis project Ga0209810, IMG submission 187159) | Surface soil microbial communities from Centralia Pennsylvania, which are recovering from an underground coalmine fire - Coalmine... | ecosystem: Environmental > Terrestrial > Soil > Unclassified ...
CAGAGCGATAATATAGAGGAAGAGAAGGCGCTGGCGCTGGCCGATCTCCACCAACTATTCGGTGAAACTTTTGCAAAACATTGCCGTGTTCTTACTATGAGCGCCTATCGCGGAGAGTGGCCTGTCAACAGGATTGCTCAGGGCGCGGACGTGGCTACCAGAACTGCTGTAGAGGGTCTGTATCTGGTGGGAGATGCAGTGAAGCCGTCGGGATATTTAATGGTCGAGGGTGTTGCCCAGAGCGTCAACGCCTTCCTCGATCACCTGGATGCTGGCGGGCAAAGCAATGTCACGCGGCCTGCCTCGCGTCTCAATGCTCTACGCTGGTTATGGAAAGCCCCTGGAAATGCCTGAGGAGAGCTTGAGACCTATGGTGATGGAGAAATCATCCCCCTTTTATCTGATACAGGGTGGGACGCCCCTGCATGGCGAAGTGCGGCTCAGTGGCGCGAAAAACGCAGTCACCAAGATGGTGATTGCTTCCCTGCTGACCGGGGAACCCTGCATCCTGCGCAATGTGCCGCTCATCGGTGACCTGCACCTGACGATCGCGCTCTGCCGCGCCCTGGGTTCCAGTATCGAACTGGACGACCACACCCTCTATATCCACACCCCCGCGATCAACAGCGGCTATGTCTCTACGCACGTGGGTGGTCTCAATCGCATGGCGGTGATGGCCATTGGCCCGCTGCTGCATCGTTACGGCGAGGCCAGTATCCCTCGTCCGGGCGGCGACCGCATTGGCCCGCGCCCGATTGACTTTCACATCGATGGCCTGCGACTGATGGGGGCGGAAATCGTCGAGCAGGAAGGGCGCTATTTCTGCACCTCCCCGCATGGCTTGCATGGGGCTACCTTGCGCCTGCCTTTTCCCAGCGTCATGGCAACCGAAAATTTCCTGATTACGGCCTCGCTGGCTCCCGGCGTGACCATTATCGAGAATGCGGCTACCGAGCCGGAGATCATCGACCTCATCAAACTCTTGCAGAAGATGGGAGCCATTATCGAATTAAAGGTTGATCGGCGTATTGTCGTCGAAGGCCGACAGCGGTTGCACGGCGCCTGCCATACGCTGCTGAGCGACCGCAACGAGGCGGTTTCTCTGGCGATTGCCGCCTATCTCACGAGGGGCGATGTCTATCTGCGCGGCGCGCAGCAGGATACCCTGCTGACCTTCCTCAACACACTCTCAAAAATGGATCTGCGCTTCCACGTCGATGATGAAGGCATTCGCTTCATCGGCGATGATCGCCCGCTACCCTCTATCGCGCTGGAAACCGACGTCCACCCCGGCTTCATGACCGACTGGCAGCAGCCCTTCACTGTCCTGCTGACCCAGGCCTCCGGCATGTCGGTGGTGCATGAGACCATTTACGAGGATCGCTTCGGCTATATCAGCGCGCTGCAGCGCATGGGCGCGCACGTGGAGCTATTCTCCAAGTGCCTGGGCGAGGTGCCATGCCGTTTCCGTGAAAAGCAATATGTGCATAGCTGTGTCGTGCGCGGCCCCACGCCTCTGCAAGGCACGCGCCTGGACATCCCCGATATTCGCGCCGGCTGCTCCTACATCCTTGCCGCCCTCTGCGCCGAAGGCGAATCCGAGGTCTACGGCATCGACCACATCGAACGCGGCTACGAACACCTGGACGCCAAGCTGCGCGCCCTGGGTGCGCGCATCGAACACGTGCGCCCCTTGCAGCCGGTCGCCATTGAGGCCGATCAAAGCAACCATCTCAACCCGTGATTGGCAGAGCTTGCGTAAAGATACCATTTTCCTTGCAATTTCGCGAATTATCGAGTATACTTCCTACAAGTCTTATTTTCGGGTACGGAGGTTGTCTGTCTATGACAAATGAAGAGCTAAGCGCAGTTCGCACCATCTTCCGTGAAGAAGCTAACGCTATGCGTATGGCTGTGCGCGAGGAGGTCAACGCCGCTGTCTATGCCAGCGAAACGCGCATAATGGCGCGTCTGGGTCAGTTGGAGAATCGTCTGGGTCAGTTGGAGAGTCGTCTGGGTCAGTTGGAGAGTCGTCTGGGTCAGTTGGAGAATCGTCTGGGTCAGTTGGAGAATCGTCTGGGGCGAGTGGAGGGCCAGTTGGAGCGCCTTGAGGATCGGGTAAGACCGCTTGAATCTGAGGTGCATAAATTACAGATAGATCTTTCAGAGACGATACATGTTCTGAACGAGGCAACGAAAGCGATCAATGAGTTACAACGAAGCCAGCAATCGCTGGAGGAGCGGGTCGAAGATAATACGCTGTCAATCAAGCGAGATGTGCAGGCATTGAACGCAGCTGTGCATAACTTTGGGAGGCAGTTTATTGAGATGAATGGGATAACCAATGATCGCCTTACGGCACACGAAAGAATGCCTTCCGATCAGGCTCATTTCCGGCCACATTCGGCGGCATAGCATCTCCTTATCTGAAGATAAGAAAGAGGGTGACTCTATTTAAGAGCTACCCTCTTTTTTATATGCCTACCCTGTGTGTTTCCGTCACCTGTCGTGCGCGCCGTTACGCATTCCAGCTTGCTCGCACTTCGCGCAGTTGTTCGGGGGAGAGGATGCGGAAGAGGATGAGTAGATTTTCCAGGTCGTATTCCAGCCCGATGGAGTGCAGCTCCTGGCGGATACGACCCAGGGCGCGAATCTGCGCGGTTGTCAGCAGCCCGTAGCTGACGAGGCTGGCGGCGAGCAACTGATCGGGGGTGAGCAGCTTAAACATAAGCAAGATTTCTCCAAGCTGGTAGTTCATATCAACGCCGCGCAGCATGCGCTGGATATTCTGGGCGACCTCCAGGCGATCCTGCGGCACCAGGTGTCCTTCCAGCAGCACGCTGCCCAGCGAGCGGGTAGCGCGCCCGGTGAGTACGGACGGCTGGATGGCGGACTGCTGCGGCGCAGGCGAAGACATCGGCGGCAGACTCTGCATAATATCGAGCAGTGTCGTATCTGCTGCTGGCGCTGCGGTTGTTTCCATCTCGGGCGCGATCGGTGCTGGCTGTGTTGCCTGTCCCTGCCCGTTTGCTATCGCAGGAGCGGCGAGCGGTGCCGGGGGTGGCGCTGGTGGTATTACCGGCCTCGCGCTGGCCTGCGGTCTCGGCTCGTCGGCGCTTTCCTCTCTCGTATCAACATAGGGCAGTTTTCCCGCTTCGCCGGTGGCGCGCCCGTGACCATTGCCGTTGCTGATGGTGGTCTCCAGCGTCATATCGGCAGGAGAAGTTTCCTGCTCAATAATGGGCGGCGTGGGAGAGACCGGGGCCGCTGTACCTGCCATCATAGACGCCAGAACCGATAGTGGCGTTGCCGGGGGCGACTGCATTGCGCCGGGGGCGTTCGCCTGTTCCGGTCGCGTAGCCTCGCTCGGACCCCTGCCTTCAAAGGACGTGCCGCGTGTCCCATTGCCATAGGGGTAGTCATCGCGCCCGGAGGGAATGTCTTGAATAGGCGCAACCCGTAATGGCGGTGAACCAGTGACCGGGGGAGCCGCATCGACCGGCGAGAGCATTTGCCACGGAGCGGCTGGTTCCTGTGGAGGTGCAGACGGCGCTGCTTGCGAAGTGGTTGCATGTGTTGGCTGAGACGCCTGTGCGCCGCCTTTCTGCTCTTCAATCATGCGAGAAAGCTGAGCCAGACCCGATTCCACCGCCTGCCCTTTCTGGTCACTGCTGATGACCATACCCTCCTGTCTTTCTGCTCCATTCCTGTTCCAGCTTTGCTGACCGGGATAGATCACCGCCCGAATCTTCTCTGAAGCGGATTGAACAGGGGGCGCTTCGCCGTCCCTGCTCATCTGAGGTTGTAGCTCACCCTGCGTTGTACTGGCCGTTGGAGCTGGCACAGGTGGCTGCTGTGAAGACGAAGCTGGCCGCTGGATGCCTGCTGGATTGACGGCCTGCAGGGGCGCGGTACGCTCGCCCGGAAAAATATCGCGGGCGGGCGGCGTTGCGGGCAGCGGCGGCAGAGTCGTGTTTTGCGGCTGCATCGTTTTGCCGTTGACCACCGGGGTAGCGGTAATGCGAGGAATGCCGCCGGTGGTCGCGGTTGCGTTCGGGCCTGTACCCGTGTTCGTGCCGCTGCCGGGCGCGCGCATCACCCGTTTTACTGCCTCGAGCAGATTCACCACACCGAGCATCCCCTCGACCTCAATCTCCGGTTTCATGGCATATGGGCGTTCATCGGCATCGTCGCTTGAGATGGAAGGGCCGTAGCCGGCAATATTTTTACAGAGATAGGTAAGGACATGCACGCCGCGTCCCCGGCGCTGCGTGTCCAGAGCTACCCAGAACTCACGTCGGCCTGCTGCCGCCTGGGCAAGGTTGACCAGCAACATGCGCACCGAATGACGCGCTATGGCGTCGAATACTTCCACTGCTGTACGCGCTGTATGGCACTCGTAGCCCGCCAGCTGGAACTCGCTGCTCAGCAAGGTCGCCATTTGTTGATCGCGTTCAAAAAACAGGATGTGAGGCCCACCGGTGCTGATATTCATAACGATGCCTCCTCCATGACCGCTATGGTGAGAACGAACTTCATGCTTCTCTCTTCAGGGTTCCTTACCAGCCCGTCTGCTGCAAGGTGATCCGTATCAAGCCAGACCTGGAACTCAGGCGTTAGTATAGCACATACCGGTGCAAGAATGATAGCCAGTGGGACTATTGACATATCTTGATGCAGCGCGGTAAAACGAAAACAGGCGATATCGCTTCCTGTTCTTCCCCTGCTAAGAAGAATATAAGGATAAGTACCTTTAGAGGTGTACAAGTACATGCAACAACAACCAGTTTCTCAGCTTCAACCGCAGGAGCGGCCTGTGGTTGCCTTGATGACCGATTTTGGCCTGGGCGATGGCGATGTTGGCGTGATGAAGGGCGTGATTGCCGGTATTGCGCCGCAGGCGCAGATTATAGATATCACCCATGAGATCGCGCCGCAGAATGTCGCGTCCGCCGCCTGGATTCTCTCTACCGCCTATCGCTATTTTCCAGCCGGTACCGTTTTTGTCTGCGTGATTGACCCCGGCGTTGGCAGTTCTCGTGGTGCCATCGCCGTTGCCGCCGGGGACTGGTTCTTCGTCGGCCCCGATAATGGCCTGTTCAGTTACATCTATGCCGAACAGCCCGTACACGGCGCGGTGCTGTTACAGAACCCTGCCTATCAGTTGCCGCAGGTCAGCTCGACCTTTCACGGGCGCGACATTTTTGCCCCTGCCGGAGCGTACCTCGCGCGCGGCGTCGCCTTGCAGGAATTTGGCGCGCCGGTCGAGCCTGCCGCGCTGCAACGGCTTCCCATTGAGCCGCCCGCGCGCAGGCGAAACTCGATTGAGGCCGGTATCCTGCACATCGATCATTTTGGCAACATCATCACCAGTATCCCGCTCTCTCTGGTGCCAGACCTGTTTGACCTCAGCGAGGTGCGGGCCGAATTCGCGGGCAATCACCCGGCGGTCACGCAGCGTCGGTGTTTTTTTGCCGGGGGCGCGGCTGATGGCGTCCCGTTTCTCTATGGCGATAGCTCTGGCTATGTCGGCATCGCCGTGCGCAACGGCAACGCGGCCCGCACGCTCGGCGTGAGCGCGAGTACGCCTGTAACGCTGATTCTTAAGGAATAGGCGGATTCTTAAAAAAATAAGAGATAGCTGGAAAAAGTGCAGACCATCCATGAAACAGGGTGTATCCGCTTCTCACTGCTCACCGTATTTAAGGTAGAGGGGTGTAGCGGCTAGAAAGTGTGCGTCGAGACTCTTGACAGAGGCTTATCTGTACTGTATGCTACATCTATAGCAATGTTTGTAGCGAAGCGCGACAGAGCGGCTAAACCTGAGGACAGAAGCCGGTAGTAGGTCTGGTGGTTGCTCGCAGATGCGGAGAGAGGAGCGTTGAAGGGAGATGACTTACCGGTAAACGTACAGGTGGCCCGGTTCTTGCCAGCAGTGAGATGGAACCCGTCGCCGGTTGCGTTTCAGGGCGTGCCGAACACACAGAAGAAAGAGTAAACATTGCGAGAGCATCCATACGATGCATCTGACAATTTTATACCGAGATATCCTCTGCGACGTAGGAAAGGGCTGGTTCTCTACTCGGCTGGCGAGCGAGAAACCGGCTCTTTTGGCCTCATACAGTTTCGTATCGGAAAGGTACTGCTTCAGCAAGAGGGCGAAATCATACATCATTGTACTGTTCCGCCCACAAGAAATCGGCTCTTCGAGCGTGTAGTGCGTTTTTCCAACTGCCCGACGGTGAGAAAATCGTTGAGACAGCTTAGAACAGGGAGGATAACCTATGGACCTGGTGAAGCGGTTAGAGGAATATCGAGACCGCGAACGGGAACTCCTGTGGGAGGGGACGTTTGCCCAGTACTTTGAAATTGTGAGCAAGAAGCCGCAAGCGGCCCGCTTATCGCATGAGCGCGTTTATCATATGATTATGGACGCGGGGGTTGAAACAACCCGCACTGGCGAACCGCGTTACAATTTCTTCAGCCAGGAGATCTTCGGCATCGAAAAGCCACTTCAGCAAATTGTTGACTACTTCCATTCCGCTGCCCAGCGCCTGGAAGTGCGCAAGCGCATTCTGCTGCTGATGGGTCCGGTCGGCGGCGGCAAATCTACCATTGTTTACCTGCTCAAACGGGGGTTGGAGGCGTACAGCCGCACGCCGGAAGGCGCGGTCTACGCCATTAAAGACTGCCCCATGCACGAAGAGCCACTCCACCTGATCCCCAACGAACTGCGGGCTGATGTCGAAAAAGAGTTTGGCCTCTACATCGAAGGCGACCTCTGCCCCCACTGCCGTTACATGGTCGATACCCAGTACAAGGGTCATATCGAAGATGTGCCGGTCAAGCGTATCACCTTCAGCGAAAAATACCGCATAGGTATCGGCACATTCACGCCGTCTGACCCGAAATCACAAGACATAAGTGAACTCGTAGGAGGAATCGACCTTTCTACCATTGGCGAGGTCGGCGTCGAAAGCGATCCCCGCGCCTACCGCTTCGATGGCGAGTTGAACATTGCCAACCGAGGAATTATGGAATTCGTAGAAATGTTGAAGACGGACGAGAAATTTCTATATGTCCTGCTTACGCTCAGTCAGGAGCAGAACATCAAAACCGGACGTTTCAGCATGATCTACGCCGACGAGGTGGTAGTCAGCCATACCAATGAGCATGAGTACCAGGCGTTTGTGGGCAATAAGAAATCGGAGGCATTGCAGGATCGCATCATTCTGGTCAGGGTGCCGTATAACCTGCGCGCCTCGGATGAGGTCAAGATTTACGAGAAGCTGCTCAAGCAGAGCGCGCTCAAGGATGTGCATATCGCGCCCTACACGCTGCGCATTGCCAGCATCTTCGCCGTCCTGACCCGCCTGGAGCCGTCCAAGAAGGCGGGCATGAGCCTGATGAAGAAGCTCAAGCTCTACGATGGTGAGGATATCGAGGACTTCAAGCAGAAGGATATCAAGGAACTGCAGGAGGAGGCGCAGCGCGAGGGCATGGACGGCATCTCGCCGCGCTATGTCATCAACCGTCTCTCCAACGCGCTCGTCAGGCAGAATGTAACCTGCATCAACCCGATCGATGCCCTGCGCGCGCTGCGCGACGGCCTCGACCAGCATACCAGCATCACCCGCGAGGAGCGCGAACGCTACCTCAATTTCATCAGCGAGGCGCGCAAAGAATACGACGAGCTGGCGAAGAAAGAGGTGCAGCGTGCTTTCGTCTACTCCTACGAGGAGTCGGCGCGCACCCTGCTCAATAACTACCTTGATAACGTCGAAGCCTACTGCAACAAGACTAAACTGCGCGACCCCATCACCGAAGAGGAAGTGGAGCCTGACGAGCAGTTGATGCGCTCCATCGAAGAGCAGATCGGCGTAACCGAGAACTCCAAGCGTTCCTTCCGCGAAGAGATTCTGATCCGCATCTCCTCGCTGGCGCGCAAGGGCCTGGCCTTCGACTATACCAGCCACGAGCGTTTGAAGGAAGCTATTGAAAAGAAACTCTTTGCCGACCTGCGTGATGTCGTCAAGATCACCACTTCCGCACGCACGCCCGACAAGGAGCAACTGCGCAAGATCAACGAGGTGGTTAATCGCCTGATGGCCGAGCATGGTTACTGCCACGTTTGCGCCAACGAAATCCTGCGCTATACCGGTAGTTTGCTCAACCGTTAAGAGCCAGGGCGCGGTGATGAAGTTTTCTATAGTGTGACAGGGTTCATCACCGCGCCTCGCCTTTTAGCGTGATTAATAGCATAAGGAGGGCGCTGATGTCTGTCTCACAGCATGATTGGTCGCTGCACCGCAAAGGGCAAATCGACCAGGAACGGCATAAAGAGAAGATTCGCGAAGCCATCAAGAAAAACCTGCAGGAAATTGTCAGCGAAGAGGGCATCATTTTATCCGACGGTAAGAAGATGGTGCGCGTCCCCATTCGCTCCCTCGACGAATACCGCTTCCGCTTCGACCCTGGCCGCCAGCAGCACGCCGGGCAGGGTAATGGCAAGAGCAAAGTTGGCGATGTCGTGGCCCAGGAGCCGCGACCGGGCAAGGGCAAGAAGGGCGAGGCCGGTAAAGAGGCTGGCTACGATTACTACGAGGCCGAGATCTCTATGGAAGAACTCGCGGCCATGATCTTTGAAGATTTAGCCCTGCCCAATCTCGAACAAAAACGCCAGCAGGAACTGCAAACCGACGCCGTCCGCTTCACCGACGTGCGCAAAAAAGGCCCCATGACCAATCTGGACAAGAAGCGCACCATCATCGAAAACATGAAGCGCAACGCCGCCAAAGGCAATCCGAAGTTCCAGGACCTCAAAACCGAAGACCTGCGCTTCAAAGTCTGGGAGCCAACTATCCGCTATCAGTCTAATGCGGTTGTGCTGGCCATGATGGACGTGTCGGGCAGTATGGGTGAATTCGAGAAATACATTGCACGAAGTTTCTACTTCTGGATGGTTCGCTTCCTGCGCACCAAGTACAACAACGTGCAGATCGTCTTTATCAGCCATCATACAGAAGCGAAGGAGGTCACGGAGGAGGAGTTCTTCCACAAGGGTGAGAGCGGCGGTACGCAGGTTTCATCGGCCTATGAACTGGCCTTGCAGATCATCGGGGAACGTTACAACCCGAGCGACTGGAACATCTATCCCTTCCACTTCTCTGATGGCGATAACCTGCCCTGGGATAACGACCGCTGTGTGCAGCTCGTCAACAAGCTGATGGAACTGTGCAACATCTTCGGCTATGGCGAGATTCGCGAGGGTCATTACCGCTCCCCCAGCACGCTCATGTCGGCCTACAACAAAATCAACGACAAGAAATTTATCGCCGTCACCATCTCTGACAAGAAGGAGGTTTATCCCGCGCTGAGAAAATTCTTCTCGACACGTGGTGATGCCGTCCCTACAAGATAAATGGAGCGTACACCTATGGCAGATAGTGAACTGGAACGGTTGCGAGACGCGATTGATCGTGCGTGGGAAGATGCCCTGGCCTTTGGCCTTGACCCGTTTCCCACCCACTTCGAACTTGTACCCGCGAGCATCATGTACGAATTTGCCTCTTACGGCCTGCCGGGGCGTTTCAGCCACTGGACGCACGGCAAAGCCTACTACCGGCAAAAGATGCATTACGACTTCGGGTTAAGCAAAATCTACGAGATGGTGGTCAACACCAACCCGAGCTATGCCTTCCTGATGGAAATGAATGACCTCTTGCAAAATACCTTCGTGGCGGCGCACGTCTTCGGCCATACCGACTTCTTCAAGAATAACGCCTACTTCCAGCATACCTCGCGCCGCATGATCGACAAGGTCAGCATCCATGCCGAACGCATCGCTAAATACGAATTCGATCATGGCAAAGACGTGGTCGAACGCTTTCTGGACGCCGTTCTCTCCATTCAGGAGCATGTCGACTACAACCTCTTCCTGCAAAGCGATGACGTGAAAAAAGAGGAGAAGCGCGCCGAAACAACCAGCGAATACGATGACCTCTGGAATCTAGATAAGCGCGCGCAGAAAGCGGAAGAGGAGCGTGATCGTCGTCCCGGCAAGCCGCCGAAATTCCCGGAGAAGCCGCAGAAAGATATCCTGCTCTTCCTGCTCCAGCATGCCCCTCACCTGCAACCCTGGCAGCGCGACATCATCGAAATCGTGCGCACCGAAATGCTCTACTTCGTGCCGCAGATGCAAACGAAGGTAATGAACGAAGGGTGGGCCTGTCTCAAGGGGGACAGTCTCGTGTTCACGGAGCGTGGTTTCCTGCGCTACGATGCCTTGCACAATCTTTTAGCGCAGGGTGAATCGGTCATGGTAGACAGCGGCGAGGGTGTGCAGGACAAAATAACCGATCGGCATATTCGACGCAATGCTCCCACGATTCGCCTGCGCACCCGGCGCGGCCTCGTGCTTGAGGGCGCAGAGGAACACAAGCTGAGCATTAGCCCCGATCAATGGATCGCGCTCAAAGACGTGAAAGTTGGCCAGCGTATCCCCTTGAGCGTGGGCGATAATGTCTGGCCGGAGCAACTGGTGCCGGTTAACGCGCCAGCACGGAAAGTGATGTTCACCGTAGCCAATGTCGCGCAGGCAGCAGGTGTGGGCGTCCATACGGTCTATCGCTCTATGAGTGGCAAGACCGAATTTGCTAGAGATCGCATTGCAACAGCCATTGAAAGTACTGGCTACACGTTTGGAAACGAGGACAGGCCGCAGTATAATCTTCGCCTGCCGCTCGTCTTCCCCACACATGTCACCGAAGAGTTTGCCGAGTTTCTTGGCTATCTCGTCGGCGATGGCAACATTCACGTCTCAAAGAACGCCATTGGCTACACAACCGGAGACCGCGCACTGGCAGACCGCTATGCCGCTCTGGTGACGCAATTGTTTGCCATCGAGCCGACTGTCTTCTGGGATGACAGAACTGGCAGTGGCAAGGGTGGGCGCTGGCGTGTCGTCTTCTACTCCGCCAACGTACTCGACCTTATCCAGTCACTGGGCATCGATCTGAGGGCGAAGGCACGGGAGAAGTGCATTCCTGATGCCATCCTGCGCTCTCCAAAGTGCGTCATGAGCGCCTTCCTACGCGCCTACTTTGACTGCGATGGCTATGCCTCGCTCACCGATGGCGTGATCCTCTCCACCTACAGCGAAGACATTGCGCAGACGTTACAGATCATCCTGCTCAACTACGGCATTTTGACGCGGCGCTACGGACCGAATGTATGCATCAAGGGCAACTCGGCCCGTCTCTTTGCTCAGGAGATCGGCTTCGGGCTGGCTCACAAGCGTGACCTGCTGCAACGCTACCTCGATAGCCACCGCTGGTTTGTGCGCGAAGACCCGACAGATGAGGTGGTGAGCATCGAGCATGACGTAGCCGATGTGTATGATATCACAGTTGACCGTTCGCATCGCTACGTTGCCA
>Ga0209810_1005500_pt1 | contig 11433 bp, 11 predicted proteins | sample Coa_R1_7_FD_187159 | JGI IMG/M metagenome (GOLD analysis project Ga0209810, IMG submission 187159) | Surface soil microbial communities from Centralia Pennsylvania, which are recovering from an underground coalmine fire - Coalmine... | ecosystem: Environmental > Terrestrial > Soil > Unclassified...
GCACCAGATCGAGCTCAACAAGGTCTCGCTCGTCTACGACACGCCGCAGGGCCGGGTGTCGGCGGTCGAGGGCGCGAGCTTCGCGGTCGACGCCTCGCAATTCCTCTGCCTCGTCGGGCCGAGCGGCTGCGGCAAGACCACGCTCCTCAACCTGATCGCCGGGTTCCTGACGCCGACGAGCGGCGAGATCCGCATCGGCGGCCGCCCGGTCTCCGGCCACGGCTTCGACCGCGGCGTCGTGTTCCAGGACTTCGCGCAGCTCTTTCCCTGGCGCACGGCGCAGGCGAACGTCGAATTCGGGCTGGAGATGAAGGGCGTGGGCAAGCGCGAGCGCGCCGAGATCGCGCTGCGCCAGCTCGAACTCGTCGGCCTCGGCAAGTTCGCCCGCGCCTATCCGCACCACCTGTCGGGCGGTATGCAGCAGCGGGTGGCGATCGCCCGCGCGCTCGCCTACAACCCGGCGGTGCTGCTGATGGACGAGCCCTTCGCCGCGCTCGACGCGCTGACCCGCGACGAGATGCAGCGCCTCGTCGCCGAGGTCTGGCGCGAAACCGCGAAGACCGTAATCTACGTCACCCACAACGTCGCCGAGGCGGTCTATCTCGCCGACCGGGTCATCGTCATGACGGCGCATCCGGGACGAGTGAAGCGCGAGATCCAGATCCCGCTCGACCGGCCGCGCGATCCGCTCAGCGTCGAATTTCTCGACTTCCAGAAGCGGCTGTTGCGCGAGCTCGGCCAGCGCAGCGGCAGCGACGACGAAGAGGCGGCGGCTGCTCCCCGCCGCTTCGCCACCATGGGAAGGAACGATCGATGACGAAGCTGGACCTACGGCTGAGCCGCCGGCAAGCCCTCGCCGCCGCCGGCGGCGCCCTGGTCGCGGCGACGTGGACCGGGCTGCGGCCCGCCGCAGCGGCGGCAACGATCCGCCAGGGCTACCAGACCAACATGTGGGGCATGCCGACCTACTACCTGATGCATTCGGGCCATCTCGAAAAGCACGGCATCAAGGCCGAGGATTTCCCGGTCCCGGCCGGCAACATCACGATGCAGCAAATGGTGGCGCGGCAGGTCGATCTCGGCACCTACGCGGGTCCGTCGCTGCTGATCGGCCATGACCGCGGCGGCCTCGTCGCCGTCGCGATGATCGAATACGCCGGCGGCACGATTCGCGTCATGGGCCGCAAGGACGAGCATCTGACCAAGATCGAGGACCTGCGCGGCAAAAAGGTCGCCAACCAGACCGGCTCCTCGGTCGGCAATATTTTCGTCGATGTGGTGATGCCCGCGCACGGGCTGCACAAGGGCGACTACGACGAGGTGCGGATGAACGTCAACGACATGGTCTCGGCCATGCTTGCCAAAACGATCGACGCGATGGTCTGCGTCGAGCCGTACAACTCGATCGCCGAATCCGAAGGCATCGCCAACACGATCCTGGATTTCTACGAGGTCGACAAGCTGCCGGTATTCATGGCGGCGACGCCCGATTTCGTCGAGAAGCACGGCGACGTGCTCGTTCCCTACCTGAAGGCGTGGCTCGACGTGGGCAAGGACTTCAAAGACGAGCCCGACAAGGTCGCCGACGTGATCTACGCCTTCTACACCTCGAAGGGCTACAAGCTGTCGCGCGATGTCTTCAAGAAGGCCCTTTCCGGCATCCGCGTCCAGCCGGGCTTCCCGCCCGAGGTCGAGCTGAAGCCCTACATGGACCGCTACGCCGACGAGCTGATCGAGGCGAAGAAGATCCAGGCAAAGCCCGACCTCGGCAAGATCATGATGCGGCAGTTCATGCACGACGCCGAGGCCTGAGCCGGCGGTGCAACACAACAAGAGCGCCGGGGCGGCGATCTGATGGAAAGCACGCCCTTTCTGTTCAAACCCCTGAGCCTGGGCGGCGTCACCCTTGCCAATCGCATCGCGGTATCGCCGATGTGCCAGTACAGCGCCGAAAACGGCTCGGCAAACGACTGGCATCTGCAGCATCTGGGTTCGCTGTCCGTCTCGGGCGCGGGGCTTGTCATCGTCGAGCAGACGGCGGTCGAGCCGGAGGGCCGCATCAGTCATGGCTGTCTCGGCCTCTATTCCGACGCGAACGAGGCGGCGCTCGCCCGCCTCGTCGGCTTCTGCCGGCGCACGGGTTCGGCGGCGCTCGGCATTCAAATCGCCCATGCCGGCCGCAAGGGCTCGGCGAAGCGGCCGTGGGAGGGCGGCGGACCGCTTCCCCTTGACGCCGCTCCCTGGACGACATCGGCGCCTTCCGCCATCCCGTTCGGCGATGACTGGCCCGCCCCGCAAGCGCTCGACGAGGCGGGGCTGGCGCGGGTCCGCGATGCCCATGCGGCGGCGGCAAGGCGGGCGGATCGGCTGGGGTTCGATCTGGCCGAGTTGCTGGCGGCGCACGGTTTCCTGCTGCACAGCTTTCTGTCCCCGATCAGCAACCGGCGCACCGACTCCTATGGCGGGAGTCTCTCCAACCGCATGCGGTATCCGCTCGAAGTGGCCGCCGCGATCCGCGAGGTCTGGCCCCGCCACAAGGCGCTCGGCATGCGCATCACCGGCACGGACTGGGTGGACGGCGGGATCACGCCCGACGAGGCCGGCGTATTTGCCGGCAAGCTGAGCGACATCGGCTTCGACTACGTCTGCGTCTCCTCGGGCGGCATCAGCCCGGCCGCGCGGCCGGCGATCGCGCCGGGCTACCAGGTATCGCTGGCCGCCGCTGTCAAGAAAGCCAGCGGCATCACGGTGCAGGCGGTCGGCATGATCGCCGATCCGCACCAGGCCGAGGCGATCGTTGCCGACGGCCATGCCGACTGCGTCGCCCTCGCGCGCGGGTTTCTCGACGATCCGCGCTGGGTCTGGCATGCCGCCGCCGCGCTCGGCGCCGATGCCGCCTACCCGCCGCAATATCTGCGCGCGCGTCCGGAACATTGGCCGGGCGCGGCGTTGGCTCATCGCTCCCGTTTGCAGCGATAAGAGAGCCGACGGAATGATGCGCTGACCCGACCCCCTCGCTGGTGTAGACTCGACATGGCCAAGCACGGCGGAGGTACGATGCCTCGGGTAAGCGAGATCGAAGAACCGGGCGACGACCCGGTCCTGACGCAAATCTTCGAACAGGAGCGGGCAGTCTTCGGCGGTCTGCTCAACCCCACCAAGGTCATGGCGCATTGCCCGCCCATCCTGCGCGCGGCGAAGCTGCTCGGCGCCTCGATCGAACAATCGGGCCAGCTGCCGAAAGCGCTGCTCTCGCTCGTCAATTTCCGCGTCGCCTCGATCAACGGCTGCCCGTTCTGAGTCGACATCAATTCCGTCCGTGTGATGGAAGGCGATGACGGCGCGGCAAAGTTGCAGGCGGCGGGGAACTGGCGCGACAGCGCGCTCTTCAGCGAGGAGGAGCGGCTGGCGCTCGATTACGCGGAGCACATGACGATTACCGGCCAGCGCGTCGACGACGCGCTCTTTGCTCGATTGCGGACACGCTTCAGCGAGGCGCAGATCGTCGAGCTGACCGCAGCGATCGCTCTCGAAAACTTCCGCAGCAAGTTCAATCCGGCTCTCGGCGTCGAGGCGCAGGGATTCTGTTTGCTGCCGGAGGGGTGAGCGGGGAATGTGCGGCGATTTTGCGGCCGAACCTTTGTCGCGGCGGCCGACTGACGCTCTGCTTTCCTTTGCGGCGGCAATTCATTGCGGGCTAGGATGCGCCGGGCGAGGGGCGGGCACGCGGGACGACGAGACGCATGGACGCAAAGTTTTGGCTGCTCCAGGCGTTTAACGGCATCTCCTACGGCGCGCTGCTGTTCCTCCTTGGGAGCGGCTTGTCGCTGATCTTCGGCGTCATGCGCATCGTCAACCTGGCGCACGGCTCCTACTTCCTGCTCGGCAGTTACGTCGGGCTGACCGTGATCTGGACGACCGGCTCCTGGCTGCTGGCGATCCCGGTGGCGGCGCTGGCGATCGCCGTCCTCGGGCTCATGATGGAACGGGTTTTCCTGCGTGCCGTCGGCTCGGACCCGTTGCGGCAAGTGCTCTTGACCTTCGGGTTTGCGCTGCTCTTCCAGCAGGCGGCCCTCGACATCTGGGGCGGCAACAATCTCGAGCTCAGCCCGCCAGCGGTGCTGATGCAGAGCATCGTCGTCGCCGGCCTGCATCTGCCGGTGTACCGGATTTTCATGCTGGCCTTGGCGATTGCGATCGGCCTCGCCTTGTGGCTTGGGCTCGACAGGACGCGCGCCGGCGCGACCGTGCGCGCGACTGTCGACGACGCGCAGATGGCGCGAGGCGTCGGCATCGATACGTCGCGCGTCTCGATGCTGATCTTTGGCCTCGGCGCGCTGCTCGCCGGGCTCGGCGGCGTGATCGGCGGCGCCTTCCTCGGCGTCTACCCAGGTCTCGACTTCGACATCTTGCCGCTCGCCTTTGCGGTCGTGATCATCGGCGGCATGGGGAGTCTCGGCGGTGCTGCGATCGGAGCGGTCGTGGTCGGCCTGATCGACAATTTCGGCAAGGTGCTGTTCCCGCAGATTTCCTACTTCACCCTCTACGCCCCCTTGGTCCTGTTGCTGGCCGTCCGGCCGACAGGGCTGTTCGGTCGCGAGTGAACCGCGTGCGACACCGGGGCCGCGTGCTGGCGGCGCTCGCCGTGATGCTCGCGGTGGCCGTCGTGACGCCGCACACGACGCCGTTTCTGCTGCTGCTCGTCACGCGCATCTTGATCCTGGCGATCCTGGCGATGAGCCTCGATCTCCTGCTCGGCTTTACCGGCATCGCCTCGCTCGGCCATGCCGCCTTCCTGGGCCTCGGCGCCTATCTCACCGCGATCCTCGCCGTCCGCTACAATTTCGGCCTCGGCTGGGATTTTGGGTTGGTAATCCTGTTCGGCAGCCTGTTGGGCGCGGCAACGGCGGCGGTCTTCGGCCTCTTCGCGCTGCGCGCCAGCGGCGTCTATTTCTTGATGATTACGTTGGCGCTCAGCCAATGCGTCTGGGGTCTCGCCTACCGCTGGGATACGCTGACCGGCGGCGACAACGGCCTCAACCTTCCCGGCCGGCCGGTGCTCGGCCCGATCCAGCTCGGCGACGACACCGCCTATTTCTACCTGGTTCTTGCATTTTTCGCGTTGTCGCTGCTGGTCCTCTACGTCCTCGTCGAATCGCCGTTCGGCCGCAGCCTCGTCGGCATCCGCGAGCACGAGGTGCGGATGCGCATCCTCGGCTACAACACGTGGCTGCACAAATACATCGCCTTCGTCATCTCGGGCGCGTTCGGCGGGCTGGCCGGCGTTCTGTGGGCGCAGGTGAGCGGCCAGGTCAGCCCCGACAACGTGACCTTGACGACGTCGGTCGATGCGCTGCTGATGGTGGTGCTCGGCGGTCCGGGGACCCTGCTCGGCGGCGTGCTCGGTGCCGCCATCGTGCTGTTCCTGCGCGAGTACCTCAGCACCCTGGTGCCGTGGTGGCAGTATGTGCTGGGCAGCGTGTACGTTTTGACGATCGTCTACTTGCCGGACGGGGTGCTCGGCACGTTGCGGCGGCGGCGCCGGAGGGCCCGCGCCGCGCCGGCGTTGGGGTTGGCGTTGCAGCCGAGCCGCGGGAAAGAACTCAAAATCAACGAGGGAGGAATCGAATGAAAATTCAGTGGCTTGGCGCTTTGTCGGCAGGCGCCGTCGCGCTTGCGGCGCTGGCGGCGCCGAAGGCCGAGGCCGACGAGTTGCGCATCGGCTTCCTGATGCCCGTGACGGGTCCCTTGGCGCAGATCGCGACGGATTCGATCAACGGCTTCAAGATGTATCTCGATGACCACAAGGGGCAGTTCCACGGAGCGACCGTCAAGTTCATCGTCGAGGATACCCAGGCAAAGCCGGCGACGGCGGTGCTGAAGGCGGAAAAGCTGATCAAGCAGGATCAGGTCCAGATGCTGGTCGGCGGGGTGCTGGCCTCGACCGGCTATGCGCTCGCCCCGGTCAGCACGCGCGAGAAGGTCATCTACATCGCCTCGATCCCGGCTTCCGACAATCTGACCCAACGCGACGCCGACAAGTATCCCTATTTCGCGCGCACGAGCTGGACGAGCTCGCAGCCGAGCCATCCCTTCGGGCAGTGGGCCTGCGAGAACGGCATCAAGAAGGTCGTCACGATCGCCGCCGACTACGCCTTCGGCTATGAAGTCGTCGGCGGGTTCCAGCGCACGTTTGAGGCGTGCGGCGGCAAGATCGTTCAGAAGATGTGGCCGCCGATCAATCTGGCCGACTATGCGCCTTACATCAGCACGATAAAAACGGACGCGGACGCGGTGTTCATCCTTCCGGTCGGGGCCGGCGCGCTGACGTTGCCGCGGCAGCTGGCGGCGGCGGGCATCATTCCGAAGATGCGGCTGATCGGCAGCGGCACCAGCTTTGACGAGTTCGTGCTGCCCCAGCTGGGCGACGAAGTCATCGGGGCCGTCTCGCCGCTGCACTACAGCGCCGCGCTCGAAACTCCGGAAAACGAGGCGTTCGTCAAGGAATACCGGACGAAATTCGGCAAGGTCCCGTCCTATTTCTCCGAGAACAACTTCACGACCGCCCTCCTGTTCGACACCGTCATGGGCCAGACCGGCGGCAAATGGCCGGGCAGCAAGGAGTTCCTCGACCTCCTGGTCAAGACCAAGGTCACGGCGCCGCGCGGACCGGTCAGCTTTGACGACCTGCGCAACCCGATCCAGAACATCTACATCCGGAAAGTCGAAAAGAAGAAAATGTTCGGCTATCCCAACGATGAGCTGTGGAACACCGTCATCAAGACCTACCCCAGCGTCAGCCAGTTCTGGACGTTCGATCGGGCGGAATACCTGAAGCAGCCGCCGTATACCCGAGATTACCCGCCGTGCAAGTATTGCGAGTAGGCGAAGCCGGCGGCGGTGAGCCGCCGCCGGCGCTACGCCTCGACGGGCTTTCGAAGAGTTTCGGGGGGCTCAACGCGCTCTCCGAGATCGGTCTCGAGCTGCGCGGCGGGGAGCGTCACGCAATCATCGGCCCGAACGGGGCCGGCAAGACGACGCTGTTCAACGTCATCACCGGGATCCTGCCGGCGAGCACGGGGCGGGTATTGCTATTCGGCCACGACGTGACGCGATGGTCGAGCCAGCGGCGGACCGCGCTTGGCATGGCCCGCACCTTTCAGATCACCAGTCTCTTCCCGAAATTGACGGTGCTCGACAACGTGCTGCTCGCCGTCGCGGCGCTGCGTCCGATGAAGTTCGTCGGCTGGCGCTTTCTGTCGTCCTACCGGGCGGAGCACGAAAAGGCGCTGGCGCTGCTTGATGCGGCGGGGTTTCTCGACCGTCAGGCGGTCGAGGTGCGGCACCTGTCGCATGGCGAGCAGCGGCAGCTCGAAATCGTTCTCGGGCTTGCCAGCGATCCCAAGATATTGCTGCTCGACGAGCCGGCGGCGGGTCTGTCATCGGGCGAATCGCGCGACATGGCGCGGTTTCTTTTGCAGCTCGACCCGGCCCTCGCGATGCTGCTGATCGAACACGACATGGACGTCGTATTCGACGTCGCCGAACGCGTGACGGTGCTGCATTTCGGCCGCGTCGTCGAAAGCGGCGCGGCGGCGGACGTCCGCGGCAGCGAACGCGTCCGCGAAATCTATTTCGGCGCGGCGTGACGATGGCGCTTCTCGAAGTCGCCGACATCCACACCTATTACGGCGACGCCTATGTGCTGCAGGGGCTGTCGCTGTCGCTCGAAGAGGGGCAGATTTTGGGTCTCCTCGGGCGCAACGGCGTCGGCAAGACGACGCTCGTCAATTCGATCGTCGGGTTCACGCCGCCGCGGCGCGGGCGCATCCTGTTCAAGGGCCTCGACATCACCGGCGAGCCGTCTTTCGCCACGATCCGCCGCGGCATGGGCCTGGTGCCGCAAGGGCGGCGGATCTTCCCGACCCTCAGCGTCGCGGAAAACCTGATCATCGCCGAGCGCAACAGCGACCGCCACGGCTGGACCCTGGAGCGGGTCTATGCGCTTTTCCCGCGGCTGGAGGAACGCCGCAACCAGCGCGCCCGCACGTTGTCGGGCGGCGAGCAGCAGATGCTGGCGATCGGACGCGGCCTGATGAGCAACCCGGACTGCCTCGTCATGGACGAGCCGTCGGAGGGCCTCGCGCCCATCGTCATCCAGGGCGTGTGGGAGGCGATCCGCAAGCTCCGGCAAGAGGGGCTGTCGATCCTGCTCGTCGAACAGAACGCCTCGCTCGCGATACAGCTCGTCGATTACGTGCACGTCCTCGAAAAAGGACGCGTCGTCTATTCTTCTGTACCCGAAGAATTGTGGTCCAACGACGAGATAAAATCGAGTTATCTTGGGATATGAGCATCGAGACTGATTTCAGGAAATAGAACAGATGCCGGCGTACCAATACATCTATGTGATGAAAGACCTGGGGAAGACGTATCCGGGCGGCCGCGAGGTGCTGAAGGACATTTGGCTGTCGTTTCTGCCCGGCGCCAAGATCGGCGTGCTCGGGGCCAACGGCGCCGGCAAATCGACCTTGCTGCGCATCATGGCCGGGGTCGAAAAGGATTTCGTCGGCGAGGCGTGGGCGGCGGAGGGGGTGCGGGTCGGCTATCTGCCGCAGGAACCGGCGCTCGACCCCAGCAAGGACGTGTTCGGCAACGTCAGCGAGGGTCTTGCGGAGAGCAAGGCGCTGCTGGAGCGGTTCGAGGCATTGAGCGCCCGCTTCGCCGAGGATCTGTCTCCCGAGGAGATGGACGCGCTGATCGCCGAGCAGGGCGAATTGCAGGAGAAGATCGACCAGGCCGACGCGTGGGAGATCGACCGCACCCTCGACATCGCGATGGACGCGCTGCGCTGCCCGCCGGGCGACGCCGACGTGAGCAAATTGTCGGGCGGCGAGCGCCGCCGGGTGGCGCTGTGCCGCCTGCTGTTGCAGCGCCCCGACCTCTTGCTGCTCGACGAGCCGACGAACCACCTCGACGCCGAGTCGGTGGCATGGTTGCAGCGCTTTCTGAAGGATTATCCCGGCACCGTCGTGACGGTGACGCACGACCGCTACTTCCTCGATGAGGTGGCCGGCTGGATCCTCGAGCTCGACCGCGGCCGCGGCATCCCGTTCGAGGGCAACTACTCCGGCTGGCTGGAACAGAAGCAGGCGCGCCTGTCGCAGGAGGGGCGTCAGGAGGAGGCGCGGCGGCGCACGTTGGAACGCGAACTCGAATGGGTGCGGCAAAGCCCGCGGGCGCGCCAGGCGAAGAGCAAGGCGCGCTTGTCCGCCTATGATGCGCTGGTGGCGCAGAGCCGCGAGAAGGCGCCGGAAACGGCGCAGATCGTGCTGCCGGCCGGGCCACGGCTTGGCGACATCGTCATCGAGGCTGACCATGTCGCGAAAGGTTTTGGCGACCGGCTGCTGGTCGAAGACATGAATTTCCGCCTGCCGCCCGGCGGCATCGTCGGCGTCATCGGGCCGAACGGCGCCGGCAAGACGACGCTGTTCCGCATGGTCACCGGGCAGGAGACGCCAGACAGCGGCCGCTTCCGCGTCGGCGAAACCGTCAAGGCGGGCTACGTCGACCAGTCGCGCGATGCGCTGCGCCCCGACAACACCGTGTGGCAGGAGATTTCCGGCGGGCTCGACGAAATCGACCTCGGCCGCCGCAAGATGGCGAGCCGCGCCTATTGCGCGCTGTTCAACTTTCGCGGCCCCGACCAGCAAAAGAAGGTCGGGCAGCTCTCGGGCGGCGAGCGCAACCGCGTCCACCTCGCCAAGATGCTGAAGGAGGGCGCGAACCTGCTCCTGCTCGACGAGCCGACCAACGACCTCGATGTCGATACCCTGCGGGCGCTCGAAGAGGCGCTGCTCGACTTCCCCGGCTGCGCCGTCATCATCACCCACGACCGCTGGTTTCTCGACCGCATCGCCACCCACATCCTCGCCTTTGAGGGCGACAGCCAAGTCGTGTGGTTCGAAGGCAATTACGCCGACTACGAGGCCGACCGGAAACGCCGTCTCGGCAACGCCGCTGAGCTGCCGCACCGCATCCGCTACAAACCGCTGGTCCGCGCCTAGGGGATTTGACCAGGCGTTCTCGTTGCGTCATCGCCGGGCTTGACCCGGCGATCTTGAGCGCTCCCCAGATGGCCGGGCCAAGCCCGGCTATGACGGCTTGTGCAGAGAGCGGCTCCATTCGAGCGGATACCGCTCTCGCATCGGAAACCGCTCGCGCCGCTCTCCTTTCGTCATCGCCGGGCTCGACCCGGCCATCTGGGTCGCCCCAGAAGGCCGGCTCAAAAGCGGCCATGACGGCTCGAAGCGGATTCTGCTCTGAGCTTGCCGTCAACCCGAGCCCTCGCTCAGCGTGTCGAGGCGCTCGGCGAGGCGGTTGAGTTCCCAGTCCCGCGCCAGGCGGGCCGCCGCCGTCCAGGTCGGAACCTGGTCGTCGAGCGGTGGCAGCGGCGCCGTCGGGTCCATCGCGGCGATGCGGCGGTAGAGCCGCAGCGCCTCGGCCTGGTTCGGGAACCGGCCATCCGCCAGGGCGGCGTCGAGGGTCGGATAGCGGCGCAGCAGATCGGCGGCGCCTTTCGGGCCGACGCCCTTGGCGCCGGGGAGCTTGTCGGAGGGATCGCCGCGCAGGGCGATGAAATCCGGCACCTGCTCGGGCCGCACGCCGTAGCGCTCGCGCACTTCGGCGGGACCGATCCGCGCCATCTCGCCGGCGCGCACCGGATGCAGGATAGTGACCGTCTCGGAGGCGAGCTGGAAGGCGTCGCGGTCGCCGCTGGCGACGAGGGCGGCACCGCCGCGGCGGGTCTCGGCCGCCGCCGCCGCGGCGAGGAAATCGTCGGCCTCGTAGCCCGCGGCCTTGGCATTGGCGAAACCGCAGGCGGTGACGAATTCCGGCAGCGCGTCGAGCTGTTCGACGATTGCGTCGTCGAATTGCCGGCCGCCCTGATAGGGCGGGAACAGGGTCTGGCGGTAGGTCGGGGCGCCGAGCGTGTCCCAGCCGACGAGAACCGCACGGGGCCGCTCGTTCTCGTACAGCCGCAGCAGGAAGTTGGCGAAGCCGACGATGGCGCCGGCGCCGCGGCCGCCGGCGCGCCGGATCGTCTTCGGCAGCCCGTGGTAGGCGCGATGCGCGAACGAGTCGCCGTCGATCACCAGCAAAGGACGCGCCGCCGTTTTCACGGCGCGGCCTGGGCGGGTGCGGCGGGGTAGATCTGCGCCTGCGACGCAACGGCGTCCTCCCGCCACCACCGTATTTCAACTGAGTATACCATAACTACAACCTATGATTGCGTCCGATTTAGATATACTATACCATCTTTTGCCGTTGCGCTGTCGGTGGGGGGCGCGGTGCATATTGGGGATGGTGTTCGGGTTCTGCGGCGGGCCGGCGCTTTGCTGTGCGCACTCCTGTCCGTGGCGCTCGTGGTCT
>Ga0209810_1005501_pt1 | contig 11432 bp, 5 predicted proteins | sample Coa_R1_7_FD_187159 | JGI IMG/M metagenome (GOLD analysis project Ga0209810, IMG submission 187159) | Surface soil microbial communities from Centralia Pennsylvania, which are recovering from an underground coalmine fire - Coalmine... | ecosystem: Environmental > Terrestrial > Soil > Unclassified ...
CGTGGTCAGCAGCCCGGTCCCTGGCCGCGCGCGGCTGGCCGTGGCCGGCCTGCAGCGCAGCGCGGCGCGTGGACGGCTGATCGAGGCGGCCCTGCGCAACCTGGCCGGCGTGCGGGCGGTCGAGGCGAGCGCCCGCACGGGCAATGTCCTGGTAATGTTCGACCCGGCCGTCGCGAGCGTCGATACACTCGTCTCCGGCGTCGCCCAGGCCCTTGGTGGCAGCCCGGCCGACGCGGAGCAGGGCGCGGGCGCCGCCCTGACCGTCCGCAGCGCGACGCCGGGGCGCCTGCGCCTGACTGTTCCCGCCCTGCATCACCGCCCCAGCCGGGAGGCACCCGTTGCCGCCGCCGTCGCCGCGCTGCCGGGCGTGCGCGCGGCGACGGCGAGCGCCCTCACCGGCACGGTGCTGGTTCGCTACGAGCCGGGGCGCTGGAGCGTGGAAGCGCTGCGGGAGGCGATCGGGCGAGCGTTGGCCGCCGCGGCCGCGCCGGGCGGGAACGGGGCCGGCGACGGGGGGCCGAGGGCGGCGCCGCCCTCGGCCCCAGGGCCGGGCGCGATGGCGCCGGTAGCGGACGCGGCAGCCGTTGCCTGGCACGCTCTGTCGGCGTCCGAGGTGGCCGACGCGCTCGACGTCGACCCCACGCGCGGGCTCGACGAGGCCGAGGTGGTCGAGCGGCGGGCGCGCTGGGGCACGAACCGCCTCGCCGAGCCCGAGGAGCCATCCTTGCTCGCGCTGTTCGCCGACCAGTTCAAGAACGCGCCGAGCGTGCTGCTGGGAGCGGGGACCGTCCTCTCGCTCGCGACGGGCGCCCTGCTCGAGGCCGCGCTCATCGCCGGCGTGCTGGTGGTCAACGCGGCAATCGGCGCGGCGACGGAACGCAGCAGCCAGCGGGCGATCCGCGCGTTGCGCCACGGGGTGGCGATCCGCGCCCGCGTGCGACGCGGCGGTGTCGAGCAGGTGATCGACGCCGGTGACCTGGTCCGGGGCGACGTGGTGCTCCTGCAGAACGGCGATCCGGTGCCGGCCGACGCGCGCCTGATCAGCGCCGAGCGCCTGCGGGTCGAGGAGTCGGCCCTGACCGGGGAGTCGCGGCCGGTAGAGAAGCACGTCGCTCCCTGCGACGAGCGCACTGTCCTGGCCGACCGCACCAGCGTCGTCCTCCGCGGCACGACCGTCGTCGGCGGGCACGGCGCGGCAATCGTCGTCGAGACGGGCGACCGCACGGTGTATGGCGCCCTGCGCCTGCTGGCCGGCGCCGCGGAGGCGCCGCCGACGCCACTGGAGCGCGACCTGGAAGCCCTGGGGCGGGGCGTCGCGATTGGGGCGACAGCGATCTGCGGCGCGGTGCTCGGCCTGTCGCTCTGGCGCGGCGCGGGCCTGTTGCCGGCGATCAGCACCGCCGTAGGGCTCGGCGTGGCGGCGATCCCCGAGGCGCTGCCCACAATTGCGACGACCGTACTGGCCCTCGGCTCGGGTCGCATGCGCCGCAACGGCACCCTGATCCGAACCCTTTCCGCCGCGGAGGGGCTGGGGTCGGTGACCCACGTCTGCGCCGACAAGACCGGCACGCTGACCGAGAACCGTATGGCCGCCCGCGAGCTGTACGTGGCCGGGCAGGTGGTGCGGCTGGCCGGACCGGCGCTGGCGCCGTCTGGCGCCTTCACAGTCGACGGCCACGGCGTGGCGGTCGCCGACTGGCCGGTCCTCGCGGAGGCACTGCGGGTCGGCGCGCTCTGCTCGGACGCCGAGATCGTGGACGCGCGGGGGCCGGAGGTCGTCTGCGACGGCTCGGCGACGGAGGCGGCGCTGCTGGTGGCAGCGCTCAAGGGCGGAATCGACGTTACCGCCCTGCGCGCCGCCTGCCCGATCCTCGACCGCCGCGACCGCGCCGAGGGGCGCCGGTACATGCTAACCGTGCACCGGCGCGCCGGACGCCTCGTCGCCGCCGTGAAGGGCTCGCCGGAGGAAGTGCTGGCCCTCTGCGATCGCGCCGCCGGGCCCGACGGCCCCGAGCCGCTGACCGCGGCGCGCCGGCTCGAAGAAGCCAGCCGCAACGCGGACATGGCTGGCCGCGCCCTGCGCGTGCTCGGCCTGGCCGAGCGCGAGCTGCCCGAGGACTACGGCGAGGCCGACCTCACGGCCGGGTTCGTCTGGTACGGGCTGATCGGCCTGGTCGACCCAGTGCGGCCGGCCGTCCCGGCGACGATCCAGGCCCTGCACACGGCCGGCATCCGCACGATCATGATCACCGGCGACCAGGCGCTGACGGCGGTCGCCGTCGCCCGCGAGCTGCAGCTCTCCCGCCGCGGCGTCCTGAACACACTCGAGGCCGGCGACCTGGCCACGGTCGATCCCGAGACGCTGCGCGGCCTGGTGCGCGAGGTGGGGATCTTTGCGCGGGTGCCGCCCGAGATGAAGCTGGCGGTCGTCCGTGCCCTGCAGGCGAACGGCAAGATCGTCGCCATGACCGGTGACGGCGTGAACGACGCGCCGGCCCTCCGCGCGGCGGACGTCGGCGTGGCGATGGGCGAGCGCGGCACCGAACTGGCGCGCGAGCTGGCGGACGTGGTGCTGTCGACCGACGACTTCGCCCAAATGCTCGACGCGGTGGCCGAGGGGCGGCTGGTGCGGGCCAACGTGCGACGAGTGCTCCACTACCTGCTGGGCACCAACGCCGCGGAGGTCTGGGTCGTCCTCGGCGCCACGGCCGTCGGCCTATCCGCGCCGCTCAACGCGCTGCAGCTCCTCTGGCTGAACCTGGTCACCGACGTCGCGCCGGCGATCGCCCTGGCCGTTGAGCCACGCGACCCGAGCCTGATGGCGCAGCCGCCGCGCGATCCGCGCGAGCCGATCATCCCGCGGCCGCTGGCGCTGCGAATGCTCGGCGAGTCCGCGGTGATCGCGCTGGCGGCGCTCGGCGTGTTCGGCCTTGGCCTGCGCCGCTACGGGCCGGGCCCCGCAGCGCAGACGATGGCCTTCGCCACCCTGGTCACGGCCCAGCTCCTGCACGCGCCGCTGGCGCGGGTGGGCGGCCGCTCGGCGCTCCTGACGCGCGGGCCGGGCAACAAGTGGCTGGCGCTGGCGCTCGGCGTGTCGGGCGCGCTCCAGCTCGCCGCGCTGTTCTTCCCGCCTCTGCGGGTCGCCCTCGGCAGCGCCGCGCTCGGCGTGACCGACCTGCTGCTGGCTGCCGGCGGCGCGCTGGCCGCCGTGGGCACGATCGAGGCCGAGCGCCTGGTGCGCGGCCTGCTCGCGGCACCGGCTCCGTCCGTGCCCGACCCGGCGCTGTCGTGAGCGAGCGCTGAGTAGCCGCGCTCAGTCCGCCGCCGGCTGCGGCGGCGCGACCGGCAGCCGCACGGTGGCGATCACGGCCAGCGCCACCAGCGAGGCCAGCGCCAGCACGACGAAGGTGACACGGTAGGTCCGGAAGTAGTCGATCAGGAAACCGGCCAGCACGACCGAGGCCGGCAGCGCCACCGACTGCACGGTCGCGCTCAGGCCGGCGAACACGCCGCTTCGCTCCGGCGGGATGAGCTGGGTGAGCAGCGGCCACCAGAGCACCGTCAGCGCCGCGTTACCCACCCCCGCCAGCACGAGCAGGACGACGAGCTGCGGCAGCGAGGTCGCCACCGTCCCCAGCAGCGCGGCGATCGCTTGCACGACGATGCCGAAGGCCAGCAGGCGCCGGTAGGCGGGGGCAGGACCCACCCGCAGCCGCCAGCGGCCGCCGCTGCCCGGAATCACCAGCGCGCCCCGGTCGCCCAGCCGCCCGAAGGGCACCGCCAGCACGCCGGTCACGGCCACCACGACCACGAACAGCAGCAGCGCCGTGCTCTCGCTGGCGCCGATCTCGTTCACGGCGTACAGGGTCAGAAACGGCACGACCGCGTTCAGGCCGAAGTAGAGGGCGAACAGTCCGACGAAGAAGCGCAGCGCCTCGCGGCAGGCCAGCAGGCTCGCTGCGTACTCGCGCCAGGGGACGCGAGGCGAGCCGTCGCGGCCGGGCGGCGGCTCGCGCACGCCGACGATGGTCACGGCGAAGCTGCCGACGAGCGTCGCGGCGACCAGCCCGAAGGCCGCGGGCGGGATGCCCCGCTCCCCGAGCAGGGCGATGGCGACGGTCACGCCCACCTGCCCGACGAACTGGACCAGCGCGGCCAGGCTGCTCAGCGTGCCGCGCTGCCAGAGCGGAGCGAGGTCGGCGAGCAGAGCGGTGTAGGGGTCCGCGGCCAGGTTGAACAGCAGGGAGTAGACGACGATCGCGGCAATGGTCCAGCCCAGGCTCGGCGCCAGCGGCGTGAGCGCGAGCACCGCTGCCGCCAGCGGTACGGCCGCGACGAAGAACGGCCGGCGACGGCCCAGCGGCGAGCGCAAGCGGTCGCTCCAGGTGCCGACCAGCGGCTGGACGACGGCCCCCTCGATCGAGCGCGTGCTGCTCAGCAGGCCGATCAGCACGTCAGAGCCGGTGAGCGGCCGCAGGAAGAGCGGCAAGGCGGCGTTGTTGAAGGCATAGAACGCCCCGGTGCCCAGCGAGGCGCAGGCGTAGGCGAGCATCGCCCGCGGGCCAAGGCGCGGCTGTTCCTCGGTCGCTTCGGGCGAGTATCGCTCCAACCGCGCTCCCCCCCACCCGTCGCGTCCGGGCGCCCCCTCGTCGTCCCGCACCATAGCAGGCCGGTCGGCCGACCACCAGCGGGGGGCTTGCCGACCGACGTGCCCAGGCACAGCAGGCAGCGATAGGCAGCGCGTTTTGGCGGTAGGGCCCCGAATCTGCTATCATGGCTGCAGTTGTTCGCTCGGGCTCGTGGTGTAGCGGCCTAACATGCGGCCCTGTCAAGGCCGAGATCGGGGGTTCGAATCCCCTCGAGCCCGCCCCAGCACAGCGGTCAGGCCTCCGTTGGATCGAACGGGGGCCTTTCTGTTGCCCGGTTCCCGCCTTTCCCCGCCGCCTCTCGTAATCGCTTGACTCCCCCGACTGGCCCGCGTATCGTACTGCCACCTGGTCGGCCCGGCCGCGCGGCACGGCGCCGGAGTCACGTGGCGGAGACGAGCATGCACCCACGCCCTTCGCGCCTGCTCCCGATCCTGATCGCGACGCTCCTCCTCGGCGGCTGTTCCAGCGCGGCCGCGCCGGCGGCTCCGGCGGCGCCCCGGGCGGCGCCCACCGAGGCCGCGCCCGCCGCGTCGAGCGCTAGCGCGCCGGCACTAGCGACCGAGCCACCCCGCCAGCTCCAGAAGGTGACGGTGCCGTATACGCCGATAAGTGGGCCAATGGCGCCGCTCTGGATCGGTGTCGATCAGAAGCTGTTCGAGAAGTACGGCCTCGAGGTCACGGCGCAGTTCGTCGGCGGCAGCAGCCCGATCACCCAGGCGCTGACCACCGGGGAGTACGACATCGCCGTCGCCAACGGCGGCGTGGCGGCGCTGAACCGCCTCAATGGCGGCGACATCATGATCGTCGGCCTGCACGCGCCGACGTTCTCCATCGACTCCTGGTCGCGGCCGGAGATCCGCTCCATCGCCGGCCTGCGGGGCAAGAGCATCGGCGTCACGCGGTTCGGCAGCTCGACGCACTTCGCGGCGATCGCCATGCTCGAGTCGGCCGGCCTGCAGCCGACCGACGCCGTGATCCTCCAAACCGGCGGCGTCAGCGAGTCGCTCGCCGCGCTCCTGAGCGGCCAGATGGACGCCGTGATGCTCGCGCCCCCACAGAGCTTCGAGGCGCGGCGGGCCGGCTACTACCAGGTCGCCTTGATGTCGGAGCTGGGCGAGTACGGCCTGTTCCCCGAGACGGGGATCATCGCTCGCGAGGCGGTGCTGCGCGACCCGCAGCTCCGCGCGATGGGGGTCAACTTCATGCGGGCCTTCACCGAGGCGCTGCACGTGGCGAAGACCGACGCCGAGGTGACCAAGCAGGCCCTACACAAGTACGCCCAGATCGACGACGAGACGGTCCTGCAGGACACCTTCGACTTCTACAGCAAGTTCTTCCCGGATACGCTGCGCATCGACGAGCGGAGCATCACGAACATGATGCGGTTCCTCGACGATCCCCGGGCCCGTGACGCCGACCCCAAGCTGTTCTACGACAACGGTCTGGTCGACGACGCGAGCCGCTGAGGCGCGCGCCCGCGCTCAACCGACGTGGACGACCGGCCGGCGGGCCGGGTCCGGCTCGGCCTGGCGCAGCACCTCGTGGGTCACCGGCGCGATGTCGCCCTGGCCGAACAGCAGGTAGCGCAGCAGATGGGCGAGCGGCTTGCCCTCGCTCCAGGCGAAGTAGGCGTTGGGGATCTTGCCGGTCGTGTCGCGCAGGTAGAGCAGGAAGGCGGCGATGGCGTTCGGCACGCTCGCGCTCTCGGCGCGCAGGATCCGGTAGCCGGCGATCTCCTCCCCACATATCTTCAGCACCGGCGCGAACTCGGACGAGTCGCAGACGGTCACCTCGAGAAACAGGACCGGCTCGCCGGCGGGGATGCAGCTTATCGCCCGCTGCTCAGCCTCCTTCTGCCGGTACTCCGCCTCGTCGCGCTCGTTCGGTTCGTTGGCGATGATGCGGATCACGCCGCGGCTGGCCTCGTCGACGAACCGCTGCGCGAGCGGATCCAGGTCCACGCCGCCGACCCGCAGCTCGGTCGAGCGAGCGATCCGCGACGCGATCGACGTGACGACGATGGTGACGATGAAGAACGCGGCGATCTTCACGCCGTCGGGCCGCTCCAGCACGTTCAGCACCGTGGTATAGGCGAACACCGCGACGATGACCCCGAATAGCACCGCCGTGCGGTGCGGTCCCTGGCGCCAGACGGCCAACGCGACCGCCACCGCCGCCGACGACATCAGCACCAGCACACCAGTGGCGTACGCGCCGCCTTGCGCGTCCACGTCGGCGCGGAAGACCAGGGTCACCGCCACGGCGATGGCGCCGAAGACGAGCACCAGCGGCCGCGTGGCCCGCGTCCACTCCGGCGCCATACCGTAGCGCGGCAGGTAGCGCGGCACGATGTTCAGCAGTCCGGCCATCGCCGAGGCCCCGGCGAACCAGAGGATGAGGATCGTGCTCACGTCGTAGGCGGTGCCGAACCCCTCGCCGAGGTACTGGTGGGCGAGGTAGGCGAGGGCGCGGCCGTTGGCCTTGCCGCCGGGCTCGAAGGCCGCCGCAGGGATCAGGACGATGGTCACGAAGCTGCTCGCGATCAGGAAGCCGCTCATGATGACCGCCGCCGCCGTGAGCAGCTTGCGCGTGTTCCGGATGCGCCCGACCGGCCGCGCATAGGTGTCGTCGGGATCGCCGCGGACGAGCGGCATCACCGCGACGCCAGTCTCGAAGCCGGACAGGCCCAGGGCCAGCTTCGGGAAGAGGAGCAGGGCCACGGCGACCATCAGCAGCGGGCTGCCGTGCTGCTCGAACAGGGTCCGCTGCCAGTCGACGACCACGCTGGGGTGCTGCAGCACGTGCCAGAGGCTATCGCCGACCACGACCAGGTTCAGCAGGAGGTAGGTGCCGACCAGGACGACGGCGAGGCCGATCGCCTCGCGGAAGCCCTTCAGGAACACCGCGGCGAGCAGGCCGATCAGGAAGAGCGTCAGCTCGACGCGGTAAGGGCCCAGCACCGCCGGCACGAACGGGTTCTCCAGGACGTGGGCCGTGGCGTCGGCCGCAGAGAGGGTAATGGTGATGATGAAGTCGGTGGCCGCGAAGCCGAGCAAGCAGAGGACGAACAGCTTGCCCTCCCACCAGGGCAACAGCCGCTCGAGCATGGCCACGGAGCCCTCGCCGTGCGGGCTCTCGTGGGCGACGCGCCGGTACATCGGCAGCGCCCCGAACAGGGTGAGGAGGACGAGGATCAGCGTAGCGATCGGCGCGAGGGCGCCGGCGGCCAGCGCCGCGATGCCGGGCTGGTAGCCGAGCGTCGAGAAGTAGTCGACGCCCGTGAGGCACATCACCTGCCACCAGGGGTGCTCGCGGTGCTTGCCCTCGCGCTCGTAGGGGCCCTCGATCTCCTGGCTCTCGTATCGTAGCAGCCAGCGCTTGAGGCGGTCGCCCTGCTCGCGCCGCACGTCTTCCGCCGTGGCCATCGACACCTCGGTGGGTCGGGCTCGCCCGGCCGGGCGGCCAACCGGGAGCTTGCGTCGCAGCGGCGGCCGGCGCCGTGAGACGCCGCGGCCGGCTGCCGCCGGCCAGCCGCGCCGGCCGCTCGCTTATTGTACCCACTGGACGGCAAGCAGCCAGCTATTGTTCCAGGCAGGGCCGCGCTAACGCGTGCCTTCGATTCACGGAGTGGCGGTCGCGCCGCGCCTGAGGCGCTACCGTGCAGCCGACGTGCCACTCGCCTACAGCCACTCCCCCGCGGCATCGGCCGGCGGATTGCGTGCGGGGGCGGTGGCCTGCCATAACCTGCCTGGAAGCGGGCGGACGGCCTTCCCATCCGGTGCGCCGCGCCCCGCGCCTGCTCGACTGCTGATGACACCGGCCGCTCCCACCCAGCACGTATCCGGAGGTAGCACGCATGCCGATCGACACCGCGGCCGCCGAGAAGGTCCTCGCCCAGATCGACCGCGACGAGCTGGCCGCGCTGGCGCGCGACCTGGTCGACCTGCCTAGCCCGACCGGGCAGGAGCAGGCCGTCGCCAACTACATCCTCGACTGGTATGCCCGCCAGGGCCTGCGCCCCCTGCACCAGGAGGTCGAGGTCGACCGACCGAACGCCGTCGGCGTCCTCAAGGGCAGCGGCGGCGGCCTCAGCCTGATGTTCAACGGCCACATGGACACGAGCTTCACCGGCACCGAGGCGGACCGGCGGATGGTCGCCCGGCTGGAGCCCGACGCTGAGCTGCGCGGCACGATCGAGGGCGACGTCGTGCGCGGGCTGGGCATCTCGAACATGAAGGGCGGCATTGCCGCCTTCATGATCGCCGGCAAGGCGCTGCGCCAGAGCAGCGTGCCGCTCAAGGGCGACGTGATCCTGGCCGCCGTGGTCGGCGAAATCTCGCGGACGCCGATCGGTCCCTGGCAGACGAAGGAGTTCCGCGGCGAAGGGGCGGGCACCCGCCACCTGCTGACGCACGGCGTCCAGTCGGACTACGCCATCGTCGCGGACGGGTCGGACATGAACATCGTCTGGACCCAGACCGGCGTGGTGGACTTCAAGATCACCACCTTCGGCGAGGCCGAGGCGGCCTGGGGCACGCGCCGCGCCACCCACCCGCCCGTGCGCCTGAACGCGATCGTCAAGATGACGCGGGTCGTCGAGGCGATCGAGCGCTGGGCGGAGGAGTTCGAGGAGCGCCACGTCTACCAGTCGCCGACCGGACCGATCTGGGCCAAGGTCAACGTCGGCGCCATCGAGGGCGGCGCGCCGTACCGGCCGAACTACTTCCCCGGCGTGTGCAGCCTCTACGTCGACGTGCGCACACCGCCTGGCCTGCGGCCCGTCACCGTGCAGCACGAGATCGAGCGCGCGCTGGCGCCACTCGGGATCGAGTACGAGCTCCAGGCCTACAAGTCGCTGCTCGGCCACGAGGGCCGCGGCGTCGAGCCGCTGGTGGAGGTCGTCGGCGAGGCCTACGAGTACGTGGTGGGGGAGAAGCTCCAAGGCGAGCGTCCGGAGCGGGCGAGCATCTGGACCGACACCAACGTCTACAACGAGATGGGCATCCCGGCGGTCAAGATCGGACCGCGCGGCCGGCGCATCGGCCCGCGCCGCGAGGAGCTGGCGATCGACGAGATGGTCAAGGCGGCCAAAGTCTACGCCCTGGCGGCGCTGGCGATCTGCAGCCGCGAGCGGCCAGAATAGTAGACCGGCGAGGCATACCGTGGCGAGAGGTCAGCGGCTCACGCCGACCACGCGTGCGGCTTCGGGCGCCACGGTCAGGTCCGCGACCTGGCTCAAGCGAGCGTCGGCGGGGATGTTGCCGTCCGCCTTCTCGGCGGCCATGAACGCCTCGATGCCCTCGGCGTCGACCGCGCAGTCGGGGACCAGCGCCGAGACGACGAAGTCGTAGGAGGCGTCGGCTTCGGCGTCGGAGATGGACAGCCAGTCGCGGCTAACGGCGACCGTGGCAGCGCGGTTCTCCTTGATGAAGCGGATGGCCTGGATCTCCGCCTGGATCATGTTGCGCACCTGGTCGCGCTGCTGGGTCAGGCGGTCCTCGTGCACGATCAGCCCATTCTGGGGCTCCTTGACCAGGTCCGGGCCGCTGGCGAGGATGCGCATGCCCTGGTCGCGGGCGCGGATGTGCCAGGGCGGCGAGAGCGCGGCGGCCTGGACGCGGTTGTTCACGAGGGCGTCCACCAGGAGCGGCGTCTGTGCGCCGGCCGGCAGGATGTTGACGTCGGTGTCCGGGTCGTAGCCGAGCTTGGTCAGGATATCGCGCGTCGCCAGGTCCTGTGCCCCGCCCCGGGTAGTGATCCCGATCGCCTTGCCACGCAGGTCGGCGGTGCTCGCGATCTCCGGCCGGCCGAGCAGGACGAACAGCGGGGCGCCGACCAGGGTGGACACGATCCGCAGCGGCGCACCGTTGGCGGCGATGCGGATCGCCGGGGGATAGGCCGTGGTGTACTCGAGCTCGCCGGCCACCTGCGCCGCCGACTGGGCGCCGGCGGCGATCTGCAGGATCTCCACGTCCAGGCCGTACTGCTTGTAGAAGCCCTGCTCGACGGCCATCCGGGCCGGGAGGAAGTTGAGCGAGGTGGCAGCGATGCCGTAGCGCACCGAGGCCGGGGTCGGCGTCGTGGTCGGCGGGGCGGCCGCGGTAGGGGCGGCCGCCGCCGGCTGGCTCGGCGCGGCGGTAGGCGCGGGTGTGGGACTGGCCGACGAACAGGCGGCCGCCGCGACGAGGCCGACGGCCGCCAGGAGCGCGATCGGGCGCATGGGTCCTGCCTCCTAACGCGTGGGTCGTGCAGACACGGTCAGCGGCCGGCGCCGGCCGGCACGGGCGCCGCGCCGGCCAGCCGGAGGCGGGCACCCCAGCGGGCACGGACCGCCTGCAGGCGCTCGGCCTTGAACTCGACGATCGGCGGGAACTCGTCCCGCCACTCCCAGGGGCGCGTGGCGTCGATGATCGCCCGCGAGCTGAAGCCCTTCTCGCCCGGCCGCACGATCGGGTCGAGCGGGCCGCTCCACATCCGCCGGATGATGTCGATGTCGCGGTCCGGATCGCAGCGGGTCGACACCGCCCACATCACCGCCTCCAGGTCGAACGGGTCGACGTCCTCGTCCACGACGACCACGAAGCGGCTGAGGTAGGCGCCCGGCCCGCAGCCGAGGGCGACCAGGCCGGCCTGGCGGGCGTGGCCCGGGTAGCGCTGCTTGATCGCCACAACGTTGAACATCCGCGTGGCGCCGACCTCGTGGCAGCAGACGCCCGCGACGTCCGGCACGCCGGCCTTCTGCAGGTCGTTCCAGATCAGCGCGGAGCGGAAGACGCACAGCGC
>Ga0209810_1005502_pt1 | contig 11431 bp, 8 predicted proteins | sample Coa_R1_7_FD_187159 | JGI IMG/M metagenome (GOLD analysis project Ga0209810, IMG submission 187159) | Surface soil microbial communities from Centralia Pennsylvania, which are recovering from an underground coalmine fire - Coalmine... | ecosystem: Environmental > Terrestrial > Soil > Unclassified ...
CGCCAATAGAGGTGCCGTGACCGCCGATGAACTTGGTGGCCGAATGCACCACGATGTCCGCGCCATGCTTCAATGGCTGCACCAGGTAGGGCGTCGGCAACGTGTTATCGATAATCAGCGGCAGGCCGTTCTCGTGGGCGATCGCCGCCACCGCGCTGATATCCAGCGTATCCAGGCGCGGATTGCCCACCGTCTCGGCATAGATGGCCTTCGTGCGGTCATTGATGGCGGCGCGGAAATTCTCCGGCTCGCGCCCATCGACGAAGCGCACGGTAATGCCCATCTTAGGCAGCGTATAATGGAACAGGTTGTAGGTGCCCCCATACAGGCTGGCCGAGGTCACAATCTCGTCGCCCGCCCCTGCAATATTCAGAATCGCCAGCGTCTCCGCCGCCTGCCCGGACGCGGTAGCCAGCGCGCCCACGCCGCCTTCCAGCGCCGCGATACGCCGCTCAAACGCATCCTGCGTGGGGTTCATAATGCGCGTATAGATGTTGCCAAATTGCTTCAAGGCAAAGAGATTCGCCGCGTGTTCCGGGCTGTCGAAGACAAACGAGCTTGTCTGATAGATCGGCACGGCACGCGCGCCGGTCGCGCTATCCGCCGTTTCCTGCCCGGCATGCAAAGACAGTGTTTCAAAGCCATAACTCTTGTTGTTGTTCAGCGCCATGAAATCAATTGCTCCTTCCGGGTGAAATACTCTATTTCACCTCCAAACACATAGACAATCCGATAAAGCCCTTAAAAATTCAGGGCTGCGGTCATCTGCTCCCATTCCTTGAGGAAAGCGTCGTGACCGTGTGGTGAATCCAGTTCAACATAGGTCGCGTCACCACCCAGCGACCTGACCTGTTCGGCCAGCCAGCGCACACGCGCGGCAGGGAACAGGAAATCCGAACGAATACCGACAAACAGCGCCTTGCTGCGTATGCGGCTCAGCGCGGCCTCCAGCGATGGGTAGCCCTCGCTCACATCGTACAGATCCATCGCCCGACTGATATACAGGTAGCTGTTGGCGTCAAAGCGCCGCACCAGCAGTTCTCCCTGGTAGTAGAGGTAGTTTTCTACATCGAAACGTTCCCCAAGATCAGGTACGTTACCGGGTGACGGAGCCTGGGGAAAACGCTGCGGGTTGCGGTTGCGCGTGAAGCGCAGTTCCATCGACTCCTCGCTTTGATAGGTAATCATCGCCAGCATGCGCGCAATCGCCAGTCCCGCGCGCGGCCCCTCACCGGGGGCGTAATCGCCGCCCTGCCAGCGCGGATCGGCCATAATGGCCTGGCGCTGCACCTCGCTGAAAGCAATACCCTGAGCCGTCAACGCCGCCGTCGCCGCCACCACCGCCACCTTGCGCACCATGTCGGGATAGCGCACGGCCCATTCCAGCGCCTGCTGCCCGCCAATGGAGCCGCCGGCCACCATCGCCAGTTCGCGCACGCCCAGGTGATCGAGCAGCACGCGCTGCGCGTCCACCATATCGCGAATGGTAATCAGCGGAAAACGCATACCATACGGTCGGCCCGTCGTCGGGTCAAGCGATGATGGACCCGTGCTGCCATAGCAACCGCCCAGAATATTCGAGCAGATGACAAAATAGCGCGACGTATCGAAGGGCCGCCCGGGGCCGATGAGAGGATTCCACCATGCAGCCTTCGGATCATCAGGTCGCTCCACGTCATGAGCGTGGGCGCTGCCGGTGAGGGCGTGGGTAATCAGGATGGCGTTGTCTCCCTCCGCGTTGAGCGCCCCCCACGTCTCATAGGCCAGCGTGATGGGGCCGAAGTCGCCGCCGCGCTGCAATGGCAGCCGCTCAAACGTGTACGTCTGTACGCCGCTGACAGGAACCGCACTGCTGACCGTCGGTCGCGCACCCCGCGCCGACACACCCTGCCCTGGTTGCTCAATACTGGTCGCCATTGCATCCTCCTTTCTCTGATTGACTGACTGTCTGTCTGATTGTGTCTGTCTGCCTGACTGGCTGACTGAAAAATGAGCGCAAAAAAACCCTCTCCCTGGCAGGGGCGAGGGTTCACAGGTTTCGCGGTACCACCCTGATTTGTCGATGCCTCACGACATCGACCTTACGGAGTGTTACAATTTCGCGCTACCCAGGCCACCCGTTCCCAGGCCACCCGTTCCCAGGCCACCCGCAAGGGGTGGCCCTACTATATACGGCGTACCCCACGTCATTCGCGCTACCCAGGCCACCCGTTCCCAGGCCACCCGCAAGGGGTGGCCCTACTATATACGGTGTACCCCACGTCATTCGCGCTACCCAGGCCACCCGCCGTTGCAGGCCACCCGCAAGGGGTGGCCCTACTATATACGGTGTGTTCTGCATGTTTCGCGTATAGTAGGGCCATCCCTTGCGGGTGGCCTGCAACGGCGGGTGGCCTGCGTCCCGGCGGCTGGCCTGCAACGGCGGGTGGCCTGGGGCGCGGCGGCGCTATCGAGGCTGCAACACTCCGGCCTGTAACGCGGCCAACGGCACGGCCTACTTGTCCCTTGATGCGCGTGGGCGTGGACGTGTCATGCTGAGTGAAGCGAAGCATCTGGGGTAACCATACCTGCTAATGCCGCCACCAGATGCTTCGCTTCACTCAGCATGACACGTCCACGCCAGTGGGCGTTCAGCCTGCTACTCCGAGGTCATATTCAACGCGGGTACGGCACCGGCTTCTCATCAGCCCCGGCTCGCTGTAGCCGCCCCTCTCGTTTACTCGTCCTCTTCACAGTAGTTGTTTACTTGACTGGTAAAGTACACAATGCACAGGCCACAAAAAAACCCCTGCTTCTCAGGGGTTACGGCAACGCTGCGCATTTCCCCTCATCTTGCGGAACGCAAAGCAACGTGTTCCGCCGGAATTGGCACCCTTCCCGCGACTCTGCGGATGGGTTGCCGGGCTTCATCGGGCCGTGTCCCTCCACCTCTCTGGATGAGAGCAGAAATTTGATTTCCTGCACCTGTTCGGTTGTCTATGTACACCACTTTCGATTTGTTAGTAACAAGTATACCCGCCAACCTGCGGAAATGTCAAGGGCAATTCTGAACAACTTCTTCTCTCTTCTCCTATGGAAAAGACACACCACGATAGACCTTATCCACAGGGAAACGCACACTCAGGCATTCGATAATAGCAGTTTCCCCGGCATAGTAGGGCATGTGTACCCACAATTCTCCCTCTTTATGAAAGACTGTGACGCTTCGTATCGTGTTATCCACGAACACCACCGCTTCGATGGTAGGACAAGATTGATACAGGAAGAATTTTTTTCCCTGGTCATACGTCCTTGTACTCGGTGAAAGCACTTCTACCACCACGCGCAGATGCCGGATGTCTTCTTCGCCCTCGTCCTCCACTTCTTGACAGCTTACAGATGCATCTGGAAAGACGTAGCGTGTCTCAGAGAGTTGTACTCGCTTATCAGAGCCGTAGACATAACACGAACTATCCTGCAGCAGATTCCATAGAATGGCTGCTATGTTCATGCTCATAATTGCATGATCATCGGTACCTCCAGCCAGATTGGTTGCTCCTGTCGAAAGCTGGTAAACGTAGCCATCAATATATTCGTACTTGATCCCCTCAACGCTTTCATCCAGTTGAAGGTACTCCTCGACAGACATATATTCCCTGTCATGAGATCTTTTCGCAACCATAAGCTATCCCTCATTCCCTTCTTGCTGTTTTCCGTTTACCTGCTCACACCTACCTTATTCTCTCACAGGATCGGAGAGACGGCAATATATACAAAGCTGACATCCATGCACCTATCTTCTCCTGTGGAAACGTTATACCACGCCAGACCTTCATAATTTTCCCCCTTTCTCCCATGAGAAACGTCTCCTCTACTAGAAGGAGAGAAGACTATGCAAACATTTCTGCCCTATCCCTCGTTCGAGGAGGTTGCGCAAACGCTGGATAATAGACGGCTGGGGAAACAGCGGGTAGAGGGGTTGCAGATTCTCAATGTGCTGGCTAAACCGCCTGATTACCGGGGCGGCTGGTTCAATCACCCGGTGGTCAAGATGTGGCGCGGCTATGAAAATGCGCTCAAAGAGTACGTCAACAGCATGATCACTGAGTGGAAGAGACGCGGCTACCGGAATACCATGCCATACTACGATCTTGAAGGCATAGAGATCACATATCCCTGGTGGCTGGGAGAACCGCGCCTGCACCGCTCCCATCAGTCCAACCTGCTGCGCAAAGAGCCTGCCTATTATCGCCGCTTCGGCTGGGACGTGCCAGAAGACCTGCCCTACTTCTGGCCCGTTCCCTGAAAGTACGACAAAGCGGGCAGCCTCGCGACCACCCGCTTTGATATATTAACCTGCTGCGACGACGTTAGATCGTGCGCTGCTGATACGGCTGGTAGCCGTAGTAGGGCTGGCCGAACATGACACGGCGGCGCGTCTGACCGAAGAGCAGGTAGAGCAGAGGGCCAATGAACGGCGTTGACCAGATGACCAGCAGCCAGAGGACAGTTCCTACCGGTGTATGTTCATCCTCAAACAGCATGACCGTTTCGATAATATGTCCCACCACCGGCACAAACACGATCACCAGAAACAGCAGCGAATTCATCACGCAACCGCGATTACCCGACATCTATTGTTCTCCTTCACTTTTCTCATCATCAGTTTTGCTCTCTCACCATCCCCGCATCCACATCCACCATGTAGTACGTGCCAGGGACGTATCGCGTTGCAAGGTGTTTCAGCATAATCCGGCATCATTGCCCGTAACCCATGCTGGCATAGCCGCCGCTCGCACCATTGAGGTTGAAGAACATGATCTGCTCCACCACAACCGGCTGCGTTGAGTAGATTGCCATGCCCACTGGCGTGCCGGTTCCCGCCTCGTTTGCCAGGTTGAGCGTCATGCACGTGTTCGCAGCCAGTGTGTAGGTCTTGACGATGGGCGCGCCACCGGCCTGGTAGTAGACGACCTGTATCTGCGCCGTGCTGTCGGCGAAGTTTGCCAGCGCCAGCGATTCCACATGTCCGGCGCTGCTATCTCCCTGCGGCACATACCAGGCGTTATGCGTCGCGGCGCTGCCCGTCACGGTAGTGCTGCCCGTCACCGAACCGATAGTGCCGAATTGCGTCGTGAAGAATGCTTCGCGCGCAGCCACAATCGGCGCGGACGAAGTAATCATTATCGCGTGCAGGGCCGACCTGACCACGCTATTCACGCTGACATCCAGGCGTCCCTGCGCAGCTATGCTCACGTTCTGCGTGACGACCTGCCCATTCGCCAGCAGGTAGCGCACCTGCGCGCCGACCGGCTGCGTGTTGGGGTCTGTGAGGATCAGATGCTCATTGAAGCCTGCAGTGGTATTGCCCGCGCCAAAGTACCACGTCTGCTGTGGGACTGACACGCCTGCGAGAACGCTGCCGCCGCGCTGAGAACCGCTCGCCAGGTACATCGGCTCCTCAACTGCTACGGGCGCGCTGGCGGAAATTGCCAGCCCGAACTGCCGATTGGGAAAGACCGTGTTGAGAACAATCGTCGCGCGCGCGCGCGCCGCGATGGTGTAGTTGTTACTGCTATTCCTCGGTCTCAGGCCGCCAGGGCTATTCAACAGGCCGGTGACAGTGAGCGCGACGGGCTGCGCGGACGGGTTCAGCACGGAGAGCAGGGTATTCCAGCCCGGCGTGGTGTGGCCGTCGGCAAAGTACCAGTTGCTGGCAAGCGAGACGATGCCGGGGCTGTCTGTGGCGGCCACGAACGTGTCCTTGTGCGTGTACATCGTGCGCTCGGCGGCAAAAGGCTGATTCCCCTGCACCATCATCCCTACCGTTTTATTCGCGCCCACCTCGTGATTGATATTCAGCACACTCTCTCCCTGCGCCGCCACTGTATACGTGCGCGTCAGCGGCGCGCCGCCCTGGAAGAGATAGGTGATGGTAATGCTCACAGGCGTCACCGCCGGATTGGTCAGAGACAGGTACTCGGTGGTTCCCGTTCCCGTGTAGCCCTCGGCAAAGTAGTATGTCGTGGGCAGGTTGGGCGTGATCGTCATATTGAGCGTGAGTGGCGTTGCGCCCTGCGAAGAGAACCAGACTCCCTGCTGCTGGAAGTCATAGACCAGCCGGTACGTTCCGGCCAGCGCGGGCGTGTGCAAGGTCAGCGAAACGGTCGTACTGGCTCCCGGCGCAACATCGGCGGCCAGTGTTCCCGTGCTGGACGGCCCCGCGATTGATGGGGCGACGGGCTGGCCTGCGTTGTTCAGCCAGTAGTAGCCCGCCGTCACCTGCCCGCTGCCCGTTGCCGCCCATGTTTGCGCGCCCGTGTTCTTCGCGCTCACCTGCACCTGCACGGTCGCGCCCGGCGGCAGGTTCGTCGGCAGGCCGCTCGTGGCAATAGAGGCGGCGTAAGCGGCGATCTCAACGCTGTCGTTGCGCGGCTTTGCCCCCTGCTGAGAGAAGACCGTCTGTCCCTGCACCATATCCCATTGCAGCGTATATGTTCCCACCGGCGCGGCGGGCGTCCGCACGGAAACGCTGAGTGAGACGGAGCCACCCGGCTTCACATCCTGCGACAGGGCAGTGCTGTTTCCCGTCAAAATCACCTGATTCTGCGCGTTGAGCCAGCGATAGATGAGAGCGACGACGGCGGTGCCGCTGGAAGGCCAGGTGAAATTGCCGCTATTTTGCAGCGTCAGATCAACCTTTACCGTGCTGTTGGGCAACATGGCGGCGGGAGTATCGTCGCCGGAGACGGCAAAGCCGTAGACGGGCGGCGTCTGGCCCGGCATGCTGGCGACGGGGACAAATTCCACGCCGTCTGCCGCCAGTTGCGCGCCGTTCTCGCCCGTCGCGTTGCTCAAGACGACGCGCCCATTCATTGAGGCGCTGAAGTAGTAGGTACCGAGGCCCACCCACTGCGGCCCCGTGTTCTCCCAGCCATACGGCCCCGGAAACGAGCCGATATGCTCCTCATCCAGGTAAACAGTGTGCTGAACCTCCGTGCCGGGGTGGTTCGGATCATCGCTATAGATGGTATAGGGCGCCCAGCCACTGCTGGCATGGTTATCGTCGACAAAGACGCCCACTTCGTAGTAGCCATCCTGAGATAACTTCGGCTGCCATGTGGCCGTCGCCGTCGCCGTGCCGCTGCTGCTGGTCGTCCAGTGCAAATCGCCGTTGATATCGGTGGCAGAGGTAGCCGCAGACCAGCTTCCTGTGCTGCTCCAGCCCGGTCCGCCATCATCCACCAGCGTCGCGCCCGGATAAACGGCGCTGCCGTTGCTGCTCAAAAGCGGAATTGTGCTGGCAGTTCCTGGATTATTGACCCAGAGGTAGTAGTCAGGCACCACGTTAGGGTCGGCATAGCTGCCTGTCCAGCCAAAAGGGTCGGTGGCGTTCCAGTAGGGGAGATAGTAGGTAGCCATGTGCAGGTGCGGCCCGGTCGAAGAGCCGGTGGTGCCGCTCGTGCCAAGCTGCCACTGCGTTCCAACCGTATCGCCCACCCCAACTGTGAGCGCGCTCAAATGTCCATAGGCCGTGACGAAGCCGTTGCCATGATCGACGGCAGCCCACAGACCCAGCGCGCTCTGATGGTTCGTCGGGTCGTACCAGCCGGCGCGAATCACCGTTCCCGCCGCTGCGCTCAGCACCGGCTCGTACCACAGGTTCAGATCATAGCCGTTGTGTCCATCATAGCAGTTGACGCCGCCCGTGCAAGAGCCGATAGAGACGCCAGTCCACTTCTGCCCATCGTAGCGTACAAAGACGCCGTCGTAATCGTACCAGGGCCGGTCGTGGTCAACAAACGAGACCGTGCGTGAAGAGATAGTGCGATTGCCATAGTATGGGCGGTGCAGAAACGGCGCGGGCGCGTTCGCCTGCTGCCGCGCCGCCAGCGTCACAACATGTCTGCCCGTTGTCTGCCCCCGAAACGGCAGCTTCCCGCCCACAAAGAATCCGCCCGCAAGACTTGCCAGCAGCACCAGCAGGATCAGTCCCGCCAGCATTACCTGAAAGAGATGCAAGCGTGAGCAGGCTACCCGCCACGCCGCAGGCCAGCCACCAGCACGCCCCGCAGGCCAGCCACCAGCACGCCCCGCAGGCCAGCCACCAGCACGCCCCGCAGGCCAGCCACCAGCATGCCCCGCAGGCCAGCCACCAGCATGCCCCGCAGGCCACCCCGCAGGCCACCCGCAAGGGGTGGCCCTACTATATACGTCAGTTCCCCAGGCCCTGCGACCGCCTCGCGTATAGTAGGGCCACCCCTTGCGGGTGGCCTGCGATGTGGCCGGCGGCGTGGCCTGCGATGTGGCCTGCGATGTGGCCGGCGGCGTGGCCTGCGATGTGGCCTGCGATGTGGTCGGCGGCGTGGCCTGCGATGTGGTCGGCGGGCTGGCCTGCGATGTGGCCGACAGCGTGGTCTGCGATGTGGCCTGCAATGTGGTCGGCGGCGCGATGGGTGGCCTGCTCGCGCTTCTGTTCACCGTTCGCTTCTGTAGATGCATATGTCTTTTCCTCCTCATCTTGCCTGTTAGCCTACCGCGAAAATGCGCATGGTCGGTGTTGCCAGCGAATGCACGGCGGGGCGCATCGTCGCGCTGCCCACCATCGCCGACCAGTAATGCGGGGTCGCGCCGATCAGCGTATTCACAGGTGCGAACGAGGTGAAGGTAATGCTGGCGCTGTTGGCCGCCCACTCAGGATTGATATTGATCTGCATATGTGTCTGCTGCGGTGAGGCCACCAGCCAGCTCTGGCCGCTCGCCACATCCGCCACCGCAACGCCACACTGCAGCGCCTGCATGGAGTTATCGGCCTGCCGATCCGCCAGGTTGGTGCGTTCGATAAAGGCGATGCGCCTGCCATCTGGCGACCAGAGCGGGGCGTAACCATGCCCGCCATCAGCCTGCGCCAGCAAACGCTGCCCGCCCCCCACGCGATTCATCACCCACAGCCCGGCAGGCAGGAACGGCACCGGACTATCCGAGATGCGCTCATACGCAATCTCCGAGCCGTCCGGCGACCACGCAAAGAGACCGGCGATGGATTGCGCGCCGCCTTTGATGTGAAACAGGTGCGTCTGCTCACTGCCATCGCTCTTCATCAGCCATGTATCGCTGCCCAGGCCCAGCCCCTGTGAAGTGGAATAGACAATATGTGTCCCATCCGGCGAGGACGCGGCATCGACCAGAAAGGCCGAGGGCATATGAATGTCGATATTCACATGGCTCCCCGTTGCCGCGTTCACAATCCACAGGCCCGGATTCCAGCCATTGTTGCCGTCCATTGGCGCGTCTGGCCCCATAGGGAACATGGGCCGGTAGAGGAAACGGTCGCCAGAGGGCAGCCAGTGCAGGAAATTGCCCAGCACGTGCTGCGGCGTCAGGCGCATCAGCATGTGCTGCGTGTCATACACCCAGACCTGCTCGCCATGATCGCGCGTGCCATTGATTGCCAGGTAGCGGCCATCCGGCGAAAGCTGCATCGACAGCACGCCATCGCCGCTCGCCAGCCCGAAAGAATCGTTGAAGCTGGCGATAACCTGCGGCGCGCTCACCGGCTGCCCGTCCGTCCCCTTCACCGCGCGCGCCAGCACAAAACCCCCTGATTGCCTGAGGGTATAGTAGATATAGTTGCCGGGGGCCAGCGAGCTGTTCGCTCTCGCCCCCGTATCAACACGTCCCGCCCGCTGCCCGGCCAGAGCCAGCCCTATCACCGCCACCAGCGCCACAGGCAGCAGCAGCGTCACCGCTTTCTTACGTCGCATCCCGTCTATCCTTCCTCCATTCTCATCTCACATTCAGCCATACATACCACTGTATGTATCGGCTTTATCGATGGAATACTGAAGGAATCTGGGCAGAACGTGCAGACATGCCATAAATAAAGAATTATGGCCATGTCATGCCATAACAAAGACCCTCTGACGTGTCATGCTGAGCGACAGCGAAGCATCCGAGGCGACGGTTGGGTGGCAGGGGTGCCAGGGCGCAGGCCAGCTGCGCCCCTCCCAACCACGAACCAGTGGCGCACCTGCGTCGTTGGGAGGGGCGCAGCTGGCCTGCGCCCTGGCAGCAGAGGACCGCCGAACGTGTTTGTCATGGCATGCCAGAGGGTCTTTCTCATGCCATGCTTCGCTGCCGCTCTATATGACACGTCCCGGCCACTTTCTCATGGCATAATACGTCTCCCGGACGTTCCGGCGCGCCGCTTATGGCAGGAACTGATTGGTATACAGGGCGTCGAAGTTCATCTGGTGAATAGGCTTGCCGGAGGCGTCGAGGACGCCGTTAGAGTTGAGGATGAACTGCGGGTAGCCGTGCCAGGCGGAAGCGTCCTGCCAGCCCCACTGATGGCCGGGGTCGGCGTAGCGCGGGCTGAGGAAGCTCTGGCTGGCAAAGACCAGGCCCGTATCGGGGAAGGTGCCTTTCGGAGCCTCATCTATCAGCATCTGCGCCGCCTGCTGCGGGTGCGTTTGCGCGTATTCGTAGCCACGCACCGTCGCCGCCATAAACTTGCGCAACAGGTCGGGCTTCTGCTTGATCTCGGCAGGACTGGTGATGATATTGGGCGTGTAATAGTCGGGGATGCCATAGTTGATGATGGGGAAGACGTTGACTTTGAAGCCATCGCGCTGCGCCTGAATCACCTCCCAGCCCTCGAAAACCCAGGCAAAATCGATGCGGTGCGTCTCCAGCGCCTGCATCGTGTCCACGCTCAGCGTCACGCTCTTAAAGACGCCCTTGCCCCCCGCGTGCTTGATAATCTCACTCACCACCGCGGTTTCGTAGGGTGCGCCAAACGCGCCATAGACCTTGCCGTCGAAGTCGCGCGGGCTGTTCAGGCCGGAGCTTGCCAGCGAGACCAGCGCGGACGTGTTGTGCTGGATGATGGCGGCGATGGAGACAACCGGTTGCCCGACCGCCGCATCGGCCACAATCCCCTCCGTCGAACTGATGCCCACGTCCGCCTTGCCGCTGCTCACCAGCACATCGGGCGAGATATTGGCCGAGTAGGGCAGCAGCTTCAGATTAATGCCCTCATCGGCATACCAGCCCTCTTTCAGCGCGACGTAGATGCCGGTATGGTTCGTGTTCGGCGTCCAGTCCAGCGCCAGCGTCATCGTCGTCAGATGCTGCGGCCTCGTCGTACTCGCCGTATTTGTCGCCGTCGCCGCTCGCTGCTGCCAGAGATAGCCAGCTACGACGACGATGATTACCAGGACAGGGATGCCAATGCTTAACAATAAACGAGTGCGTCTGCTCATAACAGTTTCTCCTTACCAGTCTAACAGTCAGGTGCGAGCGACCGCACCGTGATACCAGGGGAGCGCAATACGTTCGATCAACGATACAAGGCCAAACAGTAAGAGGCTGAGGACAGCCGTGACCACAATGGCGGCAAACAGCAGGACGATGACGCGCGAGTTAAAGACGCTCTGCATGTAGATGCCCA
>Ga0209810_1005504_pt1 | contig 11430 bp, 7 predicted proteins | sample Coa_R1_7_FD_187159 | JGI IMG/M metagenome (GOLD analysis project Ga0209810, IMG submission 187159) | Surface soil microbial communities from Centralia Pennsylvania, which are recovering from an underground coalmine fire - Coalmine... | ecosystem: Environmental > Terrestrial > Soil > Unclassified ...
TACGTGACTCAGAACGGCGGCAACGTGGCAACCGAAGTCACCGCGACGGTCGAGCAGATTGCGCGTTCCGGCGGCACACCTCTGGTCGTGGCAGAAAAAAATCGCGGCGCTCTCGGCGTGATCGAATTGAAAGACATCGTCAAGGGCGGGATGCGCGAGCGTTTCAATCAGCTCCGTGCCATCGGCATCCGCACCGTCATGATTACGGGCGACAATCCGCTCACCGCCGCCGCCATCGCGCGCGAAGCTGGTGTGGACGACTTCCTCGCCCAGGCCACTCCCAAAGACAAAATGGAGCTGATTAAAAAGGAGCAATCTGAGGGCAAACTTGTCGCCATGACCGGGGACGGTACGAACGACGCGCCTGCTCTCGCGCAAGCCGACGTGGGTGTCGCCATGAACACCGGCACACAGGCCGCCAAAGAAGCCGGGAACATGGTGGATCTCGATTCCAATCCCACCAAGCTCATCGAGATCGTCGAAATCGGCAAGCAGTTGCTGATGACTCGCGGTGCGCTCACCACGTTTTCCATCGCCAACGATGTAGCCAAATACTTCGCCATCATTCCCGCGATGTTTGCCGGTACGTTCCCGGTGCTGAACGCGTTGAACATCATGCATTTGAAGACGCCGCAATCGGCAATTCTTTCGGCCGTAATCTTCAACGCGGTGATCATCATCGCGCTGATTCCTCTGGCTCTGCGCGGCGTGAAATACAAGCCGCTCGCGGCCGCGCTGCTGCTTCGCAACAACCTGCTGATTTATGGGGTGGGCGGAATCATCATCCCGTTCATCGGCATTAAAGTGATTGATGTTCTGATTACTCGCATAGGCCTGGCGTAGTGGAGTTCACAATGAAAAAGAATCTGATGACCGCAATCCTGATGACCATCGCCACCACTATTTTGCTGGGCCTCATCTATCCCCTTGTCGTCACCGCGTTGGCCGAGGTCATCTTCCCTCGTAAGGCGAATGGGCAGCTCATTCAGGTGGCGGGCAAAACCATCGGTTCGCGAATCATCGGCCAAGGCTTCAATGGCGCTGCCTACTTCCATTCGCGTCCTTCTGCTGCGGGAAATGGCTACGATGCTCAGAATTCCAATGGCTCGCAGTACGGACCGACGAATCAAAAACTCATCGATCGAGTGAAAGCTGACGTCGCGGCTGCGCACGCCGATAACCCCGGCACGCCCGTGCCCATTGATCTGGTCACCACTTCCGCTTCGGGTCTCGATCCCGACATCACTCCAGCCGCGGCTGAATTTCAATTAGCTCGCGTCGCCAAAGAGCGTGGCACGACACCCGAACAACTGCGCGCCCTGGTGGAAAAGCACACCGAAGGCCGGCAGTTTGGATTTCTGGGGGAGCCGCGAGTCAATGTGCTTGAACTCAACCTGGAACTCGATCGGCGCTTCCCCGCGAGCGCACAGGCACGGGCCAGATAGATCACGACGGCCGACAAATCTCAGCAATGGCCGTGCGCAATAGCACTATCCCTTCTTGTCGTAACGTGGCAGATTTGTAGATATCAATGCCGAATTCTGAAACGAAGGGTAACATCCTCGTCGTTGACGACGAGCCGCAGATCACGCGCGTCCTGAAGACAACCCTGTCCAGCAACGGCTACGGCACACGCACCGCTCGCGACGGCGATGAAGCCCTGCAACTGATAAAGGATTGGTCCCCTGATCTGATCATTACCGACTTACGCATGCCCAACATGGATGGCCTCGATCTGTGCCGGCACGTGCGCCAGAAGTCGCAAGTTCCGATCATCGTGCTGTCTGTTAAGGGCGAAGAGCAGATCAAAGTCCAGGCGCTGGACGCCGGAGCTGATGATTACGTCACCAAGCCCTTCAACGTTAACGAACTTCTCGCCCGCGTACGGGCTGCGCTGCGCAGAAGCGCCGCCAGGCAGGAGCCCGAATCGGAAGCGATCAACATCGGCGATTTCAAAATCGACCTGCACGCGCGTACCGTTCTCGTCAACGATCGTGCCGTACACCTCACGCCCAAAGAATTCGATCTCCTTGTCTATCTCGCCAGACATCCCGGAAAGGTCATGACCCACCGCGTGCTGCTTTCCTCGATCTGGGGCGCCAACAGCGTGGAGCAGCCGGAATATCTGCGCGTTTTTATTGGCCATCTGCGGAAGAAAATTGAGCCCGACGAAGGCGCTCCCCGCTACATCATCACAGACCCGTGGGTCGGCTACCGTTTCGAGCCGGGGGACTAAGCGGCTCGCTTTACTTCCATCCATTCTCCCGATGTAAAATTCCTTAGAGGAATAGGGGCCAATGTGGGGCGCCTCGTGTGGCTGCGAAGATCTTTTGCTCGGCGTAAGCGGCTGCAAAACCTGCAGCTTGCAATTAAAGCAGCTCGAATCCCGAGTAGCGGCATCCTAGTAACCGGTTCAGTAGGCCGGATTGTGCCCGGGCAACATTAGGCCACCCTCGACTCCCATAGTTCTGACTCAGCAGGAAAGCAATTCGTGTGAGCTCCTCAAAAACAGCCAAGGTTGACCCGAACACTGCGGAGCGAGAGTCAGTCTCCGCCGCGGCCAACGTATTCTCTGGCGGCGGCGAGATGGGCGCGTTAATGCGTAACCTTGACTGGTCGGAGACGCTCATCGGCCCAGTCTCCGAATGGCCCCAAAGCCTCATCACCGCGGTACGCATCATCCTGACCTCTCGGTACGCCATGTTCATCTGGTGGGGACGCGAGCTGGTCAACCTGTATAACGACCCCTATCGCGCATTTTTGGGCATTAAGCATCCGACTGCCCTGGGCAAGTCGGCGCACGATGTCTGGGCCGAGATCTGGGACCAGATCGGGCCGCGCACGGACGCGGTGCTGCTTCGTGGCGAGTCTACCTATGACGAAGCTCTTCTGCTGCTGATGGAGCGCCACGGCTATGTCGAGGAGACATACTTCACGTTCTCGTACAGCCCTTTGCCGGATGACAGCGGGAACGTAGGCGGGCTGTTCTGTGCCGTAACCGAGGAAACCCAGCAGGTCATCGGCGAGCGCCGTCTGCGCCTTTTGCGCGAAATCGCCAGCGCGATGGCCGGCGCCCACACCCCTGACGAGGTGTGCGAATCCGCCGCAAGTTGCTTGGTAAATGCCCGGCGTGACCTGCCCTTCAGCCTCATCTATCTGATCGACGAAGACGGGAAAACTCTCAAGAGAGCTACTCTGGCCGGCGTTGATGCAAATCATCCGGGTGCACCTGAAACCGTTACCCTTGATGAGGCCGGCGATGCAGTTTGGCCGTTCCGCCGCGTCATCGAAGAAGGCGAAACCGTACTCATCGAAGACCTCGATCGGCGCCTCGCTGATATTCCGAAAGGCGAATGGGAGCAACCGAGCAAATGCGCCGTTTTGCTTCCCATCTCACAACAAGGAAATCCCCGTCCCGCTGGAGTTCTGGTTGCGGGGCTGAACCCGTATCGCAAATTCGATGATGAATTTCGGGGATTTGTATCGTTGCTGGCGAATCAGATTGCCGCTGCCATCGCAACCGCGGTCGCCTATGAAAAGGAGCGTCAGCGTGCCGAAACGCTCGCTGAACTCGATCGCGCCAAGACTTTGTTCTTCAGCAATGTGAGCCACGAGTTTAGGACTCCGCTGACCCTGATGCTCGGACCCCTGGAAGAAGTGCTGAGCAAAGCTCGCGAGCGGCTGGCCGCCGAGGATCAGGAAAACCTGGCGGCCGCGCGCCGTAATGCTTTACGCCTGCTGAAACTGGTGAATACACTGCTCGATTTTTCCCGCATTGAGGCGGGTCGCGCGGAAGCGGTTTATGAACCCACAGATCTCGCCACTTTCACCGCAGAGATCGCCAGCGTTTTTCGCTCCGCAATGGAGAAAGCGGGGCTGCGATTTACAGTTGATTGCGAGCCTCTCAGCGAACCAATTTACGTAGACCGCAACATGTGGGAGAAGATCGTCCTCAATCTTCTCTCCAATGCCTTCAAGTACACGTTTGAAGGCGAGGTTGCTTTGACCTTGAAACCTGTGGATGGACGCGTGGAGTTGGCGGTTAAGGACACGGGCGTCGGGATTCCCGAGAATGAGTTGCCTCGCGTGTTTGAACGTTTTCACCGCATCGAGAACACGCGCGCCAGAACGCACGAGGGTACAGGCATCGGGCTGGCGCTGGTGCAGGAGTTGGTGAAACTGCACGGTGGCAGCGTGCGTATACAGAGCGCCTTTGGTCGCGGCAGCACTTTCAGCGTCTCTATTCCGCGCGGAACTTTACACTTGCCGGCCGACCGCATTCAGGCAAAACGCGATCTGCTTTCCACGGCTGTTTCCGCCGATAGTTACGTGGATGAGGCGCAGCGCTGGTTGCCGGAAGAGTCGGGCGGCGCGGCCTCGGACGAACCCACCCCGCATTTGCCATCCTTGGCGGCCAGCCCCGCGAATCAGCAGTCAGAGCGTCCGCTGGTTGTTTTGGCCGACGACAATGCTGACATGCGTGCATACCTGGCTCACCTGTTAGGCAGGGATTATCGGGTACACGCCGTATCGGACGGTGTGCAGGCGATTCAGGCTGTCCAGCAACTGCATCCGGCTCTCGTCCTGGTCGACGTGATGATGCCTCGCACTGACGGTTTCGGTGTGCTGCGTGCCATTCGCAAAGACGCTAGCGTGAGCAGCACCCCGGTGATACTGCTTTCCGCCCGCGCAGGCGAGGAATCGCGGGTAGAAGGCCTGCAGGCTGGAGCCGACGATTACCTCATCAAGCCATTCCGAGCTCGCGAGTTACTGGCTCGTGTCGGCACGCACATCAAGCTCGCCAGTCTGCGGCATGAAGCCGCGGAACGGGAAGCTCTTCTGCGAAAAGCCACTGAAGAAAACGAAGAGCGGCTGCGCTTGGCTCAAAGTGCCGCCCAGATCGGCACATGGGAGTGGGATCCTGTCACCGGCGCGAGCAAATTATCTGCTGAATTGCACGCGATGTTCGGCACCTTTCCTGACGAGCCCGACCAATATGCGCAGTGGAGCGCTCGCGTACATCCTGACGACTTACCGAAAGTCCTGCAGTTCATGCAGGAGGGCCGTGTCTCGGGAGAAATGGAATTTGAATATCGCTATCGCCATCCTGCACTAGGTCTGCGGTGGTTCTATTGCAAAGGACGCAGGAACCAAAGCGAGACCCGCATGTTGGGTATCGTTCAGGATGTCACAGAGCGAAAACGAGCGGATGAGGCGCTGCGCACCGCCCTGGTCGCTTCCCAGAAATTAGCTGCCATCGTCGAATCGTCCGATGATGCAATTATCAGCAAGGACCTTAAGGGCATCGTCACCAGTTGGAATCCCTATGCTGAAAAATTGTTTGGCTATACCGCCGAGGAAATGATCGGCCGCTCCATCACGGCCATCATTCCGACGGAACTGCTTGCGGATGAAGAGCGCATTTTGAGCACCATCGCGCGTGGTGAACGGATCGATCACTTTGAAACTGTGCGCGTGAAAAAGAATGGGGAACGCATCGAAGTATCGTTGACGATTTCTCCGGTAAAGGACCACGCGGGGAAAATCATTGGCGCGGCAAAAATCGCCCGCGACATCACGCAACGTAAGAAAGCAGAGCGGGCGCTGCACACGTCCGAGCGCCTTGCGTCAGTCGGACGTCTTGCCGCCACCGTCGCCCACGAAATCAACAATCCCCTGGAAGCAGTCACCAACCTTATTTATTTGGCGAAGCAGGACACCAACCAGCCGGAAGTCCGCGCTCATCTGACGGCAGCCGAAGAAGAGCTGGAGCGCATCTCCCACCTCACCAAGCAGACGCTCGGCTTTTACCGCGAGACCAGGGGTGTGAGTGCGATGCGCCTCGGATCAGCCATTAAGCCGCTGATCTCTGTATTCTCATCAAAGACGCGCAGCAAGGCGGTCGAGATACGTCCCGAAATCAAGGACGATCCCGAAATCCATGCCGTGCCCGGTGAGATTCGCCAGCTTTTGGCTAATCTCTTGAGCAACAGCATTGACGCGGTGGATGGTGGCGGACAAATTCGCATCCGCGTGTCCTCTGCGAGCGAGTGGAACGGCGCGAAAAGATCCGGAGTGCGGTTGACGATCGCCGATTCTGGTCCGGGGATTCCACCCGACGACCGCTTCAGGCTTTTTGAGCCGTTCTTCACGACCAAGAAAGAAGTTGGCACCGGCCTCGGGCTCTGGGTGTGCAAGAGCATCGTGGAGAAGCACGAGGGCACCATTCGGATGAAGAGCAGTACTATACCCGGTAGGAGCTGGACAGCCTTCTCTGTGTTCTTGCCGGCGCAGCCGCAACGACAGTCCGCGGTGGAAGAGCCCCTCAGGCGAGCCGTATGACGCGCTCTGCAAAGGACGCGACAGGCCGCGCAACGAAACCCATTCGTCCCTCAATTCTCGTCGTCGATGATGAAGAACGAATTGCGGACACGTTGGTCTTGATTCTGAAAACAAAGCAATACGAGGCGGAGGCGGCTTACGACGCTGCCTCGGCCCTCGAGATCTGCAGCCGCCGCACACCAGACCTGGTGATCAGCGATGTTGTTATGCCCGGAATGAACGGCATCGAAATGGCTGTGATGATCCGTTCACATTTCCCAAGCTGCCGGATTTTGTTGTTCTCAGGGCAAGCGGCAACCGCGGACCTGCTGGAAGAGGCGCGCCACCGGGGCCATGAATTCGAGTTACTGGCTAAACCGGTCCATCCCGAAACGCTCCTCGCAAAGGTCAACCAACTCATCCACGAACCACATTCCGTTGTGCGTCCGGCAACTAGGGTGTAAGGACTTGGCAATTCGATTTATTGTGGTGGGATGAGCTGCGCGGCGGTGCGCGTACACCGCCGCGATCAGATCACATGCTTAGCGAGCGCCCGCCGCGGCCATTGCGCGATTTTCAACTTGGGGCGCGATGACCACAAAGCGAAAGTAGCGCGAGTACGATCGGTACACAAAATACATGAGTGTCAGCGCGACTGCTGGAACACTCCAGCTCACGTGATGCATCGCGACCACTGCCATCCCCGCAACTCCCGCGCTGAGGACGAAGTACGGGAAGCTCAGGACAGCGATTTCGCGCCACACGTGAACAGCGTTCTTATTCTCGGTCAGTGAAATCACACCCGCGACTGGGAACGTCTGCACCAGGAAGTACGTCAGGCACGCTACCACCGGCACGAACGCGTTATCCCACACCTTCGATCGCATAAGCACTCCGGCGTGTGACGCCCAGAATCCCAATGCGGCCGCGAGTACGATGTTGCTGGTATTGAACGAGGCCTGCACCCAGTTGAATTGCCCACCCTTGCGCGGCAGCGATTGGGCAACCGTCGAGAGCCCCGCGATCAGCACTGCTTCAGAGAAGCTGAGCCGTGATACCGCCAACAGAATGAACGGCAGGTTCACCGACATGCTGCCATTAATGCCCGGCAACGTGACCCGAAGCCGCGATGCCACCACCGCCAGGACCGCCAGGTACAGGACCCACACATGCTGCCCCGATCCCCAGCTCATCACGCCGCGGGCGACCACCGCTGCCCCAGCCATCAGCATCGCGCCGATGAACATCTTCGCCGATTTGCTCGTAATCTGCTTCATCGCATAATCCTCAAAACTTGCAGACTAGACTCGACGTACTAATTACAGACCGGAAGACCGGTTGTTGGATCAAGCGGGCAATCGCCATCGTCCCCAGGGCTGAACGCCTGATTCGTGCTGCTGCCCCAGATTACGCTGGTGCCCCACACGACGCTGAAGCCGCTGGTTGTGCTCGATCCCCAAACTACCGAGCTGCCCCACAACACGCTGCTGCCGCTTACGAATACGTTGCTGCCCCAGACCACCGAGGTACCCCAAATCACCGAGGTTCCCCACAGGACAGAGTTGCCGACCGGCAGGGATCCATACGACAGCGAAACCGTACGAGTCGACGGATTGTAGACGGCGGTCGGCGACAGAGCGACGCCCGTGCCCATATCCGTGTTTTGCAGCGCGGCTGCGATATCCAGATAGCCGGCGCCGTAGGTGAACAGGTCAGCCTGACTGTTGTACTGGTTGCCCCATGCATCCCACGACGAGCTGTACGCCGCAAAGCCCTTGTACGCGGACTTCATCAGACGAGCCTTGACCAGGTCCGGGGTGAGCGTCGGGTTCGCTTGCAACATCAAAGCCGCCGCGCCTGCGACCACCGGCGTCGCCATGCTGGTTCCGCTCAACCGGAAATATTGTGCGGGACCAACGGTGCTGTTGCACTGCATATAAGCGTTGCAGGGATAAATCTGCAGGCTGGGATATTCATTTTCCAGCGTTGCACCAGGGTTCAGCAGCGATACCACACGGTTGCCGGGCGCGACCAGGTCGGGCTTGGCAATGTGATCGATCAGGCTCGGACCCCTCGAGCTGTAGCTGGCGATAGTGTCATCGTTGCGCAGGTACGTGTTGTTCATGTTCATCGCGCCCACGGTGATCACGTACGGATCGTTGCCCGGCGCCGCGATGGTCGCGTAACCGTGCGTGCCGAGAGAGTTGTCGCGGCCCGAGTTACCCGCAGCCACGACTACGACGATTCCAGACTGCCACGCCTGTTCAACGGCCTGGCACAGCGGATCGAGCGTGTAGCTCTCCCAGATTCCACGCCCGAGTGAAAGGTTAATGACTTGGATGTTGTACTGGTTCTTCAGTTGGATCGCGCGCTGAATCGCCGCGATGACCGCGCTATCACTGCCCGACCCATTCGCGTCCAGAACTCGCAGGTTGATGATGTTGGCGTTGGGAGCGATGCCTTTGTACTCGCCCCGATAGCCGGTAACGGAACTCTGACCATTACCCGCCGCGATGCCGGCCACGTGCGTTCCGTGCCCGTACGCGTCGAGAGTGCTCGGGTCGCCGCTAACAAAACTTTCGCTGTACACCACGCGCGGGGCGCTGGACCCAGCTTGGTTCAGGTCCGGATGCGGATAGATACCGCTGTCGATGATCGCGATGCCTACGCCAGTGCCGTCGTATCCGTAAGTCCAGGCGATATCGGCCTGCGCCGCTTTGGCCACGTAGTCCAACGACATCTGCACGTGGCGGTCTAACGTGATGTAACGCACCTCAGGATCCTTGGCCAACTGAAGAATTCCGCTGACCGGCAGATCGAATGCCGCGCTTTGAATGACGTTCAGCCGATGCCGCAGCTTGCCGCCCTGCCGGGCAGCTTCGTCATAGTGACGCTGCTGCGGAGTTACCCGGTACTGCACGATCACATGCAGTTTGCCAGGAGTCCCGGCATTGACGAGCTTCTGCAAGTCCGACGACAGCTTGCTGGCCGGGATGTGAGCTTCACGGGAGTCAAAGCCCTGGTTGCGATACCCACCACCAAATGCAGGCACGACGAACAACATCACCAGTGCAATCACTTTGATAAGCACCGGGTTGATGGTTCGTGCACCCACGCACCGGCTCACCGGGCGGGTGACCTCTTCGGGGTGCGTCTGCACCGCCATACCCTGTGAGTTGCGCGCGCCCCACACCGCACTGCATTCCACAGCGACATCGTGGGTGTGGAGCTGGGTAAGTGACGAATTCGCTTGTGTCCGATCCGAACTCTGCGTCTCGTAACGTTTTGGGTTCATGATCCTTCGCCTTGATAGCTGCCGGGGGACACATGCTTGGGTGCACGGTGGCTGCCATCCAGAATCAACCGCAAGTTGCTGAAAGTACGGCAAGTCCGCTTTAGTGGTCGTGGGACAACATGTCCCATGGCTAGGCGGGTGGGACAGAATGTCCCAACTCACGATCCCGGCTCGGCCGGGCAACCGGGTCCCGCGGTCACGGTCCTGCGTCGATTCGCGACGCAGGGCTCTGTTTTGGGTGAGAGATGAAGAGATTACAAGTTAACGGCGGCGTTAGTCAGAGGTGGCGGGATCCGCATCGGGGCGCCATCCTTCTTCGTTGATGCGGGAAATGAGCCACGCTTCGAGCTGCTGGCGATGTTCCGGCCGCATCTCGAGAAAGCGAAAACCGGCTTTGCCACCCGAATCAAGCCACGCCATCTTTGCCTTGGCTTGAATGGGGTGCGAGCCCGTGGGCAACACAAACGACACCTCGACGGCAGAGCGAAAATTCACCAGCTCCGGCGAGCACAGTGCGATTCCACTACTGCTCAAATTAACGCACTGGACCTCGGCTTCCTTCGCCCCGCTGCGCAGCTTCACCGGAATATCAACCGCAACGCGGAAATAGCGCTGCTGTTCATAGCTCAGGGAAACGATGCCGTTGACTTCGTTCTCCAGTTCGCTGCGATATTGCTTCAGCTTTCTGCTCAGCGTACGTCGCGAAACCCCAAGCTGCTCTGCTGCGCGACCGCGATGACCTCCCGTCCGCTGCAGCGTATCCAGAATGATCTGCTTTTCCGCCTGGTCCAGGTCGGGGTTGACGATTTCAGACCGCACGCCCGTTGAGGCCGCGGTCGTTGTTCCCACATCCGGCAAAGCAAGATCAATGGCACGAATCTCGTGGGCCGCGTTGTCGGCCTGCATGACTGCATTGAACACCACGTTTTTTAACTCGCGCACATTGCCTGGCCAGCCATAGGCCTGCAGGGCTTCGAGCGCATCCACGGTGAATTTTGACGTCGGGTGATATTGATGCAGAACGTGCTCGGCGATGGCAATCACGTCCTCGGGGCGTTCGCGCAAAGGAGGCACCCGAAGCTGGAACTGGCTCAAACGATAATAGAGATCGCGGCGGAATTTCCCTGAACGGACGGCCGCAACCATATCCTGATTGGTCGCGCCCACGATCCGCACATCTACTGAAACTTTGCGATGTCCGCCCAACCGGTAATAAGGAGCGCCGTCAAGCACGCGCAGCAGTTTTACCTGCACCTTGGCGTCGAGTTCACCTACTTCATCGAGGAACAGCGTGCCGCCATCAGCGAGTTCAAACAATCCCGGTTTACTTGTATCGGCGCCGCTGAACGCCCCCTTTTCGTAGCCGAACAGTTCGCTTTCGACCAGGTGCTCGGGAAGCGCGGCGCAGTTTACGTCAACGAACATCTGGTTGCAGCGCCGGGAAAACTGGTGGATGGCGCGAGCAATCAATTCCTTACCGCTGCCGGTTTCCCCCACAATAAGAACCGAAGCATTGTGCTGAGCTACGCGCCGCAGCACATGCATGACGTTGCGCAGCGCAGGGCTGCGGACGATGGCCGTCGTGCCGTCCAGAAGCTGAAACATGCGCGTGTTCGAGCCGGCCGACACATCCTCTGACGGCAGCATCCCGACCCCGTTTCCCGCGCTGGACACAGTCATTGGTAGTAGCTGTTTTCCCATGACTGCGGACGGATTACGAATTACCGAAGTAACGATTCGCGATATTCAATAAACATCACATCGTTCCAATTGCTTGCGTATCCGCATCGGCCATGTCTCAAACCGGCACACCC
>Ga0209810_1005513_pt1 | contig 11413 bp, 10 predicted proteins | sample Coa_R1_7_FD_187159 | JGI IMG/M metagenome (GOLD analysis project Ga0209810, IMG submission 187159) | Surface soil microbial communities from Centralia Pennsylvania, which are recovering from an underground coalmine fire - Coalmine... | ecosystem: Environmental > Terrestrial > Soil > Unclassified...
TCAACTTGCGGCTGTGTAAAAGGATCATCCCCCGTCGCGTATGCTGCCGTCTTTGGTCGAATCGAAGCTGGCAGCGACAGGATCAATAGAGCGGCGCTTACCAGGTTATTGACGACGGGCAGGGAGACATCGAAGACATTATCAAGGCCCCGCTGAAAGACCTTTGGGGCGCCGCCGGCACCTTCAAGCATGGCATAGCCATACTGGTGAGCGACCTCGGAGGCAGGCAGGGTAAGCAGCGTAGAATATGGCCCGAAGGTCAGATCAACCTTATCGACGGTAATAAGCTTCTTATAGTTCGCCGCCGCCTGGTTGGGGTCGCTCTTATCATCAAGGATGACGAGTTGTACAGGACGACCAAGCAGGCCGCCGCTCTCGTTAACCGTTCTGGCCCATATCTGATAGCCCGCCTGAAAGTTCTTCCCGTCGGGTGAGAAATCTCCCGTCAGAGAGAGTGAGGCGCCAATCTTGATGGGCGCTACCCCCGCCTGCGCCGGCGCATTCGTTGTCTGCTGGCAGGCGCTTAATCCTACCAGTATCATAATAACTATACTGACAATAGAAATACCACTTTTCCAAGAGAGAGCATAACTTCCGGGCATATTTGTCTCCTTGCTTAAGAGTACATATATTTTCCTGCACCACCGCTTGCTCACGTTTGTAGTGCTCCCCAGAAGGAGTTTATGGTGTAAAAAAGCGCTTCGCGCTTTTTTACACCATAAACTCCTTCTCGCACGGCGAAGTCGCGCGAGAACACAACGAGAGCGGATGCGTGGGCCACTGGAGCGGTCTGACACTATAACATTGCGAATACGCAATCTATCCAGTGGATATCAAGGTATCCACTTACATTGGATAGAGTAAAGGAGAAAAAATCCCCTGTCAAGGAAAACGTTTTGTTAAAAACCAAAATAGTACTATTGTCTACGAGGATTTGTCAAGACAGAACGGGGGAACGTTTTAGAAATTCGTCATACTCGTTTAGCCCGCAGCATAGAGCATCAGACGCATCCAGTCGGCCTGCTGTGGCCGGTACTTATATGGAATATTGTTGCAGACGTGGTTGCCATCCTCGAACATCCACAGTTCCGCCTTCCCTCCTGCCTCCGCCGCCATGCGTTCCGCGTCCCGTGGATCGATCAACCTGTCGAGCCGTCCCATGATGACCAGCAGTGGACAGTGGATGCCCGCCATCAGTCCTTGCAGATCGAATGCCTGCAACTTTGTGCGCGCCTCTTCCGCATCCTTCGCTTTCAGGCGGTGGATGAAGGCTGCCCGCGTCAGCCCCGGCACGCGCTCGAAGTGGTCGGCAAAACTGTAGGCGCCAGCGACGCTGATGGCCGCCTTGAGCCGAGGCTCAAAGGCCGCTGCTCGTGGAGCGAAGTAGCCGCCGAGACTCACGCCCATCAGCCCTACGCGCGAGGCGTCTATGTCGGTGCGCCGCTCAAGGTAATCAATGGCGTAACGGACCGGCACCTCGTAATCGTGACGCAGCGGGTGCCTGTACTCCATTTCGCCCTGTCCCGGGCCATCAATCGCCAGCACAGCCATGCCGCGCCGTAGAAAGTCGTCGCCATAGGTATGCAGTTCCTCCTTCACCGAGTCGAGGCCGGGAACGAGGATCACTACCGGGGGTCTGGGCGTATGCCAGGGCTTGCGCAGGATGCCGTACATGGTATCTCCTGCTTCATAGGGAATGGCGACGCGCTCGCCGGGTACGTCGAAGCAGGGCAGCGCCCGCTGATAGGCATGCAGCGAGCGCTCGTGGGCGCTGCGCAGTTCGTCTGGACGGTGGACAAACAGGAATTTTCCGAAGTGATAGGCCATCGCTGCATGAAAATAGTGCTCGGCTGCTGAGGCATAGCATCTCCGCGCTTCGGCCTCTCTGCCCATAGCTTCGTGCATGGCGCCGCAGTCGCACCAGCGCTGGCACCAGTCGTCCCAGCTCTCTATAGCTGCCGTGACGCGCTGGAAGTCGTTCAGATCGATGCCATTGGCAATGAAACGCGGCGCCCAGTTGTCGATGGCCGCCTGCACACGTTCATCTTTCAGCATAGTCCTGCCCCCTTCTCAAAAATAATTTGTCACTATTCAGATCCCTTACCGTTTCATGATCGTTAGAATGTATATGATTGCCTGCACCATCGCATGCTCGCGCCTGCGGCGAGAGCACCGGGCATCTTCTTATGAATATGTCTGATCTTCGACACTATCGCACACTTGCGCCTGTGGCGTTCGTTTTCTGTATGCTATGTTGTAACAAATGCGCGAATCGCATTTGTTACAACATAGCATACACCGTTGCGCGGCGCAGCCCCGTGCGTTAGTGGGCGAGCGTGCCGCCCAGATAGAGATGGCTGATCTCGGGATTGTTCAGAATTTCCTGGTGCGATCCCTCCAGGCGCACGCGCCCGCTCTCCATCACCACGCCATGCGTGGAGACGCCCAGACCCGTGCGCACGTTCTGTTCAACCAGCAGCACCGTTTTGCCCATACTCTGCAAAAGCTTGATTCTATCAAACACCTGCTTGAGAATTCTTGGTTCAAGGCCCATCGAAGGCTCGTCCAGAAGAATCAATTTCGGATCGAGCATCAGGCAGCGAGCAAACTCTACAAGCCGCTGCTGCCCCCCGGACAGGTTGCCGGCCCTTTCCCGCGCCCGTTCTCGGACTATAGGAAAGAGTTCTTCGATCTCGTTCAGGCGCTTCTGGATAAGCTTCTGATCGCGCAGCATGTAGGCGCCGAGCCGGACGTTTTCTCGCACCGTCATATCGTTGAAGAGGCTGTGATTCTGCGGCACCTGCACGATGCCGCGCTCAAGAATCTGGCGCGGCGACAGGCCGACCAGCGAACGATCTTCAAAATCTATCTGGCCCAGGCGCGGCTTTAGCAGCCCGCTCAGCACGCGCAGCACCGTCGATTTGCCCGCGCCATTTGGTCCGACGATGCAGGTAATCGATCCCTTCTCAACGACGAGATCAACCCCTTTGAGCACATCGCTCCCGTCATAGCCAGCGACAACGTTGTGTAATCTCAATATCATGGCACTCACTCCCCCAGATAGGCGTCTAACACCGCCGGGTTACTGCGTACAGCTTCCGGCTCGCCCTCGGCAATTTTCGTGCCGCGATGCATGACCATCACATGCTTGCACAGGCTCATCACGAATTCCATGTTGTGCTCGACGATGAGGAAGGTCAGGCCGCGACTGTTGAGTATGCGGATGTAGCCCGCCAGCCGCTCGATCATCGCGGGATTGATGCCGCCAGCCGGCTCGTCGAGCAGGATCATCTGTGGCTCAGCGATCAGAATAAAAGCGAACTCGAGCAGTTTCCTCTGCCCATAAGAAAGGTTGCCCGCCGGCATGTCCTTGAGCTGCGTAATGCCAACGAAGTCGAGCAGTTCGAGCGCCCGGCGCTGCTCATGCGAGGAACTCCAGCGGCTCAACAGGCTCGTGGTGCCGTGACGCTGCACTGCCACATGCATATTTTCCAGAACGGTCAGCCGGGGAAAGATGCGCGTCAACTGAAATGTGCGACCTATGCCAGCCCTGAATACCTTATCCGGCGGCAGGCCGGTAATGGGCTTCCCCTTAAAGCGGATTTCACCGGCGTCTGTCCGCTCGTAGCCCGTGATTACGTTAAAGAGCGTCGTCTTGCCCGATCCGTTAGGTCCGATCAGGCCAGTGATGCTGCCCTGTTCAACAGAAATCGAACAGGCATTGAGCGCCACAATGCCGCCAAATGACTTGGAAATATTCGATACTTCCAGCAAGCTCATAGGTTGATTCCTTCGGTCTTGATTTTCGCCGGTTCATCCTGTTCAGGCAGCGAAGAGATAACCACGTCATTATCTATCCGTATCCTCCGGCGCTGCGCCTGGTACTTGCGCCAGTAGTCTTGCAGCGTGGGCAGGATTCCGCGTGGCAACAGGAGCAGAACCAGCACGAGTAGCGCGCCATAGAGCACGAGGTACAGGTCCGGGTAGTCCGCGGCCAGGTATTGGTGGAACGGCTCCAGCAGAAGCGCGCCCAGGATCGGGCCTGCAATGGTGCCTATGCCGCCAAGAAAGCCCATCAAGGCCATCGTGATATCAAAGGTCGGATCAAACGCGGAAGCCGGATAGACCGCGCCGATGAAGTAGGCCCAGATGGCACCGGCCATGCCAATAATGAGCGCCGCGATCACAAAGGCGGAAAGCTTGGAGATTTCAGTTTTCACGCCCAGGCCGAGCGCGCGATCCTCGTCATCGCGAATAGCCAGCAGCCCGAGGCCGTATTTAGAGTGACGCACCCACCACGAAACAGCTATTGCGATCAGCAGCAGGATCAGAATCGCATAATAGAACGGTATATTAAAAAATTGCCCGCCCCAACTGCCAGGAAAAGGCAGGTCCAGTCCAGTTGTGCCGTTGGTGACGCCTGTCATGTTTTCCGCAAGCAATTGCCCGATAAAGAATATAGCGATGGTGATGACGATAAAGGCATGCCGGCGCACTCGCAGGGCCACCCAGCCTGTCGGAATGGCGATAAGCGCCGCGATCAGGCCAGATACGGGTACAAGCAGGAAGATTCTATAGCCCGCCGGGACATTCCAGTGCTTACAAATCAGCGCGAGGGCATAGGCGCCGATGCCAAAGAAAACGATGTGCCCCAGAGAAAGGTAGCCAGCATAGCCCGCCAGCACGTTCCAGGCCGTGACCATTGCCGCGAAGAGCAGCGTAAAGAACGCGATGGAAGTCACCTCGCCGTTGGGAAAGAGCAGCGGAAAAGCGATGGCAAAGGCCAGCAGCGCCAGAAGCGCGACGACTTTAAATATCCTCATTGCTTTCTACCCTCCACTTTGCCAAGCAAACCCTGAGGACGAAGCACCAGGATAATTACCAGCAGAACAAAAAAGACCAGTGTGGCCCAGTGCGGATCCCAGATCTGAGCCACGACATCTTCGATCACCAACATGCTCACCGAGGCGATCAGCGCACCCGACAGGCTGCCCATTCCACCAAAGACGATAATCGCCAGCAGGCGGGAGATCAGATCATAGGCGCTGTTGGCATCGAAGCCATTCGTCGCGCCAAAGGCCATGCCGCCGGCAGCAGCCAGGGCCACGCCGATGCCAAAGGTAATCGACGAAATGGCCTCAACGTCGATCCCAACAAGCTCGGCGGCTGTACGATTTTGCATCGAGGCGCGCAGGCTGCGCCCAAAATCGGTGCGATATACCAGTATATACAGGCCGGCCAGCAGCACCACAGCGAGGGCGAAGCCAAAGACGTAAATGTAGGGCAAGTAGAATGGCGGCGAAAAGCCGGGCAGCGGTATCGAGGCAGTGATATACCAGGCTTGCAAACTAACAATGTTCGCCGTGAAAATGAGGTTAAGCACTCCCTCAATTATCAGGGCTATCCCGAATGTTACCAGGACGGAGAGCATCATACGATCTCGTTTGATCGGGCGAAACACAAACGAAATCAACCAGCCGAGAAAAAACATTACAGGCATCGTAATGAGCAGGCCAGGAAACAGGTCGATATGCAGGTGCTGCTCCAGGACATAACTGAGATAAGCCCCCAGGATTACCAGGATACCCTGCCCGATATTGATGATATCCATCACCCCGAACAGCAGCGTCAGCCCGGAGGACATCAAGGCGTAGACTCCTCCAGTCAGAACACCGAGGATGATCCCTTCGATAACAGGTCCCACAATAGATACTCTCCCTCCGTTTGTTTGCCGAGACTGTCACGTTCTCACGCCTGCGGCGCTCACTCTAAGTGTGTTGTGAGAACAGGCGCTTCATACCTGTTCTCACAACACACCTTCTATCCTTGAAGTGGCTACGCTGCGCGAGCGCAGGCGTGTGGCTGTGCCACACACTTGCTACCCTACCATCCCCACAAGGTCAGAGGCGCTTGCGCGCCTCTGACCTGATACTAAGGCCAGGCTGGCTTCGGATATTCGGGTTGAGCCACGGCCTGAGCCGGTGGATAGACGGTCTTTACCTGACCGCCCTGCCACTGGAAGACGTAGACAAGGCCGGCGGTATTCTGGCCGGTGCTGTCGAACTTCACAAGGCCCTGGATCGAGTAGAATGTAGCGCCAGAGTGCAGTTCGGCGATAATCTTTGAGTTGTCAAGGCTGCCCACCTTTTGCACCGCCTGTTGAAGCACCTGCCCGGCAGCATAAGCTTCCGGGCTGTCCGCGCTGATATCGCTGGCGGAACCGCCAAACTTCGCGATGAAGTCCTGGACGAACTGCGCGTTGCTGATGGCTCCTGGCACATTAGGGGTTGCAGGAATGTTGATCGATGGATCCCAGCCATTGGGATAGAAGATGCCTTCCGCCACGTTGGCGCCGCCAATCGGGCCAGTGAATGATGCACCCTGGTCGGGACCGGCAGAGGCAATGATGGCCTTTGGATTGAAATGCTGCTGCCTGAACGCCTTGATCTCGGCAATGATATCGGGCAACATCGATCCAAGCACCACAAGCTGGGCGCGGGAGTTAATGATGCGCTGGGCAATCGGAGTAAAGTCGGTCGTTTCCGCTGGATAGACATGGTAATCGGCCGTTTTAACGCCGCCTGCCTCCAGTTGTGACTTCGCCTGGTCGATCATCGGCTGGGTGAACGGATCATCCTCGGTCTCGTAGGCCGCGCTGGCAGGGCGCTGGTCGGCCGGCAGAGACAGGATATACTGGACAAAGCCGTTCATCTGGCTGGCAATCGGCGGCGAGACATCGAAGACGTTGTTGAGTCCCTGGGTGAAGACCGAAGGACCACCTCCAGAGCCTTCGAGCATCGCGTACCCATAGCGCGCCGCTTCCTTCGAGGCTGGTTTTGTCAGCAGAGTCGAGTAAGGTCCCAGAACCAGGTCCACTTTGTCGGTGGCGATGAACTTCTGATAGTCTGTCACTACCTGGTTTGTGTCGCTGCCATCGTTGGCGAAAATAAGCTGGACCTGGCGTCCCAGCAGGCCGCCGCTCTTATTGACGTTATCAGCCCAGAGCTGATAGCCCTGCTGCGTCGCCTTCCCATCGGCAGAAAAGTCGCCCGAGAGCGGAACGGAAATGCCGATCTTGATGGGAGTCCTGGGCTGACTTGTTGTCGATGTGGTTGTCGTCGCCTGCCCGCCACATGCAGCCAGGACTGTAAGGAGCGCTCCTACCGTGCATGCGGTAAACAGAAATTGCTTGAACCATGCGGTGTAACGTCTGCTCATGTTCTGCTCCTTCTTCCGGGAAGTTTTAAAATAGTGAAAATATGCTTTAACCGGTCCTACTCGTTACTTATTCCGCTCATCCGTGCCAGGACATCGAACAGCACGGCGAAATCTTCTTTCGCCAGCCCCATAGCACGCGCGGCAGTAAGAAACTCGTTGGCAACCGCAACGGTTGGCAGCGGCACATCTACCTCTCTGCCAATCTCCAGCGCCAGTAGCAGATCTTTCTGCATCATGTTGACATCGAAGAGGGGTTCGTCAGGTTTTTTAAGTACAAAAGGTCCGCGATACCTGATGGCGGGGGGCACGACGGCGCTATCCATCCATACTTTATAGGCAGTTTCGCGCGGTATCCCGCTCTTTTCCGCCAGCAGCAGTCCTTCGCTGAACGCAAGGAACTGTACCGGAAGGCTGAGATTGATGGCAACCTTCATCAATGCGGCCTGGCCGTTCTTGCCCACGTAGTTTACCCTGGGACCGATATCGAGCAAGATCGATTTGACCTGCTCGAAAATGGCTTCGTCGCCCCCGACCATGAGCGACAGGTTGCCCTGCTCCACGGTGATCGTACTGCCGGATACCGGGACATCGAGCATATGCGCGCCCTTCTCGGCGACTTTTGCCGCCAGATCGCGGCTGAATGAAGGGCTGACTGTGCTCATGTCGATAAAAACTTTTCCCGCCGCCAGCGCATCGAGCACGCCATCAGGCCCCTCGACCACGCTGCGCAGCGCGGTAGTGTTCGCCACCATTGTGAACGTGATATCCGCCGCTCTGGCGACAGCGCTGGGCGTCTCGCCCCAGAGCATGCCAGCATCTAAGAGCCACTGCGCCTTTGACCTGGTACGATTATAGCCAGTGACCGTATGCCCCGCGTCAAGCAACCGTTTGGCGATGCGTCCTCCCATCGCACCCAAACCAATAAAGCCCAGGTTTGCCATGAATAGACCTCCATTCATCTTCTGCTTCGTAACTACTTGCTCGCGCCTGCGGCGCCCGCCTCAGGTCGGTTCTGCCACCTGACCCGAGCGCCTGCGGCGCGGCAGAACCGCGCGAAGGCACGGCAAGAGCACCTGGCATCAGACATTCTCTAAAGTGTCCTGGTGACTGAGATAATGAAATCGTAAGCTTCAAGCCCAGGACCGGATTGTATCAGAAAACCTTGAAAAAAGGGAAGAGAATAGGTATGATTATACCATAATCATTGGTACGATGAACACACCAAGATCCCAACCTAAAAAAATCAACCATAATTTCTTTCACCGGAGCAAAGCGTGTACTCACCAGTCCAGCCCAATAAGATCTTTGAACAAATCGCCGAGCAAATCGAGAAACGTATATTACGTGGAGAGTTGCGCAACGGAGATCGCCTTCCAAGTGAACGTGAATTAAGTGAGCAGTTTCATGCCAGCCGGACGGCGGTGCGTGAGGCTATGAAGACGCTGGCGCAGCGTGGACTGGTCGATATGCGACCCGGGCGCGGGACCATCGTCATTGACGCTACTTCGCGGGCAATGCAGCAGACACTCGGCCTGATGGTGAGAGTCGGGCAGGAAGACGGTTACGCCAATCTCGTTGAACTGCGTGAACTGCTTGAGCCTGGGATCGCGGCCCTCGCGGCTGTACGGGCAGCAGATGAGCATATCACCGCAATGCAAACGATGGTCGAGGCGATGGATGCCCATATGAGCGATCCAGATGCCTACATTGAGGCCGATAACGAATTTCATCGCATTCTGGCAAAAGCGACGCAAAATGATCTGATCCTTACCATCGTTGACTCGATCATGGATCTGCTCAGCGAGCAGCGCAAGCATATCTCCAAAGTGAGCGGCGCCACCGCGCGTGCGCAACAGCATCACAAGTCAATTCTCGCGGCGATCAGGCGGCATGATGCCGAGGCGGCCCGCATCGCCATGCAATCGCATCTGGGCCAGGTGCGCCAGGATGTAGAGGCTGCCAATCGCTCTTGAGAAATAGTATCTATTCAGGTCTTCGCCGCCTCCGGCGGCCTATCCGTTGGTGCAGGTGGTGTGCGGGCCCGGCTTGCGTTCGGCCCGCACACCACCTGCACCAACGCTCGCGCAGCGCCTGCGGCGCTGAGCAGTCTGGAAAATGGAGAAACGCTAAATGTTGCACCCGGAGCAAGCAAGCCGTCCACAGGCAGCGCTGCATCCCCCAGAGCAGGAGTTGGCGCAGGTGGACGAGCGGGAACTGTGGCTGCGGATGTATGAGCAGATGCTCAAGATCCGTATTTTTGAAGAACAGGTGAACGAGTTGTATACCAGCGCCAGAATGCCCGGCCTGGCCCATCTCTACAGCGGTGAGGAGGCGGTTGCTGTGGGAGTTTGCGCGGCCCTGCGCCGCGACGACTACATCACCAGCACGCATCGCGGTCACGGGCACTGCCTGGCGAAAGGTGCCTCCGTTGATCGCATGTTTGCCGAACTGCTGGGCAAAAAGGCCGGCTACTGTCGTGGCAAGGGCGGTTCCATGCATATCGCGGACCAGGATACGGGCAACCTGGGGGCCAACGCCATTGTCGGAGGTAGCGCAGGCATCGCAACCGGCGCCGCCATGTCGAGCAAGCGGCGCGGCTCCGGCCAGGTTGCGGTCTGTTTCTTTGGCGATGGCGCGCTCGGACAGGGACTGCTCTACGAGGCGATGAACATGGCCTCGTTGTGGAAGCTCCCGGTGCTCTACGTCTGTGAAAACAACCTCTACAACGAATACACGCATAATGCCGAGACGACGGCGGGCGATATGCTGGCCCGGCCCAGAGCTTTCGGCATTCACGCCGAGGAGGTCGATGGGCAGGACGTGCGCGCGGTCTATGCTGCGGCACGGCGACTGGTGGAGCGCGCGCGGAGCGGCGAAGGGCCAGCCTACCTGCTCTGCAATACCTATCGCTTCTATGGGCACCATGTAGGTGACATTCAGCGCTCGTACTATCGCCCCAAAGAGGAAGAGGAGTTGTGGAAAGCGCAGCGTGATCCGCTCAAGCTGCTCGCCAACTGGCTGATCCAGCAGGGGCTGGCCGATACGACTGCGCTGGAACGCCTGGAACGGCGCGTGCATGCAGAGGTCGAGGCGGGAGTCCGTTTCGCGCTCGACGCGCCCTACCCGGAGCCAGGTGAGGTGGTGCAAGATGTCTACGCCTAGTGCGGTATCAGAGCAGCAGGCGCGCCAGGAGACGCGGGAAATCTCCATGAGCCAGGCAATTCGTGAGGCGCTGGCCGAAGAGATGCGCCGCGACTCGCGTGTGCTCATCATGGGCGAGGATGTAGCCGAGGCCGGCACTCCGTTCAAGGTGCTCTCCGGGCTGGTCGATGAGTTCGGGCCGGATCGCGTGGTCGATACGCCGATCTCCGAAGCGGGCTTTACCGGTATCGGCGTGGGCCTGGCAATGACCGGTATGCGGCCAGTGGTCGATATCATGTTCGGCGATTTCATCGGGCTGGCGCTGGACCAGATCGTGAATCAGGCAGCGAAGATCCACTACATGTCGGGCGGCAAGCTCAAAGTTCCGCTCGTCGTGCGCACAACGCTGGGCGCGACACGCCGCTCCGCAGCGCAGCACAGCCAGAGCCTTCACGCCTGGGTGAGCCATATCCCCGGCTTGAAGGTCGCGCTGCCCTCGACACCCTACGATGCCAAAGGTCTGCTCAAGACGGCTATCCGCGATGATAACCCCATCGTCTTCTTTGAAGATAAAATGATGTACCAGCTCAAAGGGCCGGTGCCCGATACCGACTATACTATCCCCTTCGGCGTTGCCGATGTCAAACGAGCGGGAAGCGATATTACCATCGTGGCGACGAGCAGTATGGTGCAGGTCGCCCTCGCGGCGGCGGAGCAACTCGCGAAGCTGGAAATAAGCGCCGAGGTCATTGATCCCCGCACCACATCTCCCCTCGATAAGCGCACACTGATCGAATCGGCGCGCAAGACGAGCCGCGCACTGGTGATCGACGAGGGTTACGAGAGCTACGGCGTCACGGCTGAAATTGCCTCGGTCATCGCCGATGGTGCGTTCTACTTTCTGGACGCCCCGGTAAAGCGCATGGGAGCGATGGATGTGCCCATCCCGTTCTCGCCCGTGCTGGAAGATCTGACCGTTCCTACTCCCGATTCCGTCGTGGCGATGGTGAAGACATTATGCGGACGCGCCTGAATGGAGGGTATGTATGCGGAC
>Ga0209810_1005516_pt1 | contig 11412 bp, 9 predicted proteins | sample Coa_R1_7_FD_187159 | JGI IMG/M metagenome (GOLD analysis project Ga0209810, IMG submission 187159) | Surface soil microbial communities from Centralia Pennsylvania, which are recovering from an underground coalmine fire - Coalmine... | ecosystem: Environmental > Terrestrial > Soil > Unclassified ...
GGCCCGCAATGGTGGCGCGGGCGCTGGTTTCGCCTCTCGCGATACGCCGCGTCAGGTTGGCAAGCTGGCGCAGGGGAACCGTGATCGTCTGGTTGACCGCGTAGCCGATCAGGAAGACCAGCAGGATGGTGCTGACAATAGCGATAATCGTTGCAATACGCACCGGGTTGATCTGCGCATCTCCCACGTTCGACACGATATTGCCCGTCGTTTGCGCCAGATTAACCAGGTGTTGCCAGCTATTCTCCAGATTAATGTAGGCTTGCTGCGCCGAGAACAATGGCCCATAGGCCGCCTTATAATCCTGCGCAATCTGTAAGGAGCCGGGATTTTTCTGGCCCAGGATTTGATCGAGCTTGAGTATCTCGCTTTGCTGGTAGGTTTTGTACGTGTTCCACTGCGTTTTCGCCAGAGCAAGCGTTTGCTGCTGATCTTTGATGATGGTGGTATTGGGGTCCTGGCTCAGCAGAATACTGCTGACCTGCGCCATATTGCTGGAAGTGGCGAGTTCATAGTTCTGCTCGTAGCTGATTAAGTTCTGGTCAAACGTGGTCTGCAGGTTGTTAATTTCGTCGTTTGACAGGTTGCCGCCGGCAAGAAGTGAGGAGTCTGCGCTCGACCCCTGACTCAAATAGGCGAAGACCTGGGCGTTGCGCGCCGTGAGGAGCGCCTCCATACGCTGCAGGTTGACCTGCTGCGCGTATGCCTGACTCTGCGCCTCAAAGGTGACTGTGACTGCCTGTCCACGTGAAATGAGTGAATTCACATAGAATGTGCCGAGCAAGGCAATCACAATGGCCGGAATGAGGGTCGCAGCCGCAAACGCGATGAAGAGACGACGGAAAATAGGCGTGTTACTCAGAAAGTTCAAATTCATAAACTCAGTCCCTTCTCAGACGGTACGCAACTCCGTGCTACTGGCGCTGTGATGTATCCATCCATGCATCCATGTCAATGGTCATGTCGTGTCGTGTCGTGTCGAGCCGAATCGAGTCGTGCAAATACGTGGAACATACCAGTTCCACTGTAGTTTACTCTACATTATTGGAAAATGGAACCTTTTGGGGATGCGACTGGCCTGAATTTCCTAGTCCTACAAGGGAAAAGCGTGCTATACTATCGACAAACGCAAAAAAAGCTGCTTGAAGGAGCCTCTCTATGGAAAAACAGAGCGCCAGCTGGCCTTTTCAAAAAGTCTTGATTGCCAATCGCGGAGAGATCGCCGTGCGCGTGATTCGCGCCTGCCGCGAGCTTGGCCTGCAAAGCGTGGCCGTCTATAGCGATGCCGACCGCGACGCCCTGCACGTGCGCATGGCCGATGAAGCGTATCATATCGGCCCGGCGCAGGCCAGTAAGAGCTACCTGCACATTCCGACCATCCTGGCGGTGGCGAAACGTTCCGGCGCGCAGGCCATCCACCCCGGCTACGGCTTCCTCTCGGAAAATGCCGACTTTGCCGAAGCCTGCCTTGCCGAAGGTCTGATCTTCGTTGGCCCGCCCCCACACGCGCAGCGCGCCATGGGCGAGAAGACGGCAGCGCGCCGCACAGCACAGGCGGCAGGGGTACCCATCGTTCCCGGCGCCATGTCCGAGGTGGAAGATGACGCGCTGGCGGCAGAACTGGCGGAGCAGATCGGCTATCCCTTGATGTTGAAGGCGGCTGGCGGCGGCGGCGGCAAGGGCATTCGCCTCGTGCATGAGCCGAAGGATTTACTGCCGAGCCTGCGCACAGCCCGCAGCGAGGCCAGAAGCGCCTTTGGCGACAGCCGCGTCTATCTGGAAAAAGCCATCTCGCCTGCCCGCCACATCGAGGTGCAGTTCATCGCCGACACGCACGGCCACGTTGTTCACCTCGGCGAGCGCGAGTGCAGCATCCAGCGCCGCCATCAGAAATTGATCGAGGAATCGCCTTCGCCCGTCCTCACCGAAGATCAGCGCGAGCGTATGACCTCATCCGTTGTCAAGCTTGCGCGCGCCATCAACTACGTCAATGCCGGAACTGCCGAATTCCTGCTGGGGCCTGATGGCAACTTCTATTTTCTGGAAGTCAACGCCCGTATCCAGGTCGAGCATCCCGTGACCGAACTGCGCACCGGCATTGATCTTGTGCAGGAGCAGTTCCGCGTCGCCGCCGGGCTGCCGCTCTCGTTCACGCAGGAGCAGGTAGAGTTTCGCGGCGCGGCTATCGAGGCCCGTATCTCGGCGGAAGACCCGACCAACCGCTTCCTGCCGGCCACCGGCACCGTGCTGGCCCTGCAAGAGCCATCCGGCCCGGGTGTGCGCGTTGACAGCGGCCTCTACAATGGCCTGCGCGTCCCGCTCTTCTACGACCCCCTGCTCTCCAAGCTCATCGTCTGGGGCAGGAACCGCGAGCAGGCCATCAACCGCCTGCGCCGCGCCCTCGACGAATACCAGATACTCGGCGTGCGCACCACCATCCCCTTCGCCCGCTGGCTTACCGACCATCCCCGTTTCCTCGCCGGCGACTTCTCCACCGACTTCATCGCCGAAGAGTGGCATCCCCGGCCTGCCGTGCAATCAGAGGAAGCCGGAGAAATCGCGCCGACAAACATAAACGACCACGCCCTTTCAAACGAGGAAGTTGCCGCCATTATCGCCAGCTTGCTCATGAACGAACAGGTCGAGGCCGAGAAACTGCGCCGCCATCTTCCCGGAGAAAACGGCGCCGAGCGCAGCCGCTGGCGCGATATGGGCCGCCGGGAAGCTATGCGAGGGCTATAATAGCAAAGAAAGGAAACGCAGATCATTATTTGATTTTCCCTGTGTGTCCCAGGCCATCCCTTGCGGCTGGCCTGGGACACACAGTTTATCTCTGCTCAAACTGTCTTACTATCTGCTCCTACACCGTCGCCTGCTTGTTAGGATATTCGGCGACGGCTGATGCCGCGATGGGTGGGAATACGGGGATCAAATTTCCCTGTTGCCATTGGAACAGGTACGCCAGCGCAACGGTATTTGAGCCTGGTACCGCAGGGTTATCGAATTTCACAGGCCCTTGCACCGTGTTGAAGGTATCGCTGAGCAGTTCGTTCAGCAGCGCGGCGTTGCTAATTTTCCCTGCCTTTGTAAGCGCCTGCTGCATGACCTGCCCCGCCGAAAAAGCCTCCGCTGTGTCCGCGTTAATGCCCCCCGCTGTACCGCCATAGAGGTTGAGGTAGTCCTGCACCATCTCGGCGTTCTGGAAGTTATTGGCCTGCGGATACCAGCCGTTGGGGACGAAGACGCCCTCGGCGGCTGAAAGGCCAACGGCCTGAATGAATGCCTGACCATCTCCAGGCCCGGCGGTCGCAACAATGGCCCTGGGGAAGTAGTGCGCCTTTTTAAAAGTCTGGATGATGACCTTGACATCGGGAAGGAACGTACCCAGCACGACTATCTCCGCGTGCGCCTGTATGAGTTGTTGAGCTATTGTTGTATATCTCTTTGTATCCGTACTCTGGTATTGCAGAATGCCGTTACTCACTTGCTGGAGTTTTCCCTGCTGTACCAGAAGGGTTTGCGCCTCCACTACCTGCGGCAGCGTGAATGGATCGTCGCTCTCGCTGGCGAAAGACACCGTCTTCGGACGCTGATCCGGGGGCAGGGACATAATATAATACGCGAAGCTGTCCAGGTTATTGATGACCGGCAGGGAGACATCAAAGGCGGTTGGGTGATTCGGATTATTGAGCGCAAAGACGCTGGGTGCGCCACCCGACCCCTCTAGCAGAACGTATCCATATTTCTGTGCTACAGGTATAGCTGCTTTTGTCAGCAGGGAAGAGTATGGCCCAAGGACAAAATCGACATGATCTCTGGTGATGAGTGTCTGGTAGTCCTTCTCAACTGTGGCCGGATCGCTATTGTCCTTTAGCTTTACCAGCTGGATGGGATGACCGAGAATGCCGCCGCTGCTGTTGACGACGTTGGCCCAGAGCTGGTAGCCCTGGTCTTCCGCTTTGCCATCCTCGGCAAAGTCGCCGGAGACGGGATAGGAGTAGCCAATGGTGATCGGTGTTCCCGTTGGGACGCTGGTGGTGCTGGTTGTACCCTGGCTACATGCGGCGGTTCCTGCCAGCAAGATGATGGCGGTAGTGGCAAAATAGAGAAATCTTTTGATCCATCCAGCATGTTGAAACAACATCTCTTCCCTCCCTGTTCTCTGAACCTGGTCTGATCTAAATTATGGTACTGAACAATCGCACATAGTGTAGCACAGGTAGAGATTTTTCTGGTGGAATATGGCCAAAATTTGCTATAGCGATACGGAAACAGGTTTCAATAGCAGAAGGGAGGGGAGCCGCAGGCGCGTTGAGCGGGTGCTACTCCCCTCCCCTCTGCTATTACTTCTCCTGCACAGGAGGCGGCAGTTCGAAAGCGGGTGGAGTTTTGCCGCGTCGTTGGGCGGCGGCGGCTTTGAGGCGCTCGACGGCTTCGTGGGGGACAGGGCGACCGCCGAGGGGAGTGGGATGGATACCGGGGCCGTGAAAATCGGTGCCGCCGGTGGCAATCAGGCCGTATTCGTCGGCGAGGGCGCGCAAGGCGCGCTCGTCCTCTGGCGTGTAGGGGCCGTAGTAGGTTTCCAGGCCGACCATGCCTGCCGCGACGAGGCCAGGGAGCCAGTGGCGCAACTCCGCGAGGCCGGGCAGATCGAGCGAGTGCGCGATGACGGGCAGGCCATTGGCACTGGCGATCAGGCGTACCGCGTCCTCCGGCGTGAGCTTGTAGCGCGGCACGTAGGCGTAGCAACCGGTGCCGATATATGTATCAAAAGCTTCGCCGATGGTCTGCACATAGCCCGCTTCGAGCAGGGCTCTGGCGACGTGCGGGCGGCCAACCGCCCCCTGCGCGATCTCGCGTACGCGCTCCCACGCAATGTTGACGCCCTGCTCGTTGAGCAGTTCGACCATGCGCTGGCCGCGCCGCTCGCGCGCGTCGCGCAGCACCTTCAGCACAGCCTGAAACTCCGGGCGTTTATACTCCGGGTAGTAGCCGAGAACATGCACTTCGCCCCCGGCCACATCGGTATTGATCTCGATGCCCGGCACCAGTTCCATATCCAGCGCGTTCGCCGCCTCGATAGCCTCGTCCAGCCCCCCCGTCGTATCATGATCCGTCAGGGCCAGCACGCGCAGCCCGACCTCCCTGGCGCGCCGCAACAACTCCGTTGGCGAATAAATACCATCCGACGCCGTCGAATGGGTATGCAGGTCAATGTAATTTGTCATACGTTACAAACTTCTTTCTTCCAAATTTTTTATCAAAATGAAGGTCGTCAGCAGGATAGGCGTGCGGGCCAGGGCTGGCCTCAGCTCTGGCCCGCACGCCCACCCTGCCGACGACCTTCATTTTGACATTACAAAACCCTAACGTGCATAATCGACGGCGCGCGTCTCGCGCACGACGCTCACCTTGATCTGCCCGGGGTAGTCGAGGTTTTCCTCGATTTTACGGGCGATATCGCTGGCGAGACGGTTGGCGGCGAACTCGTCGATCTCCTCCGGTTTGACGATGATGCGAATCTCGCGCCCGGCCTGTATGGCGAAGGATTTCTCCACGCCCGTGAACGAGTTGGCGATGCCCTCAAGCGCCTCGAGGCGTTTGATGTACAGATCGACGGTCTCGCGCCGCGCGCCGGGGCGCGCGGCAGAGATGGCGTCGGCTGCCTGCACGATGGCGGCTTCCAGCGTCTGCGGCTCCGCTTCAGTGGCGTGGTGCGCGACCATAGCGTGAATGATCTTCGGCGATTTGCCGAAGCGGCGCGCTATCTCGCCGCCGACGATGGCGTGCGGCCCCTCAACCTCCTGGTCGATGGCCTTGCCCATATCGTGCAGCAGCGCCGCCGTCTTACAGACATTTACATCGGCTCCCAGCTCGTGGGCAATAGTGGCGGCGAGGATGGAGACCTCGACCGAGTGCGCGAGGACGTTCTGTCCGTAGCTGGTGCGGAAGTGCAACCGCCCCAGGATTTTGAGCAGTTCCGGCTGCAAGCCGTGGACGTTGGCCTCCATCGCGGCCCGCTCGCCCGCCTCGCGCACGATGGCGTCTACCTCCTGTCGCGCCCGCGCTACCACCTCTTCGATACGCGCCGGGTGTATGCGCCCATCGAGAATCAGCCGCGTCAGGGCGATACGCGCCACTTCGCGACGCACGGGGTCAAAACCGGAAAGAATAACCGCTTCGGGCGTGTCATCGATGATGAGATCCACGCCGGTCGCGGCCTCCAGCGCGCGGATATTGCGTCCCTCGCGCCCGATGATGCGCCCCTTCATCTCGTCGTTGGGCAGCGGCACGACCGAGACAACGGCCTCGGCTACCTGGTCAGAGGCGCATCGCTGGATGGCCAGGGTAATGATCTCGCGCGCCGTGGCCTCCGCCTCCTCGCGCGCCCGCTCTTCAATCATGCGCGCGCGATGAGCGGCCTCTGCGCGCACCGTTTGTTCGATACGCGCAAGCAGAACCTCTTTCGCCTGCTCCGCCGTCAGCCCGGAGATACGCTCAAGCTCGCTGGCCTGCTTCTGCCTGAGCGCCTCCGCCTCCTCGCGGGCTTGCTCTACAGATCGCTCGCGGGTCGCGAGTTTGCGCTCGCGTGCTTCAAGGGCATCCAATTTGCGTTCGAGCGTCTCTTCCTTCTGTTGCAGTCGCCGCTCCTGGCGCTGCAACTCGGCTCGCCGCTCGGCATTTTCGTGTTCAATGGCGGAACGAATGCGCGCGGTCTCTTCTCGCGTTTCGCGCAACGCCTCGCTCTGCTTCATCTGGACTTCCAGCAGCCGCCGCTCGCTGGCCTCCTTCTCCAGGCGCAGGCGTTCTTCGAACCGCTCTTTATTTTGCGTCTTGCCCCAGTAAAATCCCGCCGTCAGGGCGATCACTGCTCCTGCCAGCAGGCCGAGGACAAAAACGATCTGAATTGGTGACACGTTGGCCTACCTCCAGTAGTTAAGGCAAACTGGCCTTGAGAAAAATGCTAGAATTACAATTACTATCGCATCAAAAGACAACCGTCCACAAGCTCTACAACCGGCATGCAAAGATATACACCATGCCAAGCATACTATATAGGAGTGTTCATCATACTGTCAAGCGCGCATATTAATGCTCTTCGGTCTTCTGGCGCAAAAGGCTCGTCTCCGCCAGCGAGATTGCCTCTTTTGCCTTGATGAGTTAAGGCACGATGGAATATAAACTCATCTATAAAGTAGAGGATTTATAAAAACCTTTACAACCGGGATAACAGCGGGAGCGTCTGCGATTTTCAGGATGGAACCACATAGAGTGTGATTCTGGCATGCCATGAGAAAGTGGCCGCGACGTGTCATGCTGAGCGAGAGCGAAGAATGACACGTCAAAGAGCCTTTTTTACGGCCTGCCATCCGAACACGACCATCACCTCCATCTTCGTCGTCAACGACTCCGGCTGGCTCTACCCGGCCACAGGTGAGCAAGTGATTCTGGACAATGTCACAGTAAATAATCTCGTGGCAACCGGGCCGGGTAATAACAACTAATGGCAGGCGTGGATGTCCCTCTCTCTACTGCGCGAGAGGGGCGCCCACGCCTTACCGATAAAAACTTCTGGCCAATGGCTCTCTCTCAGCGCGGCTGCATCCTTATCGCTCCATCCAGCCTGATTACCTCACCGTTGAGCATGGGATTTTCGATGATGTGTCTGGCCAGGGCGGCATATTCGGCGGGGCGGCCCAGACGCGGCGGGAATGGCACCTGCTGGCCGAGGGAGATGCGCGCCGCTTCCGGCAGGCCCGCCAGCAGAGGAGTATCGAAGAGGCCGGGGGCAATGGTCATGACGCGAATGCCGTAGCGCGCAAGCTCGCGGGCGATGGGCAAGGTCATGCCAACAATGCCCCCCTTTGAGGCCGAATAGGCCGCCTGCCCGATCTGTCCCTCAAACGCGGCCACCGAGGCGGTGTTGATGATGACGCCACGCTCGCCTTCCGCGTCAGGCTGGTTCTCAGCCATCGCCGCCGCGACCAGGCGAATCACATTGAATGTCCCGATCAGGTTCACCTGAATGACCGTGTTGAACGAGGCCAGGCGGCTCGGCCCATTCTTGCCCAGCACCTTCTCGGCCACGCCGATGCCCGCGCAGTTGATCGCCACGGAGAGATTGCCGAAGGTCGAGAGCGCCGCGTCAATCGCGTTCTGTACCGATGCCTCATCCACCACGTCGGTCCTGACAAATATGACGGAGTCGCCGAGTTCTTGCGCCAGCGCGTTGCCCAGTTCGCCGTTCAAATCGGCAATTACTACCTTTGCCCCCGACTGGCTCAGCAGGCGCACGCAGGCCGCGCCCAGCCCGGAAGCGCCGCCTGTCACCAGAACACCCTTGTTCTTCACATCCATAACGTCCTTCTCTTTCCTTTCATCTCATCTTATCGTTTTAGCTCATCACATGGCCGCGTTGCTCATGCAAAGAGAGATCACAGAGAGGAGTATATCACGAAATTGCACAACGCCGGTTCATGTTGACCCCACAGGTGAGATATGGATATAATTGTCGCGAGGGATAGGAGGCAATAATGATCTGTGTCATCTGCAAACAAGCAGAATTGCAGGAAGGAACAGGTTCATCCCTGTTTGAACGTGGTAGAATGACATTAGTGATTAAAGATATTCCGAAGTTGATCTGCCCCAACAGTGGGGAAGAATATACTGACGAAGAGACTACAGATCGTTTGCTGCAGATTGCCGAAGAAGCGGAAAAGAGTGGAGTCCTTACAGATGTTCGTCAGTACAAAGCAGCCTGGCAGGCAGAATTTCTGCTAGCACCATCAGCGTGTAGAGCTATGACTCTAATACTTCCTGGGAGCAAGATGAGAGCTAATGCCCTATCAAAGCATTAGCTCTCATCTTGCTCCCACAACTCTTCTGGAAAGAGCAGACATATGAGCAAAACAGGCACGGAAGTTCTTGTGATTGGCGCGGGGGTGATGGGAAGTTCAATTGCGTATCACCTGGCGCGGCAGGGGCGTAGGGTGCTGGTGGTGGAGCGGGCGGATGTTGCCGTTGAGCCTGCGGCCTCATGGGCCAGCGCGGGCGGCGTGAGGCGGCAGGGACGGCATGCTGCGGAGGCACAGCTGGCCGCTGAGGCGATTGCGCGCTGGCCCACGCTGGAAGAGGAGCTTGGGGCCGATGTGCGCTACCGGCAGGGCGGCAATTTGCTGCTGGCCGAGAGCGAGGCGGAAGCGGAGCAACTGGCGGCCCACGTGCAGCGCCAGCACGCGCTGGGCTTCTCCGATGTGCGCCTGCTCGATCGGCGAGAGACGCTGGCGCTGGTGCCGGGCTTGAACGAGCGCGTGGTGGCAGGCAGCTTCAGTCCGGCTGATGGGCAGGCCGACCCGGCGCTGACCACGCGCGCCTTTGCGCAGGCCGCGCAGCGACATGGGGCCAGCTACTGGACGAAGACGACTTGCTCTGCCCTGCTCGTGGAGGGCCAGCGCGTGGTGGGAGCGCGGGTAGAACGCGGCGAGACGCAGGAAGTGCAGGAGGTGCGAGCAGAGCAGATCGTTCTGGCGGCAGGCGCGTGGAGCGACGAACTGATGGCGGCGGTTGGCGTGCAACTGCCCATCCGCGCGCGAGCTTTGCAGATGGTGCTGTCAACGCCTGCCGTGCCGGGCAGCCTGCGCCCTGTCCTGTCGGCGCTGGGCCGCTCGCTTTCGCTCAAACAACTGGACGATGGCGCGTTTTTACTCGGTGGCGGCTGGCTCGGCCTGCCTGCTGCCGACCGCTATTCCTACACGCTGCTGCCGGAGCATATTGAGGGCAACTGGCGCACGGCCTGCGAGCTTCTGCCGTTGGTAGGCCAGCAAACAATAGCGCGGGCATGGTGCGGGCTGGAAGCGCAGAGCTTTGACAATATTCCCTTCATCGGCCCGCTGCCGGGATTGGAGCGGGTGACCATCGCGCTGGGCTTTTCCGGTCATGGCTTTGCCATCTCGCCTGCCGTCGGGCGCGCCGTCGCCGCTCAAATGGCGGGCCAGCCGACGCCCGAACTGGACGGTCTCAGCCCCGCTCGCGTCGCCAGCTTCGACCCCGACCGGCTCACGGCTTTCCTGGCAGAAGGGCCGTCGGCAGCCGTGCTGGAATAGTGCAAGTATTACGCCCCGGCCAGACGAGCGACATAGGCGCGTTCGTCGGGGCCAAACCAGGGCGGCTCCCCGGCTGCCGCGTTCTCGATGACGTGGCCCGGCACAAAGGTAGCCGGGATCGCCACGTGGCAACGCAGATCGCTCAAAATCCATTTCAGCAGCGCCTGCGCCCAGGTGGAGACGCCAAAGGCTTGCAGAGGCTGCAAGGCCGCGCGCGAAGGGATACGGCGCATCAGTTCTCCCTCGCCAAAGGGCCGCATGACGACCACGCCCAGACCGAGATCATCCGCCAGGGGCAGAATTTCGCGCTCCACCTCGCGTTGCAGGGGGTTATAGGGAATCTGGATAACGCTGATACGCCCGCTCTGCATCACCTTGCGCAGTTCGGGGAAGGCCGCGCTACTGTAATGCGTCGCCCCGATGGCCCGTACCTTGCCCTCGCCCTTCAATCGTTCCAGCAGCGCCAGCCGCTGCGGCCACGCCACCAGATTGTGAATCTGGTAGAGATCGATGTAGCCGCCGAAAAAAGCGAGGGCGTGTTCCACCTGCACCTGTGCCTCTCGCTCGCTCTCTGTCCAGACCTTCGTCGCTACCAGAGCCTGCTCGCGCCTGCCTGCCAACGCCTGGCCAAGCACGCGCTCGGCCTCGCCATACATAGGCGAAGAATCGAAGAAGTTGGAGCCGACCGAAAAGGCGGTATTTACTACCTCGCCCGCGCGCATCTCGGCAGCGTGGCCGCGCACATCAAACGTGCGCCATGTTCCCAGCCCGACCACCGGTACCTGAAATCCAGCCTTACCTGACATTCGATATTCCATTTGCTTTCTGCTCCCTCAAACTGAACATGCTACGCTACGCTTTCCAATGATATCACGTCTGGCAGTGCAAACCCGTAGGCGCGCTCATGCACTGCCGTATGCGCTCAGGAGAGATGTACACGTCAGGAAGATGCGGAGAGAAGACAACGCAAAAAACCCCGCCTTCCTGAGAGGAAGACGGGGCCTGAAACGAGAGGACTGGATCAATTAGCCGGCGAAGCCGACAACATCAGAGCCGCCCTGGGTACCGCTGTGGTTCCAGTATTCAGGGCGTTCGGCAACGAAGACCGCGCCAGCGGCGTAGGTCTGCACCGTCATCGAGATGGAGTAGCCATTTGTATTCGTGCCGGAATACATGTGTTGCAACACCATCTGGGTGATATCGACGGTCGAGCGGCTATGGGCAGCTACGGAAATGCCGCCCGGCGAATAGATCTGGCCGAGACCATTGGTCAGGGTAATGTAGATCAACTCGTTGGTACCCGTCGGAT
>Ga0209810_1005521_pt1 | contig 11410 bp, 11 predicted proteins | sample Coa_R1_7_FD_187159 | JGI IMG/M metagenome (GOLD analysis project Ga0209810, IMG submission 187159) | Surface soil microbial communities from Centralia Pennsylvania, which are recovering from an underground coalmine fire - Coalmine... | ecosystem: Environmental > Terrestrial > Soil > Unclassified...
AAGTCACGCCGAGGACGCACCGGCTTGGGCACCTTCGCCGGTCTAGTACCGGCAGCCGCCGAAGTTGGGGAAGTAACCATCACACCACTGTCCCACACACCAGCGGTATATTACGCGATCCTCTTTAGTTGGCCTGGCGCGCCCTCACTTCGCCACCCGAGACGCCGATCCGGAAGCAGAGGGAAGGATCCGGGCATGGCTGCGCAGAAGGTGCTGTTGGTCGACAACGAGGACGACTTCCGTTTCATGCTGCGGGCCTACCTCAGGGTCCGGGGCGGCACGGAGGTGGTGGCTGAGGCCTCCGACGGCAGCGCCGCCATCGCGCTGGCGCGGGACCTGCGCCCGGACCTGATCATCCTCGATCACCGCATGGAGCCCCTCGACGGCGAGGCCGCCCTGCCGTTCCTGCGCGAGGTGGCCACGGCGGCCGGGATAGTCGTGTACTCGGCGTACGTCCCCGACGACGGCAGCGCTCACCGCCTGATCGACCTGGGCGCCGACGCGGTGGTCGACAAGTCCGCCGACCTGGGTGGGATGGAAGTTGCCCTCCGCCGGGCGTCGCGACGGTGGATCAGCCGCCCCGGATCCTCCGTCCGCTGACCTCGTCGGGAGTCAACCGGACATAGACGTCCCGGCGACCGCCCGCCCACGGGTGGACGCCGAGCGGCTCGAGCTCCTCCAGCTCGACCGGATCGGTGACGGTCCGAGCCCGACCGGTGACGATGACGCTCCAGCCCTCGGAGAGAGCCTCGTCGATGTGATCCACCTCGAACGAGACCCTCACTTGGGCCGCCCGGGCGGCCAGGCTGGTGCCCTCGCCGGTGCGGAAGACGATGTCGTCGCCGAAGACTCGGTAGTTCACCGGCACCGCCACCGGCCCGCGCCCTTCGAGATAGACGAAGCGTCCCACCCCGCCGGGCGCCAGCAGGGCGGCGCACTCCTCACGGCTGAGGGCCTCCAACCGGGCCCCGGGGCGGGGGGGCCGACGCCCGGGTGGCACCAGCTGGTCGCCGCCCCGCAGCCCGGCCAACGTGGTGCCTAGGGCGTTGGCCAGCCGGACCAGGGTCGCCGCCGAGGGCTCCGGCTCCGGCGCCGCTTCGAGGTACTCCAGGTAGGCGGGGCTGATCGAGGACCCGGCCGCCACCTGCTCGATCGAGTAGCCCAGCTGGTGGCGCCTCTCGGCCAACCGCCGTCCCAGGTCCGAACGTGGCCCCGTCGACCGGGCTGCGGGCGACATTCCGGACCGGTGACGTTCGTCCTGACGCGACACGGCCCCACCATCCCGGCTGTCCGCCTCGCGGCGCTAGGGCCGATGGTCACCGCCCTCTGTCAGCCACGACCGTAGGGCCGAAGGGCCCGGGCCGTCTGCCGTTCGGCCCTGGTCCGCGCCCACCAATCGTCCCTACGGTCGCCGTGTGGCGCGTACCACTCCACCGCAGGTCGTCCATCGCACCTCGAAGGCCCGGTCCGGCCCGCCGGGCGACAAGCCCGTTCCCCCTGTCCAGCCACCGCCGCCGAGCCAGCCCTCCCCGTGGCGCATCGCCCTCGTGCTGGTGGGGCTGGGGCTGTCGGCGTGGTTGATCGTGGGCGGTATCGGGGCCCAGCGTTCGGCGTCCCAGACCATCAGCTTCAGCCAGGTGCTGAAGAAGGTGGACGCCCGCCAGGTCCAAGCGGTCACCGTCGACCCGAACGGCAAGCTCACCGGCAGCCTGCGTGACGGAACCAGCTTCACCAGTCAGGTGCCGACGGCCCTCGGCCAGAACGACCTCTACCGCCGCTTCGAGGCGGGCGGCGCCCGGATCGACGCCACCGGCCCGGGCTCGTCGTGGGGGACCGTTCTCGTCTCGTTGTTGCCGGTGGCGGCCATCTTCGGGCTGTTCCTCTGGTGGGGGCGCAAAGCCGGCAGCCAGGTGGGCGCCCTCGGCGCCATCGGCCGGTCCAAGGTGAAGGTCGTCGACACCGAGCGGCCGACGGTGCGATTCGAGGACGTGGCCGGCTACGAAGGGGTCAAGCGGGAGGTGGGGGAGATCATCGGCTTCCTCCGCAAGCCCGATCGCTACCGCCGGGCCGGGGCCGTCGGGCCTCACGGGGTGCTCATGGTCGGGCCCCCCGGCACCGGCAAGACGCTCCTCGCCCGGGCCATCGCCGGCGAGGCCAGCGTGCCCTTCCTGTCCGTCACCGGGTCGGCGTTCGTCGAGATGTTCGTGGGCGTCGGCGCCGCTCGGGTGCGCGACTTGTTCACCGAGGCCCGCAAGCTAGCGCCGTCCATCATCTTCATCGACGAGATCGACGCCATCGGCCAGCGTCGCGGCGGCGCGGTCGTGGCCAACGACGAACGCGAGCAGACCCTCAACCAGCTGCTGGCCGAGATGGACGGCTTCGACGCCGCCGAGGGCGTGGTGGTCCTCGCCGCCACCAACCGTCCCGACATCCTCGACCCCGCCCTCCTGCGACCGGGGCGGTTTGACCGCCAGGTGGTCGTCCCCCTGCCCAACCAGGGGGAGCGCAAGGCGATCCTCGCCGTCCACTGCCGCGACAAGCGGCTGGCTTCGGACGTCGACCTCGACGCGGTCGCCCGCTCGACGCCGGGCTTCTCCGGCGCCGACCTGGCCAACCTGGCCAACGAGGCGGCCATCAACGCGGTGCGGGCCGGCCGGGTGCGCTTGACCCGGGATGACTTCCGCGATGCCCGTGACCGGATCCTCCTCGGCTTGCGCGAGGGTTCCAACGTCCTGCTGCCCGAGGAGAAGGTGGCGGTGGCGGTGCACGAGGCGGGCCACGCCCTCGTCGCCGCCCTCTCCGAGCACGCCGACCCCGTCGAGAAGATCACCATCCTCCCGGCGGGCCAATCGTTGGGAGCGACCGAGCAGCTGCCCCTGGCCGAACGTCATCTTCTGTCCGACAGCTGGATGCGCACCTTCCTCGCCGTCCGCATGGGCGGACGGGCGGCCGAGCTTGTCGTGTTCGGTGAAGGGTCCACGGGGGCGGCCAACGACCTGTCCGAGGCGACCCAGATGGCGACGCGGATGGTGAGGGAGTTCGGTCTGAGCCCGGCGCTGGGCCCGGTGGGCTACGCCCCGACCGGACCGATGTATCTGGGACGCGACCAGATTTCGATGCGGCAGTACTCGGAGGAGACCCAGCGGATGGTGGACGCCGAGGTCTCCCGTCTGCTGCGCGAGGCCGAGGCCTCGGCCGTCGAGATGCTCACTGTTCGCCGGCGCGAGCTCGACTCGCTCAGCGGGCGCTTGGTGGCCGAGGAGACCGTCGACGGGGTGTCGGTCTACGAGCTGGTCGGAAGGCCAGTGCCCGTCCGCCATCTCGACGGTGAGCACAACGAGACGAAAGATCCCCGCCACAGTGCCGCTTGAGCGGGCCGGTCACGAGCGCGGCGGCACCGCTTGCGGCCCGGCGGCGAGGGAGATCTCTCCTTCGGCGGCCAGCGCCGTCAGCCATCCGCTGAGCTGAGCGAGCACCACCCGGGCGGCCGACGGGCTCAGCTCCGCCGGTCTGCGTCCGACCAGCACCTCCAGCTCGTCGAGCAGCGGATCCGGCAGGGCGCTGCCCACCTCGGCGAGCAGGAGCGGCACCAGCCGGATGAGACGGCGCTCCTCGTCGCTGTCGGCCTCGACCGTGCGGAGCTCGTCCACCAACGCGGCCAGCGCCTGCTGGAGCCGGAGCACCTTGGCCCCGTTCACCGCCGGGCTCTCTCCTGCCATGTCGCGTACCGTAGGGATCGCCGGCTCGGTCGCCCAGAGCCGATGGCCCCTTATCGCCGGCCGGCTCTCCCCGGCTGTGACGTCGGCGGTCAGGCCGGCGGCTGTTCGCGCACCACGGCGGAGGCTGCCTTGTCGGGGCGGAGGCCCTCGAAGCGGGGATGGCGCAGGCGCCCGTCGCGGGTCCACTCGGTGAAGGCGATGTTGGCGACCAGACGGGGCTCGGCCCAGTGGGCGCCCCTCTCCTTCACCGGGTCGGAGAAAGGCGGATCGGCGCGCTCGAGGGACTGCAGTTGCTGGGCCAGGTCGCGCAGGGCGCTGGAAGTGAAGCCGCTGCCGACCTTGCCGGCATAGCGCAGGGCGTCGCCCTCGTAGTAGCCGACGAGAAGCGCGCCCAGGTGCGGGCGCGTTCCCCTCGGCTCGGTCCAGCCGCCGATGATCAGCTCCTGGCTGGCAGAGCACTTGAGCTTCACCCAGTCCGCCGATCGCCCAGGGCGGTAGCGGGAGTCGGCCCGCTTGCCGACCAGGCCCTCCCATCCCTGGCGGCAGGCGGTATCCAGCAGCGCTGCTGGCGCTCCGTCGAGAGGGTTGACCGGCGCCAAGTTCGGCCCCGCCACCCCCATGGCGGCCAGCAGGTCTTTGCGCTCGACCAAGGTAAGACCGGTGGTGTCGCGGCCCTCGAGGTGGAGGACGTCGAACACGCCGTACACGACTCTCAGTGTCGAGCCATGCTGCTGGAGCCGGCCGAAGCCGACGAAGTCGCGTCCGTCGTGGGCCACCACCTCCCCGTCGAGGGTAAACCGGGTCGGCGCCAGGGACACCAGGGAAGTGGCCACCTCGGGAAAGCGCCCGAGAAACGAGTTGTGGTTACGGGACCACAGCTCCAACCGGTCGCCGTGGCGGACGGCGACGCAGCGCAGGCCGTCGAGCTTGCGCTCGAAGATCCAACCGGGGAGGTCGGCGTCCAGCCACTTGGCCGGGTCCACCAGGGTGGCGAGCATCGGCTCCTGCCACCGGGGGGCGACCACGCCCGGACGTTACGTGGTCGTGGTCCCGAGTCGGTCCAATGGGGCCGAGGTGTAACGAACCGGGGGCCTGCCCCGATGTCTTGATGAAAGCGTCGCTTCGGCGGCGACGCTGATCGTCAGGAGGCGGCTGGGTGGAGACGACAAGGCCATGGAGGGTCCTGATCGTGGACGACGATCCGGAGGTCCACCTCCTCTCCCAGACCCTGCTCGAGCTGGACGGCAGGTTCACGGTCGTCGCCGGGGCGGCCAACGGGGTGGTGGCGGTCGCCCTGGCCCACCTCGATCCTCCGGACGCCATCGTGTTGGACCTGGCTATGCCGGGGATGGATGGATGGCGGGCTCTGCCGCTGCTGAGGCAGGCCTGCCCCCACGCGGCCATCGTCGTCCTGTCGGCGTTCCCCGACCCCCTGACGCTCGCCGGCGTTCTCCGCCTCGGCGCCGACGAGTACCTCGACAAGCAGAGCTCGTGGCAGGAGCTGCCCATGGTCCTGGGCACCCTGTGCGGCCAGGAGGCCCGCTCTGCCGGAGGGCTCGCCTCTCGCCCCCGAAGCTGACGCGACAGTCATCGAGCAGGCATGCCATCCCTCTGCCACACTGACCCTGCGATGGTTGGTGCCACCATTGTCCGAGATCCCGACCGCCTGGCTGCGGTGCGCCGCTTGCTCCTCTTGGACGCGCCCGGCAAGCCCAGCTTCGACCGGCTGACCGAGCTGGCCGCCCAGCTCATCGAGGCGCCGATCGCCCTGATGACCCTGGTGGACATCGACCGCCAGTGGTTCGTGAGCGCCACCGGTATCCCGGATGAGCTGCGGCAGAGGCGCCAGACGCCGCTGGAGTACTCCCTGTGCCAACACGCCCTGCGCTCGGCCAGCCCTCTGGTGGCGGTCGACGCCCGCCTCGACCCCGTCCTCAGGCACGTCAAGGCCGTCACCGAGTACGGGATCGTGGCCTACGCCGGCGCCCCCCTGCGCTTCGAGGGTCAGCCGGTGGGCACCCTGTGCGTGCTGGACAGGGAACCGCGCCAGTGGCGCCCCGACGAGATCGTCACCCTTCAGCGGTTGGGCGAAATCGCCGCCGACGAGTTGCGTCTCCACTTCCTCGACAAGCTGGCAGCCCGGCGCAAGGACTGGACCGGCGTGGTCGACCTGCGGGCCAAGCGACCCCCCTGGTAGCCGATCAGTAGGGGAAGACGCCCGTAGCCAGGGAGAGCTTGAGAAGGTCGATGGCCCGTCCCACGGCGTGGCCGTCGCCACGGTTCCTCAGCTGCTCGACAGCGGCGTCGATCGGAGGCCGGCGGGTCACGGTCTTGATCAGGACCCTCATCAGGTCCTCCAGGTTGCCGTCTTCCCGGGCGACCAGCAGCGCCTGGGCCTCGACGTCCTGAGCCGCCGCGTCCGCCAGAGCCAAGCCGGGCCGGTAAGTCGCCGTCACGGGCTGCATATCGCGGGACCGGCGGTCTTTGTTTCAGCCAAGTCACATATGACCCTCTCGCACTAGCCCACCCGGGGGATGATCTCAAGCTTCGAGCCGGGGAAGCCGATCCCATCGGATATGGCGAAGGTGAGACGCGCCATCCTGGTCGTGCTGGTGGTGGCGGTGGGGTACCTGGCCGCCGCCATCCTGATCGGCCCGCAGGGCCGGCTGGGCTTCCTGGTCGACCGGGGAGCGGTGGCCGCGGCGTCGCTGGTCGCCGCCCGGCTCTGCCTCCAGGTGGCCCGCCGGGGCTACGAACGCCTGGCGCCGGGGTGGCGGGCCATGGCCCTCACCGCGGCCTGTTGGGCCTTGTTCAACGGGGCGGCGGCAGGACAGGCCGAGCTTCCCCGGCAGGCGTCGACGCTCGGCTGGGTCATGCACGCTTCCGGCGCCCTCGCCGCCGTCCTCGCCCTCTTCTCGGTGTTGATGTTCCTCGGCGTGTGGATCTCGCGCACGGCGAGGATGCGGGTGCTGCTCGACGGTTGCCTGGTGGGGGCGTCGCTGCTGTTCTGCGGGTGGGCCTTGGTCCTCGAGCGGACCTACGCCTCCGGCGCCGGCACTCCCGAACGAGTGTGGAACCTGGCCTACCCGGTCTCCGATGTCATCCTCATCTCCCTCGTGCTCGTCCTCATCCTGCGGGTGCCGAGCGACGCCCGCACCGCCTGGGCCCTGTTGGCCATCGGAATCGCGGCCGTGGCCCTGGCCCACGCCACCTTCGCCTACCTGGAGCTGGCCCAGGCCTGGCGGCCCGGAAGCCCCGAGACCTTCCTCTGGGTGGTCGGGGCCGCCCTGGTCGGGGCGGCGGCGGCCAGCGCCCGCGACGACTGCCCTCCACCACCGAGCCCCGGCGAGGTCGAGCTGCGCACCTCGCTCGACGTGTGGTTGCCGTTCGTGCCGGTCCTGGCCGCCGGCATCGTCGGGGTCACCCGCGCTCGCCACGGCCAGCTGACGACCTTCCTGCAGTTCGACGGGTTGGTGATCGTCGTGCTGCTGCTGGCCCGCCAGGTCGTCGCCCAGAAGGACGCCTTCGATCTGGCCCGGCACATGGAGTTCCGCGTCCAGCAGCGCACCGAGGAGCTCGGTCGCCAGCAGCGCCAGTTCCGCGCCCTGGTCAAGAACGCGTCGGACATCGTCACCGTGGTCGACGCGTCCGGCCGGATCCAGTACCAGAGCGAGTCCGCCCGTCGCATACTCGGAGCGGACCCCGAGCGGGCCATGAGCAGGATGCTCCGGTCGTGGATCCATCCCGATGACGCTGACAACGTGATGGCCACGGTCCGGTCTGCTCCACCCCCGAGTGAGCAGCCCGCCGTCGTCGAGTGCCGGCTGCCGCGCGCCGATGGCCGTTGGTGCATCTGCGAGACGACCGTCACCAGCCTGCTGGCCGACGAGGACGTCCGCGGGGTGGTCCTCACCAGTCGCGACCTCTCCGAGCGCAAGCGCTTCGAGGAGGAGCTGCGCCAGCAAGGCCTCCACGACGGGCTCACCGGCTTGGCCAACCGTCAGCTGCTCCTCGACCGGCTGGAGCACGCCATCGCCCGGGGCGGGCGCACACCTCACTCCCTCGCCGTGCTCATGCTCGACCTGGACGGGTTCAAGCAGGTCAACGACTCCCTCGGCCACGAGGCCGGTGACCGCCTCCTCGTCGAGGTCAGCCGGCGCCTGCGGGCCTCGGTGCGCGAGGGCGACACCGTGGCCCGCCTCGGGGGTGACGAGTTCGCCGTCGTGCTCGACCCGGCCAACCAGGATCTCGCCGAGGTGGTGGCCCGCCGGATCATCGGTCGGCTGCGGGTGCCGGTCGACCTGGGCAAGTCGGTGGTGGTCCAGGGAAGCATCGGCATCGCCATGGGCTCGACGGCGGAGGTGAGCGCAGAGGAGATGATCCGCAACGCCGACCTGGCCATGTACCAGGCCAAGTCCCAGGGCAAGAACGGCGTGGTGACCTACCAGAGCACCATGCGCACCGCCGCCGTGGCCCGCATGGAGCTGGAGGCGGATCTCCGCCGGGCCATCAACCGGCGCGAGCTGACCGTCCACTACCAGCCGATCGTGGAGATCCCCTCGGGTCGCATCATCAGCGTCGAGGCCCTCTCGAGGTGGCAGCACCCCGAGCGGGGGACGGTGTCCCCGGCCGAGTTCATCCAGATCGCCGAGGAGAGCGACCTTGCCCTCTCCCTCGGGTCCTGGGTGCTGCGCGAGGCCTGCCACGCCGCCACCCGGTTCCAGGCCGCCTATCCGAGCGACCCTCCCCTCACCGTCAGCGTGAACCTGTCCACCCGGCAGCTGCGCAGCCCCACCCTCATCGAGGATCTCCATGCCGCCCTGGCCGACACAGGCATCGACCCGGCGACCCTCATCCTGGAGATCACCGAAGGCGCCCTGATGGGTGAAGGAGGGGCCACGGCCCGGACGCTGGACGCCATCCGCGATCTGGGGATCCGCCTCGCCATCGATGACTTCGGAACCGGCTGGTCCTCGCTCAGCCGGCTGCGAGAGTTCCCGGTAGACGAGCTCAAGATCGACCGCTCCTTCGTCCAGGAGATCACCTCCGGCCACGACGAGGCGCCGATCGTCGCCGCCGTCGTCGCCATGGCCCATTCGCTGGGGCTGTCGGTGGTGGCCGAGGGGGTCGAGACGATCGCCCAACTCACCGCGCTCACCCACTACGGGTGTGATTCGGTTCAGGGCTACCTGTTGGCCAAACCCCTGCCGGCCGACGTTCTCCTGGCGCTGCTCGCCGATCCTCACGGCCTTCTCGAGCCGGCTGAGGCCGCGCCCCACGGGAAGAAGAACGGGGGCCGGCGCGCCTCGGTGTCGGTCGAGCAGCTCGGCGCCGGGGAGACGGTGCACTACATCCTGGCCGAGCTGGCCCGCGTGGCGGACGCCGATGCCTCCTACATCAGCTTCGTGCACGAGGACGACCTGACCGAGGAGGTCCGCTGGGTCGTCGCCAACGGGGAGGCAACCCTGCCCGAGGGGATCACCCTGCCCTGGGTGGGCTCCCCCAGCCACGAGATGCTCCACGGTGGCCCCCGTGAGATCCCCTCCCTCGGTCACCGCGATCACGAGCTGGCCCGGACCTACGGCGTCCACGCCTGGGCTGGGGTTCCCATCACCGGGTTCCCCGAAGCCTCGAAGGCGGTCCTCGCCGTGGTGAACACCGGGCCGGGCGACCAGGCGGAGAACGTGGTCGCCCTGCTGGAGCTGTTCGGGCAGTTGCTGACCGAACACCTGGCCCAGGCGCTGCCGGCTTCCCCGTCCCGGTAGCCCGGGCCGGGCGGCCGCTTTTGGACTTCGTCTCGGCCATGGCCCAAGCTGGTGGCCGGTCTTCGGATCAGCTGGGGGACGGATGGGATCGTGGCGGCGACTCAGGATCGCCGGAGCGCTGGCCGCTCTGGTTGGAGCAGTGGTCCCTATCGGCGCAGCCCGAGCCACCCCGGCGCCCGTGCGCTTCGTCGACGGGGCCGGTCTCCACGTCCTGGGGGTGACCCGCTTCGACGACCGCGACTACAACGTCCGTGTTCTCTCCGCCGACCTCGGGCGCCCGGTGAACGTCCGGATCCTGGTGCCCAACGGCTACGCCGGGCAGGCGCCCCGGCGTTACCCGGTCCTGTACCTGTTCCATGGCACGGCCGGCTTCGCCTCGGACTGGGTAGAGCACGGAGGCGCCGAGCAGACGACCGCCCCCTACCCGTTGATCACGGTCATGCCCGATGTGGGCTTCAACGGGGACGGTGGCTTCTGGTTCACCAACTGGGTCGACCGCGCTACCACCCACGGCCCGTCGCAGTTCGAGGACTACCTCGTCAACCAGCTCGTCCCGTGGACGGACCTCAACCTGCGCACCATCGCCGCCCGCGACGGTCGGGCGGTGGCAGGTCTGTCGCAAGGGGGTTACGGGTCGACGGAGATGGCCGCTCGGCACCCTGACATGTTCGTGTCGATGGCCTCCTTCTCGGGGGCCCCGGAGATCGAGCGCGACCCCGAGGTCTTCGCCGGGGCCATCGGGGTCATCGAGGCCATCGAAGTGGGCGAGGACCAGGTGCCGCCGTTCTCCGAGCTCGGAAACCCCGCCCTCGACCTGATCAACTGGCAAGGGCACGACCCGGCGACCCTGCTCGAGAACCTGCGGGGGATGAGCATCGACCTGTGGACCGGCACCGGCGCCGACGGCCCCTACGACTCCGGGCCGAACCCGGGCGCCTCCGGCATCGAAGCGCTCGTCTACCAGTCGACCGAGCACTTCCACCAGCACCTCGTCGCCCAGGGGATCCCCGACTACTACGACAACTACGTCTACGGCACCCACAGCTTCCCGTACTGGGCCCGCGACCTGCGCCAGTACGTGCCCATGATGATGGGCGACTTCGCCCACCCCCGCCGACCGGCGGTGATCTCCTACACCACGATCGACGCCCGCTGGTCCCAGTGGGGCTACACCGTCACGTTGCGCCGATCGGCCGCCCAGGAGTTCAGCTCGCTCACCGGAGGGACCCCGTCCGGCTTCGTCCTCTCGGGCAGCGGCCACGCCACCGTGGTCACCCCGCCCGCTTACCGCCCGGGCACCAACGTGGTCGTCTCCGTGGCGGGGCCGGCGGGGGTCACGAGCGGGGTCGTGCCCGTCGACCAGTCGGGGCGGCTGACGGTGGGCGTCGATCTCGCCGGCGGGGGACAGGCCAGGGTCTCGATCCGACCGGAGTGACCATCGCCCCTTGCGTCGCGCCCGGCGCCGGGTTCAACGTGGCGGCATGGCTGAAACCCTCTACGACGACGGTCGCATCGTGTGCGACGACGACGGCCTGGTCATCCGCTGGTACTACCTGTGGGGCTCCAAGAGGATCCCCTACCGGTCGATCCGCTCGGTGGATCAGCGCCCGCTGACCCGGGTGCGGGGCAAATGGCGGATCTGGGGATCGGGCGACCTCCAGCACTGGTACAACCTCGACCCCCACCGGCCCAGCAAGGAAACGGCCCTCGAGCTCGACGTGGGCGGCCGGGTCCGTCCCACCATCACCCCCGACGATCCCGAGGCGGTCGGTCGCATCCTCGCCCAGCACGGGGCCGGGTAGACATCCCACGGCCCTAACTCGTCAAGCGGCAGCTGTGGATCGGTGTCCCCAGGCGAGGTGTTCGTCGTAGAGGGTGCCGTTTCGGAGGCAGCCGTGGAGGATGCCGACGAGGCGGTTGGCCAGG
>Ga0209810_1005525_pt1 | contig 11406 bp, 10 predicted proteins | sample Coa_R1_7_FD_187159 | JGI IMG/M metagenome (GOLD analysis project Ga0209810, IMG submission 187159) | Surface soil microbial communities from Centralia Pennsylvania, which are recovering from an underground coalmine fire - Coalmine... | ecosystem: Environmental > Terrestrial > Soil > Unclassified...
CCAAGGGTTTCGAAGAGATGTCGAAATTGGGCATGAATATCGAACGCGCACTTCTCTACAGGCAGCCGCCGGAGCAACCTCAACGCCACCGAACACCTTCGCACGCGCATCACGGGCCCAGGAACCGCGGGCGGCACTGAGCGCCTCGCAGTAAACACCAACACGTTTCCTATCCGGTGCGTGCAATGAAAATTGCTTGCCAGCGCTCGCCATCTCATATACGCTCATCGGCGTGACAGGAAATACTTATAGGGTCCCGCGGCGTACGGAGCGGAAACCGGCCACAAAAGCGATTTTGTTAGTTGTGGAATCGGAAGAATCAGGGGTCCACCATGATGGAACCATGGCGGACATTTCTTCGGACGGAGCCAGGGTAGAAGCCCGGACACCGCTAAAACCTGGACAGACCCTCAGCCTTGTCCAACCGGACGATCCTTCCCGCGCCCTGCGTTGTCTTGTCGTCTGGAGCGGAGACGTTGGAACCGACGGTGATGGCCAGGCTGGCTTGGAATTCCTTGATCCACCTGACTCTAACCTCGAGAATTGAAGGGTTGCGCAGGTGAGTCGTATCACTTCATAGCATTGCGCCTGCTCGTTGTCACCAGAACTGCTGCTACCAGCAATCTACTGTCAGCGACTCGGTCAGGAGGCCTTTCGAAGAGACGCTCGCTCGACGCGGCCGACGTCCGCCGATTTATAGTCTTTCTGGAAGGCATAGCCCGCTCGAGCTGTAAACTGTATCGGAGGAATCTTCACATAGTCGCTGACCAGTTCTCGTACTTCCGTTGTGGTCAGCGGCTTTTGGACGTACTCCAACGCGCCTGAGTCGAGCGCCTCGATGCAGCAATCAGCATCAACCGCTCGGGTCAGCACAAGCACGGGCACGCGACGGTCAACCTCGACCGCCCGGCTCAGAACCGACCGTCCTTCGAAGTTCGAGCTTCCCTGATCCACAATTACCAAATCGTACTTTTCGCGGCCAAGCATTGCAGCCGCTTTTGCGTAGGAGTCAATCGGCCGAACATTGTATCCCAGGTAACGCAAGACCTCCGTGTAGTAATCCAAGTCATTGGAGTCTTCGTCCACCAGGAGCAGCTTCAGCTCTTCTTCGCTTGCAGAGGTTTTCCTGTTGTAACCTTCCAATTCTCTTCGTGCCATCGATACCTCCCGCACACCTTCTTAGTTCGGCGCACACGTCGCCTCAGACATGAAGCGCGCACCGTTGCACCGCTTCCATTGAGAAATGACCCTTATTCCCAAAACCTGTTCGCCCCTTAAACCTCTTGTACCGCCGCGCCTCGCTTCGTGGCCGACGTTGGACACAACGGATCCGTTAACCCCCGCTGTGGCAATCAGCCTTGCAATTTGTCCTCAAACGACCCGCGGCGACTTGCCCAAACAAAAAACCACCTAACCTTAGATGCCCCTGAAGGTCGCAAGGAAACTTCCGCCGAGTAAAATTCTTTCGCTCGCGTTCCTTCCCCGCTGGAGCAGGTTCAGTGGCGTCATGCGTGTACCGCACAAGCAGAACCGTGGATAGCAGCACGCTCACGCAGCAGCCAGCCTTTCTTCAACAACGTGATGCTTGATGGCACACTTCAGAACGTGCGATATGTCCTGACCGTAAAAAGGAGGTACGATGAAATCAGAAGCTCCTTTTTCAAGAGCACTGATGTAGAGGTTAATATCCACCACGCGGGAGACCACAATTACTGGGATCTGCCGCTTCCCTTCCGTGGCCAACGTAAGAACATCGGCCCAAGTACCATCCGGCAGAGATGTGTCAGAAAACAACACCACCGGGGAATTCTGTTCATCCAGGAGGTGCCGGGCCTCTGCACAAGTTCGAACAATTCTCACTTGGATTCCAACTTCCTTCAGAATCTTCCATAGCATCAAGGCGGTTCCGTCGTCATCAGACACTATTACGACACACCTGTCTTCACACGCCATCAAACTCACCTCTGAGCAAAGATATTTTCTCCGAAGGCAATTTGGCATCCAAATTTGCAGGGGGCTAAGCTCTTTAAGTTGTTTGGGATGAATTGTGCAATTTTGAAGTAACCATGTAAGAATGATAACATTCCGCCAGAGTGGCGGCATGTCGTCACCGCTTATAGAAGTCATGCGCGGATTTCGCTACGGTCTGATGGGGCCCAATTGACACGCGAAGGCGCGGCAGGTCGTGGTTGTGGGGGTCTTGCAGTCCCTTCGGCAGCGTTTGCTCCCTTCGGAATGCTTCCTCCCAGTGCTTGACATGTGCTATTTGGCACAAAAAACCGGCGGTCATTGACCGCCGGTCCACTGAAGCCTTCAGGGTACCATTCGAAAACTTGTATGAATTTCTGCTGGCTGAGCTTGCTTAGTTTTCCGACAGGAAAGAACGGAGCCTTCCACCACGCCACGGAGAACGCAGGCTGCGCAAGGCCTTCCCTTCGATCTGCCGGATGCGCTCGCGAGTGAGAGAAAGGCAATTCCCCACTTCCTCAAGCGTCCGCGCGTGGTCATCGTCTAACCCGAAACGCAGTCTGAGCACCTGCTCCTCGCGGGGTGTGAGGGTCTTCAGCATCGATGCTGTCTGCTCTTTCAGGTTTACGTTGATGGCCGCATCCACGGGCGAAGGCGTATGCTTATCTTCGATAAAGTCGCTCAGTTCCGATTCCCCGTCGTCGCCGATGGGCGTGTGGAGTGAAAGTGGTTGCTGTGCGATTTTCATCACTTGGCGAGCCTTTGCCATCGAGATGCCTGCCCGCTTTGCCACCTCAGCAATCGATGGATCACGACCCAGTTCGCGGGTCAATTCGCCTCTGGCACGGGCCAACTTGTTGATCGTGTCATTGGCGTGGACAGGGACACGAATGGTTCGCGCCTTGTCTGCAATGCCGCGAGTAATTGCCTGCCGGATCCACCAGGTGGCATACGTCGAGAACTTGTAACCGCGCCGCCAGTCGAACTTCTCGACGGCTTTCATCAGACCAAGATTCCCTTCCTGAATCAAGTCCAGCAGATGCATCCCGCGCTTGATGTATTTCTTCGCGATGGAGACCACCAGGCGGAGGTTCGCTTCGGTCAGTTCCTTCCGGGCCTGCTCCGCGCGGGCCTGGCCCACTTGGATTTTCTCCCACGTACGCTTCATTTCAAGCGCGCTCACGCCGAATTCCGCTTCCAATTGCTTCAGCTGCTTCTCGCAGGAACGAAGTTCGGACTTCACGTTCGCAGGCGCGCGGCCCTTTGCACCTGCGCTCGCCTTGAGAGCATCAATCTTCTGCCGCAATTCCTGCATTCGCTCTGCAGCCTGTTGCACGATATTCGTGAGTCGCGTCTTCTCCTGCGTGTTCAGGTCAAGCTGCATCACTAGTTTCGACATGCGGACACGAGTTCGCGCAAGGCGGTACCGACCATGCAAAGCAGAGGGTTTTCGGGATTTGGAAGTTCGTTCCAGAGCAGCCGCCTGCCTTTCCGCAAGCCGATAAAGCTTTGCAAGTTCGTCGAGCGTTTGGAGCGTCCTGCGTGCCTTGGATGCGATCAGTTTCTCGTCCGCCAGTTCGTCGCCATCGAAGTTGACAATCTCCTTGATTGAACGATCACCCGCCCGCAGGGCCTTTGCAGTGGCCAGCAACTCTCTCAGCGCCAGCGGAGATCGTGACAACGCCCGCAGAGCCAGCTTCTGTCCGCGCTCGATGCGCTGCGCCAGGCGGACCTCACCTTCCCGGTTCAGCAGGGGTACCCGGCCCATATCACGCAGATACGTACGGACAGGATCAACCGCCCCCTCAAGGGGGCCCGGCGTCAGGTCGTACTCTGCCTCCTCCTCGCCCTCTTCGGAAGGTTCTTCCCACTCTGCTTCTTCGCGCAAAGACAATTCTTCCTCTTCTTCCGAAAGGAGGTCGCGCTCCTCGTCTTCCATAACATCCGTATCATCCGGATCATGGAAGTTTAACTTAACGTCCAGCATAATATTTTCCTCTCAGGGTAGCGGGCATGGCAGTCCTCAACTTGCCGCCCCGCGCACAGGCCAGAATCCGCAACCGCCTCTTGCCCACGAAACGCGCTATAAAAGTGATGGTGTGCGATGAACCAGAAGGCCTTTACCCTGCCTATAAAATCGCCAGAGCCATATGGGCTTGGCATTCAATAATATGATGCAAATAAAGGAGAAAAGGATTCGCAGGACTCCGAATTATTTCAAGATTGCTGGCAATCGGCCCCGAAACGTCCGTTGGGAATCCCACGACATAGGACGACCCGGAGCCAGCATGACAACTGCTTTACTATCAATTAGATAGATATCTGCGCGGATTGCTAAAACTCTCTCGGCCTACTGCACATACACTATAGCACACGGCGGGCCAGTCACGCCATCGCGGATTCTAGATCCATATTGCTTCGCTCACTCATACCGCACGAAGCCGGGGTTCAGAACCCCGTGTGGATCGAATTTCCTTTTTAGCGAGACCACTTCGGGCCATTTATCTCCGTAATGGGCTTTCCACTGGGCGGCATTGAAGGAAATCCATCCGGAAAGGTAGCGTTTACCGCCCATCATCGTGGCCGCTTGGCTGGCCATATTGAGGCGCGACAGTGCCTCTTCGAGGAAGCGCTGAGGCACGGCTGGCAGGATGCCAAAACCCATTAGAAAATCGCCCGCGGGACGCATAAAAAGGGGTACCGACGAAGAATTGCCGCGGGCTGGCCACAGCAGAATGTGCCCTCCGGCGATAGCCTGGGGCGGAAGGTTCTTAAGTACCTGAGCGATGTAAAGAGAGGTAGTCTGCCACGGAAGCACACATTCCATCCAGGGATGAGCATATTCCCAGAAGCCCGCACGGCGCCAAATGGCAAACAAGTCGTCCAGCCGACGGTAGAAGTCGATCAGATCGCCTTCTTCTGTATGGACATGTTTGTAATATTTAAGACCCTCCAACTTGTTGTCACTTGGAGAGCTTGCGGTACTGTCCATTTCAATCGTGGCGTGAAGTGGGAAGAACCATTCGGCAAACGCCTGGCGCGTGTCTCCAATCCGTTTGAATCCTTGCGGACACGGGACGCACCATGATTCGAGAAAGTCGAACCTTTCGTCCGTCATGACAGTTTTCAAGTCATCAAGCAGAACCTCCAGGGTGTCATAAAGCAGGTAGTAGGAGCGAAAGTGCGGTTGGTGCGCGCGTATCTTCAGCGTCGCGGCAGTCATCACTCCAAACTGTCCCATCCCGGCGCGCACGGCGTTGAAAAGATCTTCGTTCTGCCGTGGTGAGCAGAGCACAATTTCTCCCTCGCCGGTAACGACTTCGAGTTCCAGACAATTATCCGCCTGAGTGCCGTGCCGCCAGGAAGCGACTCCCAGCCCGGCAGTTGAGAGGGTTCCGCCAATGGTCACATCCAAATTGTTAGTAAGCACGGGCGGCGAAACACGCTCGGGTGCAAGGTGCTGGACCAGGTCCCGCCACTTCAACCCCGTCTGGCATACGACAGTTCCCTTCCCGGGATTGACCTGCATGACAGCATTCAACGAGGTCATATCCAACACAATGTGCTCGGAAAGCGATTGCCCGGTCTGCGAGTGGCCGCCGCCGCGAGTTGAGACGGACAGGCCGTTGCGCGCTGCAAACTTCACGACATTCGCCACGTCCTGGCTTGATGCCGGCCGAACGACCGCGGCGGGTTTGCGCACAACGACTCGGCCGAAATCCGTTGAAACCGCTTCGCGCGACGTATCGTCCACAAGAACCTGTCCGCTGACTTCACGGGCAAGATCGGCAGTCCAGTTCATCAGAAAACCCCCTTCTGCGTACGTTTGAATGATCAGTCCAATCCCGATGGCAGCACCCGAGTTATGAAGCTACCACATGGAACGAGCGGGCCACAATGCCACGATCGCGCCGCTGGATGAAGTGCGCGCTTGTAGCAGTGAGTTTATCTCGCCATGTGGATAGTGAGTGGCGGATTCATCGTGCTTTGCTTCTCTCTTCCGTCCGCCTGAGTGATGATCATGGATCACTGCGGCAATGGCTGTACCAGCAATGTGCCATCGCCGCAACAGGCGACCGGGCCGCGCTCCGCTGTGGTAAAGTGAACCTTGGACTTGCAGTCTTCTGTCCAATTGATCGAGGCGGGCCGAAGAAAGCATGAACTTGTTTGCTTGTTTCTCCTCATGTAAGATTTTCCGTTGCACCAATTTACGTGCACAAGAAAGTGAAATGACCTGCGGGAGGTGCGAATTTGGCTGAAACGCCGAAGTACGATATTGCAATCATTGGAAGTGGTCCGGGCGGATATGTGGCAGCGATCCGGGCCGGCCAATTGGGGCAGAAGACGATCCTGATCGAGAAAGACAACAAGTTTGGCGGAACATGCCTCCACGTGGGCTGCATTCCGACGAAGGACCTGTTGCTGAACGCCGAAGTTTACGACTTCTTCAAGAATGCCCAGGAATTTGGCATCGAGTGCAAGGGTTTTTCGATTGATTGGGCAGCCGTTCAGGCCCGGCAGAACAGAGTGGTCACGAAGCTGGCCAAGGGCGTAGAGTTCCTGCTGAAAAAGAACAAGGTCGAAACGGTGCAGGGGTTCGGACAGCTATCGGGGCCGGGCCGCATCACGGTGACGGATGCAAACAAGAAGGTCCGGGAGATTCAGTCGAAGAACATCATTCTGGCCACAGGTTCCGAGGCCAAAATGCTTCCGGGACTGGAACCGGATGCCAAGACTATCCTGACAAACAAGGAAATCCTCAGCCTGAAGAAAATCCCCAAGTCGATGGTCGTCATCGGCTCGGGTGCCGTCGGAGTGGAATTTGGCTCGATTTTCCACCGCTTCGGGACCGAGGTGACCATCATCGAAATGCTGCCGCACATCGTCCCGCTTGAAGACGAAGAAATCTCAGCCCAGCTTGAGAAATCGTTCAAGAAGCAGGGTATCGCAGTCCATACCCAAGCCAAGGTCGAAAAAGTTTCCAAGACAGCCAAAGGAGCGATGGTGGAGTTCACTGATGCTCAGGGCAAGCTCCAGTCAATCGAGGCTGAAACCTGCCTGGTGGCTGTAGGGCGGGCCCCCAACACGCAGAACATTGGCCTTGAAAAGACGCGCGTTCGGATGGAGAGAGGCTTCGTGAAGGTCGATCCTTACATGCGGACGGATGAACCAGGGGTTTACGCGATCGGCGACATTGTGGCCGGCAGCCCGCTGCTGGCACACGTTGGCTCAATGGAAGGCATCGTCGCCGTAACGCACGCAGCCGGCAAACCTGTTGAACCGATCAACTATCGGCAGGTCCCGAATTGCACATATTGCGAGCCGGAAATCGCCAGCACCGGCCTGACCGAACGCCAGGCCCGCGAGAGCGGTTACAACGTAAAGGTCGGCAAGTTCCCCTTTGCCGGAAACAGCAAAGCAACCATTCTTGGCTCCACTGAAGGCTTCGTCAAGATTGTTAGTGATGAGCGTTACGGGGAGGTCCTGGGCGTACACATGATCGGGCCTCGGGTCACCGAGATGATCGCTGAGGCCGTCGTGGTGATGCGCCTGGAAGGAACGGTCGAGGACTTGGAGCAGGCCATCCATCCGCACCCGACGCTTACGGAGGCTGTTCCTGAAGCAGCCCATGCCGTTCACGGGATGGCAATCCACATTTAGCGGGCTCTGGATACCATGGGTCAAAGCTGGAAGCGCCAAGCTGATCCCGCATTCCGTGTTAAGCGGGGACGTCATTCTGCCCAAGACCTCCGGGTATAAAGGGGGGCATTAGGCAGTTATCCAAGAAACTTTTTCCAGAACGCCAATCCTGTTACGGCTTGACAAATGATTTGTCAGGTTGAAGTGCCGGGCATTGTGAATTATGAGGAGGGACTGCACCTCCAGCACGAGCGCGTCATTGCGCGTAAGGCGGGGGACATTCCTGATACTCTGATTCTGCTGGAACATCCACCCGTTTATACTCTGGGGCGTAACGCAAAACGCGAAAACATTCTCTTCTCCCCTGAAAAGATTCGGCTGTTGGGAGCGGAGATTTTTGAGACTGATCGCGGCGGGGATGTCACCTTCCATGGACCCGGGCAGCTTGTGGGATACCCCATCTTCGACCTGACGCAGCACAAGAGAGACCTGTCCTGGTACATGAACTCGCTGGAAGAAGTCTTTATCCGCGTTGCTGGAGAGTTTGGAATCCGTGCGGGAAGAACTCAAGGAGCGCGAGGGGTCTGGGTGGGCAATGACAAGCTCGTGGCCATGGGAGTGCATGTGTCGCGATGGGTCACCTCTCACGGCTTTGCCTTCAACGTAAACACCGACCTCCGTTTCTTCGATTGGATTGTTCCCTGTGGCTTGCGTGGCAAAGGAGTAACTTCGCTCGAAAAGCTGCTGGGCCGGCGGGTTCCAATGGAAATGGTCACAGAGTGCGTTATCCGGCATTTCAGCTCGGTGTTCGGAATGGAAATGAAGTGGCCGGAAATGCCGTTAGCGGCTCCCCGCTGGAAACCACCGGGCAACCCCCTGGAAAGTCCCGGATAAACCAACTGGCTCGATATGGCTCAAGCCCGACCTGCAAAGGGCAGAAGGGAGACCCCGGTCCCTGACGCTCATACCCTCGAGCGGATGCTCTATTACCTGAAGCTCACCCGCGAGGCCGAAGTGCGCATCGATCAGGTGCTTTACCGCCAGGGGAAAATCGTCGGCGGTGTTTACGTTGGGCGCGGGCAGGAAGCCATCGGAGTTGGATCCTCGATTCAACTTATGCAGGGCGATATTGTCCTGCCCAGCCACCGCGATTTTTCTTCCTTTCTGATTCGCGGCTTCACGCTGCGGGAAATCTTCTGCAACTGGATGGGGCGCGCTAACGGGCCTACGCGCGGGCGCGACAACACCCTTCATATCGGCGACATCAAACGAGGCGTAATCCCGATCATCTCGCATCTCGGCGACACTTGCCCGGTGGCTTGCGGCGTGGCAATGGTATTAAAGCGGCGCGGCAATGGGAATGTCGCGCTGGTTCACTTCGGCGAAGGCACGACGAGCCGCGGCGACGTGCACGAAGCCATGAATATGGCCGCCGTGATGAAGCTTCCCGTGATATTCATATGCAACAATAATGCCTATGCGTATTCAACGCCAACAGAGAAACAATACGCGGTCAAAGACCTTGCCGTGCGCGGAGCGGCCTACGGGATGCCCGGAGTCAAGGTGGATGGCAATGACGTCCTGGCGGTCTATTCCATTGTCGGTGAAGCCATCGCGCGCGCCCGCACAGGCGGCGGGCCGAGCTTTGTCGAGTGCAAAACATTCCGAATGACGGGCCATTCTGCGCACGATGCGGCGGAATATGTTCCGGAACAACTCTTCACTCAATGGAAGAAGAAAGACCCAATTCCACGGCTGGAAAAAGCCCTGCTGGCAAAAAAGATCCTGGGCGCAAAGCGGATTAAGGAACTTGAAGAGGAAATCAAGCAGCAGATTGATGATGCTGTTGCCTACGCCGAGGCAAGCCCTCTTCCTGACAGCGCGACCTGTACAGAAGGTGTCTATTGCAGCGATCAATGCTGGTGGAGCAATCCGCCTGCTGAATGAAAGCTCTGTTCCATGCCATTGTTGACATATCTTGAAGCGATTCGCCAGGGCATCTGGGAGGAGATGGAGCGCGATCCGTCCGTTTTTCTTCTCGGCGAGGACATCGGCGCTTACGGCGGCGCGTTTAAAGTGACCGCCGGAATGCTGGAGAGGTTCGGCGAGGAACGAGTCATCGACACCCCCATTTGCGAATCCGCCATCGTGGGAGCTGCCGTGGGCGCGGCACTGATGGGTATGCGTCCGGTGGCGGAGATGCAGTTCATGGATTTCATCTCCTGCGGGTTCGACCAGATTGTGAACATGGCCGCCAAAATCCACTACCGCTGGGGCGCTGCTGTACCGCTGGTGGTCCGCGGGCCTTCCGGAGCAGGCGTGCACGGCGGGCCGTTCCATTCACAGTCCAATGAAATGTGGTTTGTCCACACGCCCGGGCTGAAAGTGGTTGCGCCGGCGACGGCCTATGACGCCAAAGGGCTGATCAAGGCTTCAATCCGCGACAACAATCCTGTCATCTTCTTTGAACACAAGTTTCTTTATCGTCGAATCAAGGAAGAAGTTCCGAGCGAAGAATACGTCGTCCCGCTGGGCAAGGCTGTTATTCGCCGTGAAGGAACCGATATTGCTGTGATTACATACAGCGCAATGGTCTGGACCGCACTCGAAGCAGCGGATGTTCTCGCCCGCGACGGCGTTTCGCTTGAGGTCGTTGACCTGCGAACCCTGTTGCCGTACGATGAGCAGTGCGTGCTCGCAAGCGTCCGCAAATGCAGCAAGGTGATTCTGCTGCATGAGGATACAATGATCGGAGGCATGGCTGGAGAGCTTGCGGCGGTGATCGCCGGCAAAGCATTCGAGGGCCTTGACGGCCCGATCGTACGGGTCACCGCCCCGGACACTCCGGTGCCTTTTTCACCTCCGCTCGAAGCCCGATTCCTGCCGAGCGTTGAGAAAGTCGTAGAGGCGGCACGCCAGCTTGCAAGCTATTAACGGGAATACTCATGCCGACAAATGTCGTGATGCCCCAGATGGGAGAAAGCGTCGCAGAAGGAACGATTACCCGATGGCTGAAGAAGCCGGGCGACCGCATCGAGCGTGACGAGCCTCTGTTTGAAATCACCACGGACAAAGTGGACGCCGAAATTCCTTCCCCGGCCTCGGGGATCCTTACGAAGATCCTGGCGCGTGAAAACGAAACCGTCCCCGTCAATACCGTTGTTGCCATCATCGATGGGCAAGACGCCGTCGTAGCACCGGAAGCCGCGCCGAAGGAGGCACCGGCCCCTGCTCCCGGGGTCGAAGCTCCGGCTACGCCACCGGCTGTCGCAGCCGAGGCTGCTCGCGTTACGGAACAGTATGCCGCCCGACCTGTAGGAAAAATCCGCTCCTCGCCTCTGGTGCGTCGCATTGCGCGCGAGCACAATGTGGACCTCGCTCTAGTGAAAGGAACAGGGCTGGGCGGTCGGATCAGTAAGAAGGACATCCTCGCATTCCTGGAACATCCAACGCCCGCAAGGGCTGGGGCCCAGCCTGCAAAGACTACCCAAGCTGCTCCGCCCGTTGCTCCCGCCGGACAGGCGATCTCATTTACAGGCCCCACCCACGTTGTTCCGATGACGCCCCAGCGGCGGCAGATCGCCGAGCACATGGCCCTCAGCAAAAAAACTTCTGCGCACGTGACGACCGTGTTCGAAGTGGATATGAGCCGCATCGTAGAGTTGAGAGAGCGATCGGCGGAAGAGTTCGAACGGCGTCATGGCCTGAAATTGACCTTCACCCCTTTTATTGCCCAGGCGGCAGTCGAGGCTATCCGGCAGTTTCCCATTTTCAACTCATCGGTCGATGGAACAAATA
>Ga0209810_1005526_pt1 | contig 11405 bp, 10 predicted proteins | sample Coa_R1_7_FD_187159 | JGI IMG/M metagenome (GOLD analysis project Ga0209810, IMG submission 187159) | Surface soil microbial communities from Centralia Pennsylvania, which are recovering from an underground coalmine fire - Coalmine... | ecosystem: Environmental > Terrestrial > Soil > Unclassified...
CCAAGGGTTTCGAAGAGATGTCGAAATTGGGCATGAATATCGAACGCGCACTTCTCTACAGGCAGCCGCCGGAGCAACCTCAACGCCACCGAACACCTTCGCACGCGCATCACGGGCCCAGGAACCGTGGGCGGCACTGAGCGCCTCGCAGTAAACACCCACACCTTTCCAATCCGGTGCGTGCAAAGAAAATTGCTTGCCAGCGCTCGCCATCTCATATACGCTCATTGGCGTGACAGGAAATACTTATCCGATCCCGCGGCGTTCGGAGCGGAAACCGACCAGAAAAGCGATTTTGTTAGTCGTGGAATCAGAAGAATCAGGGGTCCACCATGAGGGAACCATGGTGGACATTTCTTCGGACGGAGCCAAGGTGGAAGCCCGGACACCGCTAAAACCCGGCCAGACCCTCAACCTTGTCCATCCCGAGGATCCTTCCAGCACCCTGCGTTGTTTTGTCGTCTGGACCGGAGACGTTGCAACCGACGGCGACGGCCGGGCTGGCTTGGAATTCCTTGATCCACCTGACTGTAACCTCGAGAATTGAAGGGTTGCGCAGGTGAGTCGTATCACTTAGCATTGCGCCGGCTCGTTGTCACCAGAACTGCTGCTACCAGGAATCTACTGTCAGCGACTCAGTCAGGACGCCTTTCGAAGAGACGCTCGCTCTACGCGGCCGCCGTCCGCCGATTTAGAGTCTTTCTGGAACGCATAGCCCGCTCGATCTGCAAACTGTATTGGAGGAATCTTCACATAGTCGCTGACCAGTTCTCGTACTTCCGTTGTGGTCAGGGGCTTCTGGACGTACTCCAACGCGCCTGAGTCAAGCGCCTCGATGCAGCAGTCAGCATCAACCGTTCGGGTCAGCACAAGAACGGGCACGCGACGGTCAACCTCGACCGCCCGGCTCAGGACCGACCGTCCTTCGAAGTTCGAGCTTCCCTGATCCACAATTACCAAATCGTACTTTTCGCGGCCAAGCATTGCAGCCGCTTTTGCGTAGGAGTCAATCGGCCGAACATTGTATCCCAGGTAACGCAAGACCTCCGTGTAGTAATCCAGGTCATTGGAGTCTTCGTCCACAAGGAGCAGCTTCAGCTCTTCTTCGCTTGCTGAGGTTTTCCTGTTGTGACCTTCCAATTCTCTTCGTGCCATCGATACCTCCCGCACACCTTCTTAGTTCGGCGCACACGTCGCCACCGACATGAAGCGTGCACCGTTGTACCGCTTCCATTGAGAAATGACCTTTATTCCCAAAACCTGTTCGCCCCTTAAACCCCTTGCACCGCCGCGCCTCGCTTTGTGGCCGACGTTGCACACAACGGATCCGTTAAACCCCCGCTGTGGCAATCAGCCTTGCAATTTGTCCTCTCACAACCCGCGGCAGCTTGCCCGAACAAAAAAGCTCATAACCTTGGATGCCCCACAAGGTCGCAAGGAAACTTCGACCGCGTAAAATTATTTCGCCCGCATTCCTTCCTCGCCGGAGCAGGTTCAGCAACAACATGTGTTTGCTTCACAGGCATGACCGTGGACGGCCGCACACTCACGCGGCAGCCAGCCTTTCTTCCATGACGTGATGCTTGATGGCACACTTCAGAACGTGCGATATGTCCTGACCGTAAAAAGGAGGTACGATGAAATCAGAAGCCCCCTTTTCAAGAGCACTGATGTAAAGGTTAATATCCACCACGCGGGAGACCACAATTACTGGGATCTGCCGCTTCCCTTCCGTGGCCAACGTAAGAACATCGGCCCAAGTACCATCCGGCAGAGATGTGTCAGAAAACAACACCGCCGGGGAATTCTGTTCATCCAGGAGGTGCCGGGCTTCTGCACAAGTTCGAACAATTCTCACTTGAATTCCAACTTCCTTCAGAATCTTCCATAGCATCAAGCCGGTTCCGTCGTCATCAGACACCATTACGACACACCTGTCTTCGCACGCCATCAAACTCACCTCTGAGCAAAGATATTCTCTTCGAAGGCAATTTGGCATCCAAATTTGCAGAGGGCTAAGCTCTTTAACTTGTTTTGGATGAATTGTGCAATTTTGAAGTAACCATGTAAGAATGACAACATTCCGCCAGAGTGGCGGCATGTCGTCACCGCTTATAGAAGTCATGCGCGGATTTCGCTACGGTCTGATGGGGTCCAATTGACACGCGAAGGCGCGGCAGGTCGTGGTTGACGGGGTCTTGCAGTCCCTTCGGCAGCGTTTGCTCCCTTCGGAATGCTTCCTCACAGGGCTTGACATGTGCTTTTTGGCACAAAAAACCGGCGGTCATTGACCACCGATCCATTGAAGCCTTCGGGGTATCATTCGAAAACTTGTATGAATTTCTGCTTGCTGAGCTTGCTTAGTTTTCCGACAGGAAAGAACGGAGCCTTCCACCACGCCACGGAGAACGCAGGCTGCGCAAGGCCTTTCCTTCGATCTGCCGGATGCGCTCGCGAGTGAGAGAAAGGCAATTCCCCACTTCCTCAAGCGTCCGAGCGTGGTCATCGTCTAACCCGAAACGCAGTCTGAGCACCTGCTCCTCGCGGGGTGTGAGGGTCTTCAGCATCGATGCTGTCTGCTCTTTCAGGTTTACGCTGATGGCCGCATCCACGGGCGAAGGCGTATGCTTGTCTTCGATAAAGTCGCTCAGTTCCGATTCGCCGTCGTCACCGATGGGCGTGTGGAGTGAAAGTGGCTGCTGTGCGATTTTCATCACTTGGCGGGCCTTTGCCATCGAGATGCCTGCCCGCTTCGCCACTTCAGCAACCGATGGCTCACGACCCAGTTCGCGGGTCAATTCGCCTCTGGCGCGGGCCAGCTTGTTGATCGTGTCATTGGCGTGGACAGGAACGCGAATGGTTCGCGCCTTGTCTGCAATGCCGCGAGTAATTGCCTGCCGGATCCACCAGGTGGCATACGTCGAGAACTTGTAACCGCGCCGCCAGTCGAACTTCTCGACGGCTTTCATCAGGCCAAGGTTCCCTTCCTGAATCAAGTCCAGCAGATGCATCCCCCGCTTGATGTATTTCTTCGCGATGGAAACCACCAGGCGGAGGTTCGCTTCGGTCAGTTCCTTCCGGGCCTGCTCGGCGCGCGCCTGGCCCACTTGGATTTTTTCCCAGGTACGTTTCATTTCAAGCGCGCTTACGCCGAATTCCGCTTCCAATTGCTTCAGCTGCTTCTCGCAGGAACGAAGTTCGGACTTCACGTTCGCAGGCGTGCGGCCCTTTGCACCAGCGCTCACCTTGAGAGCATCAATCTTCTGCCGCAATTCCTGCATTCGCTGTGCAGCCTGTTGGACGATATTCGTGAGCCGCGTCTTCTCCTGCGTGTTCAGGTCAAGCTGCATCACGAGCTTCGACATGCGGACACGAGTCCGCGCAAGGCGATACCGACCATGCAAACCCGAGTATTTTCGGGATTTGGAAGTGCGATTCAGAGCAGCCGCCTGCCTCTCCGCAAGCCGATAAAGCTTTGCAAGTTCGTCGAGCGTTTGGAGCGTCCTGCGTGCCTTGGATGCGATCAGTTTCTCGTCCGCCAGTTCGTCGCCATCGAAGTTGACAATCTCCTTGATTGAACGATCACCCGCCCGCAGGGCCTTGGCAGTGGCCAGCAACTCTCTCAGCGCCAGCGGAGATCGTGACAGCGCCCGCAGAGCCAGCTTCTGTCCGCGCTCGATGCGCTGCGCCAGGCGGACCTCACCTTCCCGGTCAAGCAGAGGCACCCGGCCCATATCGCGCAGATACGTACGGACAGGATCAACCGCCCCCTCAAGCGGGCCCGGCGTCAGATCGTACTCTGCCTCCTCCTCGCCCTCTTCGGAAGGTTCTTCCCACTCTGCTTCTTCGCGCAAAGACAACTCTTCCTCTTCTTCCGAAAGGAGGTCGCGCTCCTCGTCTTCCATAACATCCGGATCATCCGGATCATGGAAGTTTAACTTAACGTCCAGCATAATATTTTCCTCTCAGGGTAGCGGGCATGGCAGTCCTCAACTTGCCGCCCCGCGCACAGGCCAGAATCCGCGACCGCCTCTTGCCCACGAAACGCGCTATAAAAGTGATGGTGTGCGATGAACCAGAAGGCCTTTACCCTGCCTATAAAATCGCCAGAGCCATATGGGCTCGGCATTCAATAATATGATGCAAATAAAGGAGAAAAGGATTCGCAGGACTCCGAATTATTTCAAGATTGCCGGCCATCGGCCCCGAAACGCCCGTTGGGGATCCCACCACATAGGACGACCCGAAGGCAGCATGACAACTGCTTTACTATCAATCAGATAGAGGATCTGCGCGGATTACTACAACTCTCTTCGGCTAATTCAAATACACTATAGCACACGGCGGGCCAGTCATGCCATCGCGAATTCTACATCCAAAATACTTCGCTCACTCATACCGCACGAAGCCGGGGTTCAGAACCCCGTGTGGATCGAATTTCTTTTTTAGCGAGACCACTTCGGGCCATTTATCTCCGTAATGAGCTTTCCACTGGGCGACATTGAAGGAAATCCATCCGGAAAGGTAGCGTTTGCCGCCCATCATCGTGGCCGCCTGGCTGGCCATATTGAGGCGCGGCAGTGCTTCTTCGAGGAAGCGCTGAGGCACGGCTGGCAGGATGCCAAAACCCATCAGAAAATCGCCCGATGGACGCATAAAAAGGGGTACCGACGAAGAATTGCCGCGGGCTGGCCACAGCAGAATGTGCCCTCCGGCGATGGCCTGGGGCGGAAGGTTCTTAAGTACCTGACCTATGTAAAGAGAGGTAGTCTGCCACGGAAGCACACATTCCATCCAGGGATGAGCATATTCCCAGAAGCCCGCACGGCGCCAAATGGCAAACAAGTCGTCCAGCCGACGGTAGAAGTCGATCAGATCGCCTTCTTCTGTATGGACATGTTTGTAATATTTAAGACCCTCCAACTTGTTGTCACTTGGAGAGCTTGCGGTACTGTCCATTTCAATCGTGGCGTGAAGTGGGAAGAACCATTCGGCAAACGCCTGGCGCGTGTCTCCAATCCGTTTGAATCCTTGCGGACACGGGACGCACCATGATTCGAGAAAGTCGAACCTTTCGTCCGTCATGACAGTTTTCAAGTCATCAAGCAGAACCTCCAGGGTGTCATAAAGCAGGTAGTAGGAGCGAAAGTGCGGTTGGTGCGCGCGTATCTTCAGCGTCGCGGCAGTCATCACTCCAAACTGTCCCATCCCGGCGCGCACGGCGTTGAAAAGATCTTCGTTCTGCCGTGGTGAGCAGAGCACAATTTCTCCCTCGCCGGTAACGACTTCGAGTTCCAGACAATTATCCGCCTGAGTGCCGTGCCGCCAGGAAGCGACTCCCAGCCCGGCAGTTGAGAGGGTTCCGCCAATGGTCACATCCAAATTGTTAGTAAGCACGGGCGGCGAAACACGCTCGGGTGCAAGGTGCTGGACCAGGTCCCGCCACTTCAACCCCGTCTGGCATACGACAGTTCCCTTCCCGGGATTGACCTGCATGACAGCATTCAACGAGGTCATATCCAACACAATGTGCTCGGAAAGCGATTGCCCGGTCTGCGAGTGGCCGCCGCCGCGAGTTGAGACGGACAGGCCGTTGCGCGCTGCAAACTTCACGACATTCGCCACGTCCTGGCTTGATGCCGGCCGAACGACCGCGGCGGGTTTGCGCACAATGACTCGGCCGAAATCCGTTGAAACCGCTTCGCGCGACGTATCGTCCACAAGAACCTGTCCGCTGACTTCACGGGCAAGATCGGCAGTCCAGTTCATCAGATAACCCCCCTTCTGCGTACGTTTGAATGATCAGTCCAATCCCGATGGCAGCACCCGAGTTATGAAGCTACCACATGGAACGAGCGGGCCACAATGCCACGATCGCACCGCTGGATGAAGTGCGCGCTTGTAGCAGTGAGTCTATCTCGCCATGCGGATAGTAAGTAGCGAATTCATCGTGCTTTGTCTACTCTCTTCCGTCCGCCTGAGTGATGATCATGGATCACCGCGGCAACGGCTGTACCAGCGATGTGCCATCGCCGCAACAGGCGACCGGGCCGCGCTGCGCTGTGATAAAGTGAACCTTGGACTTGCAGTCTTGTGTCCAATTGATCGAGGCGGGCCGAAGAAAGCATGAACTTGTTTGCTTGTTTCTCCTCATGTAAGATTTTCCGTTGCACCAATTTACGTGCACAACAAAGTGAAATGACCTGCGGGAGGTGTGAATTTGGCTGAAACGCCGAAGTACGATATTGCAATCATTGGAAGTGGTCCGGGCGGATATGTGGCAGCGATCCGGGCCGGCCAATTGGGGCAGAAGACGATCCTGATCGAGAAAGACAACAAGTTTGGCGGAACATGCCTCCACGTGGGCTGCATTCCCACGAAGGACCTGTTGCTGAACGCCGAAGTTTACGACTTCTTCAAGAACGCCCAGGAATTTGGCATCGAGTGCAAGGGTTTTTCGATTGATTGGGCAGCCGTTCAGGCCCGGCAGAACAGAGTGGTCACGAAGCTGGCCAAGGGGGTAGAGTTCCTGCTGAAAAAGAACAAGGTCGAAACGGTGCAGGGATTCGGACAGCTGTCGGGGCCGGGGCGCATCACGGTGACAGATGCAAACAAGAAGGTCCGGGAGATCCAGTCGAAGAACATCATTCTGGCCACAGGTTCCGAGGCCAAAATGCTTCCGGGACTGGAACCGGATGCCAAGACTATCCTGACGAACAAGGAAATCCTCAGCCTGAAGAAAATCCCCAAGTCGATGGTCATCATCGGCTCGGGTGCCGTCGGAGTGGAATTTGGATCGATTTTCCACCGTTTCGGGACGGAGGTGACCATCATCGAAATGCTGCCGCGCATCGTCCCGCTTGAGGACGAAGAAATTTCAGCCCAACTTGAGAAATCGTTCAAGAAGCAGGGTATCGCAGTCCACACCCAAGCCAAGGTCGAAAAAGTTTCCAGGACAGCCAAGGGAGCGACGGTGGAGTTCACCGATGCTCAGGGCAAGCTCCAGTCAATCGAGGCTGAAACCTGCCTGGTGGCTGTAGGGCGGGCCCCCAACACGCAGAACATTGGCCTTGAAAAGACGCGCGTTCGGATGGAGAGAGGCTTCGTCAAGGTCGATCCTTACATGCGGACGGATGAACCAGGGGTTTACGCGATCGGGGACATTGTGGCCGGCAGCCCGCTGCTGGCACACGTTGGCTCAATGGAAGGCATCGTCGCCGTAACGCACGCGGCCGGCAAACCTGTGGAACCGATCAACTATCGGCAGGTCCCGAATTGCACGTATTGCGAGCCGGAAATCGCCAGCACCGGCCTGACCGAACGCCAGGCCCGCGAGAGCGGTTACAACGTAAAGGTCGGCAAGTTTCCCTTTGCCGGGAACAGCAAAGCAACCATTCTTGGCTCCACTGAAGGCTTCGTCAAGATTGTTAGTGATGAGCGTTACGGCGAAGTCCTGGGCGTACACATGATCGGGCCTCGGGTCACCGAGATGATCGCTGAGGCTGTCGTGGTGATGCGCTTGGAAGGAACGGTCGAGGACCTGGAGCAGGCCATCCATCCGCACCCGACGCTTACGGAGGCTGTTCCTGAAGCAGCCCATGCCGTTCACGGGATGGCAATCCACATTTAGCGGGCTCTGGATACCATGGGTCAAAGCGGGAAGCGGCAAGTTGATCCCGCAGTCCGTGTTAAGCGGCGACGCCATTCTGCCCAAGACCCCCGGGTATAAAGGGGGCATTATGCTGCTGCTCAAGAAGCTTTTCCAGAACGCCAATCCTGTTACGGCTTGACAAATGATTTGTCAGGTTGAAGTGCCGGGCATTGTGAATTATGAGGAGGGACTGCACCTCCAGCACGAGCGCGTCATTGCGCGTAAGGCGGGGGACATTCCTGATACTCTGATTCTGCTGGAACATCCACCCGTTTATACTCTGGGGCGTAACGCAAAACGCGAAAACATTCTCTTCTCCCCTGAAAAGATTCGGCTGTTGGGAGCGGAGATTTTTGAGACTGATCGCGGCGGGGATGTCACCTTCCATGGACCCGGGCAGCTTGTGGGATACCCCATCTTCGACCTGACGCAGCACAAGAGAGACCTGTCCTGGTACATGAACTCGCTGGAAGAAGTCTTTATCCGCGTTGCTGGAGAGTTTGGAATCCGTGCGGGAAGAACTCAAGGAGCGCGAGGGGTCTGGGTGGGCAATGACAAGCTCGTGGCCATGGGAGTGCATGTGTCGCGATGGGTCACCTCTCACGGCTTTGCCTTCAACGTAAACACCGACCTCCGTTTCTTCGATTGGATTGTTCCCTGTGGCTTGCGCGGCAAAGGAGTAACTTCGCTCGAAAAGCTGCTGGGCCGGCGGGTTCCAATGGAAATGGTCATAGAGTGCGTTATCCGGCATTTCAGCTCGGTGTTCGGAATGGAAATGAAGTGGCCGGAAATGCCGTTAGCGGCTCCCCGCTGGAAACCACCGGGCAACCCCCTGGAAAGGCCCGGATAAACCAACTGGCTCGATATGGCTCAAGCCCGACCTGCAAAGGGCAGAAAGAAGACCCCGGTCCCTGACGCTCATACCCTCGAGCGGATGCTCTATTATTTGAAGCTCACCCGCGAGGCCGAAGCACGCATCGATCAGGTGCTTTACCGCCAGGGGAAAATCGTCGGCGGTGTTTACGTTGGGCGCGGGCAGGAAGCCATCGGAGTTGGATCCTCGATTCAACTTATGCAGGGCGACATTGTCCTGCCCAGCCACCGCGATTTTTCTTCCTTCCTGATTCGCGGCTTCACGCTGCGGGAAATCTTCTGCAACTGGATGGGGCGCGCCAACGGGCCTACGCGCGGGCGTGACAACACCCTCCATATCGGCGACATCAAACGAGGCGTAATCCCGATCATCTCGCATCTCGGCGACACTTGCCCGGTGGCTTGCGGCGTGGCAATGGTATTAAAGCGGCGGGGCAACGGGAATGTCGCGCTGGTTCACTTCGGCGAAGGCACGACGAGCCGTGGCGACGTGCACGAAGCCATGAATATGGCCGCCGTGATGAAGCTTCCGGTAATATTCATATGCAATAACAACGCCTATGCGTATTCAACGCCAACAGAGAAACAATACGCGGTCAAAGACCTTGCCGTGCGCGGAGCGGCCTACGGGATGCCCGGAGTCAAGGTGGATGGCAATGACGTCCTGGCGGTCTATTCCATTGTCGGTGAAGCCATCGCGCGCGCCCGCACAGGCGGCGGGCCGAGCTTTGTCGAGTGCAAAACATTCCGAATGACGGGCCATTCTGCGCACGATGCGGCGGAATATGTTCCGGAACAACTCTTCACTCAATGGAAGAAGAAAGACCCAATTCCACGGCTGGAAAAAGCCCTGCTGGCAAAAAAGATCCTGGGCGCAAAGCGGATTAAGGAACTTGAAGAGGAAATCAAGCAGCAGATTGATGATGCTGTTGCCTACGCCGAGGCAAGCCCTCTTCCTGACAGCGCGACCTGTACAGAAGGTGTCTATTGCAGCGATCAATGCTGGTGGAGCAATCCGCCTGCTGAATGAAAGCTCTGTTCCATGCCATTGTTGACATATCTTGAAGCGATTCGCCAGGGCATCTGGGAGGAGATGGAGCGAGATCCATCGGTTTTTCTTCTCGGCGAGGACATCGGCGCTTACGGCGGCGCGTTCAAAGTGACCGCCGGAATGCTGGAGAGGTTCGGCGAGGAACGAGTCATCGACACCCCCATTTGCGAATCCGCCATCGTGGGGGCTGCCGTGGGCGCGGCACTGATGGGTATGCGTCCGGTGGCGGAGATGCAGTTCATGGATTTCATCTCCTGCGGGTTCGACCAGATTGTGAACATGGCCGCCAAAATCCACTACCGCTGGGGCGCGGCTGTACCGCTGGTGGTCCGCGGGCCCTCCGGCGCAGGCGTGCACGGCGGGCCATTCCATTCACAGTCCAATGAAATGTGGTTTGTCCACACGCCCGGGCTGAAAGTGGTTGCGCCGGCAACGGCCTATGACGCCAAAGGGCTGATCAAGGCTTCCATCCGCGACGACAATCCTGTCATCTTCTTTGAGCACAAGTTTCTTTATCGTCGAATCAAGGAAGAAGTTCCAAGCGAAGAATACGTCGTCCCGCTGGGCAAGGCTGTTGTCCGCCGTGAAGGGACCGATATTGCTGTGATTACGTACAGCGCAATGGTCTGGACTGCACTCGAAGCAGCGGATGTTCTCGCCCGCGACGGCCTTTCGCTTGAGGTCGTTGACCTGCGAACCCTGTTGCCGTACGATGAGCAGTGCGTGCTCGAAAGCGTCCGCAAATGCAGCAAGGTGATTCTGCTGCATGAGGATACAATGATCGGAGGCATGGCTGGAGAGCTTGCGGCGGTGATCGCCGGCAAAGCATTCGAGGACCTTGACGGCCCGATCGTACGGGTCACCGCCCCGGACACTCCGGTGCCTTTTTCGCCTCCGCTCGAAGCCCGATTCCTGCCGAGCGTTGAGAAAGTCGTAGAGGCGGCACGCCAGCTTGCAAGCTATTAACGGGAATACTCATGCCGACAAATGTCGTGATGCCCCAGATGGGAGAAAGCGTCGCAGAAGGAACGATTACCCGATGGCTGAAGAAGCCGGGCGACCGCATCGAGCGTGACGAGCCTCTGTTTGAAATCACCACGGACAAAGTGGACGCCGAAATTCCTTCCCCGGCCTCGGGGATCCTTACGAAGATCCTGGCGCATGAAAACGAAACCGTCCCCGTCAATACCGTTGTTGCCATCATCGATGGGCAAGACGCCGTCGTAGCACCGGAAGCCGCGCCGAAGGAGGCACCGGCCCCTGCTCCCGGGATCGAGGCTCCGGCCACGCCACCGGCTGTCGCAGCCGAGGCTGCTCGCGTTACGGAGCCGTATGCCGCCCGAGCTGTAGGGAAAATCCGCTCCTCGCCTCTGGTGCGTCGCATTGCGCGCGAGCACAACGTGGACCTCGCTCAAGTGAAAGGAACAGGGCTGGGCGGTCGGATCAGTAAGAAGGACATCCTCGCATTCCTGGAACATCCAACGCCCGCAAGGGCTGAGACCCAGCCTGCAAAGACTACCCAGGCTGCTCCGCCCGTTGCCCCCGCCGGACAGCGTATTTCATTTACAGGCCCCACTTACGTTGTTCCGATGACGCCCCAGCGGCGGCAGATCGCCGAGCACATGGCCCTCAGCAAAAAAACTTCTGCGCACGTGACGACCGTGTTCGAAGTGGATATGAGCCGCATCGTAGCGTTGAGGGAACGATCGGCGGAAGAGTTCGAACGGCGTCATGGCCTGAAATTGACCTTCACCCCTTTTATTGCCCAGGCGGCAGTCGAGGCTATCCGGCAGTTTCCCATTTTCAACTCATCGGTCGATGGAACAAATA